>PVBE011715007.1_pt1 | contig 27662 bp, 23 predicted proteins | sample 1631181 | NCBI WGS metagenome assembly PVBE01 (sample SAMN08397723, study PRJNA350692) | Marine metagenome, whole genome shotgun sequencing project. | isolation source: water | place: Pacific Ocean | collected 2012-04
ACACACCAAGTTATCAAGACAATGGAGATGGTACAATAACCGATCTTGTTACCGGGCTTATGTGGACACAAAGTTTCGATATAGATGGGGATGGAAATATTGATAACTTCCTTAACGCTTCGCTAGAAGTTACCAACATTTCAACAGTCAAGAAACAACATCAAAAAAAGTAAAAGTGTCTATAAATAAAAAAGCTAAATTTGTCCAAGAGGGTTTGAAGTCAAACATATCTCAACAATAAATCTTTTTTAATAAATATCTAAGTCTCTTCCAACAATAACTTTTCCTTCATAGTTTGTTGCAATCTCATTTAATAACTCTTCATCAGTTGCACCCCAAAATAGTATATGATAGAGAACGATCAAACCAGGTTGTGCCTGGTTTGCAATATCGGCAAGTTCAATTGTTGATGTATGATTCCGCGCATGGTAGTTCTTCCAGAATTCATCCTTTTTGTCGTAACCTTTTTTAGAATATACTTCATGAACAAGGATATCTGCCCCTTTAGCATATTCAATAATTTTTTCAGAGGGTGAAGAATCACCTGATAGTACAATAATTTTATCCGGGGTAGTAAAACGGAATCCCCAGGCATTTGGCCAAGTTCCATGTGGTACAGGGAATGCTTCCACTTTTATATTTTCATCTTTATAGATAACACCTTCTTCAGTAAATTCATGGCTGTTAACACGCCATCCTTGGTTGTTAGCAGGTTCATAACCATATACACGGTATCTAATATCTTCTTGATAAGCCTGTAGTATATGACTGGTCATATCATTAATCCCTTCAGGACCGTATACTTCAAGTGGTTCATCTCTACCCATAACCCAGGGGGTAAGGATCAAGTCGGGGTAACCGGTTGTATGATCAGAATGCAAATGGGTAAGAAAAGCTCTTTTAATATTTTTGATATCAAGACCTTCTATTTCTCCACCATACCTTGGAGACATTGCAGCAGCACGACGAATTAATCCGGGGCCAAAATCAACAATATACGGGGTGTCATTTACAATAATTGCAACCGAGCAACCCGACTGTGATGGTGAGGGATTTGGATTCCCAGTTCCAAGCATTACAACCTTTGTGATATCAGAATTTGAGAAATTTCTTTGAGCATATGAAAGCGAAATGGAAAGGGAGATTAAAAGTGTAGTTAGTATTTTTAATTTCATGGTTGTTATTTTTACAGTTTTTTCAAAACTAACTAATTAATTTCAGTACAAGCCTGGTTCTAGGCAACAGAAGTGATTTAATTACTAAGCATGTTATATTACGAATTATATATAGGATAAAAAGAAGCACATATTTGAAAGAGTAATTTCGTTAAGAATGTGTTAAATAGTAATTTTTGGTTGTGTATTTATTTGAAAATGACGAGTTTCGTGCAAAATTGTTATTTATAATGAATCTAAATTAGCTGATCATGAGAACTATTTACAGAGTAATATCAATAGTTGCCGTACCATTAATCTTCATACTATATAGTTATAATACCGGAAGTCCTGGTGGAAAAACAGGCTCATTAGGAGATGGAGGCAACACATGTACTGATTGTCATTCGGGGACGTCTCAACCGCAAACGGGATGGATTACATCTGATATTCCAGCAGAAGGATTTACTGCAGGAGAAACATATCTTTTAACTGCAATTGGCACACATACCGGTGTAGTAAAATTTGGCTTTGAAATTACAGCAGAAGATTCATTTGGTTCTAAAATTGGGATACTTAGTCTTGCAGAGCCAACACGAACTAAGTTTACTAATGCAAATAAAGCTGTAACACATACCGCTAATGGAAATACACCAACCGGTAATTCAAATACATGGACTGTAAATTGGACCGCACCCGATCCAGCCCCTTCATTAGTAAAATTTAACGCTGCATTTAATGCTGCTAATGGTAATGGTAATAACTCTGGTGATCAAATATATACTTCATTAACGTCTTACAATCTGTATTTACCACCAAACCCACAAATTACAATGGTGGAGCCTAATCATGAAGAACAAGGTTTTGAAGGTGAATTAGCTATATCAGGTGATGAAACTAGTTGGATATCAGGAGTTGATGAAGTACGGTTTGAGTTACATGATGATAACGATGTTTTTTTTTATTGCTAATCAAATAATTGTTGTCCTTGATGATTTAATTACCGTATCAGTATCAATTCCAAGCGACATAGAGATTGGTAGCTACGATGTGCATGTTGATGATCTCGTGTTAGAGAATGGATTTGTAGTTGATGTGATAGATGCAATAGCAGATAACTATCTGGCTGATGCTGTTTCTATTTATCCAAATCCTGCCTCAGACAATGTTGTTGTTAGTGCACCAATTGGCTCGCAAGTTGTTATAACTGACATAGGAGGTCGTAGATTAAGTGAATTTAAAGTTTCAGGCAAAACAATAGATATTGATGTTTCCTCATATAATAGTGGATTATATTTAGTACAAATAACTCATAATGGTGTTGCCTTTTCGGGGAAACTAATTAAAAATTAGGCAACCTTTTATTATTTAAATTTTCATAGTTAATACCTGTAATTATTTGGAAACCTTCCTGGCCTCTCAGGCCTTGGAAGGTTTTTTATTATCAAAGATTAAATAATATATTATTCTGAGAAACTCTAATCAGGATCTGTAATAACTTGTAATTTTAGGCTGATACGTGAAAACAGGTGATGTTATTGACAGTGATTAGTTAAGAATTGCAAATTTTTCATACTATTAGCCATAGTTTTTTAACTTTGGAAAAAAATACCCAAAATGGATAATTATTGCCTTGAATGTGGAACTCTTCTATTGGGAAGGGTGGATAAAAAGTTTTGTAACGATCAGTGCAGAAACAACTATCACAATAAAGAAAACAGAGAGGACTCCGTCCTAATAAGAAATGTTAACATTATTCTTAAAAAGAACAGAAATATATTAAAGAATTTAAATCCTGTTGGAAAAATTAAGATAAAAAAGCAAGCGTTAGTTTCCGAAGGTTTTAATTTCAAGTATTTTACCAACTTGTATAAAACAAAAGATAACCGTATTTATTATTTTGTATACGAGCACGGATATATTGATCTTGGTAACGATTATTTTGCTTTAGTAATAAATATGGATATATAATGATGCCTGTCATACATGGTGTGTAATAAATTACCAACTAAAAATTGTTGATATTTGCAACCAAATTTGCAAACTAGATGGTTTTTAGTACAAGTTTATTTCTAACGATTTTTCTTCCCATCTTCCTCATCATATACAATGTTGTTGGAAAAAAACTTAAAAACTGGGTAATATTACTAGCAAGTATTATTTTCTACGCCTGGGGTGCACCAAAATTTGTTTTTATTCTCATCGGATCAACCATTATCGATTTTTATCTGGTTAGGATGATGTACAATTCAAAGGCAATCAGTCGAAAACGAGCTTTATTAATCGTTTCTATTACATTAAACCTCGGATTGTTAGCGTATTTTAAATATGCTAATTTTTTTATAGAAAACGTTAATTCCTTTTTACATCTGATGGGTATTAATCCAATTAGCTGGTTTAATGTACTGCTTCCTATAGGTATATCATTTTACACATTTCAAACACTTACTTATTCAATAGATATTTATCGAAACGTTCATAAACCACTTGATAGAGTAAATGATTATCTGCTTTATATTATGTCATTTCCACAAATGATTGCAGGTCCTATTGTTCGGTTTAATACTATTGCTGATCAGATAGTTGAAAGAAATGAAACCATTGATGATAAACTTACTGGCTTTATCAGATTTTCAATTGGTTTAGCGAAAAAAGTTCTTATAGCAAATGTGATGGGGGAGCAGGCCGATCTGATTATGAATAGCGATATTAGTAATATAAGTACAGCAATGGCATGGACCGGGATAATGGCTTATACCTTCCAAATTTACTTTGATTTCTCCGGCTATTCTGATATGGCGATTGGAATGGGAAGAATGATGGGGTTTAAGTTTCCTGAAAACTTCAATAATCCTTATGTCTCGAGAAGCATCACTGAGTTTTGGAGACGTTGGCATATAACTCTGGGAGCCTGGATGCGTGATTATTTATATATACCACTTGGAGGCAGCAAGGTGAGTACAAAACGACGTTTGTACTTTAACCTATGGTTTGTGTTTTTGGTTTCAGGGTTATGGCATGGAGCATCGTGGAGTTTTGTTGTTTGGGGTGCCTATCATGGCTTCTTTTTGGTTGCTGAACGACTTTTTCTGTTAAAATTTTATAAGCGAATTGGAAAATTACCAAGTGTGATCATAACTTTTTTGATTGTGATTATTGGTTGGGTATTTTTTAGAATTGAACAATTTGACCTCGCAATTATATATTTAAAAAAAATGTTTGTATTACAGTTTAGTGATGCTGATTTCAGTACAATCCCTTCTTTTGTGTTTTTCATATTAGTAGCAGCTGTATTTTCATTTATCACATTGTTTAAGTCGGGACTTAAGCTTGATAGATTTTTCTTTAACAATGACAACTACAGGAATGCTTCATATTATTGGATGATACCCATTGGAATAATATTGTTTGCAATATCACTGAGTTCGATTACTTCGTCAGGATTTAATCCGTTTATATATTTTAGATTTTAGAATGAGCAGCAACTATAATATATTAATTAAAAAAGCACTTTATGTAATTATTGTGTTTTTATTGATATTGCCTTTAATTCAGCAGAATACCGCAGTTGTTTATGTTAAGCCTTTGAAAGGATCAGTAAAGAAAGTTAAGGATCCTAAGTTTACTTTTAAGAGTTGGTTTAGTGGCGATTATCAATCACAAAAAGAAAAATTTATAAATAATACTTTCGGTTTCCGTACATCGTTTGTAAGACTACATAATCAACTCGACTATTCGTTATTTGGTAAGATAAATGCTAAAAGTGTTATTCTGGGAAAGGACGAATATTTGTACGAGTTGAGCTATATCTATGAATATTTGGGACGAAATTTTCTTGGGAGAGATGTAATTAAACAAAAAGTTGCAAAGCTTAAAAGCGTTAGTGATTCTCTATCTGCCAGAGGTATTGACCTAATAGTACTATTTGCAGCTGGAAAGGCTAGTTATTATCCTGAGTATTTCCCTGACAGCCTACAGGAGAAGTCGAAAACAATTTCTAATTTTGATTATTTCACACATGCTATCGACTCTGCTGGTATATTAAACATTGATTTTAATACTTGGTTTGTGGAAATGAAAGATACAATTAGTTATCCACTTTTCACAAAAGGTGGAATTCATTGGAATAAATATGGAGAATATCTTGTTGTCGACTCATTGATTAGTTATGTTGAAAAGTTAAGAGGAGTGAAGCTTCCTCAAGTTGTTGTTGATAAAATAGAAATTACTTCAATACCAAGATATAGAGATAACGATATTGCGGAAGGGATGAATTTGATATTTCCACATTCAAATGCTCCAATGGCCTATCCTGAAATATCCATAGATAAAAGTCAGCCTTTCGATACTGTTAATGCTATGGTGGTAGCCGATAGTTATTACTGGGAATTGTATAACGAAGGATTATCGAGAGATGTTTTCAACAATGGTCAGTTTTGGTACTACAATCGAAAAATATATTCTCAAAAACCAGGTTGGGCCACATTGCCAGTAAATGAAACGGATATTAGGGCTGAAGTAGAAAAAAGTGATATTGTGTTTATACTTCAAACCGAAGCCACTTTGTATAGATTTGGATTTGGTTTTGTAGAAAAGGAAGTAGAACTATATGCGCAAAAAGATTATAATCCAAATGTTGAACCACTTGAACAGCAACAATTAAAAGCAATTATAAGAAGCATTAAGACAAATGAAAAATGGTATGCTGAAATTTTGAAAAAAGCAGAAAAGAAAGGAATTACTCCTGAAGAAATGCTATTGATTGATGCCAGGTATATAATTGATCAAAGAAAAAAAGCGGATAAAAATTAGATTATCAGTCGATCTTTAAATGGCAGAAAGGTCATAAAATCAGCATGGTGAACCAGGTAGGCTTCAGTTGTCCGCTTTACCATATTCCCCTCCCCGGCATGAGTTGCAATTATATGGCATACTTCGGCAGGAACTCCGGCTTCCTCTGCTAAGCTAACACCGCTGAATGGATGACGCAAATACTTGCCATAGTTTCCTTGAATTGCTTTACCATTATCGTCTAGCACATATTCCAGTAGTTTACCAACATCAGCTAGAATGGCTCCAGATATTAGTACATCCATATTAACAGGAAGTTCGCCATGATACATCTCATTCACTTTGTTGCCCGCATCTCGCACTATATGTACAACAGATCTCTTGTGATCCATGAATGTAACTTTCAAATCGGGACCACATAACAATGTGAAAGGTATTCTGTTGAGATCTTCAGGTAGTAGTACACTTCTTTCAAGGGCTAATTGCCATGTTAAAGCTGTGCTTTTTCGGAGTGCTTCATCCTGAATCCAAAGTAATTCAGGCCAAAGCTTTAATACTTCTGCATTCATTTTAATTAGTTTTTGTTACAATTTTGCAATCACCGCGTCTGCCATTTCTTTTGTTGAAGCAGCGCCTTTATTCACCACATCTGCTTTGCCACGCATTTTCATCATATCGTAGGTTTTAACTTTGCCTTCCGAAATAACTTCAGCCACAGCTTTTCTGATACGAGAAGCAATATCATTCTCATCAATAAAATCAAGCATCATACAGGCCGATTCAATCATAGCAACTGGATTTACAATAGATGTATCGTAATCAGCATATTTAGGTGCAGAGCCATGAGTTGGCTCAAAAACTCCAATTCCGGAATCAGGGTTAAATTGAGCAGAGCATGCAAATCCCAAACCTCCAATTAATCCTGCAAATCCATCTGAGACTATATCTCCAAACATATTTCCAGCGACAATAACACCATAATCCTCTGGATTTTTGGTTAACCACATCATCTGAGCATCAATGTTAGTGTTCCATAGTTCGATTTCAGGATAGTCAGTTTTTTGGATTTCTTGAGCCATTTTAAACATCATTCCTGATGTTTCACGAATTACGTTTGGCTTTTCACAAACTGTGACAGACCCATAGCTATATTTCTTTGCATGTTCAAATGCTGCTCTCAAGATTCTTTCTGTTGCCTCTTTTGTAAAAATCCTTGTTGAAACTGATATTTCTTCTTTCGGAGTATTACCAAAATTTGTTACAAATTTAGGATGTGTCATCAGCGCATCATATACCTTATCTGGTGGGTTACTCCATTCAACTCCGCCATAGAGACCTTCAGTATTTTGCCTGAAAATAACTACGTCAACTTCTGGTTCATCAAATTCATCTCCTTGTGCACGACGGATAAAATTAAGAGGGTTGCCTTTGTATGTATGACATGGTCGCATACATATATCTAAACCAAAATGCTGACGTAAACCAACAATCGGAGATGAATAAACTAACCCTTGGCTTTGTAATTCCTTAGATAATTCCTCGAAGGCAGCATCTTTAGGTTTTGAAGTGATGGCACCAAATAAACCAATTTTGTGCTCTTTAATTAGTTTTAACGTTCTGTCAGGAAGAGGATTACCTTCTTTCTTCCAAAACTCCCAACCAATATCACCTTCAACATAATCAGCCTCAAATCCTGCTGCATCAAGTACTCTTATCGTTTCATCCAATACTGCTTTTCCAATACCGTCACCAGGCATGGCAACTATCGTTCTTTTTGACATATTTATCTGTATATAATTTGGTTAAAAATGTAGTGTACAAATATACAAAGGCAAGTGAAATATACTGAACAATTCTTAATAAAATTTCCAAGAATTCACAAATCATAATTCGCCAAGCTCTATTTACTATTTTCATACTTTTGCCATATGAAAAGCTTTGCTGATAAGTTGCAAGACAATATTTTCCATACAATATCAAATGTATGCTCTAATATGAATATTCGGGCATATGTTATCGGTGGCTATGTGCGTGATTTGATAATTTCTCGCCCATCTAAAGATGTTGACATTGTAGTTATTGGAAGTGGTATTATTGTGGCGAAGCAAGTAGCAGAAGCCTTAGGCCCAGGAGTTCAGGTTAAATACTTTAAGAATTTTGGGACTGCGATGATTAATTATCAAGATTGGGTAATTGAATTTGTTGGAGCACGCAAGGAATCCTACCGAAAAAAATCAAGGAAACCAATTGTTGAAAAGGGATCATTGTCGGATGATCAAAATAGACGCGATTTCACAATAAATGCTTTGTCATTAAGCCTTCAAAAGGATTCTTATGGAGAATTGCTGGATCCTTTCAATGGAGTTGAGGATATTGAAAATAAGATAATACGTACACCTTTAGATTCTGATATTACTTTTTCTGATGATCCTTTGCGCATGATGCGTGCAATTAGATTTGCCACCCAATTGAATTTCAGTATCGAAAAAAATACCTTTGATGCAATTTCCAGAAATAAAGCAAGGATCAATATTGTTTCTCCCGAGAGAATAATTGATGAGTTTAACCTGATTCTTATGACCGCTAAACCTTCCGAGGGTTTGAAATTACTTGAAGAAACCGGTTTGTTGAAAATTATTTTCCCAAAACTAGCTGACCTACAGGGTGTAGAGATAATCAATAAGCATGGTCATAAGGATGTTTTTTACCATACATTACAAGTGCTAGATAATCTAGCTAAGAAATCTGATGACCTTTGGTTGCGTTGGAGTGCTTTATTGCACGATATCGCAAAACCGGTTACTAAAAGATATAGTCCTGATACCGGATGGACATTTCACGGACACGAGTTTATAGGTGCTAAGATGATTCCCGGAATATTTAAAAGTTTAAAGCTTCCGTTAAACGAAAAAATGCGTTATGTTCAAAAAATGGTTCAGCTTCATTTACGTCCGATTGTGTTAGCACAAGACATTGTTACCGATTCTGCTATTCGGCGATTATTGTTTGATGCCGGGAATGAAATTGAAGATCTGATGTTGCTTTGTGATGCTGATATTACTTCTAAAAATGAAAAAAAAGTAAAACAATATCTTACTAATTTTCAGCTTGTAAGAAAAAAACTCAAAGAGGTTGAAGAAAAAGATAATATTAGAAACTGGCAACCGCCTATTACTGGTGAGGTTATTATGGAAACTTTTGGATTAGGTCCTTCAAAAACTGTTGGAATTATTAAGGATATTATCCGTGATGCAATACTTGATGGAATTATTAATAATAACTACGATGATGCATACAACCTGCTGCTTGAAATCGGGAAAAAGAAAAAGCTGAGGATGGTAAAGAAAGTTGATGAACCGGATAATCAAATTAAACTACAAGATTGAATTCTTTGCAACTCTTAGGTTGTTAATAACAAATCAATAATGACTCCCTTATCAAAATTCACTGGCAAACTCATAGTTGTTGAAGGCCCTACAGCTTCAGGAAAGACAGATATTGCCATTGAACTTGCTAGCTATTTTGGGGCTGAAATTATTTCAGCCGATTCACGGCAGTTTTATAAAGAATTACCAATAGGTACTGCTGCCCCCACCTCAATCCAACGAAATAAAGTTCCACACCATTTTGTTGCTATGTTGTCGGTTGCTGATGATTATAATGTGTCAAGATTTGAACACGATGTGCTTGATTTGTTAGTTAATAAGTTTGCTAATGCACCTCTTGTTATAATGGTAGGAGGTTCAGGTTTATATATTGATGCTGTTTGCAATGGTATCGATATTCTTCCTGATATTGAGGACTCAATTCGGAATGATGCAAAAAGTAACTACGAAACCCGGGGAATAAAAGGTTTGCAGGAAAAGTTGTATCAACTTGATCCTGTATATTATCAAGAAGTTGACCTGAATAATCCAGCACGATTGCTACGGGCCATCGAAGTTTGTTTGCAAACCGGAGAGCCGTATTCTAAGTTGAGAAAAAACAAACCACAAACAAGGAGTTTTGATATTATTAAAATTGGAATTAGAGTACCACGTGAGATTCTCGTTGATAGAATAAACAACCGAGTTGATGAAATGATAAAAAATGGTTGGATTGAAGAGGCAAAATCGGTTTATCCCTTTAAAGATAATAACTCTTTAAACACAGTAGGCTATAAGGAGTTGTTTGCCTATTTCGAGAAAAGATTAACATTTGATCAGGCTATTGAAAAAATTAAGACAAACACACGGAGATATGCTAAAAGGCAAATGACCTGGTTTAGAAAAGATAAGGAAATTCAATGGTTTGATCATGACAATCTTAATGGGATGGTGGATTTTGTCAAGACAAAGTTATAACTAGTATATTAATTGGTTATATGTACTCATACTATCAGGCTAATATAGTAACGTGACATATTAGTAATAAAGACATCCAATAACAAAACAACTACAGCAACAATAAAAATGTCTAACTTTTAGTTTTCTTTGTCAAACGATAGGATAATTTGGCATTGGATTTGCTTTTTGTTGTAGTTTTGAATTTATACTTATTAAGTCCATGAGGAAGATATCAATCACGTTTATTATCTTTTTTCTTTTTGTTTCAGCAGCACTTGCAACACATCAGCGAGCCGCTGAAATTACATATAAACATTTGTATGGATTAACTTATGAGTTTACGATTACCATGTATACAAAAACCTCTAGTTTTGCTGATGATTCTAGAATTGTAATGCCTATTTCCTGGGGTGATGGAACAGGTGATGAGATTCCAAGAATCTATTTCCAGCCGATTCCAAATGTTTATAATATAACGTTGAATATTTATAAGGGTAATCACACTTTTCCTGGTCCTGCGAAATATATAATCTCTGTTGAAGACCCAAACAGAAACTTTGGTGTACTCAACATACCAAATTCAGTAAATGTTCCAATGTTTGTTGAAACAGAGTTACTTATAAATCCGTTTCTAGGTTATAATAGTTCAGTAGTATTGTTAAATCCACCTATCGATCAAGGTTGTACAGGAAAAATGTTTATCCATAATCCGGCAGCTTATGACCCAGATGGTGATAGTCTTTCATATAGGCTGGTTATTTGTAAAGGTGCTGGCGGATATAATATTCCTGGCTACGTTTTTCCTTTAACAACTGATTATTTTTTAATAGACTCAATAACAGGCGATCTTATTTGGAATACACCGGTATTGCAAGGAGAATATAATGTAGCATTTGTTATTGAAGAATGGCGTTTTGGAATAAAAATAGCCTCAGTAAGACGAGATATGCAAATTGAAATTGTTAAGTGTGATCATGAGCCACCGGAGATTTACTCTATTGATGATACATGTGTTTTGGCAGGCGATTTCCTTCTTTTTGAAGTAACAGCAATTGATTTTGATCAAACTAATGTAGAACTTACTGCCTTTGGTGGACCTTTTAAACAAAGTCAAAACCCTGCCTATATTAACCCCGATCCTGCGACAGGCAATGATACAGTTACTACAACATTTAACTGGCCAACTTTATGTACTCATGTACGACTTGCTCCATATACCGCTGTATTTAAAGCAAGAGATAACGGTATTCCGGTTAATCTTGTAGATTTTAAAACAGTGTTCATTAGTGTTGTGGCACCAGCTCCAGAAAACCTTATAGCTGAACCACTGGGAAATGGCATAAACTTAAATTGGGAAAAGAGCGGCTGTGGTAACGCAATTGGCTATCATATTTATCGCAGAAGCGGGCCATCTGGATGGGAACCTTCATATTGTGAAACTGGTGTGCCAACTTATACCGGGTTTAAACTTATTGAAGAGATTGATGATATTAATACACTTACATTTCGTGATGACAACAATGGCGAAGGCCTGGTTCATGGAATTGATTATTGTTATAGGGTAATTGCTGTGTTTTTTGATGAAGCAGAAAGTTATGCATCAAACGAGGCATGTGCCTATCTTAAAAGAGATGTACCAATTATTACTCATGTGAGTAACGATAGCATTGATCTGACTAGCGGTAAAGCACTAGTTGTATGGTCTAAACCGACTGAGCTTGATACGATTCAGTTTCCTGGTCCATATAAATATTTGTTATATCGAAATGATGGCATTGTTTGGAATAATCCAGAGCTTATTGCAGAATTCAATAGTCTGAATGATACAATATACCTTGACAATGAGGTTGATCTTAATACTCATTCTGGACCCTACAGCTATCGTGTTGATATCGAAAATTTAACAGTAAAACCTATTGGCAGCTCTCAAAAAGCATCATCTGTATTTATCAGAACAGAACCATCAGATCATGAAATCAAGTTGTTATGGTTGCCAAAAGTTCCGTGGGAGAATGAGTATACAGTTATATACAGAAAGGATCCCGGTGCGACTAATTACGATTCGGTGGGAATAGCGTTCAATAATTTTTACAGAGACAAAGGCCTGACCAACTATGTTGAATATTGTTATTATGTTAAAACTGTTGGACACTATTCCTTACCCGGATTGGTTGATCCTCTGATTAACTTTTCGCAACTTACATGTGATACACCAATTGATAATGTTCCACCTTGCAAGCCTGTTCTTAGTGTATACACTGATTGTGAACAGATTACTAATGATCTGGGCATGTACTTGCCTTATGATTCATGTAGTTATGATGCCGTTAAATTCTACATTTATTATACTCCTCCAGGAGAAGAAAATGCTCTGCTTATTGATTCAGTAGATTATGTTGTCAATGATACTACGTATTATTTACATAAAGATATCAATTCAGTTGTTGGTTGTTATTACGTGACAGCGATTGATTTGGTTGGAAATATTAGCGAGATAAGCAATATTGTATGTATAGGATATGAGGAGTGTCCAATATACGAACTACCAAATGTTTTCACTCCAAATGGAGATAAATGGAATCAGTTATTTGTTCCAATGGGAAAAACACCTTCCGGTGAACCTACTAACCCAAAAGCCAATGTTAGCAGGATTGATATGACCATAATGAACAGATGGGGAAAAACGATGTACACTACCACCGATCCTGAAATTAATTGGGATGGAAGAAACCAGAACAACAACGAAGAATGTCCGAATGGAGTGTATTATTATGTTTGTGATGTGTATATTATTACCTTGAAAGGGGAGGAGAAAATTGTGATGAAGGGATCCGTTACCATAATTAGGTAAGATTAAATTAACAGCAATAAGTTTATAATTATATTCTGACCATCGATCAATCCGTACTATTTAAAGTATTTTTGTTTACTCAAGTGATAACCTATGTTTTTTAGGAAATACATTAATAATAAGTATTTTTATACTGGACTGTTGTTCTTGATTTGGTGGATTTTTTTCGATCAGGAAAGCATGATAGTTCAGTATAACCTTTCAAGTCTTAGGAGTGGCTTAGAACAGCAAAAAGAATACTATAATAGTGAGATAAAGAAAGATCTGGCAGCTATAAATACCTTGCAAAATGATACTGTTTTTTTGGAAAAATATGCTCGTGAAAAGTACTATATGAAGAAAGACGATGAGGATGTTTTTGTAATTATACGGGAATGATTATTAATACAATCCATTGTTATTGTGTGCCCTGCCTGACATGCCTTCGGCAGTTAAACTGGCAGGCAGGCTTTGTGATGTACTTTGTGCGACTTTGTGGTAAAAATTTAACCACTAGGGTGCCCTAAGGAATACACTAAGGGAGCACAAAGGAAAAATATACTTGGACGCACTGACAAAAATATTATTTCACTTAAAATACTCAATCAGTATATCATCATCAGCAATATTTGGAATAGTTACTTTAAGATTTGGATTTTGTTCCATCGCCCTTTTAATTGTTGCCATAGCACCTGCGTTTCGTGCCCAGTTCCTTCGTGATATGCCATTGTTTACATCCCAATACAGCATATTACTCAGTCTCCTTTCTGCATCATCAGATCCATCGAGTAACAACCCAAATCCACCATTTATAACTTCACCCCAACCAACACCACCTCCATTGTGGATGCTAACCCATGTGGCGCCTCTAAATGAATCACCAATTACATTTTGGACAGCCATGTCAGCCGTAAAACTGGAACCATCATAAATATTTGAAGTTTCCCTAAATGGTGAATCGGTACCGCTAACATCATGGTGATCGCGGCCCAGAACAACAGGAGCTGAAATTTTACCTTCACGAATTGCCTTATTAAATGCTGAAGCAATACTAATTCTGCCCTCAGCATCAGCATATAATATTCTGGCTTGTGAGCCAACCACAAGATTGTTCTCTTTAGCTCCTACAATCCAATTGATGTTATCAGCCATCTGAGATTTAATTTCGTCAGGTGAAACTTTCATGATTTCTGTAAGTACATCACAGGCAATATTGTCTGTAATTTCAAGATCTTCAGCTTTACCCGATGTGCAAACCCATCTAAAAGGACCAAATCCATAGTCGAAAAACATTGGCCCCATTATATCCTGAACGTAAGATGGATATTTAAAATTAATTCCATCTTTAGCCATCACATCAGCACCGGCTCTGGATGCTTCCAGTAAAAATGCATTTCCATAATCGAAGAAACATGTTCCTCTTGCAGCATGTTTGTTAATTGTATCTGCCTGTCGCCGAAGTGATTCCCTTACTTTTTCTTTAAACAAATCCGGGTTCGAAACCATCAATTCATTGGATTCTTCAAATGTTAATCCTACAGGATAGTATCCACCAGCCCAGGGATTGTGTAATGATGTTTGATCAGTACCAAGATCTACAAAAATATTTTCCTTTTCAAATTTTTCCCATAGTTCAACAATATTTCCATCGTAGGCAATTGAAACTACCTCTTTCTTTTCTTTGGCTAGTTTAACACGTTCAACAAGTGTGTCCAGATCACTTATAATTTCATCAACCCAACCTTGATCGTGTCGTTTGTAAGAGGCAGCCGGATTAATTTCTGCTGTAACTGATATTACACCAGATATATTTGCGGCCTTGGGCTGAGCTCCCGACATGCCACCCAATCCGGAAGTTACAAACAGTTTACCTGCAAATGGATCTTCATTAGGTGCAGCGCTTTTCCGTGCCGCATTCATAACTGTGATTGTTGTTCCATGTACAATACCTTGCGGACCAATATACATATATGATCCGGCAGTCATCTGCCCATATTGACTTACGCCCATTGCATTAAATTTTTCCCAATCATCTTGTTTTGAGTAATTTGGAATTACCATACCGTTAGTCACAACCACTCTTGGTGCATCTTTATTGGAAGGGAATAAACCCATCGGGTGACCAGAGTACATGGCCAAAGTTTGCTCATTATTCATAGTAGCCAAGTATTGCATGGTTAACAGGTACTGAGCCCAATTTTGAAATACTGCGCCATTTCCTCCATAAGTAATAAGTTCTTGAGGATGCTGTGCAACTTCCGGATCAAGATTATTTTGAATCATAAGCATGATTGATGCAGCTTGCTTACTTTTATAAGGGTAGTCTTCAATTGGGCGGGCATATATACTATAGTCTGGGCGAAATCTATACATATAAATTCTACCGTATTCTTCTAACTCCGTTGCGAACTCTTTAGCTAGTATTACATGATGTTTTGCAGTAAAATATCGTAAAGCATTTTTAAGAGCTAGGCGTTTTTCGCTGGATGATAATATATCTTTTCTTTTAGGGGCATGACTAACACTGGGATCGATATCTTTTTTACGAGGAAGTTCATCTGGAATGCCTGCTAATATTGCTTTTTTGAAATCACTACTATTCATAACAAATGATGTAATTTATGATGAACAAAATTAATGTTTTATAAGAATCTTTCATATCTATCTTCAAATTTATCAATTAATTCTCTTTGGATTGATAACCAGTTAAATGCTTTTCTTTTCCAACTTTTTTCATTGTGCATTAAAGCTAGATAAAGCTGTTTTATCAACCCCTTGTCACTTGACCAGGCTCCTTTTGATTTTGTTACTTTACGCATTACTCGATGCAGAGCCTCAACAGGATTAGTAGTATATATCATCCTTCTAATGTGTTGGCCATAATCTAAAAAAGCCATGAGTTCATCCCAGTTTTTCTCCCATTTAGGCCTTATCTCCTTGTACTTCTTATCCCAAGCTTGTCCAAAGGCTTCCATTGCCACTTCGGCTTGCTGCCTGTTTGCAGAAGTATATATTTTACGAAGGTCTCTGCAAACAGCTTTCCTATCTTTATCACTGACAAACCTTGTTGAAGAACGAACCATGTGTACAATACATCGCTGTACTATAGACATTGGGTATACAGCCTCTATTATATCTTTAAATCCAGTTAAGCCATCAATACAAAAAAATAGTACTTCTTCAACTCCGCGTAGCTGAATATCCTCTAGTATTAAGCCCCAATGACGTGCTCCTTCTGATTCATTTAAATATAAACCTAAAACGTCTCTTTGCCCTTCTGAACTTACTCCATAGCAGGTATAGACAGCCTTACTTATAATATGACCAGACTCTCTTACTTTGTAGTGTATTGCATCTAAGTATATAATAGCATAACAAGTAGCTAAAGGACGTTGCTGCCATTCAATTATCTCTGACCAAACACGATCAGTTACTGAACTTATTACTCCTGCACTTACTTCAAGTCCATATAATTGCCGTAATTGATATCGAACATCCTGAACGGAATGACCACGAGCATAAAGACTTATTATAATATCGTCAATACCTGTACCTAAATCTCGTTCCCATTTCTTTATGAGGAGTGGATCATATTCTCCAATCCGATCACGAGGCGTATGTATTTCCATTGGACCCGCAGAACTGCGTACAGTCTTATGGGTATGTCCATTACGTCGATTGGAAACTCCTATGGCTCGACCTTTATCTAAACTGCTTTCAATCTCTCCTTCAAGAGCAGCATTAACAAAGGTTTGTAGCATCTCTGTGAAAATACCGCCATCTCCAAGAATCGCATCTCCTTTATATAATCTTTCCAGGACTTCTTTGCGCTTTGATTCATCTGGAATCAATTCTTCAATTTTTGGAACCGTTTTTCTTTTCATATGTCAAAGTTATTGATTATTAATCATTTCTCTGACACACTTTTTTGAACAGACTCACACTGTTTTTATGATTTTGTTTTTTTCTTATCATCATCTTTCCTACGTTTGACGTACTTGATGTATCCATTTAGTGTAATTTTGGTGGCTTCAATAAGCTTAATTCCTTTTTTTACCAGATCGTCATTTATATAACCAACATCACGACAAGTTAGAATATGATCTTTTAACTCGTATATTGATGCCCTAGATATTCTGTAAAATTGAATACCTTCCTGATAATGAAATCTTCCATATCCTTCTGCAATATTGGCAGTAGAACTAACTGATGCTTTCTTAATTTGGATTATTAAGTTATTTCTTTCATCAGTAGGTAAACCAGGTATTATCTTTTCATAGAAAAATAGTTTCATTGTGTGAGCATTTTGCCAGCAAACTAAGCTTGTAAAATCCTTTTCTTTATTGTATTCACCGTGAGGTTCTTCAACAAAATGTGTCTCAATAATCATATATTATTTTCTTAACCTTTCCTGCTATGCCTTATACCTTTATCCCCTTTTACCCTTATTTCCCAATACCCTTAACCTTTGTTTCTTTCCACTTCTCAATAGCTTTAATAAAGTCTCCAAATAAAAAAGCAGTATCTGTCGGCCCACTTGAAGCTTCGGGGTGGAACTGAGTTGTGAAAATGGGTCTTGACTTATGCCTTATTCCTTCATTACTGCCATCATTCAAGTTTTGAAAAAAGATCTCCCAATCATTTGGTATACTTTTGCTATCTACGGCAAATCCATGATTTTGTGATGTTAGATATGCTTTGTTGGTACCCATTTCAATAACGGGTTGATTATGGCTACGGTGACCAAATTTTAGTTTATATGTACTCGCACCTGCTGCTAAAGCAACTAATTGATTACCTAAACATATTCCAAAAATTGGAATATCCTGCTTAATTGATTTCTTTAAATTATCAATCGTTGTTGTACAATACTCAGGATCACCAGGTCCGTTTGAAATAAAAAGTCCGTCGTAATCTTCATTGCTATAATCAAAGTCCCATGGAACACGAATAACAGTAGTGTCAAATCGGAGTAAGTACCTGATTATATTATTCTTAACTCCACAATCGATCAGCAATATCCTATACTTACCTGTACCATAGACTACTTTGTTTTTAATACAAACTTTGTCGACAAGGTTTTCTTTATTTGGATCATAATATTGGATATCGTTATCAAACACAATTTTTGCAAGCATTGAGCCTTTATCTCTAATCAATTTTGTCAATTTTCGTGTATCGATTCCAAATAATCCGGGTATTTTTTCTTGCTTGAGCCAATCTCCTAAACTTCTGGCTGCATTCCAATGATTAAATTTTTCAGAATAATCAGATATGATAAGTGCTGTTACATGAATATGTTCAGATTCAAAATGCTGTAATAATCCATCCTCCACTTTCTTGCCTGGTACTCCATAGTTACCAATTGAAGGGTATGTAAGAACAAGTATCTGACCATAATAAGATGGGTCAGTTAAACTTTCAGGATACCCGGTCATGGCTGTATTAAAAACTAGTTCACCTGCTACCGCTGACTCATAACCAAACGAATATCCGGTAAATGCAGATCCATCTTCCAGGATAAGTTTAGCTTTATTGTAACTGCTCATATTTTCATACGTTAAATTCTCAGGCATAAAAAAAGACGGATAAACCGTCTTACGAACATGAAAATTAATTTTATTACCACTGATGATGTGCTTAACGAATTGTATTTTAATCTGACGAATTTAATGCTTGCCATATTAAAAAACAAAAATAGCCTATGTTACTTTTACAAACTACTGGCTTATTAATGATTTGCTAACAAAGTATGAACAAAGATATTTTCGCCTTTATTGTGTAAGATTTGTTGCTTGAAATTTGTATCTACTCCTCAAACATTATAGTGTTGCCTCCGAAGAATGATTCCCATGCAAAGCCGTGGGCAGAATATGCTTTTGGAGAAGGAAGGCGATTGCCCGCTGATGGCCCGGAAATTACTAACCCAGTTAAATCATAACGATTGCCATTGTTATCCTTCATAATTACAGGAAGAGCTTCCTGAACAGGGTAGAATTGAATATTAGGATTACCCGTATCGTCTTTAAACGCAATGATGAATTCAAGAGATTTACTACCTGCAATTATAACCTTTGAATTCCGGAAATAGGTATTGTAAACATCTATAGAATCACTAAAATTATCATATTTAAATAGGAGTGCTCCATTGCCTCCATTTACCACTCCTACATTTATTATTCCGAAATAATCACTTGTAGCAATATCTTTATTATGATTATCCGGATTACCAGTATCATAATTGTGATTTGGATTAATACAGATTGAATCGTTGCATATATGGCCTGTTGTGTCGACTAATACTAATGCATTAGGAAAGGCCTTTTTAACCGTTGCCCCGGTTGTTGAGAGTAGCATATTGCTTTCAAGCTCATCACCACCGTGATCACCTTTTATGCTTTGTAAGAGCATCTGCGACCAGTAGCTTGAGCTGTTTCTGTCGTAAGGGATGAGATTTTCATTATAAAGATGTCCGGATACACCAAACTCAGTTACTTCTCCATTAATTTCTCTATTCCATGCTACAGCACTTCCGGTAATAGGGCAGTAGGTAATTGCAAAATGGTGATTACCAATTTGGTCATTTACTATTTCGTGACCCCACAAAATTCTTTGCGAATAAACTTTGATCGTATTTTCCCAGCGATACACATAAACTGTTTCGTTGTTTTCTATGTTGTCATTATCCAACGTTTCGAAGTGAGGAGTATCAATGGATTGGATTCTATCTTAAGGAAGCAGAGAAATTAGTAATTGATCGAGTGGGACTAACCATCCGGTCTCAGTCTCATTATTTGGATTGCTACTTGGTGGTGGAATCTTTTCCTTGGAACAGCTAGATAGTAAGATTCCGACCACCAGTAGGCTAGTTAGTGACTTATACATAATAATGTTTTGATATATAGACGTGATTCAAAACAATTACTGACAGTGCTAACAATTTTTTAACATTTTTAGCGATAACAAAGATAAATAGAAGAGTAGCAAAAAAAAAAGCCCCCCGAAATAATCGGAAGGCTTAGAATTTCAGAAATTCAATTCCTTATACTAATCCTTGAGCTATAACAAAATCATTAAGGATACCTTCTAAGCTTGGTTGTCCGATTTCTTGCAGGTCGTAATAAACTCTTGTAGATGGTTTTTTAATATCAACAATGCGTTGTAAATCAATAGGAGTACCAATTACAACTGAATCACAATCAGTATTATTTATTGATGCTTCCAGATCTTTAAGTTGCTGATCACTATATCCCATTGCTGGTAACAAAGTTCCGATATTTGGGTAAATTTCAAATGTTTCAGCTAATTTACCAACAACATATGGCCGTGGGTCAATAATCTCAGCAGCACCGAATTTAAGCGCAGCCACTGTACCAGCACCTAACTTCATTTCACCATGTGTAAGGGTTGGACCGTCTTCTACAACTAATACTCTCTTACCTTTAATTACTGAAGAATCATCAACAGCAATTGGTGAAGCAGCATCAACAACAATTGCATTTGGAGCTACTTTGTAAATATTTTCACGTACGGTTTGTATATCTTCAGGAGATGCAGTATCCATTTTATTTATTACTGCAACATCTGCTAAACGAAGTGTAACTTCTCCTGGATAATAGCTTAGTTCGTGGCCAGGGCGATGAGGGTCAACAACTGTTATGTTCAAATCAGGTTTGTAAAATGGAAAATCGTTGTTTCCACCATCCCAAAGAATTACATCACAACCGTCAGGATCTTTTTCAGCGGCTCTAACTATAACTTCATAATCAACTCCAGCGTAAATTACATTACCACGAACAACATAAGGTTCATACTCTTCCATTTCCTCGATTGTGCACTTGTGTTTAGCCAGGTCATCAACGGTTGCAAAACGCTGTACTTTTTGTGCAACTAAGTCACCGTAAGGCATGGGATGTCTGATAGCAACCACTTTTAAACCTTTAGCCATTAAGTACTCTATTACTTTTCTGGAAGTCTGGCTTTTACCACAACCTGTTCTGACTGCACCAACAGCAATTACAGGCTTAGTACTCTTTATCATGGTATCCGCTGGTCCTAAAAGAACGAAATTTGCGCCTGCAGCATTAACAATTGCACTTACACTCATTACTCTTTCATAGGGTACATCACTGTAGGAGAAAACACAATCATCAATATTATTATCTTTTATTAAATTTACAAGATCACCTTCATCAAAAATAGGGATTCCATCAGGATACAGATTACCAGCTAATTCTGTGGGATATTTTCTGCCATCAATATCAGGGATTTGAGCAGCAGTAAAAGCAACAACATTATAATCCTCATTTCCACGATAATAGGTGTTGAAATTATGAAAATCACGTCCTGCTGCACCAATAATAATTACATTCTTCTTCATATGAGTTAAGCATTAATTATATATTATTAATAGTTTAAATTTTAAAAAGCAAAGGTAAATCTTTTAGTTATTTAATAAAGATAATTAGTTAAGAAGATGCATAATTATTATTGTTCTAGTTATTGATTAATTAACAATTCCAAGAAGATATTGATTATCTTTAACAAATTTTAATATTCTTTGGATGTTATTGTTACGATTAAAGGTATATTTTTGCAACTTAACCTCCCAAAAGGTAAAAAATCTTATTAACTCAAAATAATTAACTTCATGAAAAAAATTTCAACAGTACTAGTAATATGTATATTATTAGTTAGTCAAGGTTATTCTCAAAAAGCCCCAATTAAATTTGGCAAAATAGACAAGAAAGACCTTGAAATGCAAACCTGCATCATTGATTCAACCGCACCAGCTGTAATATTATGTGATTATGGGTATTTTAATGGCAATACTTTCCAGTTTACAAGAATCATGAGAATCAAGATATTGAAAAAGAGCGGACGTGGTTGGGGTGATTGGGTGATTAATACTCGATGGAAAGCAAATGTAAAAGGTATAACTTATAATCTGGAGAATGGAGAGATAGAGAAAGAAAAGCTAAAGAATTCATCAATATTTAACGAAATTGTGTATGAAAACCGTAATAGGTTAAGATTGTCTATGCCAAATGTAAAAGTCGGTTCTGTAATTGATATACAATGGACCTATCCTGGGTTACCCAAAGATTGGTATTTCCAGCAACGTATACCTGTATTGAGAAGTGAGTTGATCGTTGAGAATTCCACCTATATTTCTTTTAGGAAAAACTTTTTTGGATATGTCCCTCTAAATGAAGCATCACAAAATAGGTGGGTAGCTCTAAATGTACCGGCATTTAATGAAGAACCTTATATGAGCTCACCAGAGAATTATATTTCGAAATTTGAATTTGATTTAAAAAAAGTGTCCTTTCCAGGATTGTACATTAATTTCTCTGGTGATTGGAATGGCGTATCACATACTTTATTTGACATGAGTTATTTTGGTGTCCCTATAAAGGCAACAAATATGTTCCTTAAAGGGATGGCCAAAGAAATTAGCAAAAAGAATGTCACAGATAAACAAAAGGTTATTGCAGCTTTGGATACTCTGCATAGCATTAAATGGAACGGAGATGAATGGTTATTCACAACTGAAAAAGAAAAGCTCAATACAAGAAAGGCGTTGGTAACTCAACCGATATTAACATGGGATTGGTTGTTCTGTTACGTAAATTAGGCTTTGAAACTTATCCAGTCGCACTTAGCACCAGATCAGAAGGACATCTTACATTGTTAAACCCAACTTTTGATAAACTGAATTATATGGTTGCTCTTGCAAAAGTTGATAACGAGTTTGTTTTGCTGGACGCAACTGATGAATTATTGCCTTATTATCTATTACCAGCAAGGTGTTTAAATCAGCATGGTAGAATAATCGATAAAGACACGTCAGATTGGGTAGACCTTAATCCAACAAAGAAACATAAACGTGTCGCATCATATAACCTTCAATTGGAAAGTGATATGACATTATCTGGTAAGCTGAATTATGCAAACTATGATTACGCTGCATATGAAATGAGAAAAAAACTTGAACAAAATCCAGATATTGACGATTTTCTTGAAAGTTTTGGTAGTACAAAGTCGGGACTCATTATTAATGATGCGGTCATTAAAAATGTCGATAGTATTTATTTACCAGTTAAAGAAACGTATGATATTACTTTAGAAAATGTATTGATACAAAGTGATTCTTTGATCTACTTGTCAATGATGCCCTTTGAAAGACTTGAAAGCAATCCTTTTAATAATGAAGAAAGACTTTATCCTATTGATTTTGTTTATCCTCGTGAGCGATCAGGTATGATAAATATATCTTTACCTCCTGGAGTAGAAGTACTTGAAACTCCTGAACCTTTAATGTTAAAGATGCCTAATAAATCAATTGATTATGTATATAGTATATCTCAATTGGGTAATAAACTGGTTCTTAATTATCGATTAAGAATAAATAATTTTGTAATAAGTATGATGGATTATCCTAACCTAAGAAATATTTATGAGCAAATAATTGAGAAGGAATCAGAACCTGTAATACTTAAGTTAACGAATCTCAATTAAACGGTAAATAGTTAAATGTTAGAAAACTTGAATTATTTATTACTATGAAAAGCAATACAGTTTATAAAAATAAATTTTCTCAAATATATATTCTTTTAATTGTAATACAATTGATTAATATAAACCCAGCATTTGCAACGAAAGAGCCTAGGTTCAAAGTAAGTGATATTCCTAAAGAATTGACAAAAGGAGCAAATGCGGTAGTTAGATATAATGACGTAGTATATGAGCGAAAAACAAGTTCGGATGCAGTTTACTTCGAAGCTGGAGCCATTACTATTCTAACCAAAAAAGGACTCCGATATTCAAAATTCAAAGAATATTATGGCAAGTTTTCTGATGTGAGAAGAATTAGATTAAAGGTATATGATGCAAATGGAAATCTTGTCAAGAAGAAAGGCTATGACGATATTATGGATATAAGTGCAATTGATGGTGGCACTTTGTATTCTGATGCGCGAGTTAAAGTAATTGATCCTGAATATCAAACTCTTCCATTCACAGTTGAGTATAGTTACGAGGTTGTATATTCAGGAACATTAGGAACTCCTAGGTGGTTTTTCCATCCCGGTTATAATGTTGCTGTGGAAGAATCATCGTTCATGGTAATAACCCAGGGGCAAATACCACTCAGGTTTTTAGCTCAGAACACGGATATAGTCCCTGAAAAAACCATTGAAAATGATAAGGTAACTTATTTCTGGCAAATAGAAAACCAGCCAGCTGTCAAGCCGGAGGCCTTTTCTCCTTCGTTTGAAAAAGTAATGCCAGTTGTATATTCAGCACCATCATACTTTAAGATTGACAAGTATCCGGGAAACGCAAGTGAATGGGAAAGTTTTGGACAATGGGTTAATAAGTTAAACGATGGAAGGAAAGATTTGCCTGAGGAAACCATTGTTGAGATTAGATCAATGTTAAATGACTCATTGAATGAACTTGAGACGATTAGAATGTTGTACAGTTGGATGCAGGATAAAACAAGATACGTTAGCATTCAAATTGGAATTGGTGGCTGGCAACCAATATCTGCAAAACAAGTAGATAATTGTTCATATGGTGATTGTAAGGCTCTCTCGAATTATATGCATTCAATTTTAAGTGTCGCAAATATTGATTCATATTATGTACTAGTCAGAGCCGGTAGTAACGCTCCAAAATTAAATATTGAATTTCCAAGTCAGCAGTTTAATCATGCAATACTCTGTGTTCCAATAGAAAACGATACAATATGGCTTGAGTGTACAAGTCAAACAGTTCCGTGTGGATTTATTGGAGGTTTTACTGATGATAGGGATGTATTATTGATTTCTGATAGGGGGGGAGAAATAGTAACAACGAAAACATATGGTAAAAGCGATAATTATAGTAGTACAAATACTATTGTAAAACTAAATAAATACGGTGATGGTGAGGCCAATATAAAAAGTACAGCTAGTGGATTATACTATAATAAACGTCGTTCAGTTGTATATTCTACGATAAAGAACCGTAAAGAGTTTATAATCAATAATATTGATATTCCATCTTTTGAACTTGTGAATTTTTCATTTGATGAAACAAAGAGTCTAGTGCCTAAAATTGAAGAAGAAATTAATCTAACATTAAAAAGCTACGCCACAAAGCTAGGGAAGCGGTTACTATTCGAAGTGAATTTATTGAATAAACACGACTATAAATTCAAACGATCAGGAAAACGGAAAAATAATATATTAATTAGAAGAGAATTTAAAGAAACCGATACAGTTGTTTACAATCTTCCGAAGAATTATATCATTGAATCTCTGCCAAAAGGAACTGAAATCAATTCAGAATTTGGGAATTATTCAACACAAATTGATGTTGATAGTTCCCAGATTACTTATATCAGAAATTTTGAAATGAATAAAGGTAGTTATCCAAATAGTAGATTTGCTGACTTTAAACAATTTTCTACTGATATCAGAAAAGCCGATAATCAAAAAGTTGTGCTCATAAATAATGGTTCTGATTAATGAGTTGATTACATACTAGTAGATTTGCCAAAGCAACTCCATTGATTGATAAGGATATATATCTGGAATAATTAAACCCAATCAATCTATCAATATTACTACCCCATAATTTGTTACTTTTGAAAAGTAATAATTAAAGAAACAATGAAACTCATCTCTACAAATATTTGTAAAACAAGTGATATAGGAGTAAATGATAATCTTTTTGGTGGTACAATGTTAGCATGGCTTGATGTAGCCGGAGGAATTTTAGCATCTTCCGCATGTAAATCTAATAATGTAATCACTCTTAAAATGGATGAAGTGCTATTTAAAAAACCAGTTAAAGTTAAGGATTTGGTTAGAATATACGGACGAGTGAATCATCTAGGTATTACATCCGTAAATTTATCACTGGAGGCAAGAAGGGTTAACCTGACTAAAAATACTGAAGACATGGTGTGTTCTACAACTATGATTTATGTTCGTGTAGATGGTGAAGGAAAACCAAAAGCAATCAGCAAAGCAAATTAGTCAATTTTAAAAGCAAGTTAATTTTAATATTGTAGAATCATCGAATTGCTTGATGATTTAAATTGGGCTATCTTTGAAGATAAAATATTAGCTTTGTTAATTCACACCTATTCAATAACATAAAATTTAAAATTATGAAAAATTTAGCGTTATTATTAACTTTACTTTTTGTTGCTGCAGTAGTAAATGCTCAACAAAGCAGCAAGTCAACAAATCAAACTAAACTGCAAAAACTTGACCAGCAAATTGCGGCATCAAATGATGGAACTCCCGATTACAAATTAAGTGTACTCGAAAGTTATCGGAAATTACAATATAAGATGTCCGTATATGGTGAAGTGCCTGAGCGAGGCTCTGGTCTGCGACTAGGTATTTATCAAATAGAAGCAGCTTGTGCTGACGGCGCAACAGCTAAAAACATGGTTCTCCTCGAAGAAGCTGTTAAACAAGCCAAAAAGTTTGATGTACAATTGCTTTCATTCCCTGAACTATATGTTCCCGGCTATACTTTAAGCCCTGAAGACGCAAAAAAAGTAGCTGAATATAAAACCGGCCCAAGCATAACTAAGGCTCGTGAAATTGCCAAGGAATATAATATGGCTTTAATTGTACCCTACGCAGAGAAAGTTGATGAAGATGACGGTGTAACCCGATATTATGATGCGATAGCAGTTATTAAAGAAACCGGTGAATTGCTAAATAGCTACCGTAAGACTCATCTATACGGACAGCAGGAAAGAGACAACTGGAGTTGTGGAACAAGTGATTATCCAGTCTACAATATTTTTGATTTTCCAGTTGGTGTACTCAATTGCTATGAGTGTGAATTTCCTGAGTTGCAGCGGATACTTGCTTTAAATGGTGCTAAGCTTATCGTAGGGCCAACTGCTGCCGATAGATATTACACACTTCCTGATGGAAAAAGAAGTGCAGTGCCTTATCCTGATATTTCTGAAATATTAATACCAGCTAATGCATATGCTAATAACATTTTTTTCGCTTATTCAAATCGAACCGGTTATGAAAAGCGTGGTGACGACCAATGGCATTATGAAGGTAATAGTATAATTTGTGGTCCGCATGGAGATGTTATTGTAAATGCAAATCATGAGCAAAACACAATGCTCATTGCTGATTGCGTTCCGACTTATTATGGCATGACACATCCTGCTCCAAATTATTACTATCTAAAGGACCGCAGGCCTGAACTTTATAAAAAGTTGACTGACGAAAAAGTAAACTTTCATAATGAGAGGGGCGATGAGATTAATTTAAAAACAGACTTTATGAAAACTGGCTTTTTTTATAAAGAGAATTGTGTTCACGACGAACAAAAGATACATAAGTAATAGTTTGTTTAAAAATCTCCATGCTAACTTTTGTTATTTAAAAAGTGTATAGTTTCAGCAAAAAGTGAACTTTTCACGAGTCAAATTTAAGATATATATTTTATAATTTTATTAATCTTAAAAAGTAAAGAAAATGGCTAGGAAGAAAAGTGCAACTTCACTAATTAGTGATTTAAAAAGGAAAA
>PVBE012430269.1_pt1 | contig 27652 bp, 25 predicted proteins | sample 1631181 | NCBI WGS metagenome assembly PVBE01 (sample SAMN08397723, study PRJNA350692) | Marine metagenome, whole genome shotgun sequencing project. | isolation source: water | place: Pacific Ocean | collected 2012-04
ATGGGATTCGCCGATGTCGTCGCCGATATTACCGAGAGCGGGACGACGCTACGGGAAAACCATCTCAAACAAGTCCACGACGGGACGATCATTAGGTCGCAGGCGTGCCTGGTAAGCCGTCGATTCGATGACGATCCCGAGGGTCCTGACCGGTCGCAATTGGCTTCGGCCCGGGCATTGGCCGAGATGATCGAGGCCCACCTCGCCGCGAAAAACTACTACAGCATCACGGCGAACATGCACGGCGAAAACGCCGACGAGGTCGGCAAGTACATACTGTCTCACTCCGACATTTCAGGCTTGCGCGGTCCCTCGATATCGGCCGTGCACGCCCACGACTCCGCCGGCTGGTTCGCCGTGACGGTTATCGTTGAACAGGAACGGCTGCTGCCCGCCGTCGAACAACTTCGCGAGATCGGCGGCACGAGCGTAACGGTGTCCAAGCCTGACTATGTGTTCCACTCTAAATGCCAGGCTCACGAGAGACTGGTCTGATCCCGCCCAGACACGAAGGCTGATTGCTTGCCGAACCTACCGTCACATATTGACCTTGCACTGCAAGCTTCCAAGAGGCTTGGCTGGTCCGAGCTTGACGATCACGTCGGGTACTTCGCGATGGGTTCGACGTGCCCGGACATCAGGGCTGTCACGAGGCAACCGAGGTCGGAGTCGCACTTTACAGATCTCGATTTCGAGGCCGTCGGCACGGGCGTTGCCGGCTTGTTTCACGCGCATCCGCAACTGTCGGGGCCCGCGGGCAAGAACGGCCCGACTAGAGCGTTCCTCGCGGGCTACCTGACCCATCTGATCATGGACGAGGCATACGTGATCCACGTGTACCGGCCTTATTTCGGCAATCGAGACCTGATCGCCGATCCCGTGGCCGCAAACATGCTCGACAGGGCGCTTCAGATTTACATCGACAAGGACATCTGGGAGAGCACTCAGCAAGTGCTTCGAGACATGGAGTACGACGCCGAAGCTGTCGATCTCCCGTTTCTCGAGACCGACGCCCTGAAGCAGTGGGAAGAGTGGGTGTTCCGCCTCGTGGACCGCGGGTTCACATTCGAGCGTCTGAGGAACATGACCCGCCGCATGGTCGGCGACGGCGACCCGCAATCGGCCGACTCGTTCGTCGCCGAGTTTCTGCGAGACATCCCAGCGTCCGAGCAGCAGCTACGCGTTCTCGTGCCTGACGAGGTCGTGGCGTGCTTCAAGTCCTCGGCCGTGGACAGCATGGTCGAGTCGATTGACGAGTACCTGTCTTGAGGATAGTCAACGGCCTGATCGAGGCGAAAGAGCTGCTGTCCGAGGGGAGAGGCCTCGATCTCGTAACCGTGCCGCCACACGTCCAAGCAACGATCGACCGAGTCTTCGGCGAGCCACTGACTCCGTCAGAAGCAGTCACGCGGATTCTCGGCATGGTTCGTGCCGATGGCGATGCGGCAATCCGCAAGCTCACTCTCGACATCGAAGGCGTCGAGCTTGCCGCCATTGAGGTGTCCGCGGAGGAAATCGACGTGGGCTACGATTCGACCGACCCACGCGTGATCGAAGCGCTAGAGGTTTCGGCCGAGCGGGTCGGGCGCTTCCACACCGCCGCCAAAGCGCAAGCGTGGATGGATTTCAACGAGGGCTACGGCGCTCTGGTTGTCCCGTGCGGACGCGTGGGCATTTATGTGCCGGGCGGCACGGCGCCTTTGCCATCCACGGTCATCATGTCGGCCGTACCGGCCAGGGTCGCGGGTGTGCCCGAGGTTATTCTGTGCACGCCTTCGGAGAAGAACGGCAAACCGAATCCAGTGACGCTCGCGGCCGCGAAGATAGCAGGCGTCGACCGAGTTTTCGGCATAGGCGGGGCGCAGGCGATCGCGGCGATGGCATACGGCACCGAATCCACGCCGGCCGTCGACATGATCTGCGGACCGGGCAACCTGTTCGTCACGCTGGCCAAAAAGATGCTCTACGGCGAGGTGGGCATCGACGGGCTGTACGGGCCGACCGAGACCCTTGTGATCGCCGACGACACCGCAAACGCCACGCTCTGCGCGGCAGACCTTTTGGCGCAGGCGGAGCACGACGCTCTGGCAAAACCCGTGATGGTCACGACGTCCGACCGGTTGGCGCGGAGCGTTGTCGCCGAACTCGAAGTCCGTTTGCCGAGGTTGGACCGAGCATCGACGGCCCGTCAGGCGGTCGAAAACCAAGGCTGCATCGCCGTCGTTGACGACATGGAGCAGGCTTTCGATCTTGCAAACTGGTTCGCTCCCGAGCACATGTGCCTCATGATCGCCGACGCTTGGTCGTGGCTGGGACGCGTCAGGAACGCTGGCGCGGTCTTCATCGGCGAGTTCTCCCACGAAGTCTTGGGCGATTACGTCGCCGGACCGAGCCACGTGATGCCGACCGCAGGCACCGCAAGGTTCAACTCGGGCCTGGGGGTTCATTCGTTCGTCAAGATCACCCCGGTGGTGGCCTTCAACGAAGAAGCGACGGCCGAGCTCGCCCGAAACGCTGCTGCGATTGCACGCGCGGAGGGGCTCACGGGCCACGCCGAGGCCGCTGAGATACGCCTAGAGCTGCTTGACTCGTCTGAGAGCTAAACGTGATACTGTTTGCGGTACGTTCATACAGGCATAGACGCGCCAGGCATCGCGGGTAGATCACCGGACACGAAGGCGAACGCGCTCATGTGTCGCTCCAACCGTCGCGGTGCTTTGAGGCGTAAGCACGGAGGAGTGCAGTGGCCAACACCGACACCGGCAAGATGATTCGCCCTCACTTGGCGAATATCCAGACCTACAAGTCCATCGATCCGCCCGAGCTGCTTGCTCAGCAGGCGGGCATCCCTGAAAGCCAGATCGTAAAGCTGAACGGTAACGAGAACCCGTACGGACCTTCTCCCAAAGCCATCGAGGCCGTTGCCGGGGCTCCACTCCACATCTACCCGGACCCGCAGCAGCGGAAAATGCGACAGTCGCTTTCGGAATACACGGGGCTTCGCGCCGAGCACCTGATCGCGGGAGCGGGCAGCGATGAGCTGATCGACCTGCTGTTCAGGCTGTTCATCGAACCGGGCGACCGTATCCTCGACTTCGACCCGACATTCGCCATGTACGCCTTTTGCGCTCGTGTGTGCGGCGGCGAGCTCGTCATGCTGGAGCGCGACGAGGTCTTCGAGATCGACATGGACGCCGTCCGGGAGTCCATCGACGACCGGACCAAGATCGTGTTCGTGAGCTCTCCCAACAACCCGACAGGTAATCTGCTGCCGGATAGCCAAGTCAGAGAGTTGCTTGACACCGGACTGATCGTCGTGGTCGACGAAGCGTATTTTGAGTTCTGTGGACACACCGTCGCCGAACTCGTGCCCGAGTACTCGAATCTCGTCGTGCTTCGGACGATGAGCAAGTGGGCGGGATTGGCCGGGCTCAGAGTGGGCTACGGCATCATGGCTCCTGACATCGTCAGTCACATCATGGACATTAAGTCGCCGTACAACGTAAACATCGCAGCTGAAGTGGCGCTGCTCGCCTCGCTCGAAGACGCCCTGGCGTTGCAGGCGAACGTCGACAAAATCGTCGCCGAACGGACGCGGCTCCAAGCGACGCTCGAAGCGATGCCCGGGATAACGCCGTGGCCGTCCGAGGGCAACTTCATCCTCTGCCAGATGCCCGATGCCGCTGAAGCGGAGCGCGTCTACAACGATCTGGCGAGCAGCGGAGTCTTCGTCCGCAACTTCGCGTCCGAGCGGCTGAAGGACAGCTTCAGAGTTGCCGTGGGTACGATCGAGGAAACGGACGCCTTCGTCGCAGCGCTTCGGGAGTGCGTCAGATGACCGACAGAACCGCGAAGATCGAACGGAACACCGCCGAGACCCAGATCGCAGTCGATCTCAACCTGGACGGAACCGGCGAGTACGACCTGAGCGCCGGCAACGGCATGTTCGAGCACCTACTCGCCCAGCTCTCCCGTCACGGATTGATCGACCTGACCGTCCGTGCGACCGGCGACACCGAGGTCGGTTGGCACCATCTGGTCGAAGACACAGGCATTGCGATCGGTCGGGCGCTGAAGGACGCAGTTGGCGACGGACGCGGCATCACTCGGATGGGGCACTCATACGTGCCGCTCGACGAAACGCTTGCGTTCACCGCCGTCGATTTCAGCGGCCGAGGTTACGCTGTCATCGACGCGGACATCGGCGACAGCGACTTGGGCGGCCTGCCAGGCGATCTCGTTCGGCACTTCCTGGAGTCGATGGCACGCGAAGGCAGCTTCAACCTGCACGTTCGGCTCATCTCGGGCAGGAACAACCACCACAAGGCCGAGGCGATCTTCAAGAGCCTGGCCAGGTCGATCCGCACCGCCATGGAACCGGACCCGAGGCGAGGACGGCAAGTCCCCAGCACCAAGGGCACCATCAGCGAGTAGGTCCTCTTCAGGTACGCGCGAAAACGGTCGCCGTTAGCGCCCCACGTTGTACTCGGGCGCGTCGCGGGAGCTTTCGCGAGCCTCGATGAAAGCCACGATTCGGCCTTCGTCGAACTCTTCCATCGTCTCGATGTAGGTCCACGCCGTCAGCGCTATCCGTGATCCCATGTTGGGGTAGGGGCTTAGCAGCACTTTGGCGCTCCGGGCCCCGAAGTCGCCGACGATGCTCGTTAGCTGTTCCACCAACTCGGAGCAACCTTCCGGGCAATCATAGTGAACGTCCACGTAGCCGTGCTCCAGGTTGTGAACGAGGACTTCGTCCGGCAATGGTTGTTAGTGCACGCCCCACCTGGCCGGCGCGAGCGGCTGTCCGAAGTGGGGACCCGATATTGCGGGGATCGAGCTGTACGCGTCGTGAGGTTGCCCGGGTGAGACATGCTCCTGGCCCTGATCTTCCATTCTGGCAGCCCCACTCGCTCCCTGATCGGTCTCGGAATCGGAGCACGCCACGCCGATCAAGCCGAAGGCCGCGATCATGACGATAGCAACGACTCGCGCATGAAACGTCAACGCTCGGGATCGGGTGAGCAGAACTGGGTTCTGCCGGTCCGCGAATGATCTTGGCAGCTCGTTGGTGAGATTGTGCAAAATCGTTGCCTCAAAATGCCGAGTTTGACCCGTGCCATTATGCGTGGCAGTGTTGTCGCGTCAAGGCGCACCCACTTTAGGGAATGCGGCGGGTGGCGACGGCGCTGCAACGACTACTCTCACCGATCGAACAACCAAACTGAAACGTTAAGTATGGTGAACCCAGTCACAAATCGATGTCGAAGGACTGGCAGTCAGAAAGACACGATTCCGAAAGGCGGCGCCTAGGCGGATGAGCGAATCTGGCGCAATATCGCGTGAGGAACGGCCCGCCGGACATCCTGAAAACGGGCGCCACAGTGTTGTGGCAAGCACAGTCCCCCTATGCCAGGCTACTCGGCTTCGAGCTCGAAGGTGTAGTCTTCGATGATCGGGTTCGCCAGCAGTTTCTCGCACATGTCGCCGACCTGTTGACGCGCCTGCTCTTCATCGGCGGCGTCGAGGGCGATCTCCATGTACTTGCCGGCGCGGACGCTCGATACGGAGTCGAATCCGAGTTGCTGCAACCCTCCGCGGATCGTCAGACCTTGCGGGTCGTTGACCGAGGGCTTGAGCTGAATGAAGACCTTCGCGTGAAACACAGAGCCTACCGGCCCACGTTGAATTCCGGCGCGTTGGGCGAACTCTCGTGAGTGACCATGAAGTCCCGGATCCGAACCTCGTCGAACGCTTCCATCGTCTCGATGAAGGTCCAGGCGGTCAGGGCGATCTTGGTTTCCATGTCAGGGTAGGGGCTGAGAAGCACTTTGCCTCCCCGCTCAACGGCCTCGTCGACGATGGTCGAAAGCTGACCTACGAGTTCAGGACATGGCTCGTCGGCGCAACTGTAGTGCATGTTTACGTAGCCGTGTTCCAGGTTGTGGATCAGGACTTCGTCGACCAGAGGTTGGGGATGGACGCCCCACCTGGCGGGAGCGAGCGGTTGCGCGAAGTGCGGCCCCGACGTGGCCGGAATCGAGTTGTAGCTTGGGTGCTCAACGCCCTGGTTGACGTGCGCCTGGCCCTGGTCATCCATTCGGAGTCCCGGGCCGTCCGGTGCATCCGTTCCAACAAGGGAGCGCAGTGGCAGGTTCGGTATGAACAAGCTCAGAATGAAGACGAACGCGATCGTGCCGACCGCCGTCGCGCCGCCCCAACGCAGAAAGCGCCTGCGTCTGGTTCGCCTGATCCTGCGAGCCGCCCGCGACTGTGTCGCTGTCGGTCTCGTTTTTGAACGTTCGGCCTCTGCTGCCATATCGCCTCACATGGGTTAGATGAATACGTTAATTCTGCTAGCTTAGCGTCGCGCCTGTCAACCTGGTGTACGCCTCGACGTAACGCTCGCGGGTCTTGTCGACGACCTTGTCGGGTAGTTCAGGCGCGGGCGGCTCATGGTCCCACCCCGCCGAGTCCAACCAATCCCGTACATACTGCTTGTCGAAATTGGGCTGGGATTTGCCCGGTTCGTAGCCGGCTTCGTCCCAGAAACGGCTCGAATCCGGCGTCATCAACTCGTCGATCAGCGTGAACTCGTCGTCGATCCGTCCGAACTCGACTTTGGTGTCGGCGATGATGATGCCCTTCGTGCGAGCGAAGTCGCGGGCGGCGCTGTACAAGGCGATGGTCGTGTCTCTGAGCTGATCCGCGAGTTTCGCGCCGACCATGTCGACCACTTCCGTGAAGCTCATGTTTTCGTCGTGGCCGACCTCCGCCTTCGTGGTCGGTGTAAAGAGCACTTCAGGGAACTGGTCGCCCTCTCGCATGCCCTCGGGCATCGGGTTGCCTTGGACCGTGCCGGACCGCCGATATTCGGACCACGCCGAACCGGTGATGAACCCGCGGGCAACGCATTCGACGTTGATGCGTTCGGCTTTCTTGACGACCATCGACCTTCGAGCGATCTCCGTCGGCACGCCCAGTTCCGGCCGATTCAGCGCCAGGTCCAGGAAATGGTTCGGTACGATGCCGGCCAGCTTCTCGAACCAGAACGCTGATATCTGGCAGAGCACCGCGCCTTTTTCGGGAATCGCCGTCGGAAGAACCACGTCGAACGCCGACGTTCGATCCGTCGCGACCATCAGCAACGTGTCGTCCGAAAGAATGTAGGTGTCTCTGACCTTGCCGCGATGGAACGGATTGGCCAGGTTGGTTTCGCTAATTGCAGTCATCGGTTCCTCCCCTTATTATCAGCCGGAACTGTCGAGCACGCCTGGGTGCATCCTCTTTTGAGGGGATGCCGAGTTGCAGATCGTCGAATGCCGGTTTGAGCGGCAACTGGTTTGTAGGGGAGGGTTTCAAACTCTCCCAATTCGTTGCTAATGTGCCTGATAGCCGCGGATAAGCAGACCTTTCGGGTTCATTCACGCCAAGCGTCTGCACTGGGCGATGGAGCTTTGCACTCGGGGCTAGGCGGGAGGGTTTGAAACCCTCCCCTACGGAATCCCATGAATTCGTTCTTCTTTCAGGTAGGCCAGGCCAGCTGCGCCTGGTCGTTTTTTCGAGCGTGAAGACGCGATGATGGGGCGTGCGCGACCGTATTCATCCAAGTCCGACGCGCTCAAAAGTGTGGTCGACGAACCGGACGAAATATCCATAGTCGAAGATTCCGTCGAGTTCGGTTGAGTCCAGCAGGGCGCCGACTTCTTCATCCGCGCGGATCAGGTCCCGAAAATCGGAATCCTCCTCCCAGACGCGACTCGAGTGTGTCTGGGCAAGCTTGTACGCGTCATCGCGGCTCATGCCTTTCTCCACCAGCGCGAGCATCAGTCGCGACGAGAACAGCAGGCCGCGGGTCAGCTCCATATTCTGTTTCATGCGCTCCGGGTAGACCCTCATTCCCCGAATCACTCCGGTGAACAGGTCGAGGATGTAGTCGAGCGCCATGCAACTATCCGGCAATATCAGGCGTTCCGCCGACGAATGGCTGATGTCTCGCTCTCCCCACAGCGCCACGTTTTCCAACGAAGTGACCGCGTGGCCACGAATGAGCCTGGCGAGTCCGCATACGCGCTCCGTGAGCTCCGGGTTGCGTTTGTGAGGCATCGAAGACGATCCGGTTTGGCCTTCGCCGAACGGCTCTTCGACCTCGCGTATCTCGGTGCGCACCATCCCCCGGAACTCGGTGGCGAACTTCTCGAGCGATGCGGCGATGACCGCGAGCGTCGTGATGAACACGGCGTGGCGGTCGCGTTGGATTATCTGGCTGGACACGGGCGCCGCGGCGATGCCCAGATGACGACAAACGGTCGTTTCGATGGCGGGGGAGACTGTCGCGTGCGTGCCGACGGGGCCGGAAACCTGGCCCACGGCCATCTCTGCGCGCGCCTGCGCAAGGCGTCTCCGGTTTCGTCGCATCTCGTCCCACCACACGGCCAGTTTGAGGCCGAACGTGATGGGCTCGGCGTGAACGCCGTGGGTGCGGCCCATCATGATCGTGTCCTTGTGACATCGCGCCTGCGTCTCGATCGCGTCGATGAGAGCGCCGGTCTCCTCGTCCAGCAAGTCCGCGGCGTCGAGCAGTTGGAGATTCGTCGCGGTGTCCCAAACGTCGGACGTGGTGATGCCGAGATGCAGCCACCGGCCCTCGGGACCGAGTTGTTCCGTGACGGACTTCATGAACGCCGTCATGTCGTGTTTGGTCACGGCGAGAACTTCGTTCAGTCGCCCGATGTCGTATTTGGCGCCCCGTAGCTTTTCCATGTCGGCGACGGGTATCGTGCCTTCTTCGGTCCACGCCTCGCAGACAGCGAGCTCGACGGCGAGCCATTTGTCGTACTTGTTCTCGTCCGACCACACTCGCTTCATCCGCGGCCGGGAATATCGTTCGATCATGGGGTCACTTTCTCCGAAGAGTCGACAAAACCGAGCGGCGATCGCGAAATTGTCGACGATCCATGCGAATCAGCGCAGTCAACGGGATTTCAAGCCAGCTCGGTAATCGTCGTACGCCTGGCGGATGTTGTCGTGTTTCGCCCCGAGCATCTGCGCGGCCAAAAACGCCGCGTTCCGCGCTCCCCACGAGCCGATGGCTACGCACGCAACGGGGATTCCGGGCGGCATTTGCGCGATGGCGTACAAGGCGTCGACGCCGCCGAGATCGCTCGTCGGCAACGGCACGCCGATGACGGGCAGCGTGGTCCACGATGCGACCACGCCCGGCAGTCCGGCCGAGCCTCCCGCGCCCGCGATGATTACCTCGATGCCCCGGCCGCGTGCCGATTCGGCGTAGTCCTTCACCTTCTCGGGGGTCCGGTGAGCGGACATGACCTCAACCTCGTGCTCGACTCCGAGTTGGTCCAACACTTCAGTCGTCTCTTTCATTGCCGGTTCGTCGGATCGGCTGCCCATCAATACGGCTACCAGCGCCATTTCGCCACCTCAAACGTCTTTCGCGATATCGGTCCTATAATAGCAGTCCCTGAAATGGAGTTTGGCCGCATTTTCGTAGGAGTTTACCCGAGCTTCGGCAATGGTCGCGCCTCTCGCCGTCACCGTGAGTACCCTGCCTCCGGAGGTCAACGTGGCGTCCCCGTCCGGTTTAGTCCCAGCGTGAAACAGGACCGTTGATTCGTCGATATCTTCCATGCCGGAAATCGGGAAACCGGTCGCATATTGTTCTGGGTATCCGCCGGAAGCCAGTACGACGCCCACATGGGCTGAATCGTCCCAAGCAACTTCTGCTTCTGACAGCTCGCCCTTCGCGGTTCTGAGCATGATTTCCAGCAGGTCGCCATGGAGCCTCGGAAGCACCACCTGGGTTTCGGGGTCGCCGAGTCTGCAATTGAACTCGATCACTTTCAGCCAGGATGGCGTCACCATCACCCCCGCATAGAGGACGCCTCTGTACGGACTGCCGGATCTGGCGAGTTCCGCCGCGACCGGCTCCATTATCTGCTCTCGGGCCTGTTTCTCCAGCGAGTCGTTCCAGAATGGCGGTGGACTGTAACTTCCCATGCACCCGGTGTTCCGGCCAAGATCCCCGTCGCGAGCTCGTTTGTAGTCGCACGCGGTCGTCATCGTCGAGACGAACTCGCCGTCCACGAACGCGAACACGCTGACCTCCGTGCCCTCCAGCCACTCCTCGATCAGCACCGTGTCTCCCGCCGAGCCGAAAGCCTTCTCTTCGAGCATGGAGCGAAGAGCGGCTATCGCGTCGTGTCGGGTCTCGGCCATCACGACGCCTTTGCCCGCGGCGAGGCCGTCAGCCTTGACGACGAACGGCGGCTCGTTGGCGGCGACGAACGCCGACGCCTCGGTCATCGAATCGAACGAGTTGGCCTTGGCTGTTGGCGCCCCGGCAGCCGCCATGACCTGCTTCGCGAAAGTTTTGCTGCTCTCGATCCTCGCCGCGTTTTGTCGCGGTCCGAAAGCGAGTACCCCCGCCTCCTCGAATCGGTCTACGATGCCCGCGGCCAGCGGCGCTTCGGGGCCGACAACCGTGAAATCGATGGCGTTGTCTTGCACGTACGCGAGCAAGGCTGGGATGTCCTCTGCTGAGATCGGCACGTTTTCGGCGATCTGTGCGGTTCCGGCGTTGCCGGGAGCGACGAACAGGGTAGGCGACTGCGGGCTTTGCGCGAGCTTCCACGTGATCGTGTGCTCTCGCGCGCCGTTGCCGATCACTAAAACCTTCATCGCACGTTCTCCAGAGCCGCTTCGATCCACGGCATGACCTCGGGCAGGTCGTCGGGCAACAACAGCATGAATTGCAGCCAACCTGGCACGGCGTCGTCCGCGAAAGGCGGTCGAAGCGGGGACACTCCGGCCAGCGATGTTGCTTGCCGATGCAAATCTTCCGGCAACTGCATCCCAACCACGCCCTCAAGCAGAACCGCGAACGGCCGGTCATCGATCAAGTAACCAACGCCGCCGTACAGTGAAGACGATGTCACGCCTGCCTTTGCGAGCAGCGCTCCATCGAGCGCCAGTTTCACGTCTGGGTCGATCAGGACGTCGTCATTCGACCCCATCGACTACTCCCACTCGATCGTTCCCGGAGGCTTCGACGTGATGTCGTACACGATCCTGTTGACGCCGGGAACCTCGTTGGTGATCCGATTCGATATCTTCGCGAGAACCTCATGAGGAATCCTGGCCCAGTCAGCAGTCATGGCGTCGTCGCTGGCGACCGCCCTGATCGCGATCACGTGGCCGTAGGTTCGGAAGTCGCCTGTCACTCCGACCGATCTCGATCCCGTGAGCACGGCGAAACTTTGCCACAGCTCGCGATAGAGCCCGTTAGCCCTGACCTCGTCCATAACGATCCAGTCGGCGCGTCTCAGCGTATCGAGTTTCTCGCTCGTGATGTCGCCCATGATCCTGATGGCCAAACCCGGCCCCGGGAACGGCTGGCGGTAGACCATCTCCTCGGGCAATCCGAGCTCGATCCCCACTTCGCGCACTTCGTCCTTGAACAGGTATCGCAGCGGTTCGACCAGCTCCATGCGCATGTGCTCAGGCAAACCGCCGACGTTGTGGTGAGTCTTGATCTTGGCCGACTCTTTGCTCTCCGAGTCTTTGCTCTCGATCACGTCGGGGTAGAGCGTGCCCTGTGCCAGGAAATCGACCTGGCCCAATCGGGACGCCTCTTCCTCGAACACCTCGATGAACTCGCCGCCGATGATCTTACGCTTCTGCTCTGGGTCCTCAACGCCTTTCAGCGCGCCCAGGAAGTGCTCCGTAGCGTCGACGTAGTCGAGCTTGATTTTCAGATTGCGCTCGAAGGTCTCTCGAACCTGCTCCGCTTCCTGATGCCTGAGTAAACCGTTGTTGACGAAGATGCACGTCAACTGGTCGCCGATCGCTTTGTGGATCAGCGCCGCAACGACGGAGGAATCGACGCCGCCGGAGAGGCCGCAGATGACTCGGCCGTCGCCGACCTGTTTTCGGACGGCCTCGACGGTCTCCGCGACGAAGTTGCCGGGTGTCCACGTTTGGCTGCAACCGCATACGATGTACAAGAAGTTTTGAATGACTTCCTTGCCCTGCGGCGTGTGCACGACCTCGGGGTGAAACTGAATGCCCAAGCGTCCGTGATCGTCCCCGATGACCGCCACCGGTGAGTTGTCGGTGAATGCTAATGCGGAAAATCCCGCGGGCAACTCGGTGACCCGGTCGCCGTGGCTCATCCAGACCGACATGTCGGTCGGCAGCCCTACGAAAAGCTTGCCCGCGTCCGAGTTCTGCTGAAGCATGGCGTGGCCGTACTCGCGCTTCGGCGAAGACGCCACCTTGCCTCCGAGCTGGTGGACCATCGCCTGCATCCCATAGCAGATCCCGAGCACCGGGAGTCCGCAGTCGTACACCCATTCGGGCGCCAGCGGTGCGTCGTCTTCATAGACGCTCGCCGGTCCGCCGGACATGATCACGCCGGCCGGATTCAGATGCGCCACCGTCTCCCAAGAAGCGGTGTGCGGGATGAGTTCGCAGTAGACCTTACTCTCTCTAACGCGACGAGCAATGAGCCTGCTGTACTGCGACCCGAAATCTATCACGAGAACCGTCTGTTGACGGTCAGTTGATCTCGACTCCCCGGCGCCATCCGCTAGAGCTGAACCGACGGCGTCCAAGCCCTGCGCGCCGACCCCGAGGTCCTCGCTGTTTGCGGGAAGTTGTGTGGTCCTGGAGGCGTTGTTTTCTTGCATGTCGGAACGATTTCAAGGCTAGCACCCGTGCTATACTCGGGTCAAGCTAACTCAGGCAGTAGCCAGTCGTTAAGATCAAGCAACTTTTCGAGGCTTGTTCCGGTGCTGCCTGAATCGCCGCGTCGTTCGTCAGCACGGCAGGAGTCATTACCCGGAAAGTGCGCTTCGAACACAGGGTTTCGCTATGCCTTCGACCAGACAAGAGCAGTCGTCAGCGCGCGGCAAATCGGCGTTTCTGTCGATTGCTGACGCCGTCGCGTCGCTGCGGGCGGGCGGCGTCGTAGCCATCCCGACGGACACCGTCTACGGACTGGCGGCATCTGCGTTCGACGAGCGCGCGGTGGCCCGCGTGTACCGGGTCAAAGGCCGCGATTTCAAGGTCGCGCTGCCGGTGCTGATGGCCGAGCCGGACGACATCGACCGCTGTGCCGTCGATGTTCCGGATGTCGCTCGGCGGTTGGTCGAAGCGTTCTGGCCCGGGCCTTTGACCATCATCGTTTGCAAATCGGGTGCGATACCGGACGCTCTCTCTGCAGGCATGCCCACGGTCGGACTTCGCGTCCCCGACCATCCCGTCCCGCGCGAGCTGTCGCGTCTCCTGGGGAGCCCCATAACCGGCACGAGCGCAAACAGGAGCGGCGCCCCGTCGCTGAGTACAGCGGCTGGAGTGCTCAGCGAACTCGGCGATTCACTCGATGGCGTCGTGGACGGCGGCGAACTGTTGGAATCCGCGCCGTCGACGGTCGTCGATTTGGTTGCGGACCCACCTCGGATCGTTCGACCAGGGGCTATAACCGCCGATGAACTCAGCGGCGCCGTTGGCGTCGAGTTCTTGCCCGCGTGACGGACTGACGCGCCTGTCTGATTCTTGATACCATCTCCATTGAGATTGTGGACAGTCTTGATTTTGGTCTTTCAGAGCGCGCTGGCGTGGCATGCCTCGCCCGGTGCAAATCGATCGAGTGCAGACACCAAGCTCGTGGCGAGACCGCGTGCTGAGGAGGGACAACAGCTTTGACCTCGCAAACCCGGTTCGACGATCTGGCTTCCAGAGTCGATTCCGAGATCAGAGAAGTGCTGTCCGCCCGCAGCACGCGGCTGTACGACATCATGGCCTACCATCTCGGATGGGAAAATCGTTCGGAGCAAGACGGACCTGCAACGCCCACCGATCGACGGCACGGCGTGTTGTGTCTGGTCGCGAATCAAGCCGCTGACGGGGATACTGACGCTGCGTTGCCCGCGGCGGCTGCGGTCGAGCTCGTCGAGAAGTTTTGCCAGATCCACGACGACGTGCAAGGCGGCAAGCCGAAACGCGATGACCGCGACGCCGTCTGGTGGGTGTGGGGGCCGGCACAAGCGATCAACGCCGGAGACGGCATGCACGCCCTGGCGAGGCTGTCGCTGTTCCGGCTGCTGGACCGTGGAGTCGAGGCTGAGATGGCCTTTCGCGCGGTGCAGGCTTTGGACGAAGCCAGCCTGAAAGCGTGCGAAGGCAGGTTCCTGGACCTGCAGGCGCAGGAGCGTGTGGACGTATCGGTGGACAGCTACCTGAAGATGGCAACGGACAAAGAGGGCGCTCTTTACAGTTGCGCACTCGAGCTCGGAGCGATGCTCGCCGGGGCGTCCGACGAATCCCTGGAGCTGTTGCGTCAAGCGGGCGCGGAATTTGGCGTGGCGCTGCACATCCAACACGATCTGTCTGAACTGTCCCGAACCGTTTCGGCGTCCGAATACGTCAGCGAAGACATGATGAACAAGAAGAAACTGCTGCCGATCGTCATGGCGTTCGAATCCGGAACCGTTCACGACCGTAGACGTTTGGGCGACGTGTACTTCAAGCGCGTCCTGGAACCTAGCGATCTACAGGGATTGACCGAAGTGCTCGACGATCTCGGTACGATCGACAAGTCGCGTGAGTTGCTGGAGCAGCGGGTTGCGTCTGCCAAAGCCTCGATTGCCTCGATCGGATTGGATTCCGCGGGTGGCGAGTTGCTGAACAGTTACATCGATTCTTTGATGGAGGCCTGAATTGGCCCGAAAGAAGACCGTGAGAGACATCGATGTCGCGGGCAAAGCCGTCCTAGTCCGCGTCGATTACAACGTTCCGTTTCATCTGGGAACGACGGACATCTCCGACGACAGCCGAATACGGGCTTCGTTGGACACGGTCAGGTTGCTGTCGTCTCATGGCGCGAGAATAGTTCTGTGCACACACATAGGCCGCCCACGAGGCCGGGTTGTCGAGAGCCTGAGAGTCGCGCCGGTGGCGAATCGTCTTACTGAGTTGTTGGGCCAATTGGTGCAAACGCTGTCGGACGACGACGGCGTGACCGCCTCGGAGCAGATTTCTCTGATGCACCCCGGCGACGTCGCGCTTCTGGAGAATCTCCGGTTCCATCCGGAAGAGGAGAGCAACGATGCGGCGTTCGCGATGAAGTTGGCCTCGCTGGCAAACATTTACGTCGACGACGCCTTTGGCACAGCGCATCGAGCCCACGCGTCCACGGAGGGCGTGACCCGCTATTTGCCGTCGGTCGCCGGTCTGTTGATGGACAAAGAGCTGGAGATGCTCGGACAAGCCCTCCAAGAACCTGCCCACCCATTCGTCGTCGTGCTCGGCGGCGCCAAGGTCGCCGACAAGATCGGAGTCATCGAGAACCTGGCTGACCGCGTGGACGCGTTTTTGATCGGCGGCGGCATGGCCGCGGCGTTCCTCAAGGCGCAAAGCCACGAGATCGGCGCATCGCCCGTCGATGACGATGAACTCGGCCACGCCCGCAACGTGCAGGCGCTGGCCGCCGACGGTGGCTTCAATGTGATTGCACCGACGGACGTGATCGTCGGCGATCGATTCGACTCCGAGGCGGAATCCAGTGTCGTTGCGGCGTCCGGCGTTCCAGCCGGATGGCTGGTCATGGACATCGGACCGGACACCGCGGCTCGCTTTGGCGAAAGAATTCGCGAAGCCGGAACGGTCGTATGGAACGGCCCAATGGGTGTGGCCGAATGGGACGCGTTCGCCAACGGGACGAAGATCGTCGGGCAAGCGTTGGCGGACTGCGCCGGAACGACGATACTGGGTGGCGGGTCTACCGCCGAGGCCGCGTACAACCTGGGCTTGGCCGATCGGATGACCCACGTATCGACCGGCGGAGGCGCTTCGCTCGAGTTCCTAGAAGGAAAAGACCTTCCCGGTGTCTCGGCGCTGCTCGACGCCTGAGCCTGCCCAAGCGCTTGAATGCTGACAACTGAGGAATTGTAGATTGATCGATTTCCCGTACCTTGAAGACCTTTGCATCCGGACAGACTCGAAGATAATCATGCTGGTCGTCGACGGTCTCGGCGGGCTGCCGCACCCTGACACCGGCAAGTCTGAACTCGAGACCGCTCGCACGCCCAATCTCGATGCACTGGCCGGCCGCAGCGTGTGCGGCCTGACTACGCCAGTGCTGCCTGGCATCACTCCTGGAAGCGGGCCGGGCCATATGGCGCTGTTCGGCTACGATCCGGTGAAATTCCTGGTGGGCAGGGGAGTCCTCGAAGCGTTGGGCATCGGTCTGGAACTCGGACCCAACACGGTCGCCGCGCGAGGCAACTTCTGCACCGTGGACGACGAAGGCAAGTTGACGGACCGCAGGGCCGGACGCATCAAGACAGTCGAAAGCGCTCCGCTTGTCGAGTTGCTGGATACGATCGACATCCCCGGGGTCTCGGTCGAGGTTCATCCGGTTCAGGATTACCGCTTCGTGCTGGTGTTGCGAGGCGATGGGTTAGGCGCGAACATCCCCGACACTGATCCTCAGGTGGTCGGCGGTCCGCCCAGAACCGCGGTCGCAGCCGAACTTACCTCTGAGCGGACCGCCCGGTTCGCGAACGCGTTCATCGATGCGGCGAGAGGGCTGCTGGGCTCACGGGACCGCGCCAACATGGTTTTGCTCAGGGGGTTCTCCACCGAACCTGAATGGCCGGAGTTCGGTCGCTCGTATAATCTGAACCCCGCGGCGATCGCAGCGTATCCGATGTATCGAGGCCTCGCGCGCCTTGCCGGGATGAAAATCATCCCCACGGGCGCGGATTTCGACGCGGAGCTCAAGACCCTGGCCGACAGCTATTCCGACCACGACTATTTCTTCTTGCACTACAAACCAGCGGACGGAGCGGGCGAAGACGGAGACTTCGATGCCAAGGTGGCGCGCCTGGAAGAACTCGACGCCCGGATACCCGCCGTGATCGACATGAATTCCGATGTGCTGGTCGTCGCGGGCGACCATTCCACGCCGGCGATCATGGAGGCGCATAGCTGGCATCCGGTTCCGTTGATGATAAATTCGCGTCTGTCGCGAGGGCAGGGGAGCGACGCCTTCGACGAGAGAGCATGCCGTCTAGGCGCTCTTGGCGCGATTCCGGCCACTAACTTGATGTTGCTGGCCCTGGCCCACGCCGGAAAACTAGCTAAATTCGGGGCGTAGGCGGAACTCAACACACAAGCTTCACGTTTCATCGCTCCTATACGACGCTTTATGAAATATCATCCAGTGCGCATGCCTACGAGCCACTTGAAGGGAACACAGCGCATCGTAACGGTTCGACATTACCTTTAAGGAGCATATACCGATATGCCAATATTAGTTATGGCAGGAAACTGGAAGATGAACACGACAGTTGCCGAGGCGAGATCGTTGGCCGAGGCCGTTGCCGATCGTGTCGGCAGTTCAACAGAGGTGACGACCGTGCTGTGTCCGCCATTTGTGTCGCTGACGGCCGTTGCTGAAGCGGTGAGCGGCTCATCGATAACTGTCGGAGCGCAAAACATACATCCGGCGGCCAGCGGAGCGTTCACGGGCGAGATTTCGGCTCCGATGTTGGCTGAGATGTGCTCTCACGTGATAATCGGCCACTCCGAACGCCGAGCGCTGTTCAGCGAGACCGACGAATTCGTGAACGAGAAGGTTCTAGCGGCGTTCGAGAGCGGTTTGACGCCTATTCTGTGTGTGGGAGAGCAGCTCGATGACCGCGAGGCCGGCAGGGCGGATCAGGTGGTCGAAGCGCAGGTGCGAGGCGGTCTTGCAGGCGTGGAGAGCCCCGGATCGCTGGTCGTCGCCTACGAACCGGTCTGGGCGATCGGGGCGGGCCGCGCGGCCACTCCGGAGACCGCGCAACAGATCATGACTCACATTCGGTCCGTCTTAGCGAGCATCTTTGGGGACGAACCGGCCTCAAGCGTGCCTCTGCCGTACGGAGGAAGCGCGAATCCCGGCAATATCGAAGGATTCATGGCCCAGCCGGACATCAACGGCGCCCTTGTCGGAGGCGCGGCCCTCGACGCCGACTCGTTCTGCCAGATGGTCGAGATCGCCTCGCAGGCCGGATAGATCGTGGCGGAATCAGACAGGACCAGACTCCTGGCGATCGTCGGCGCAACCGCCGTCGGGAAAAGCAGCCTGGCGATGCGACTCGCTGCTCGATTCGGTGGTGAAATCGTGGGAGCAGATAGCCGACACGTGTATCGCTACATGGATATTGGCACCGCCAAACCCACTTCCGAGGATCGCAGCGAAATCCCACATCACGTCATCGATGTCGTTGATCCAGATGAGCATTTTGGGCTTGCTGTTTATCTGGAGTTGGGAACACTAGCAATCCAAAACGCAAAAAGTAATGGAAACCTGCCAATATTGGTCGGTGGAGCCGGGCAATATGTCTGGGCCCTTCTCGAGGGCTGGCAGGTGCCCCAAGTGCCTCCGGACGCGGAAACCAGATCCGAGATGGAGGAGTTGGCCCGTGCGTCGGGCCACGCCGTCGTCCTCGCCGTGCTCCGCGAGCTCGATCCTGAAGCGGCCGATCGGGTCGATCCGAGCAACGTGCGGCGGGTGATCAGGGCGGTTGAGGTGGCCAGAAGCGGAAACATAGGCGCTCCGGACAAGATTCCGCCACCCTACGACGTGATGGCGGTCGGTCTGACCATGCCTCGGCCGCAACTCTATCGCCGAATCGATGAGCGGGTCGACGAAATGCTGTCCGAAGGCTGGCTCGACGAGGTCCGTGGTCTGCTGGACCGCGGTTACGAGTCCGACCTGCCCGCGATGAGCGGCGTCGGTTACCGTGAGTTCTCCGAGCACCTCGTGAACGGCGCCAATCTCGACGAAGCCGTTGCCAGAACCAAGACGCGCACCCACGCCTTCGCACGGAGACAGCACGCCTGGTTCAAGCGCGACGATCCGCGTATCCACTGGTTCGACGCGCCTGTCGGGTTCTCTGACGCAGAGGACGCAGTCGAGCGCTGGTTGAACGCCTGATGTCGATAAACAAATCAGATGGCGCCGAACGAATCGTGTCATTTTGATCCTTCCGCAGAAGGAGAAGAATCTGGTCGATGAACGGGTGCCATTGCTGGAAGAGCTGCATAGGCTTCTCCTTCCACCAGATGTGTGGCATCGCAAGAATCCTTTGCGCAACTTATTTGGTTGACGACAATTACGCGCTGACACCGTCGCATCGACCGCGTGAGAACGGCTCTCACCTCAGAAGGAGTCAGATTGCACGCCTCCCAGCGGGGGATTGCGGCGGCGCGAATTTGCGCTTGGCACGCCTAAGGCGCGACAATCAGAGTGCGCGTTGGCACAACCTCCCGTGAGAATGCGAAAATCGCCGGCGGCACAGCTCGGAGGGCAGGGTGAGATTCAAAAAATACCACGGAGCGGGCAACGACTACGTTTACGTCGATGCCCGGACTGAAGAAAGAGACTGGCCCGCCATCGCGGTGGACATCAGCGACCGCCACAAAGGCGTCGGATCGGACGGTCTGATCCTCTTAAAGGATTCGGACGTCGCCGAAATCCGGATGCAGATGCTGAACGCCGATGGATCCGAAGGCAAGATGTGCGGCAATGGGATTCGATGCTTTGTGCGTTTTGGTTTGGATATAAACGCTCTGTCTTCCGGCCCGGATTCAGTGAAAGTCGAGACAGGCGCCGGTGTACTCACCGTCACTCCGATGCTCGCCAACGGCGAGATGACAAGAGCGTCGGTCGGCATGGGCGAACCGCGCCTGATTCCCTCTGAGATTCCTATCGCACTGGACGGTCCCGGCCCGATCATCGACCATCCGTTGTCCGTCGAAGGCGCCGAGCATGACATCACCGCTGTGTCGATGGGCAACCCGCACGCGGTCGCATTCCTGGACGAGGACGTCGACGACTACTTGCTGTGGCAACTCGGTCCGCAGGTCGAGCACCACCCGCTGTTTCCGAGCAGGGTCAACTTCGAGATTGTGAACGTTCTGGGCAGAGACAGGCTCAAAGTGCGGGTGTGGGAACGCGGTTCAGGCATCACGATGGCGTGCGGCACCGGCGCATGCGCGGCGGTCGTGGCCGCCAGGCTGCATGGTCTCGTGGACGATGTCGTCGAGGTCGAGCTCCCGGGCGGCACGCTTTCAGTCACGTGGCCAGGGCAGGGCGAGGTCGTACTCGAAGGACCCGTCGAAGAGGTGTTCGAGGGGATCTGGCCCGACTGAGACGCTGGCAGACGGCACCAACCGGAGAGAATACGCCGTTTAGCGTTTAACCTAGCTCCCGATTCCGGAACCTTTGTTTTGGATCATTCCAAGACTTGTCAAGGCGGTCTTCGGTCAGCTTCTCGTCAATAACAACCGTCGAATTCGCATCCAAGTTCTCTTCGAACACAACGACGATCGCGACGGACGGCGTCATCCGAAGATCGCGATGCCCGCGATGATTCTGCCCATCCGCGACCGATCTGAGCGGTTGTGGGGCGAATTGTGCGGCTCGAGCGACAGATTAGCGAGCGGATCGCTTCGGGGTCGGAGCCCGAGTATGCCGTCGACGTGGCGTTTTGAAACGGAGACTGACAGGTTGATTGGGACGTCGAGGAGGGGCTTTTGAGCGAGAAAAGTAGGTTTTTGTGTTTCGGCTGGCTACCCGAAACACACCGAATCCGCTCCCCGGCGCGCCGTGGCTCCGAAATGGGCCCGCAGACGTCCGAGTAGCGGAATGTGGGCTGCAACGGAGGCAGTGTTGTGTCGCCGTTCGGCTCGTTCTCAATGTCTTGCGAGTAGATTAGTTCGTTCTGGGTCGATCGACATAGGCCAACCGGGGTCTGTTTCCAACGAATCTCGGTCGGACGTGTCCGGAGGCGCTCCCGATGTTCGTCGCGGACTGGTTCGGCAGGCACAACCACGGCATTTGGCCGCTACCTTTACGCGTGGCGCGTGTTGACTTACCATGTGACGGTCCGATTCTATTTGCAAAACATTCGAGGCATGCATGAAGTTCGCCAGCCGCGTCGAAAAGATACCGCCTTACCTGTTTGTCGAGATCAGCCGAAAGATCGCCCAGAAGAAGGCCGAGGGCATCGAAGTTATCTCGTTCGGCATCGGCGATCCTGATCTGCCGACGCCGGATCCGGTCGTCGATCGCCTTCGTCAGACCGCGGGCGACGTTCCCAACCACCGCTACCCGGAAACCGAAGGCCTGCCTGAGTTCCGAAGCGCGGTCGCGAGCTGGTACAACCGCCGATTCGGCGTGTCGGTCGATCCCGGCAAAGAGATCATCTCGTTGATTGGCGCGAAGGAAGGCATCGGCCATGCCGCGATGTGCTTCATCGAACCCGGCGACATCGCCCTGGTGCCGGACCCAGGGTACCCGGTCTACTCCGTCGGAACCTGGTTTGCCGGAGGGGAGTGTCACTGGATGCCCCTCAGAGAGGAGAACGGCTGGTTGCCCGACCTGGAGGCCATTTCGGACGATGTCGCGACTCGGGCGAAAGTCATGTGGTTGAACTATCCGAACAACCCGACCGGCGCCGTCGCCGATATCGGATACTTCGAGAAGGTGGTCGAGTTCGCCCGGAAGCACGAAATCGCAGTCATGCACGACGCCTGCTACACGGATGTCGTCTTCGACGGCTACAGCCATCCGAGCTTCCTCGAGACGCCCGGCGCAATGGATGTCGGCGTCGAGTTCCACTCGCTGTCCAAGTCGTACAACATGACCGGTTGGCGAGTCGGCATGGCAGTTGGCAACGCCGAAATGATCAACGCGTTGCTTATCATCAAGTCGAATCTGGACTCCGGCGTGCCGCAGGCGATCCAAGAGATGGGCATCGAGGCGCTGGAAACGACCGACGACTGGCTCGACGGCCGTAACGCGATCTACCAAAATCGGCGAGACAAGGTGCTGCGAGCCTTGGAAACCATCGGCCTGCACGTCGACCCGCCGAAAGCCAGCCTGTATGTTTGGGCCAGGGTTCCTGAGGGCGAGACTTCGGCCAGTTTCACCGAGAAGATCTTGGACGAGTGCGCCATCGTGGTCACTCCCGGAAGCGGGTACGGCCAGTACGGCGAGGGCTACATTCGGCTGTCGCTAACGATTGGCGACGCCGATTTGGATCGAGGGTTAGAACGGCTCGTGAACTGGAGCGCGAAGTAATCGGGCAGGGCAGAGGCATCGGAATTCATTAGGAGGCCTGTCATCGCAAAAAAGTCGATAAGAACCGCGCCGCGAAAAGAACGAGCTCTGCTGGTCGGGGTGTCGATCAAGCGCAAGCGATCGGTGTGGCGAATTGAGGACTCGGTAGCGGAACTGGGCGAATTGGCCGGTTCCGCTGGCGCGAGGGTCGTCGACACCGTGATTCAGAAGCTCGAGAAACCGACGAACCTCTACGTTGGCAAAGGCAAGGTCGACGAGATCAAAAGCCGTATTGCCGAATTGAAGGTCGATACGGTGATCTGCGACGACGAGCTCACGCCAACACAGCAGCGGAACCTTGAGAACGCCCTGGGCGAAGACAAAAAGGTTCTAGATCGAACCGCGCTGATATTGGATGTGTTTGCCAGTCGAGCCCAAACGCGAGAGGGTCGCTTGCAAGTCGAGCTCGCTCAGAACGAATATCTGTTGCCGAGGCTGGCCGGACAGTGGTCGCACTTGGAGCGGCTCGGCGGCGGCATCGGCACCCGAGGACCTGGCGAAACCCAGATCGAGACCGACCGCAGACTCGTGCGAAATCGCATTCAGCACCTGAAGCGATCGCTCCAAGATGTCCGGCGGCATCGTCAACTCCACAGGGCCCGGAGAAACAACAACTCGGTGCCGGTGGTCTCGCTCGTCGGCTATACCAACGCGGGCAAGTCGACGCTTTTGAACAAGTTGACCAAAGCGGACGTTCGCGCCGAGGACCGGCTGTTTTCGACGCTCGACCCGGTGACGCGTCGAATCACGCTCCCGTCGGGCGGCTCGGCTCTGGTTACTGACACGGTCGGTTTCATCCACAAACTCCCGCCGGCGCTCGTCGCGGCCTTCCGCGCGACGCTCGAGGAGATCGAAGAGTCGACAGTGATCATGCACGTTCTCGACGCCACCCACGTCAACTCGGTCGAGCAAGCCCTGGTCGTCGAGAGTATCCTCAAGGACATGCACGTGGATCGGCTGCCGCGGATCTTGGTGATGAACAAGGTCGACCTATTGCCGGAGAACGCGGGCCTTGACGAGATCGCGGCGCCATTCGATCTCGGGCCCGACGATCGCAGCGCGTTCATCTCGGCGATGACGGGATTGGGCACGTCGAAGTTGCTGACGGAGCTGGACGAGGCGTTGGCCGTCGGTCCGGCGATATCGGCGGCAACGGGGTAGGGACCAGGCGATTTTCGCCAGACGGCCGAATCAGAGAAGATCGACGATTGGTGCCCCAACACGCGCTCCGGAGTTGGTTCGCACTATAGATGTTATGTAAAGTAACACCGGTGCAACGCAGAGCGAACACCGTTAGTTGACATAACGCAGATCGCCGAAATTCAATTATACTGCCCCGACACGACTCGAATCACGCCAGATTCGCTAAGCGCCATTATCGTCGCCAAAACGGTCGCTTCGGGATTTCCCGGATCATGTTGGATCTGCCGTCCAACCGGAAGCCCCGCCGACGCGCCGTCCGCCGCTTCGATCAAGATCACGTTTGGGCCGTACTTTGCCGTCGCCGCGCCGATGAGCAACCACGTCGACTTGGTGACCGCGTCCGCCGTCGTCGGGTCGTCGCCTCCAGCGGTCCCTTCGATCACGATGCCGGCGGCGCAGCCCTCCATCGACGCGGACACCTCCGCTGGCAGGAACATCGCAGCTCCGTCTCCGGATCCGGCCCAGTATTCGATCTCGACGCCCAACCGGGCCAAACCGCGCCGAATCTCGTCGCCGACCTCCGATATTCCGGCAACTCCCAAAAAAACGCGCGGCGGAAAAACTTCAACCGGCGCTGAGGGTCGTTCCGGGCTTTTTATCGTCTCTACGGGGCTCGCAGCGATCGCTTCCCGTTCGACCGCTTGAATCGGTTCGGCGAGGTCGGTTGTTCCCGGAACGATGATCGTCCTGCCGTCCTCGACGCGAACGAGGTCTGCGGACCGGCCGTTGGCGATGGCGATGTCGAGGCACTCCGCCGTCAGTTCCGGATGCACGCCCATGTCGCGCGCCAGGATGTTTCTGGCGTAGACGTCTTCGGGAAGCGGCTTGCCGCCGAGCATCGCGAAGAAGCGTCGGAAGACCTCCGGGTTGGTCGCCGCCGCTCGGTACGCGTCCCGCAGCTCGTCGGCTCCGGCTGGCGCCACCGCCGCCCGGCCGAGCTCGGTGAGCGAGATTCGATCGGATCGATAACCACCCTCGGTCAGGCCGTACTTGCTCGACGACGTAAGCCGCATTCGAAATCCGCTGCTGGTCGTCCTGGTGCGCATGGCGTCGGCCAGCAGTTCACGGTCCATCGGCAAACCGGAGTTGACCTCGTGAATCGTGCGGGCGATCCGGAGGACATCCTCCAGCGCGAAGGTCGGAAACGGTCGGTTTCTACGGGCCCGCTTTTCGGTGTCGTATTGTTGCATCGTCTATCTCCGGCGCCGCATGAGGGAGGCTTCGGCTGAGTGAACGAATCAAGACCGAGCCGAATCGCAAATTCGTCCGGCCGCATGCCATCCAGACGGACTCGTGCTCCGCCACTCGACATCAGTGTCCGGTTGGCTCGCCGGATTGCCTTGCTTCCGGCGGTCCACCCGCGATGCAGACCCACGTGGCCCTGTCGCGATTCGGCGCCGCGGCAGATCCGCGCTCTGACGTAGACGTCGATCAACCTCTAGCCTGAGTTTACATGATGCCGCCGCGATCTTTTTCGTATCTCTTCGGTCGGTTCGTCTGGCATCGGGTCCCCGCGTCGAATCGTATCCATCGATGTTGACGAGTCAGAAGACTCAGCGCCATCACCGAAGTTGAAACGCGTTCAAGACACTTCGATCTTACCCCGACAAGCGGAAATAATCAACCACTGCGGAATCATTTGTCACGATAACTTCGCCAATAATAGCCCATGCGAGGCGTGAATATGAATCAATGATGCCAACCCTGACTAAACCTGACAAACACGGTTTGCGTTGTCAGATTCAATTAGCAAGCCCTTTGCGCAGGAACCGTTGGGTTGATGTCGACGCGTCATTGACCATGGATGTTCCTGATTGAATCAGGACGTTCCTGATCCACCACCCTGCCCTGCGCCGTACACAACCGATGATTTGTTAGAATACCTATTAACCAGAGCCGCCTGCGGGAGATAAATCGTGCCGAAACTGACTCAAGCGCGTTGGGCGTGGTGGTTGCCGATTCTTGTTGTGGTGAGCGTGGTCGCGCTCGTTTCGTGCCAGGAGGATCAAGAGGACGCCGCCTCGGCTCCGGCCGCGTCATCATCGCAAACAACGCCAACAACAGAACCGGCCGCCCAAGCTGCGGCAGGCGAGCCTTCGACCGCGACCGAGCAAGCGGACCCGATGGCGATTCCAACCGCCTCTCCCTTGCAGCAACCGCTTGGCGCTCCCGATGGCGTGCCCGAGGAACTTAAGACCGTTTGGGAGGTCTGGGCCCTGCTTACCAGCGAACACTATGACCGCTCGACTTTTGACATCGAAGCGTTCAATGAAGCCGCCATCCGCGGCATGATCGAAGCGATCGGCGATCCGCATACCAGCTACGTCAGGCCTGAAGTTTTCCGGATCGAAAACGACGATCTTTACGGCCGCTTCGAAGGCATCGGGGCCAGCGTTCAGATGCGACCCGACGGCAAGTTGTTGGTGGTCGCTCCGATTGAAGGCAGCCCGGCGGAGAAGGCCGGCTTGAAGCCGGGAGACGTGATCCTGGCCGTCAACGGCGAGAGCATCGAAGGCCTGTCCCTGCTTGAAGCAGTTTCTAAAATCCGAGGACCCAGAGGCACCGAGGCCAGGCTGTTGATTGTTCATCTCGGCTCGCTGGACGAAATCGAAGTTTCCGTGGTGCGGGATGTCATCCCACTAGAAAGCGTCAAGGTGCGAACCCAGCCCGACGACAGGTTCGCCCACATTCGCCTCAGCACCTTCTACTCTGACACCGCCGAACAGCTCCAAGACGCGATCAGGGAAGCCCAGTCGGATGGGCGAGACGGGCTAATCCTGGACGTCAGGAATAATCCAGGTGGCTTGCTCAGTTCAGTTATCGACATCGTTAGCCTGTTCGTGGATGAAGGCTTGGTCCTTTATGAAGTGAACGGCGCCGGGCGCAGGACCGATCACGAGGTCAGAAACGCCGGGGAGTTCGCCGACATTCCGATGGTGTTGCTGGTGAACGAATCCAGCGCAAGCGCCAGCGAGATCCTGGCCGGAGCGCTGAAGGACCACGAGCGAGCTCCAGTCATCGGCGGGACCACGTTCGGCAAGGGCAGCGTCAACATCCTCCGTCGATTGGAGAACGAAGGCGGTCTGTACCTGACGTTCGCCAAATGGTTCTCACCGCTGGGACGGCCCATCGAGGGCGAAGGTGTGACTCCGGACATCGAAGTTACATCCCGGGACCCGAAGAAAGCCGACGTCGATCAGCTCGAGAAGGCGTTCGAAGTATTGGCTGGGATCGTCGACGGCACAGGCGCCGGTGTAACGAACTGATGGCCAAAGGCTCCCGGCGCGATCGCACGATCACGGTGAACCGCCGAGCGCGGTACGACTACGACATCGCCGACACACTCGAAGCCGGCCTGGTTCTGACCGGGACCGAGATCAAATCGATCCGCGCAAATCGCGTCAACCTCAGCGACGCGTACGCCAGGTCGGACACCGGTGAGCTGTGGCTGCACAACGCCCACATCGCCGAGTACGCCGCCGGCAATCGGGACAACCACGAACCGAAGCGATCGAGAAAGCTGCTGCTTCGACGCGACCAAATCACGCACCTGACCAAACAGGTGTCCGAACGCGGCATGACCCTCGTGCCGTTGAAGCTCTACCTCAAGGGCGGCTACGCGAAGGTCGAGCTCGCCGTCGCCAAGGGCCGTAAACGATACGACAAGCGCAGGGCCATCATCGAGCGCGACCGAGAGCGAGAAGCCCGAGACGCGATGGGCCGGCACTAGATCCACCCGGTCGGATCTCACCACAGATCCCCTTTCGATGAGCTGGGCGTCCCGTCGAATCGAACTCAGCGATCGGCCTCCATGATTCCCTGCCCCGAATTCTTCCATGCGCTGGGACCCGCTCAGTTCACTCAGCGTCGTCGGGACGATATTGCCGGGCCCGCCACCCCGAACAATGCTCATCTCTTCGTGGCGATGGACGGCACAGGTTACGCAGATCGGTCGTTGTCATCGTTACGAAATAGTTGGACGGGTTCGTCCGAAATCCGAGCGCCTACCATCGAACGGTGCTCTGGCACTTCAGGGCCAAGCCTAGTTTTCATGCTTTGATACGGGAGTGGCGACCCCCTCCATGTGTCATTCAGATCCTTCCGCGGAAGGAAGAAGAATCTGGGCGCTGAACACGCCATCTCGCCAGAGCAACGCCAAAATACTGCAACGGTGTCGAAAACGCCTGCTTGCGGGGCCCCAGATTCTTCGGCTGCGGCCTCTGAATGACATCGATTGTCCGGGCCACTTCATATGCC
>PVBE012358817.1_pt1 | contig 27645 bp, 23 predicted proteins | sample 1631181 | NCBI WGS metagenome assembly PVBE01 (sample SAMN08397723, study PRJNA350692) | Marine metagenome, whole genome shotgun sequencing project. | isolation source: water | place: Pacific Ocean | collected 2012-04
CATCATTAATTCGGATTCGCTTCTCGTCCCCAGCCCCTAGCGGCACAATTTTGCCCGCGCGGCCGAATTCCCCCCCCCCCGGCCCCCGCTCCCAAATTTATCAGAAACAGCAAGAAAACCTCGATATTCCTTGGACTTGGAATTCCACGTTCACTTGTAGCGTTTTTTTGTCGAATCTCGCTTTTAAAGAGCATCTGGGGGAGGCCAGAATTTCCAGAGCACTTCTGTTGGATTTCTTTGGGGGCCGTCCCTAATTCGGCCGCGCGGCTGTACTTGAACCCCCATGGGCACAATGTTGCTCGCGCGGCCGAATTTCCCCCTCGCCCCAGATTTCCAAATCTCTTAGGAAAGATTAGGAAACCTCGATGTTCCTCGGACCTGGAATTCCACGCTCACTTGCAGCGATTTTGGGTCGAATCTTGTTTTTCAAGAGCTTCTGGGGGAGGCCAAAATTTCCAGAGCACTTCTGTTGGATTTCTTTGGGGACCGTCGTTAATTCGGCCGCGCGGCTCTACCTCAACCCCTAGGGGAACAATGTTGCTCGCGCAGCCAAATTTCCCCCTCACCCCAGATTTCCTGGTCAATCTCTTTCTGCTGTTCTTCGAGGTCATGTCTGGGGTGGACGGTTCCGCGGCGCCAGAGGATCCGGCGTACGACCAAATCGAGCATTTCCTGGTCGGAAAGTTGTCCATTACTCTTTTTCTTTCCTGCCGCCCGAATCATCGTGGTGTCTCGGTTCTTCAGGGCTTTGCGGATTTCACCGGCGTTTTCTTCTAGAAACTCGTTCAAGTCAGTCTCTATCTTGTCGAGGAGGCCTCTTCGCCACTCGTCATCCAGTGATCTACGGAATGTCGACATCTCTTTCCCTATTGTATATAAAGACAACATACGGCTTCTATAAGAATATTTCGGATGAATTCTCAGGCTTCTCCGCATAAAATATCGGTTCGTTGAAAATTTTCTTTTCGGCAGGTTTTGTAATCCTGTTACCTGGGAGTAACAGTGTGGAAGGGTTGCTGGCAGAAAGTTTTTTGTAATTGAAACCATTTAGAGCGCGATAAGAGGGGTTTACTTTTTTAGTATGGGGTTGGCCTGGTCCTTGCTCTTTAACTCTTTCGTGATGGAAATTTTGTCTACTTCTGGATTCCCTCTGGAGGGTGCATGACGAGCCGGAAACGGGTGGCGAGTAAAGGATCCGTACTCATTGTGGTACTGGGTGTTCTTGTAATTCTTGCTCTTCTCGCAACAACGTTTGCCACACTGCAGCAACTGGATCGGACGATCTCCCGAAATTACGTGGATGATGTTCGGGCGAAGTTGGCAGCCCAGTCGGGTGTGGAATATGCCATTTCCCAGATCAAGGAGATGATGACACAGGGGTTCTTTAGTGCCAGTTCTGGCCCGGAAACCTATGTCTACTGGGGAAATGATACGGCGGAAGATGGGTCCGACCCTTCGCTGATGCAGGTCCCGATCGAAATTGCCAAGAACCCTTCCTGGGCGTACGAGGATGAAGATCCACAGAACCCGAGTGATTCGGTTGTTACGCCCAAAACGGTCAAGGTAAATCGCCCAGACGGGTCGACTATGGAGGTTGGATTCAGCGGTTTTCACGATACCGGGACGTATTCGGCATACGGGGATGTCTATTCTCTTCGTGTCGTCGATTCTTCCGGGATGATTTATGTGAATGATGGTCTTTACCAATACAAATATAAGAATGATATCGGAGATGGCAGTGGCCAACACTCGAGTGTTTCGGCCAACCTCCGGCGAATGCTGAACAATCTTGGGAAGCACCCTGATGTGGGGATTACCGGTCTCGGGGATAAAATTATCGAGAAGCGGGCGGATGGATATACGAGCAAGTATGATCTTCGTCGTGCGGTCGATTACGACGAGGCGAAGTTCAATAAGTTCAAGGATTTTGTAACCACGCATGCCTGGGTGGATAAGAACGTGGTCAACCCGGTACCCCTCTCCAACAAAGTTTACCCTTCGGAATATCCCGTCGATTACTTCCGGGGGGGAAGCGCGAGTGGACTGACTCTTCGTCGGGGACGGGGATACAATTACCAGGGGAATATGCTCTATTCCTCGGAACCTTTACAGTGGTACCAACCGGGGAATTCCGCCCCCAATCACAACGGGATTTACGCCCACGATGAGCTTTTCCCGAGTTACGTCGAAGTGGTTTGGAGAGCTCCCGTCAATATCAATACGGCACCCGAGCCGGTGTTGAGCTCCTTGATTGCAGGGGTTTCCGGTTTCTTCGCAATTGAGAGGCGGCGATTTACGCCTTACATGGGATCTCCGAACAGTTTCTCGTACACGGGTGGCGCCTTCTTCGGTGCGCCCTGTACCTTCACCATTCCCCAGAAATATTACACATGGGAGTATGTGCAACATACCTTCTCTGCGCAGGGGACGGGGGGGGATGAGATTGGAAACCTTTACAAAACGGCCGATTTCGTCATGCCGGGAGGAACCGCTTCTGGAGGCGTTTCGGCGAAGACGATTTCACAACACATCATTGCGTGTCGTACTTCGAGTAGTTTTGGCGGTATTAATTACAGTACGCTGACGTCGATGAATGGGCCTTTCAAGAGTTGGTCCCAGTTCTACAGTTTTCTTGATTTCCTCGTCGATCAAGGTGTGATCAAGGACAGCCGGAACTCCATCTTCTATGATTTTAAGCCCGCTTCCAGTTCCAGTTGGAATTCCATCCAGTCTTCCTCTTCTGCGGCGATGAAGTTTGCCTCCCGGGCGATGGCGGATGCGTTGAAAGCAAACTTCAATCCGAACATGATTCTGAATGAAACGAATCCGGATCGGAACATGTTTCTTCGGGTCGATAAAACCGACCTGATTGCCAATTCCACGGAATTCTGTTTCACCCCGATGGGCTATTACGAGATCGAATCTCTCGGGCGGGTTCTTCGTCCCTCCGAGGGCGGTGGGTCTGGGGGGACCGCCACGGCTGTAAACGCACTCACCTCTTCCGGGAACGATATTGTGGCGGAGAAAAAGATTCTCGTTTCTGTGAAGCTTTACGATGCCTATCGAGAGACAAGCCAGCGCCATTTTTACGCCGCGGAACTCGACAGTAATACCCAGAATGGTCTTGCCCCTCGACAGACGGATCCCGAAACGAATAATAACCTCTCCCTGGAAATTGGTCCTGAAGTGGACAATGGGCCTCTGGTCTATGGGGACAGTTACGGGGGGGCTTCCTTCCAGTACGATTCGGTCTGGGATGGGTATGCGGGATATTCAGGAAGTCAACCTACGATGCAGACCGGGTGGGGGTATGAGTATGGAGGCTATATTGCCTTGCCCACGCTCGGGGGTGTGAAGTGGAACATGAGCGATTTCAAGCAACCTGGAACTCTAGAGGAGACTCCGCAAGGGGGTGCCCAGTTCGGTTCTGTTATTCACTCTCACTTTTCATGGGACTTCAAGGCGCATCACCATGCGAGCGCTTCCGCTCTTGGAAATGACTGGTTCCGCGACGAACTCGGCAGTAATTATCGATATGCGAACAGTTACATCGATCAGATTCCCTATTCGAAACCGGCGAAAGTAGAACGGGCGATGAACCATGAGGATCGCCTCGAGAATGCCTTTTCTCCTTACTGTCCTACCTATGGTATGCGGTATCGTCTTGCCCGGAGTTTTCGTCTTCCGATGACCGCTTCCGGCGGGGGAACGACGTCCGGGTTGCCCTCTTCCATAAACAGTTTGAAGAATTTTGCGCCGAGCGATCTGCGCCTTGACGGGGCTTATAGTGAACGCCACTCCGGGATTGCCTACTGGATGGACCAGGGGGTTTCCTGGAACGAACAAGGTGGGACGATGGCGGTATGGCTCAAGCCGAGTTTCTACCCGGAGCATTCCGGAAAGCAGCGCAAAATCTTCGGGATGTCCCGGTGGCACTCCAAAAATTATAACCATCGAAATCCGGGTCTCTGGGATGTCTTCTACTTCCCGGCGCACGACAAACTGCCCGATGTTACCTCTCAGACGGAGAGTATGTCGACGGCGTACGTTGGGTCTCCTTATTCAACCTGTAGTGACCATCCGGTGGAATACACGGGAGGAAAGGGGGTCTGGCCCTTCAAGCCGATGTCGATCGTCAGTGGGTGGGCGGCGAACTGCTATAACGGCGCCCTGGCGGATATGTATGACGAGGGACCGTGGCTCGAAGAGGAAAACTATTGTGCCACGCCGAGTCTCAATCACCGCCTGCATCCTTCTGAGTCGAGCAAGGCGAACTACCTCGATAAAGGGAAGTGGGCGCATCTTATTTTCCGGTGGCATACGGAGAAGGGTTCCTACGTCAAGACGAATGCTCATTGGCAACAACTTTACGTGAACGGACAATATCTGTCGGGAACCAAGCAGATGTATGCGGGAACCATTTTCGATTCCTCCTTTCGGACTCGCTGGTTCACCATCCAATCCTTCTCGGACAGTTCGACGAACAAGTGGCGTACCAATACGATTCGCCTCGGGGAAGTTTCCAGTCACGGGTTTGGGTCCTTTAATCGGAACTTCTCGGCCGACATGACTTTTGATGAGTTTTATGTCTGGAAGTCGAACGGAAATACGCAGCTGAACAATGCGAAGCAACTCTGGCTACGCGGGCGGTACTACAAGCCGGATTGGGGAAACTATTCGGATGCCGGGTTTATTTCCGGCTCGATCAACCTGGACCAGGTATCTCCTCCGCGGTATCTTCCTCCGCCTTCCCCCACCGCGAATCCTCCGATGAGCACGGGGGGCTCTACTTCCGGATCGACGACCACCCCGGCACCGAGTACGCCCAAACGGCGACTCTTGGGTGTGTCTTGGACCTGGTTTCCGGAAGAGTCTCTCAAAGGGGTCCCCTTGCAGTATGACTACTCGAATCCGGCCGACCCGGTGAAGCTCTGGCAGACGGATAATGGCAATTACAATGGAACTCCTGTTCCCTGCGTTCGGATGTTTGTCATGGCGGATGGAAATACGTTCCCGGACAATCAGGAAGGGTTCAAAGAAGATGGCTTCTCCCAGATTCTCGGGTCGGATGGAAAGCCCTACGAAGTGACCGATGCAACCGATATCAAATATCGGATTATGTTTCAGATTAAAGGGGTGAATAACAGTTCCATTCTGCTCGGAACGCCGTATTTCGAGGATGTGACCCTCTTCTATGACCAGGGCGATGTCGAATTCCTCTTGTATGCTGTGGTGAATACGATCTAGTGAAGTTCGTGCGGATGATCCTGGCTCTTTCGATTCTGGTGTCCTCCCTTTGGGCGCAAGAAGAGACAGAGCGCCCCCTCAATACCCGGAAACTTTCGGCAAAGGAGTTGAGGCGTCGTACGGACGAAGCTTTTCGGAATGCCGAGAAAGCCTCCCAGGAGCGCACCGCCTGGACCGCTCGCTTCCGGATGTTTACCTCCAATCCCTTCGATGATGTGACGGTTTCCTTTACCGGTCGCCTCTGGGTGAAAAACCTTGGAGAGGAGGGTCTGGCCCTCTATTGGGAACGGGAAAAGGGCGGGTCTGAAAAGGAGCGTTTTCGTGCCCTCTACCGGGGGAATAAACTCCGTTTGGTCGAAGAAAAGAGTGCCCGGATGTGGACAGGGATTGCCGATCCGAGTCGTCGATTCTGGTTCGAGGTGTTAATCCGGGAAGGGTTTCGAAAAGAACTCGAGAATCTCTATACGCTCGATCTTTATGCGAATGCGAAGTACCAGAAAACGGTCGCCACGCCGGAAGATTGGAAACATCTTGGTTTTGATTCGAAAGAAGATTTTGAACAGTGGTGGAAGAACAAGAGAGTGGAGGATCCGGCCCGGAAAATCACCTACGATCTTGCGGAGAACCGTCCTTTTCGGAAGAAAGAAGATGAGTTTGATCGGAAAAATCCCCGGAATATTATTCCCAAAAAGGGGTCCGAAGAGGCTCAGAAATATTACGGGTTTACGCTGACTCCGAAAAGGGAACCCTTGAAGCGGGAAATACGTCTCATTACTATAACGCTCCGGCCGGGAGACTTTCTTCCGAGCCGGATCTACGTCGAAAGAACGAACGATTTTTTTACGTCCATACATTTTGAAGAAATTGAAAAAGACCCGGAACCGGAGATCCCCGATGATCGTTTCAAGATAGAGGAGTCGGGTCTGACCATCATCAATGCGGAGGAATAATCTGATGAAGTCTGCTTTTCTTTCCCTCGCTCTGGGATTCGCTCTTCTTCCCCCTCTGGCCACGGCCCAACAAGAACCGAGGAAAGGGGCCAAGAAGATTGATGCGAAGGAACTCAACCGGCAGAAGATCGAAGCCTTTAAGGATGCAGAAAAGGCCCGCAAGGAATATAAGTCGTGGGTCGGTCGGATTACCTGGTCCCTTTCGGATCCCTTCCAGGATCGGACCTCTTATGCAGGCGGGAACGTGAAGGTTCTCCGGGGGGAGGAGGATGTGAATCTTCTCTGGTGGGCCTTGAAAGAGTCGAGTGACCCTCGGGGACGTAATATGATGAATGCCTCCCGGTCTCTCTACAAGGGGGTAAAGTTGCGAGAGACCTACGAGCCGAGGCGGGGGACCGGTACGGTTTATGAATACAACACCGCGGCTCTTCGGGATTTTCTTCCCCAGATGATTATTCGGGATGGGTTTCATAAAAATCTCGAACTCTGGTTCGACGTCGATATCGTCGCCAACGCCCGCTATATGAAAACCGAACCGAATGCGGATGACTGGCAAGCGCTTGGATTCTCCGGAAAAGAAGAGTACGAAAATTGGTGGAAGAATAAGAAAGCCGTTATTGGTGGAAAAGAGTCCGATCTCTCTGAAGATCGTCCTTTTGCTTCCAAAGAAGACAAGTTCGACAAGATGAATCCCCGGAATAAGCCGATGGCGGCATCCGGGGACGAGCAGTATGGCAAGTATTACATCATCGTTCTTCGCCCCAAGATTCCTTCCTTACAGCGACGTCTTCGGTCGATTCGTATGACCCTTCGACCCGGGGATTTTCTTCCAATTAGTTTGATGTTTGAATATTCCACCGATCGGTACCGGAATATTCAGTTCACCAATATTGAGAAGAATCCGGAACCGGAAATTACCTCAGACCAGTTTACCCTCGATACAGAGGGATATCGTGTTATCAAGCGGTAGAAAACAAAGGAGTTCCTCCATGCGATTTGCCCTTTTGTTTCCGGTGGCGCTCCTCTGCGCTTTCACATCCCAGGAGCGGAATTATGAAGAGTATGAGGTGACGAAATTTAAAGTGCGCGGGGGCGGTTCCCGGTGGACCGTTGATATGACCCTTCGCCACCAATTCCCAAAGGGAGCGCTTATTTCCATTGAGGCGAGACAGCGCCGGCACAAATTCAATTGGCAGTCGAGAGGGTTCTTTTTTGGAATCGATTCTTTTAATTCCGACTCTACTCCGGTCAATTGCGAGACAGGAAACCGGACGATGAGAACGAAGAATTTGACCGTTTCCACTCCCGGAATGTACGAGTTTAATTTCTGGTTCGATCCGAATGTTCAGAGCCGGGGACGACAGCTTCGACAGAAAATGGGGGATCGGGATTACTTCCGGTACGACCTTCTTCCTCTTTCCCGCACCATCGGCGATGCCGACAAGATGCTCAACGCTCTTCAGCAGGATACGAGTAAGTGTGCGAAAATGATTTCCCGTGCGAAAAAGCTGCTCGACCGAATTGAGAGAGAGTCGGACGACAAGGATTGGAAAGAAAAATCTGAAGGGATCTTCAAGGAGTTGGGGGAGATGAAGTCGGAGGCGGATGAGGAAAAAAATAATTCTCTTCATAATGCGGCCTATCAGGTGATCTCAGAACTTCTGGAAGAGTTGGTTATTGTGGGCAGCATGATCAAACAGCTCCAGGCGGAAGCCGGAGGGGCGGATGGGAGTTTCAACAGTGACGGGGGCGATGATGAACCTGATACGACTCATCCGGAAGAAGGAGGAAATACGCCGATCGTGGGGGGAGCGGATGGAAAGAAATTGTCCGTAAAAAAAATTAAGGAGCATCTTACGATTGCAGATACGGCTCGATTGCGTGAATTTTATTCCTGGATCACGCTTCTGCATCAGGAAGGCTTGGAGCGTCTTTGGTCAACGTATCAATTGGCGAAAAAATCAGAAGAAGGGCAAGATGCCTATCGGGCTGCGCGCAACGCCATCCGATCGACGAATAGCGAACTGGAGAAGTCGTTTAATTATATTCATTCCAAGAAAGAGTGGAAGAAGAGCCTGGAACCGTGGACTCTCTACAAGGTAGAAGACGAGGAACAGCGGTATGAGGACTTCTTTGCCCGGGTGCTTCCGTTTACGAAGATCCTTACGGAAGACGCGAAATCTCTCGGGGCGGTTCCCGCCCAGGTAAAGGAAGCGCGTGCGGACATTATGAACCATCTTTCCACGGCACGAGTGAAAGTGATGGGTAAATTCTAATGCTGCTTCCGCTTTTTCTTTTCTCTCTTTTCGGCTTCCAAGAGCCGTCCGGAGAGGGTCTTCGAACCCCCGACAAGGATCCGCATCAGAATTCGGTTGATCTGGTAAAGGAGTTTTCAAAAATCAACCGGAAGGCGGATGCGGTGTTGAAACAACTCCGTTCCTTCTCGGCTTCCGTGACGCAGGAAAATCGGGAAACGGGAGTTTCTTTGCAGGGAGATCTCAAGGCGAAGGTTTTAAAAGGAAAGCTGTGGGTTCTCTTTTCCGTAGAGGACCATTCGGGTGGGTGGAGCCAGGAAAATATCGCAGAAAAGAAAGTGACCAAACTCTGGCCATCGGAAAAGATTTATCGACGGATCGATTACAAACGAAATCGAAAAGCCTTTCCGATCGAGCTTTTCTATGCAACTCAATATCGTCCTTCGAAGATATCCAAAGATTTCACGGTCAAACCTCTCCAGATTGCGTCCGATTATCGCAAGGTCGATAAGGGGGCGGATCACGCCCCAGAGGATGATCCCCTGCTGCAAAAGGCGAAAAAGTTCGAGAAACCACAACGGGAGGATCAGGGTTTACGAATGACGGGGCCTGATTCGAAATTGTTTCATGCGGTCGATCTCGTTCCCCGAAGTGCGACCCTTCGGGAGAGGATGGCTCGTGTCCGTATCTGGTTTCATTATAAGACCTTTCTGATTTCCCGCGTGGAAGTCTATCGAACTTTGGATGCGTCCCCGGTTTTTCTTTCGAAATTGACCGAATACAAGGTGGGGATCGAGCTCAAAACCGGTGAGGTATTGATTAAAACGATCGGGTGGAAGAAGAAGCCGGATTAATTCCCTCCTGTTTGCCTCTCTCATGGGGGGTGGTTTTCTGAACCTTTTCTGCTATTCTGTCGTTCCTACATATGATGAAAAAAAGCGGCTGGTTTGGGGTCTATCTCGTTCTCCTTTCGACGACCTCGTTGGGAGCGTTCTTCTTTTTCCACGATCGAGTGGAAGGGAAGGGGGTTCCTCGTTCTCCTTCTCTCCAGGAGGACAAAGAGGGCTTGAACGAAAAGCCGCTTCGCTCCCAACCTGTTCCTGAGCCCGAAATGCCCTTTGCGCAAGCAGAGGCCCAAGAGAAGGGGTTTACTCTTCTCAAAGGAGGAGGCTACCTCTTCGAGAGGGAAGATGGTGTAGAGGGGGTTGCGGTTCCCGGAATGGTTCTTTTGGAGAACGGTCTGATCGAACTCTTTGCCTGTGGAATCGGAGGGAAAGAGCATGAGAGTGTTCTTCGATTAGAGTGTGATATTCATTCGCTCGACAGTGCCCTGACATTGGCAGGTTTCCAAAGAGGGCGAATCAAGGGGTCGAAGAGGCAGAAGGGCCGGATCGGGGATCGCCTGATCGCCCTCGTCCAGTGGAAAAATGCAGAGGGGAGGGTGATCACTCATCGGGCAGAGGATCTTGTTATTCATGCCGGAAGACAGACCCCGATGCCTCGTATTGGTTGGGTGTATGTGGGGCGTTGGTATGGAGCGAATGATCCGATGTCTTCTCCAAAGAACAAGAAAACGTACAAAATTCTTATGGCCGCGAGTACGCGCTCGTTGGTGACCACGTGGCGAGATGAATCGGCTCTTTTGGATAATCCGATGCCGGATGCGGAGGATGACTCTCTTTATTATGCGAATCCGGATCCCCTTCCTCCTCCGGGCACAAAGGTGATGTTGATTCTCCGAGCCCCTTCCGACAAGGAACTGAAAGAGATCGCCCGCCTCGAAGAAGAGTGGGACGAATGATTCGGAAACAGCTGGAAAAACTCCGTTTCCGTCTTCGCACGGCTTCGGCCCTTCAACGAGGAACGCGGGCTCTTTTCTATGTCTTGCTTCCGGTTTGTGGCGTATTGGCGGTAACGCGACTCTTTTCGTGGTCGGTTCCCCACATTATTCTCCTGATGGTTCCCGCTTTGACCTTGATCGCGGGATTCCTCTCGGGTTGGATGCGGCGACGGACAATCCATGAATGTGCTGTCCTGGTCGACCGGGAACTGGATCTGGATGATCGCGTTGCGACATCCCTGGAAGCAAAGGGTACGTTTGAGAATGTTCTTGCCGGAGATACGGCTCGTGTTCTCCACCAGAAAAATCTTTCTGCCATTGGGCGGGTACAGTGGCCTCGGGAAACATTCCTTCTTCTTTTGAGTCTTCCTCTTGCTCTGTTCCTCTGGATCTCTCCTTCTCCTGAGGGGGGGGAGAGAAAAGATCCGGAATTGGTGGCGATTGCGCAAGAAGAGATAGGACGTCTCCTCTCCCATCGGGAAGCGGCAGAAGCGCTCGACCTGTCGTCCGATATGGAAGAGGTGGTCACCCTTCTTCGGAATCCGAGCCCGGAGAATGTAGAGGAAGCCGTACGTAAAATTCGGGCTCTCGAATCGGAATTGGAAAAGCGGCGGGATATTCTTGATCTTTCTCCGAGTGAAATGGACAATTTGCGTTTGCTTTCTGGATCTCTTGCGGCGGGGGGAGCCGGTTTGTCCCGGGCTCTTGAGACGAGAGGAGTTTTGTCTTCCGCCTGGGAGCCTCTTTCTTCGGAGATTCGAGAGCGGATTGTACAGAGTGGTTTGGAGGGGGGCCGGCATGCATCCGAGCGTCCTTCGAAAATAGTTCTTCAGGAAGGCGTTCTTTCAGGAGAGCTCTCTTCGGGTGAGGTGCGTGCGAAAGTGAAGCGGGGTTTGACACGGAGAGATTGGCCAGAAAGATACGATCGTGCGATCCGAAATTATTTTTCCGATGACCCCCAACAGCCGGGGTCTCAAAGGAGGTAAATGTGGGATTTTTGACATCCATACTTGTTCTCAGTGCAACCCTGCTTCCTCAAGAGGAGGTTTCCCGGGACGGGAACCTTCGGGACCGGATGGTTGCGGCCTATACAAAAGCGGGAGACTGGCTCGTCTCGGGTCAGTCGAAGGAGGGGGCGTGGCTTCAGGGGCCTCCCGGACGGCAAGCTCCTTCCGTCGCCTATACCGCCCTTGCTGTCGATTCCCTTTCCCGTGCTCCGGGAGACTTGAAAGAACGGTATCAGGGAGCCGTACGAAAAGGGGCTGATTATATTTTCTCCTGTCGAAATGAGGATGGGTCGTTTGGGGAAGGTCCCACAAGAGCCTTCTTAAAGACCTATGCAACCGCCGTGGCCCTCATGGCGTTGCATTCTGCTGATCAAGAGAAGTATGCCGATGCCATTCGAGGGGCGCAGGCGTACTTGAAACAAAATCAACTGAAGGAAGGGGAACACAAAGGGGGAACGGGATACGGAGACGACAAGCCGTTCTCGGATAAGAAAACGATTGCGAATCTCTCTACGACCGGATTTACGGCCGAAGCCTTAAAGGATTCGGGGCTTCCCCCGGACGATGAGTTTTGGAAGCTGGTTATCCTCTTCGTTCGGAAATGTCAGAATAATTCCGAAACCAATACCGACAAGGAATTCCTGTCCAAATTGAAAGCCGCAGGGCTTTCGGTTGGGAATGATGGTGGGTTGTACTATTCTGCTCTTGCGGACCCCAAACTCCACAAGGCGGGAACGGTCAAAGTGATTGGTCGCGAGACGATCAAGAGTTACGGGTCGATGACCTATCATGGGATTAAAACCTACATCTATGCCGGCCTGGGAAAAGATTCTCCGGAGGTGAAATCGGCGATCGACTGGGCCCGGAAGAATTACAGCGTGGATTCTCATCCTGGTTTTCCACACGACAAGATAAAGAGAAGTCATCTTCGGGGGTTATACTATTATCTGTTGGTCATGACCCGGGCGCTGGATGCAATTGGAGAGAGACCTTTTCGGACCTTCGACGGGGGTGAGCATGATTGGCCGGTCGAAATAGCAGAACGATTTCTCTCTACGATGAAAAACGATACGATGTGGGTTAATGAGAACTCAGACTGGTGGGAAAACGATCCCTTGTTGGTAACCTCTTACGTATTGAAGACGTTGGACACACTCTTCCCCTATATCAAGTGAGGATTCATGGACGGTAGAGTCGGTATTTGGGTTATTGGGGCGTGCGGCGGGGTTTCCACCTGCATGATTGCCGGAATCGAGGCGATGAAGGCGGGCTTGATCAGTCGGACCGGTCTGGTCACCGAATTGGAAGAGTTTCGAAGTCTCTCTCTCGTGCGACCGGAGAATCTGGTTTTCGGCGGGCATGAGATTCGGTCTGTCGACCTGGTTCAATCGGCCGAGGAATTTTCCCGGGTGAATGGAGTTCTCACCTCGGAAATCCTGGAAGCGTCCCGAGAGGGTCTTGTTGCGGCGACCAAAAACCTTCGTCCTGGAATTGCGCTGAATAGTGGAAAAGGGGTGGATCAATTCCGGCCCGCTTCTTCTGAGATTGATAAACTTCCGATTCTGGAGATCGTATCGGTTTTAAAGAAAGACCTGGAGGCTTTTCAGCAGAAGAATAAACTTGATGATCTTGTTGTGGTGAACCTGGCGAGTGCCGAGCCGGACTTCTCCATGACGCGGGAATACGGAAACCTTGAGATGTATCTCGCGGCTCAGAAAGAAAACCGCCGCGAGCTTTTTCCGGCAAGTGTGTTGTATGCCCAAGCGGCGATTGAGGCCGGGTATCCGTATATGAATTTCACCTCTTCCGTGGGGTCGAATTCTCCTGCACTCGACGATCTTGCGCGGAAAATGTCTGTTCCTCATATGGGGCGAGATGCGAAGACGGGAGAGACTCTCGTGAAGACCACCCTCGCTCCGATGTTTACGGCGCGGAACCTGAAAGTGCTTTCCTGGCAGTCCCAGAATCTTCTGGGGAACCGGGATGGTATGGTTCTGGAGGATCCCGACCACAAAAAGGCGAAACTTGCGAACAAGGACCAGGGTCTTCGAAAATTACTCGGGGATGAAGAGGTTCACTCCCAGGTTCGTATCGACTATGTTCCTTCTCTTGGGGACTGGAAGACCGCCTGGGATTTTATTCATTTCGAGGGATTCCTGGGAACCCGTATGCAGTTGCAGTTTACCTGGCAGGGATGTGATTCCGCATTGGCGGCTCCTCTTGTGATCGATCTTGTGCGATTTCTTGAATTTGCACATCGTCGGGGAGAGAGTGGGTTGCAGCGACATCTATCCCCGTTCTTTAAGGCTCCTTATGGAGTGGAGGAACAGGACTTTGCGACGCAGATGGAGATGCTCTACGACTACGCCCAGAAGCACCGTATTCAAACCCGCCGCGTGGTCCGGTCGGAGTCTCCTTCCTGATGACGCTCCTTCTCCTGGCCTTTTGTCTCCAGGGGAGTCCGGAGTATTCCCTCGATCGCGAGAAAATTTCCCTCAACGACGTGATCGATACAGGCGGACGTCTCTACATTCGTGCCGAGAGGCTTCAAGCCCCCCTTCGGTTGATCTGGTGTACGACGCAGGACAAATTATCCCTGGGCGTCTACCGGGATCAATTTGGTGGAGCGCTTTTTTCTTTGGGGAATGGAAAGGATGCGGTCTTCCACTCGCGATCCCTCTTCTTCTCTCTTCCCGCGTTGGAAGAGAGGTTGGGAGTTTCGATCACTCGAAAAGGGGTTCGGACAACGCTTTCGTCGAAAGGAAAGAAGGCTCCGTCACCGAAACGAAGGGAGTTGGTTCCCGGGGACCGCATGGTCGACCTGGAATTTCCTCTCCTGAAAAATCTGGATCGGAAGGAGTCTCTTACGAAGAAGCGTCGGGGGAAGAGAATCCTTCTCTTTTTCTGGGCTCCCTGGGACTCTTCCCGGGATCAGATTCTTCCCTGGCAGGATCTATACAGACGCCTTCGTCGATACGATTTCGTTGTGATCGGGATTACCCTTGATGCGGCAGGACCCGGGAGATCCGAGCAGCATCTTTCCCGTAAGGTGACCTTTCCTGTTTATCTGGATACCGCCTGGACCTCTCTTCGGGTGTTGGGGGGAGATCCACTTCCTTCCTGGGCTCTGATCGATGAGAGAGGGTTTCTTCGTAGTGTGGGGCAGGATCCCTCTGGCGCGGAGAGTGCGGCTCGAAACCTGGAAAAGGCAAAAGGGGGAAAGATTGTCGCCTGGATTCCCCAAGAGGATCTTGCGTGGCCGGTTCGCCCCGGTTCCCGATGGGAAGCGATTTCCAAAGCATCGCTTTTATGGGAAGAGGGGAAAGCGGACGATGGGGTTGATATTTTGAGGCAATACCTCAAAAGAAATGAAAACGATCGTCTTCTTCGATTTCAAAAATGGTCTGTGCAGTTTCCTGATCGGATGCATGGACAGGCTCTCGATCCCGCATGGCTCAAGGCGCAGGAGAAGAAGGAACGTACGGGAGGGTAGTTATCTCCGGTATTTTCTCCGAACCCGCCTTCGTCGGTGCGGTTCTTCTTCAAGGAATTCCTCAGGGAGGTCTTCCTGCTGGAAAGTTTCCCGAACGAGTTCCCCCGCCTGATCTTCCACAGAGTGCAGCGGAAGAGGAGTGGGGATTTTTGCAACCACCTCCTTCGCAATACGGACCACGTCTTCGCGAGTCAGAGAGGGAAGGGGGGCGATCGCTTTTTCGGCCGCTTTCTTTGCCTGGGCCTGCATCATCGCGGTGAGGTCTGTGGAATGGAGTAGTTTGTTGATCTCCTTTTGTGCGATCTCCTGTGCGAGGGAACGGAGTTCCTCTGTATTGGTCGTGACTCCTTCCTGGATCGGGTGCTTCACATGATCGGCATCGATCTCTTCCTGGACCATACTCCGAAGATCACCTGGAATGACGACCGGAAGATTAATAGAGGTTTCGTCCGCCAGAGAGCGGCAGATGTCCCGAATTCTCTGTTCCACGTCGGGGGTGTCGAGAAGGTATTCCATCTCTTTTGCTACCACCCCTTCGACCAGTTTTTGGGAATGGTTCTTGATCTCTTGTTCCAAAACATCGCTTTGCAGCGTCGCTTCGGTCTCTTCCCGGATCAGATCGATGATCTCATCAACGGAGAGGTGGGAGCCTCCCTCTGCCGGGGGAACGGAACTGATATCCTGGATCTTGTTTCGAAGTTGTTCGGAGCGATGATATTTCTTCAGGTTGTCCAGGATCTCCTTTTCGACTTCCTTTCGGGTAATGCCGACGGAATCTCCCGTCACTTTTCGGATGCGTTTCTCCAATTGAGGAGACCGGTGGTATTGGTCAAACGCAGAGAGGAGTAATTTTCGCATCTCTTCAGGACTCATATTGTTCGAAGAGGGACCGCTTTCTTTTTTTGTTTCGGCTTGGGGTCCCTGTTTCTCCAGATATTCGTTCATACGCGTACGGAATTCTTCCTCGATCTTGCCGGAGAGAATGTTGGAACGATGGTAGGCTCGTATCTCTCCTCCGGCGACCTCTCTTGCCTCTTGTGTAGAGATTCCGCTGGACGTTTCTGATGAGATATCTCGAACACGATCCTGAAGACTGGAGGAGTTGTGATATTGTCGAAGCATATCTCCGACGAGATCTGAGATCTCTGACTTGGTTGCTTTGGGAAGGATCGACTTTTTTGAATTTCGCTTTTGAACGTTGAGATCGTTTTTGTCTCCAGGATTGTTCCCTTGCTTTGGCATCTGAAGCCCTCCAATTCAGCTATATTATAGCACGTAGGTGGGGTTCAATTGGGTGGGAAAATCAGGAGAAGAGCGGGAAGTCTTCCACTTCTTCATCGTCACTGTTATCGGACGTTCCAGGGGTTCCTCCCGAGACGTCTTCCAGTTTGGAAGGGGAGGCCTGTTCTTCTTCCTTCGGTTTTGATTTGCGGGAAGGCCCATTTGATTTCGGAAGAATGACCGCTTCTACTGTGGGCATATGCACCTCCGGCTCCGGTGGTGGCTCAGGAGGTGGGGGAATGACTTTTTCCTTGTCCGGTGCGGGCTCGGGAGCCCGACCGGGTTGGGGAACTTCGATCTGGGTTACTTTTACCGAGTCCGCCTTCTGCTCCAGTTTGGTGGCGGCCTTTTCGATTTTTTTCCTCGTGTTATCACTGAGGCTGCTTTTTTTGGAGATCTCCGTCCGTTGGATCATGACATCACTTGTTTTCTGGATGTCCGAGAGTGCCTGTGTCTCCTCAAGGGCTCCGTTCAGGCAGCCACGGGAAACGGCGCGAAGAGGATCAGCGGCCATCCGGATCTCCTTCACTTCGATCGGGAAGTTTACCTTCCGGAACTCTTCCCGGAAGATCTCGATGAAGCCTTTCGGCATGGACGTCCCGCCCGCGCAGACAATGCTGATCGGGTGGGAAAAGTGAGGCAAGTTCTGGGCCGATTCGAATTTCTGCTTGATCGTTTCGAGGGTGTATTGAATAAGATGTCGATAATAGATGCTGGCGGCATCCTCAATTCTATTTTTTGGGTTACGAAGGTCGAGGCCTCCTTCTTTGGCGGCACAGACCTGAGGAACGGGAAGGTTCAGAGCGGTGGCGACATTCTGGTCGATCCAATCTCCTCCTCGTGAGGTCGAAAAGGTAAGGGCGGGAACGCTTTTGTATGCGACGCAGATGTTGAACATTCCTCCCCCACAGGAGATTCCAATCCCGGTGTAATCCTCGTCTTCCAGTTCCGAGAAGACAAGCGCGTGTCCTTCGAGCATCGCCTTGGGAGAGTAACCGAGTTTCCGGAGAACTTCTTCGAGGGCTCCCCGATGGTAAATCACGTTGCGGTCGGCATCGACCGGATCGGCGGGAACGGAAAAGGCGCAAACCTCGCCCACTTCCTTCGGTTGACCGAGGATTTGTGCGGCGAGCAGGCTGACAATGAGAAGCGCTTCCGATTCGACCGGAGAGATCATCCCCGCTTTCATCGGGCGGCGCGTGTCTCGTTCAAAGATATTGGCGAGATCGAAAGCGGGGTTTCCGATCACGTATCCCTGGTCTCCTTGAACGATATAATCGATGCCCAATTTCATCAGCATCTTCCGGGTGAAAGGATCGTTTCGGACGTCGATGAAGGCGTTCCTTTGCAGGTGGTAGGCGACTTCCCCCTCATGATTTTTGGCGGAAGCACAGATATTTACGGTGCCTACATCGAGTCCCCGTCCGAGTTGAAGTTCGAGACTTTCAAATTCAGATTCCTCTGGAAGTTCAATTTCTTCTTCTTTCTCGTCTTTTTTTGGGTTGAGGATGTCGGTGTCCCGCGGATCTCTCCAGGAGAGTTTGTCGGGATCGAATTCCTTCAATGTGGCGAGGAGTTCTTTCGTCGGGCCATTTTTCTTGAGTTGTCCGTCGATCTGGAAGTAGAAATCCCAGATCTTGCTCGAAATATCTTTGGGCGCTTTTTCGGCGGCACGAATCAACTTGGAGAAGGCCCGTACCCACATGACCGTCAGATTGTATTCAACGCTGATCTCCGAGAGTTGCTTCTGCCTCGGGGCCGAGCGGATTTTGGAAATCTCCAGAAGATGTCCTTCTGTCAGAAGACCCTTGGCGCCCAGATCGGACACCTCAGGATCGAGTCTCTGAAGAGCGAGGATCTTGTAGATCTGACTCTTGGACAGACCCTTATCCTGCAGTCTCTGGAAGAGCTGCTCTCCAAATCCACGTCGACCGGTATCCTGACTCATGACTCATTCCTAGGATGTTTGAGCGGCTTCCAAAAGGGCGGCCGTAAGAGCGCCCTTCGCTGTTGCGTGAAGCGCGTCTTCTGCGTGGCGAATCTCCTTCACCTCGACCGGGAATTCCATCTTGCCGAAGATTTCCCGGACAAGTTCGATGAAGTTAATCGGCATGGATGTTCCCCCAGAGAATACGATCACGATCGGGTCGGGGAAACTCGGCATGTTTTCCGCCGCTTCGAACCGCTCTTTGATATTCGTTAGGGTGTAGTTGATCAGATTTCGGTAGTAAATGGCGATCGCATCCTCTTCCCGGTTCTTCGGGTTCAAGATGTCGACACCTTTTTCTTTAAGGAGTGCCGCCTTGGAGGGTTTGATTCCGAGAACCTGCGCCACGTTGTTGTCCACCCAGTCTCCTCCACGGGATGTCGAGAAGGTCAGGGTTGGCATCGATTTGTACGCGACACAGATATTGAACATCCCTCCCCCGCAGGAGATCGCGATTCCGGTAAAATCTTCATCTGCGAGATCGGAGAAGACGACCGCATGCCCCTCAATAATATGATGGGGTGCATATCCGAGCGATCGGAGGACCGCATCGAAGAGGTCTTTGTGGTAGACGACGGAGAGATCACTGTCGATGGGGTCTCCCGGAACCGAATAGAAGCAGGGTTCGTTTTCGCACCGTGGCTCTCCCAGAATGGAGCCGATGAGCAGTTTCATCACCGCGAGGGCATCCGCTTCTTTCGGAGAGATCAAGCCGTCCTTCATGGGGCGGCGTGTATTTTTATTCAACACGTTTGCCAGTTCGAAGGCGTGATCACCCAGAACGTACATTTTCTTATTCTGAACAACGAAAGGGACGTTCAGTCGTGTCAGCATGTTCTTCGTGTAGGTGTCCACCGGGACGTCGATAAAGGCATTTCTTTTGAGTCGGAGCACCACCTCACCGTTCTCGTTCTGCTCTGCGGCTACGAGGTTTGCGGTACCGATGTCCAATCCTTTTCCTGATTGCAGGTTGCTGTCGTCACTCACGCCGGCATCCTCCTTTTTAAATTAGAGTGGGGGTTAATCTTTCTTCTCGTCCTTCTTGGATCCCCGGAGGGATTTTAGTCTGTCGAGGGCGTTGCCGATCTTGCCCGCCGTCTTCCCCTCGACATTCATCTCCTTCAGGTTGTTTTCGAGGGTTTCATTTAACATGGTATCGAGTACCGCCTGACTCGGCCGCAGTTCGACGTCGCTGTCAAAGTCTCCACTGACCGAACCGCTGCGCAGTTTTCCGATCTTTCTGTTCAGGTCTCCGATCGACTTGGTAAAGAGTTCCGTCAGTTTTGTGAAGAGTTCTTCGTCCGACTCTTTCATCTCTTTCATGGTGTTGGCGAGTTGCTGGGACATCTCAATATTTTTTTCCTGGAGGTCTTCCCTCTTGCGTGCTTCTTCCTGGGAAACTTCCAGAAGTTTCTGGTTTAGTTCGGCTTTCCCCTGGTTTGTCACTTCCGCTCGAATCTGTTCTTCCCGGTTCCTGGCCTGATTTCGGATCTCTTCAATGACCGCCTGCTGTGCGATGCGTGCCTCTTCGCCCCCCTCTGTCCGTGCTTCGGCGAGTTGGGCTTTGACCTCGGAAAGCTCTTTCTTGGCGGTCGCTTTTCCCTCGTCGTATCGTTGTTTTCCGATCTCGTCGGTATATTTCCGTTGTACTTGTGCCTGTTGTTGGAGGTTTTCGATTTCGGCCGCAAGACCCTCCTTGTCTTTTTGCATCAACTCGTTGACGTCTTTTGCTTCTTTGAATTCTTTCATGAGGTTGTCGAGTTCTTTGCGGGAGGCGGCGACGATTTTGGTTCGGTCTTCTTTGGAGACGATATTGGTGCGGGTGGCGAGGGTCCGTTCGAGAGCCTCATTGATCATTTTTGTAATGGCCCCCTCGTCCAGCACCTTGACGCGCTTGATTCCTTTTTTGGCCAGTTCCTGGAGTGTGGTTTTGGAAGCACTCTTCTCGAGTACCCTCTTCACATCCAGGGGTTGTTCCTTTGAGTCGGGAGCCATTGTCATGTTCTCCGGGAGCGGACCAAATTAAGAGGGCGTATTATACGCGTGCCCAAAAACGGGTGTCAAGACAGCCCTATCCCTGGGGGGCCAGGTAGGGCTCCAATTTCCACGCCATCCGGCGGGGAACCTTCAATTTCATATGAAAATGCTCATCTATGAGTGTTTTTTCCAGAATCATCGCCTGCCCGGCCAGTTCTGCGGAGAGACGACCCTCCGTTACCGGGATATCCGCAACAATATCGACGAAACGGTCTGTCATAATGTCGGCCACGCGTGGGTGAAGATCCTCAAAGCCCGCTTTCGTTCGGGCGCTAAGAATCAAGGCTTGTGGGTAGCGATTTTGCAGAAGGGTTTTTTCGACCGGGTCTTGCAGTCGATCGATCTTGTTGAAGATCAATATCGTCGGGATTTCTCCACATTGTAATTCTTCAAGGACCTCTTCGACCGCTTTGATCTGTTCTTCCCTCTCCGGGTGGCTTGCATCGACAACGTGCAGGAGGAGGTCCGCCTGCGAAACCTCTTCGAGCGTGGCATGGAAACTCGTAACGAGTCCATGGGGAATGTGTCGGATAAAGCCAACCGTATCAGAAAGGAGTACGGGAACTCCACCGTCGAGGTTCCAGAGGCGGGTTCGGGTGTCGAGAGTTGAGAAGAGTCGGTTGTCCACAAGAACTTCCGCCTCGGTCAAGGCGTTCATTAATGTCGATTTTCCCGCATTGGTATATCCAACGAGGCTGACGGTAAAGTTCCGGGACGACCGGGATTCTACTTCCCTCTGTTTTTGTCGTTGTTGCTGTTCAATCTGCCGCTTTAGATCTGTGATGCGTCTGCGGGCGAGTCGTCTATCGACTTCAATCTGCTTTTCCCCAGGACCTCTCTGGCCCATTCCAATACCTCTTTGTTGCTCATTGGTAAGATGGGTCCACATTTTTGCGAGTCGTGGAAGATTGTATTCCAATTGAGCCAACTCCACTTGAAGCTTTGCCGGCCCGGATCGTGCATGTGTTGCGAAAATGTCGAGAATCACCTCTGTGCGGTCGATAACTTTCCGTTTCAATTCTTTTTCCAGATTATGGATCTGGCTTGGAGTGAGGTTATGGTCAAAAATGACCACATCGATCTCGTTCGCCTCTGTCTCGAGATGAAGTTCCTCCATTTTCCCCTTTCCGAGGTAGAAGCGGGAGTGTGGTTTCTCGAGTTTTTGGATGGTCTGACCGATAATTCTCGCCCCGGCTGTTTCGACGAGGCTCTCCAGTTCCGCAAGCGGTTCGGTATGGCGTAGATCTGTCCTGAGGGGAACCGTTGCCACCAGCCATGCGCGCTCGCGGTAGACGGTTTTTTTAGTCGATTTCAATGCGTTCGGCTTCCTGAAAGGTGTTCCATCAAATCCGGCCCCCCCATTATGCGTCCTTTAAATTTCAGAATCAACCCTCATTGAGTATTCAAAAACTTTGACGCTTCGCGTTGTATTCGATAGTCTCCGGATGCCAAATTTGGGAGGAATAGCATGACAGACGAAGAAAAGACAGAGGACACTCCGGAAGAGGTTACTTCAGGAGATACTGTAGAAGAATCTACGCCGGCGGTAGAGGCTCCAAAACCGGAAACAGCAGCGCCTGCCCCGGTCTCTTCCGACCCGCTCGGGGATGAAAAACCGACCAATCCCCTGGTCCTTGTTGGAGCGGCGGTAGCGGTTATCCTGCTCCTGGTTGTGATCATCTCTTCGGTTTCCGGGGGATCCCCTTATGACGTACCTGGGGCGAGTCCGGATCTGACCGATGGAGACGAGGATAAATGGGCGGAAGGAATTAAGGCGGCCGGAGAAAGTTATGTGAATTTCCAGGAAGAGAAGCGCTGGAATGCAATGACGGTAAGCCGGGATCAGGGAGAAGATAGTATCGATCGCAGGTCGGATCGTGCGGTCTTCTACCAGGATGAAGAAAAGGTGTTAAAGCGAAACAAGAGGAGCGAAAACCGCCTGGAGTTCTTCGATGAAAACGATTCTGCGCTTGAGGATTTTAAAATCGAGGACATAAAAACGGACGAGAAAGGTGGTCATAAAGTTTATACCTGCACCGTAAAGGGTAAACGGATGGCCTCCAGCGGTGATGATGGATGGAAACTGGAAGATCGATCTGAGAAATATAGTCTCCGCTTTGCCTGGATTGGTGAAGAATGGCGTCTGGTTGGAAGGAATTAATGATGACGAATAAAATGATAGCAGTTTTGGCTCTCCTTCTTACTGTGGGCGTTTTGGGATGTGGTCCTGGGCCGGGAAGTTCTCCGGAAGAGACCGCTCGCTCTTGGGCGGAGGTGAATATCGCGGATATTCCCCTGGAGTACGAAAGGGACCTTCATCGGAAGGAATGGCAACTCGATTGTATGGAAGAGGAGCTCGAGTGGTGGGCCGACAAGGGTAAGATCCGCAAGGATATCGATGTGGGTCGGGCGGAGTTGGAGTTCAAGAGAGATAATATGGACAAGATTCTCGACAACATTGAGTTCGATGTCGTCAATGTCCAGAAAAAGGATGATAATAACGTCCATGTGACGATCAAGACCTGGAGTTACGATGTCAAATCGGGCAAAGGCCCGAAAGACTTCTATCTTCAGTACGAAGCGAGAGAAGAGACTCTCCGGCTTGTCAACGTTGACGGCGACTGGAAGATTAAGAACAAGGATTAGGCTCGGAGGATGATAATGAAGAATGTTTCTCTTGGGCTGGTTCTTGCTGCTTTCCTTTCCGGCTGCAGTGGGGCGAGTCCTGGTAGTACCCCGGAAGAGACCGCGGATGCTTTTGCGAATCTCTGGATTGAGCAAAGGATTGAAAAGCGCGATCGCTCTATCGACAATACGAAGAGAACTCTCGATGAAAATGACGGTGAGAGGTCCTTATGGGCGGATCGGGGAGAGTTCCGAAAGGGACGGGAGAAGTCGGAAGCCCGAATCGAATTCATCGAGGATAACCGAAGTTCGTACGACAAGATTGAATACGATATTGCGGATATTCGGGCGAACGAGAACGGAAATCGGACCGTCGTTCTGAAGTTCTGGATGAATGATGAGCAATCGGGAGGGGGACTCGACTCCTACTACCTGATGCCGACTTCCACCACCGTTCGGCTCGAAATGACTCAGATCGATGGGGAGTGGTTGATTATCAGCAAGAACTGATCTCGGACCGCGTAGAATGATCTTATAAGCCCGGTACCTTTGGTGCCGGGCTTTTTCTTTAATCTCATGCCTCTGCGGGATATACTTCCTCTCCCATGGATTTTACGGCATTTACTTCTGCACCGGGATTGCCTCCCGCATCCATCTACCTTTTCGGAGGCCCAGAGGGCTTTCTTCGGGAGAAAGGTCTGAAGACTCTGCGCGATCGAAATCCGGATTGGGCAGACCAAACGATCCGCTTTTTCTCTTCCGATGTTACCTGGGCGCAGTTGGAGGCCGAACTCTATACACCAAACCTCTTGGGGGGGCAGAAACTTGTCATCCTCATCGACGAGGGCAATTTTGCTCATAACCATAAGAAACAGATCGAAGAATACCTGACAAAACCTTCTCCGGTAGGAACGCTCGCGCTTTCCCTGGGAGGTCGGCTCCCTGCGATAAAAAGCAAAGGGATTCTGATTATTCAATGTAAGACATTGCGCTCCCTCGATCTTATCCGATGGGTTACCGCCGATTTTCAAAGGAAACAGAAGACGGTCAACCGAGCCGCCGTACAGCTGCTGGTAGAGCGGGGGGGTGGTGATCTGGCGAGTCTGGAGGGTCATGTAGAGAATATTGTCCAGTATGTCGGTTCGCGCAGGAATGTGACACCGGAAGATGTGACGGCGCTTGTGAAGGATCAGGGAACCAATGCCACCTATGAGCTCTCTCTCGCGGCGGCATCGAAGAAGCAGTCCAAAGCGCTCGAAATCCTTCATCGGCTCCTTGCGCATGGGGAGCCCTTTCCGGTCTTACTCTGGAAACTTGCGTGGCAATACCGTAAGCTGGTCGAGGCGAAGAAGCTCCTGAAGGCGGGGGTTCGCAAGTATGAGGTTCCCTCTCGGGTACAGATAACCTACTATCCCGACGAGTTTTTGGGGTTGGTCGACAACCATTCGCTGGAGGAACTTCTTGAAAAGCATCAGCGAATTCTCGACACCGACCTGTCCCTGAAAACGGGTGGGGGAATGGAACGGTTACTTCTGGATAAATTGGTTTGCGAGCTTTCTTCGGCTACGCCGGACTCGAAAGCGATTCCGTACGAGAAATAAAGTGCCCGGAAATCGGGTTTTTTCCCCGTCTCAGACGGGGAATCAAGGAAGGAGAATCGAAAATGGTGGAGTTCTGTACGCTCTGTGAAACGAGTCTTCCGAAGGGTGATCTCACGGTAAAAAATGGCGAAATCTTTACAAGCCATGATTATTCGTGCCCCGATTGTGGTGACATCGCGAATCCCCCGAAAAAGGCGGAAAAGAAAGAGCTCTTGCCGACGAAAGAGAAGGATGTTGTTTTCCGCAAAGGGAAGGCGGAAAAGGAATAAAGGGACCGGATTTTGCCTACCCCGAAACGAACAACCGGCCGTTCTCAAGGCCGTCCGAAACCTCCTGCGGGTCGTCCCCCAACGGGGCGAGCTACGCCAAATCGCCCTGCAACCGGTCGATCTGGACCGAGTCGTCCTGCGACCGGTCGATCTACGACGGGTCGTTCAAAGCGTCCGTCTCGAGCACACCCGGCGGTTCCCCGAAAAGCAAAGAAGCGTCCCATGGGGTTGATCATTGGTGGCTCTATTGCCAGTGCGTCGATTCTTACGATTATTATGATTGTTGCGATGAGTGGCGGGGAGAAAAAGAGCCCGAAGAAGGAGCGTCTGGCGCCTCCTGCGGTGAAAAAGAATACCGGTCCGCAAATAGACCAAGCTCGATTGAACCAGGGGATCATGAAATGTGAGAAGGCGTACGGTCTTTATCGGAACCTGAAAAGTCGCATGCATAACCGGTCGGGGATGTCTAGGAGCGAATTGAATCGGTTGCGCAAGGATCTCGAAGATGTCGATCACAAGCTCCAGGCGGGATTGGCAGACATAGAATTTTCGAATGGAACGGCCAGTGTGACTCCTTATCAGAAAGCTCATAAGGACATGAAGATGGTTCTGATGGAGTTGAAATAGAGAACCCTGGCCGGGGGAAAACGTTATTCTGAGCAGAGAGCTCTCCATGGAGGTTACCGGATGGACAAAGACGAGCCGATCGACGGCGCTTCCGATTCGGATCAAGATATTGGCAACAGTGAAGATGAGACGATCATCGGTCCTCCGCCCGACCTGGGGGCAGAGGCTCATTCTGATTCCGACAACGCTGTAGAAGCGATTCCCGCTGATGACGGAACTCCTTTCGACTTTAAGGCTCTCGATTCTGATGAGGGAGAACCTTTTGATATCGATAAGACCGTCAATTTCAAACCTCTGGAAGAAGCGGACGATTTCGAAATTGATAAGACGGTTAACTTTTCTCCTGTGGAAGAGGACGCGCCCATTGAGGACGTAGACCTCGACGCAGTTCCTGTTTCGGAGGGAGAAGTTGATGCCGGGGAAGCGGTTCCCGTAGAAGAGCCCCCTGCCGAAGATGACCTCGATGCAGAGGTGGAGGCGTCTTCCATTGAACTTCCCCCCGATAAAGATCAGGTGGACAGCGAAAAACCGAAAGCGCTTCCCCGGGGAACTCGTCGTCGAAATCTGCCCCCAGCGAAAGTCAAAAGACGGAGTGCGGCCGAGAGTTACCAAAAGACATCGAAACCGGGGAAGACCTTCCTGGTGAAAAAGATCCTCTTCTTTTTTATCCCCCTTTCGTTGATCTCCATAATTGCTCTCGGATTCGTTCTCAAGAACGAAGACGGCGATATGGTCTGGGTTGGTTTTATGAAGAATTTTGGCCTCATGGACGCGACACCGAAAGAAGAAGGAACCGAGGACGCGATGGCTCGTGTTCGTCCGGAAATCGCCGATTATCAGACCGTTCAGAGTCGAATCGCGATGCTGACGCTGAAAATCGAGATGATCGAGGGGGAATTCCGCAAGAACGATACCTGGACGAAAGAAACCGCGATGCAGGCTCGTGGAGAATTGAACACCGTGCGTCAGCTTCTCGAATCATCGATCTTGATAGCCCAAAGAATTCAGGCGTGGTTCGATACGTATGAAAAGGACGTCGAAGAGCTGAGAGTTGCCCACGACGGGGGCGACAAAGATCAGGTTGAACAGCTCAACAAGAAGCTGGAACTCGGGAAATACGATTATGTTGACGAGAAGTTGGGTCGGGGCAATTTCATCTCTTCGACCAACAGAGTGAAGAGCCTGCAGCGTCGCGCCGACCTTCTTCACGGTCGGCTTCCCTCTCTCGAGGAGATCGCGGACGGAAAACTTCCCGAGGGGCGGAAGAAGGCTGGGGACGGTTCCCATAATGGAGGAACCGCCGTTTCCTTTAACCCCTCGATTGTTACCCCCTATTTCTTCATCTCGGTTGGGGCGTGGAAACGGGTTGAGATTCTGACCGAAGATCTGGCTCTCTTTGGTGAGCCGACCGGGCATCTCGAAGACACGATTCTCTCTGCGAAGGAATTACGTAAGGATTTCATCGTCCTCAAAATGATCCGATTTGTAAACGAGCTCGAGTTCGATCCGATCGAAGAGAAGCGGGACGTGGTCAAGTCGACAAAGGAAGTAGAGTCGATTACGGTCGCTGGATCGGAACTCTCTTGTCGCATTCTGCGCTCGAATACGGAGACGCGGTGGGTTCTCTCCTCGGGAAAAATGGCGAATCAACTTCCGATCAAACTGGAAAAAGAGGATTACCTTGTTACGGCGGTTGAAATGGGAGAAGAATCGATCTCCGTCGGGGAAGAGAGCCTCTCTTGTGTTTGGGTGAAATATGAAGGATCCGATAAGGGGCGGAAGATAACCCAGACCGTCTGGTATTCCACAAAAGTCCCCCTCTGGGTGGTAAAGAGAGAGACGGAGATCAAAAACTCCTCACGAATGACCGAAACTCTCCTCGCGTACGGGAAATCATCGAGACCCGCTTTCCCTGTTCCGGAGAAAAAGGAAGAGGGGCCCGACATGGTGGAAGAGCCATCCGAGACTCCTTCGGAAGAGACGCCCTCCGAGGAGACTCCTGCGGAAGAAACCCCGTCAGAGGAAAATCCGGAGACCCCTTCCGAGGAGACCCCGGTAGAAGAAAAACCGACGGAAGAGACGCCCTCCGAGGAGACTCCTACGGAAGAAACCCCGTCAGAGGAAAAACCGACGGAAGAAACGCCGGAGACTCCGAAAGAAACTCCCCAGCCTCCCAAAAAGAGTTCCGAAGATTACCTGCGCGAGGCGAACCTAACCCTAAAAGAGGCTATTGGTCTCTTTGTGGAAGTTTCAAAAGCGATCCAGAAAGGGTTGCCGCAGGAGAAAGAGAAGCTTAAAACGGTACAGGAGACGGCCGATACGGTCGAAAAACTATTTGCTCTACCGTCGGGGTGTTGCGCTCCTATGGCCATCTATTATCGGAGTAACTCTCCTTTATGCGTCCATGTTCGTCGGTAATGAGGTAC
>PVBE010569864.1_pt1 | contig 27640 bp, 20 predicted proteins | sample 1631181 | NCBI WGS metagenome assembly PVBE01 (sample SAMN08397723, study PRJNA350692) | Marine metagenome, whole genome shotgun sequencing project. | isolation source: water | place: Pacific Ocean | collected 2012-04
CGCTTCGCGGAAGCGATCGCACGTCTGCTATGTGCGGCCCTTCGAGTTGTACCCGCACGTAGGATCCGATCAGGAGCGGAACGGAACGAGCTTGAGACTGCGAGAGCGGATTCGGCACCGTGACGAGAACGCGAGCGAGCCGTCCGACCGGATCCACGCTGCCTGTTAGTCCGGCCACACGCCCTTCGTACGTCGTAGCCTCACCCCCACCGGTTGCAAGGGACACGACTGCCAATCGTTCATCGGAGCCACCCGACCCCAGGTCAAGCGAAGCAACATCATCAAGCGGGATACCAATCTCCACCCAGTACTCGTCGGTGCCGACGAGCGTACCGAGCGCTGTACTTGCTGAGACCATTTCGCCGATCTCGGCCGACTCATTCAGCACCATGGCGTTGAATGGCGCCGTCACAACTGTCCGATCGACCGCAAGCTGCGCTTGGCCGAGGCGGCTCTCGGCAGATTCAACGGCAGCCTGCTTCTCGGCAAGGTGCGGCTTTCGAAGCGCCATACGGCTACCGGCATCGCCAGAGGCAACCTCGTCGCCGAGAAGTTCCCAGTCGCGCTGCGCGACTCGGCCGCGGCCTTCCTCAAGTTCGAGGTTGAAGCGAGCGGTCGCGAGGCTAGACTCCGCTTGCCGAAGCAGCAGTACATAATCGCGATCGTCAATCTTTGCGATGGAATCCCCCACTGCAAAGACACCGCCCGGCACGAATGTTGAATCGACTTCAAGCAAGCGACCACTGACTTCGGGCCGCAACGTGAGCTTTCGCGAAGGTGTCACCGTTCCCCACGCCGTAACATCAAGGCTCATCTCAACAAGAGGTGGCTCGATCACGCGAACGACTGCTGCGGATTCCTCGACGGGAACAAGTTCCGGCGCCGGCTTGCTGCTGAAAAGCAGCCAACCAGACCACAGCCCAACCGCGAGAATGAGCGGCGGAACCACGAGCCGGATGAGCATTGCAACAGGCCTCAAAGCGCGTACGGCGGGGCTCATGCCTCGTTCTCCTCTTCAAGCGATGTGCCGGCCTGATGCTCGAGTTCCGCGTCTACTGGTGGCGGCGTGAGTTCGTGCATCCACGTGCCGCCAAGTGCGCGGTACAGGCTGGCTCGATAGGCCAGCAGTTGCTTGTGAGCACTGACTTGCTGCCTTTGCAGCGACTGCTGTGTCTGCACGGCGCTGATGACATCGAGATATTCCGCGACGCCATCGGTGTAACTGGTTCGAGCGGCCTGCAACTGGCGTTCGGCAAGCTTGATCTGAGCTGCAATTTCAGCCAGCAACTCAATCTGATTGCGTTCGCGGTCAAGAGCGTCTTCCACTTCCTGTAAAGCCTTGAGAAAAGCCTCCGAGAATGCGTCAAGCCGCTCTTGAACAATCGCGCGGCGGCGGACAACTTCCGCGCCACGGCGGTCACCATCAAAGAGTGGTTGCAGGAGCGATCCCCCGACACTGGCCATGCCGCTGTTGAATGGACTCGCGAAACTGCTTGACAGGAAATCGTATCCGAGCGAGAAGGAAATCGTCGGCAGCATGTTCGCAACCGCAGCCGCGACTTCATGGTCAGCCGCGGCCAGACGATCGCGTGCGGCCCGCAGATCCGGACGGGCCGAAACGAGATTCGCTGGTGACCCGAGTACAGGTAATGGGGGCAATTCAGGAAGCGATGTTTCGATAAGGGCTAGGTCGAATGCCTCTGGTGGATTCCCCTGCAGCACATTGAGCGCATTCATGCTTGTTTCGAGTTGAGACCGCGCTGGCGGCAGTTGAATGCGAACGCCCTCGAGTTGCTGGCGCTGCTGGTAGACCTGAAGCGCATCGGTGAGGCCGTTGGCATATCGGTACTCGACAGCCTGCAGGAGTTTCTCACTGAGAAAGATCTGCTCTTCGATGACCTTGATAAGTTCGGCCTGCTCACGAATCGTGAACCAAGTGTCCGTCACCGTGCCGGTAAGCAACAACGCCGTGTGATCGACATCCTGCCGCGATGCAAGCGCAGCAAGGACCGCCGCTTCAGTTTGATTAGCGATCTTTCGCCACAGGTCAATCTCCCACGAGAGACCGAAGCCGACCGCCCAACTGCTGGAATAGGTGATTCCGGATGATGAATCACCGCGATTGCGAGCAGCGCTGCTCGTGAGGTTGACTTCGGGAAGCAGAGAGGCGCCCGTGATTCGAGCGGTCGCCGCAGCCTGCGCAAGTCGCGACCAGGCCTGACTCAGATTGAGGTTGGACGAGAGTGCCGCGTCGACCTGCGCATCGAGCACGGGATCGTCGAAGGCCTGCCACCACCTGATCGGCGGTTCGATGACGCCTCCTACTTCAGAGAAACTCGACGGCGAGCCGACCTGCGGCATGGTCCGAGTCGGGATCTCGACAGGGTTGCACGAACACATCGTGGCAACGCCAGTGATGATGACGATCAGGCGCGTCATGTCTCCGCATCCACGTTGGAAGTATCGAATGATCGGAGCGCCCACTTCGTGATATGGGAGGCGATCTCATCGGCATCCTCGTATCCGAAGTGCGGAGGATCAAGTCGTTCAAGCATTGCGCGGCCGGTATGAAAGACGAGACATTGGCCGACAATGGCAACACACTGCAGTTTGAGTGCACGTTCGTCGAGACTTCCACCACATGCCGCGTCAACCAACCGCCCGAGTTCCATGAACACCGGCTGGACCGCTCCCTTAGCCAGATAATCGAGCGCCTCGGTCGGCTCGGCCATCTCTCGGGCCATCAGACGCCCGACATCGGTCCCCCCTGAATGCAGCAGTCGCCGTACATACCACGCAATCCAAGCACCAAGTTGCTTGGCCGGATGATCTGGCTCATCGGCAAGGAGCGGCATGGGCTCGCCAATTCCGGCATTGCGGTAGGCGTGCTGCAGCACTTCGGCATAGAGAGAGGTCTTGTCGTGGAAGTGATAGTTGACCGCCGCCACATTGGCCCCCGCCTGATCGCAGATATCCCGCACCGTGCCAGCATGGAAACCATGCTCAGCAAAGACGGCCATCGCAGCATTCAGAATGTCCTCTTTGGTACTCACTCGCTATGACCCCGCAGTCCAATCTGGATCCAAACATACGTTTTAAACATCTGTTTGATTACTGTAACTCAAGCGTGCGACTGGTGCAATGAGTTCTTTCCGACAACTGCAGCGAGAACCCCCTGTTGGTGGATACCCGCATTCACGCCCCTATAGCGAAGCCCTGCGGGACGTCAGCAATCTGCTCATAGTGCTCGAAACCGGGACGGTTGCACCGGGGAGGGCTGGTCAGAGTTCCAGGGGCTGGACGCAAACGCCCTCATCATCGACCCGGATCAGGGATTGCTCAGGCACCTCATGCCACGCAAACTCTTCGGTATCGAGCGGCTCTGAAACAATAAGCCTCGCATGCTGATCCAACTGCGTAGTCGAGCCATCGCAATTGCAGAGGTTCAGCCCTGAACCCCAGTACAAACTCGGTGCTGCCGCACCTACTGCAAAGCGCGCGCACCAGAGACTATCGCCGCCCGTCGCTGCGATTGACATCATGAACGGGTCGTCGACATTCGCCTCATCGCGAAGTTCCAGAATCGTGTTAATCATGCCGGTGATGCCAGCGACAGGATCTTCGCGGAGTCCATGCGTCAAGGCCAATGCAAACAACGACTCCGAGTCAGTCTGCCCTTCCCGATCACCGAACCACGGATCGGCGAGTCGCGCGTCGATCGCTCGCTGCATGACCTTGAATCCGCCCACATCACCGTTGTCCTGAAACAGCCAGTTTCCCATCAGAAACGGGTGCGTGTTGGTGCGTGACACGATCCCCTGCGTGACGGCACGCACATGCGCGAGAAAGAGCCCGCTTCGCGTATGCCGAGCAAGGCTCTTCACGTTTTCGTCATTCCATGCAGCTCGCGTCTCGCGATACTGACCGGGATCCGGATCGTCTGTGTACCACCCGATGCCGACACCGTCACCATTGACTACCCACGAACTCTGCGTGGCGTGTTTGGACTGCACAAGGAGCGAGTGCTCCGGGTCATGCAGCAAGGTACTGAGTCGAATCTCGGGTCCGTGATAGGCAAGCCAGCGGCACATACAGCGGCAGGATAGCGACTGGCGGTCACTTCCTACCTAAGGCGGTGGCCGGAGGCCTTGAGGCGCTTGAGATCTTCTCGCGTCGGCATCGTGTAATCGGTCGCCTCGGATTCGTCGTTGGGCATCGTGTCGTAGTCGCCAGCCTCAACGAGGCGGATGCACTCGATGATGGCCTCGGCGGCCAGATCCTTCGAACGCGTCATGATGTCCTCGACCGTATCTCGCGGCCAGATGCGATATCGGCGCTGCACGATGATCGGTCCGTCGTCGAGTTTCTCGTTGACCAGGTGCACGCTCACGCCCCCCTCCTGCTCACCATTGGCAAGCGTCCAGAAACTCGGCATGAGCCCCCTGTACTTGGGAAGCAGCGCGCCGTGGCAATTGACGATTCCCTTCGGTGTCTGCTCCCGAAGTTTCTTGCCATAGAACTGCGTGCCGCTGATCGACACGATGAATTCCACGCCTTCTTCTCGCAAGTGCTCGCGAAACTCGTCGCTGTTGACGTTGACCGCCTCGGTCACTGGCACGCCGTACTTTCTCGCCACTGCCTTGACGCTGTAGCAGGTCCGAGTAGAGCCAAGCCATTCGTTGAAAACCTTGCCCGCGATCTTGCGGCACAGGAACTTCCGGAGTTTCCACTGGAAGTAGCCGAATCCATACAGTTTGAACAGGTCCAGCGCAGTTCCGACAAGCCCCCGCTTGCCCTGCGCCACAGACTGGATATTGATCCCGGCGGTCGAATCTGCAAACTCCCGCAAGTACTTATCGAGCACCTTGGGAAGGAGAAACGGCTCGTTCTGAATGAATACGTACTTCTTCACGACTTCTCTTCTACCTCATCACAGAATCGCCCGCACAAAATCGCCTTGGAATAGGCGCCTCGGATGGTCTCCTGCGCCCGTTGCCCCATCTCCCGAAGTACCTCGGGGGGCGTCGATCGAATCTCTTCAAGAACACGCCTGGCCCCTTCCACATCGCCGTGCGGAATATGCCAGCCAATGTTGTTCTCACGAACGAGATCCGAGGCATGGCACGGGTCTGGGGCCAACAGAAGAATGGGCCTCCCTACCGCCATCGCACCGTAGATCTTGCATGGATGCACGATACCGACCACATCGTCGCCCACCGACACCAGATGAACATCGGCAGCGCTCAGCGAATACCGAAGCGTCTCAAGTGGCTGATACGGAAGCGACCGCACATTACTTGGATGCTCTGATGCAATCGTGTCATCGACAAGCTGCTTGCCGACGCCGCCACCAATGAAGAGAAACTCCAAGCCGTCGTCGTCTTGCATCAACAAGGCGGCGTCCAGCACAGTCTTGATCGGTGTGGAAAAGCCGTGATTCCCGCTATACATCACGACGAACTTGTTGCCCTCGACGTGCTGCTCCCGCCACGGGTTGTCTACGTGGTCGATCATCTCCATGTGGTCATCATGCGGCCAGGGTGGCATGACCACAGTCTTGGCTTCCACGTCGCGCTTCTTCAGGAGACGCGCCAACATGAACCGATCGAGCGCCACGACGCGCCTCGCACGCCCAAGAACGCGGCGATTCAACCAGTTCATGATCCGAACCGGCAGCGAACCGTCCTTGACCTTGCCCAACTCAATGACCTGATCAGGGTTGACGTCCATGACCCAGTAAATGATCGGCTTAAATCGGAGCCAAGAGATCACGAGGGCCGCGATCGGACACATCGGCGGTGATGTACTGACGATGATCCTGTCAACGCCGCGGGCAAAGAGCCCGCGAAAGATCTGCTGAAACATGAGAAGCAGGCCGCCGAGAATGCGGAGCGGAATCGAAGCCTTCCCGAAACTTGAAAGCGGCATACGCCGAATCTCGACGCCGTCCCGCAGTTCCCGTAGGGGAAACTTCTGCGATGGATCGTCGTACCCGCGTGCTGCCGCATACACGACGACGCGATATCCCCTCTCGACGAGTTCCACAGCCGCATCGTGCAAGTACTGACCGACTGCGGCTGGATCTGGCACATAGACCTGCGTGAGAACAAGAATGGTGCCGCGAGTTGGAGGCGACGTACTCATAAGGGTCCGATCCGTGTTTTCTCTGCTGGGCAACCACCATTGAATGCGTGGTGCCAAGACTCCTCAAATCGGTCTTCTTGGCCTTGATTCTGAGATACAAGCCGCAGATCGGTGAGAAATAGCACTCTCACAGCTGACCGCAACAAATACCGACCACGACCTCATTCTCTGCTCTTTGCCACCACCACCGCAGCTCACCAAGCCTTTGCAAATCAAAGAGATAGCGAATCCGACGGGGTCAGTCATCCCAGGTATCGAGTTCATCACCCAGTGCATCGATAAGCGGTCCAAGGTGCTTCTCGTAATTCTTCCACCTCGCGACCGAGGAGCGGTACATCTTCTTGCCGACCTGATCGTATGAAATCGTGGCTGGAATCCGCTTGCTCTTGTGAAATTCAAGCACCTGATCATCCCAGTCAAGCCCGAGGTACTTGATCAGACGGCGGCTCTCGCCCTCCTGATCCTCGGTCAACTTCTCGTAGGAGATCTCGTGAATCTCCATATCGAGCACCTCAGCCCAGTGGCGGGCCAGTTGCTGCCGCGTGCGATACATAATCGCCAAATTCTCAAGCTTCGACGTGTACGTATGTCCAGACGCGAGCAGGTTGGTCGTATGGCATGACAAGAGGTTGTCGAGCGGATGCCGCTTGATGTGAATGGCTCGTAGCCCAGGAAGCACCACTGAGAGCATGCCGAGCATCTCATATGAGTTTAGGACCTTGTTGACGACCCGGCACTTTCCCTTCGCCGCAACATCGATCGTTTCGGTGTACAGCGCCTGCATGTCCCGAATGTTCTGAGGAAGAAGATCTATGAGACACTTCGGATAGGGCAGATAGGAATCGAGCTCCCGCTGCAGCCGATACATCATGACATATGTAATCGCCAATTCTCCAACAGCCCCAACATCAGAGTGCATCTGAAGAATCTGCTCCATGAGACTCGTGCCACTACGCGGCATCCCGAGCACGAAGACAGCACGCTCGTATTCAAAGCCTTCCCTCCGCCACAACTTCAAATTTTTTGCGTTGAAATCATTGATGATTTGATCAGTCATCTTGATGCGAGCTTCACCATCAAATGGCTTCCCGCCAATCTCGTGCGCCTCCTGAGCGGTCGCCCAGGCGTCGTCATAGGCCCCTCCCCGATCAAACAACTTCGTCAGATGAAATCCTGCTTCAAGCCGAATATCAACTCCAAAAGACTCCTCGGCAAACCCTTCACGCAGAAGATGTTCTGCCTCATCAACCTGTTTCAGTTTCGAGTGCGCCTTTCCGGCGAGTACTTTCCATGGACAATTCGGATCCAGACGCTTGGCAATCTGAGCCTGTTCCAATGCCTCTTCGCCACGATTGACTCGCTCAAGTGTATCTGCGTATTGCAGATGCGAAGCTGCTTCATTCGGTGCCACATCGACCAACCGCCCTGCATACTCGTCTGCAATGTCCGCAAATCCAGATCGGGCTGCTGCAGCAGCAGCCTTGCTCAAAAGCACCTTGCTTGCAGGATCCAAGGCGGCACCTTGCATCGCGTAATTCATGGCAGTCACAAAGTCATTCTGCGCCCACGCAACATCAACGATCGCCGCATAACCGCCGGCATACTTGGGATGGTCTGCAACGAGATCAAGCGCTGCAGCCCTTGCAAATTCAGTTAATCCCCGCTTGACCAGCATATTGACGTAGTCATATCTCGCCAATGGGTCTGTGGCTTTACTGGAGGGCGGAGGAGGAGGCTGGGGGAACATAATGGGGCTCCTGAGAATCGGGGGCTGTTACCACTCACCCCAGACTATGACATGATCGGACAATGGTCAGGGCTGGGCCAGTTCGTTCATCAATTCGATGACTCTGACATCCCCAGGTGCAATACCAGCAGCCGTGCCTGCATCCTTCATCGCACCATCCACATCCCCCGCCATATGTTTCAAGCGGCTGCTCAGGATCAGTAGATTCATATCGTTTGCGAAGTCCGGCCGCAATTGCTCGAGTACCGCGAGGGCTGGCTGTGGCGATCCGAGTTGGAGGTATATCTCCGCTGCCCGCAACCCTAGACTTGGTTTGTGAGGCATCATTTCTGCAGCACGGGCAAAGTCGCTGGCCGCCCCTGTCAAATCTCCGGCCTGTCGCCTCACTTCCCCTCGCAACATCCAATTCTGACCATCGGTCTCGGTGAGTGCAATGGCCGCATCAAGATGCTCAATCGCTCGGTTCAAATCCGCAGAGTCGCCACGCTCTTGCCATCGCGTAAACAGTACGCCTGCCGCCTGCGTATGCGCCGCGTGCCCATCTGGGCTTGATTCCAGAATACCCTCGACGATGTCGAGTGCCTCCTGTAACTTCCCGGCAGATCGAAGTGCCTTGGCCAGATCGATCTGAAGCCCGATCTGCGCTGGTGCCTCCATAGACAGTTGTCGGAACATGTCGAGAGCTCGCTGATACTGCCTCTGACTCAGAAGTGCTTGGGCCACTGCTTGCCGCGCGTGAATACTGACACCATGTGTAATCGCCGCTGTGGACCATGGATCATGCCAGACAGGTTTCGCCCCTTGGCCAAGACGCAGGTGCGAGGATGCCTCTGCACGCCCTGATCGTTGCAGGGCCCGCCCAAACAAGAGTCGAGCATATCGGTCATTTGGCTTGGCTTTGACCAGATCATTAAGCACGCCTGCAGCATCGCGAGGTCGCTCGCACTCCAAAAAGGCTCGCGCAAGAACCAACCGAGCCATGCGACTGTTCTGATTACGCTTAAGCGAGTCTGTCGCCAACGTTACCGCAATCAACGGTTCACCAAGATCAAGATGAAGCAAGGCTGATCGCCAAGATGCTGCAGGTGGACTCTCTGCGGCCTCAGTCGAGGCCACGTATGCCGCTCTGGCCGCATCCCGATCGCCCTGCCCCTCATGGGACATTGCCAGCAGCATCCATGCGGTGCCATCATCTGGGGTGAGACTTACAACCTGCTCAAAACAAATCACTGCCGCGTCATACTGGGTATCAGCAAAGTACGTTTGGCCGAGCACAGACCAAGCATTCGCATTGAACGGCTCCAATTCAACTGCGTCTTGCCTCGCCGTGAGGAGTCGAGCGCTGGCACCGTGCACTGCTGGGGTGTACTCCGGACGAGGCGGAGGCATCCCTGATTGCTGTGTTTCGGAACACCCCAGAAGACACGCCAAAATGAAAAGGACAAATCGAGGCATGATCGCATGGTACGGATCTACCGGATTGCCGTGATAGGATGGCCCTATGCCCCCCGCTCCCACGCCGCCACATCATTCAGGCGATGCACCCATCCCAGAATCGGGAGCAGCACCGCTCGGTGATCGCGTCGGTGCTGCCCTGGAACCGCTCAAGAACGGCGACTTCCGGACTGCAGGCGTGCTGGCCCAATCGCTGATCCAAGACTACCCAGACAGACCGGCCGGCTACCGCATCATGGCGCAGATCAGCAACTTCCGTGGGGATCAGCCCAGCGCCATCAGATGGATCGATCAAGCCATCAGCCGCAATCCACGGAATGTACAACTAAAAATCTCTCGATCCCAATTCTGCCATGACGCTGGTCGCGTGCAGGAAGCGATCGACATTCTTGAAACGATCACCATTGATGGCCCATTCGCGGACAAGGTGAAGTGGCGACACATCATGAGCCTTGAGCGACTCGGCCGAATCGATGAGGCTGCAGCACTTCTTGAGGAAATACCGCACCCGCTTCCGCCTGCCATGGAGGCATTCAGATCTCAGCTCGAATACCGGCAAGGTCATATTGAAGCAGCGCGGCACCGCCTTGAGAGACTGCTAAGCCAGTCAAGCACTCCCACACGCGTCCGAGGGGAGGGGCTATTTCAACTGAGCCGGCTCTGCGATGCGATGGGCAACTATGACGCGGCCTTTCAAGCGGCAGCAACTGCCAACATAGAGTTTCGTGGTGACTTTGACCCGGCTGCATTCGAATCCTCAACTGAAACGATGATCGAGTATTTCACCCCAGAACGCTTCGAGTCCCTCCCAAGGAGCAATGTGGATTCAGACCTCCCAGTCTTCATCATCGGCCTCCCCAGAAGCGGCACGTCACTGCTGGAGCAGATCATCGACGCACACCCCAAAGCAGCTGGGAGTGGAGAACGCCGCGATCCCATCCTCATCTCAGAAGATCTCACGCATGTACTTGGCGGGTCCTTCCCATCGTGCCTCGACAGTGTGACTGAAGCAACTTTGTCTGCTGCCGGCGGCCAGTACGTACATATGCTCACGTCGTACGGATTCGGTGTGTCCCGAATCGTGAACAAGTCTCTCAGCCTCGACCGCATTGCAGGCTTGCTCCCGCTGCTGACACCTCGATGCCGCGTCATCTTCATGTCTCGCAACCCGCTCGACAATTTGCTCTCGATCTTCCTGCATCCACTCCGCCGCGATCGAAATCCGTGGGCCCAATCGCTCGACGACCTGTGTGTTGTGCGGCAATCATTTGACAGGCTTCGAGAACACTGGCTCAATGTCCTCCCATGTCCGTGCCTCGATGTGTCGTATGAGCAACTTGTCCATGACCAACAGAACACCACCGAAGAGGTGCTCCGTTTCCTTGATCTCCCATGGAACGACGCTTGCATGTCATTTCACAATTCGAAACGCGCCGTCATGACACCCTCCTATGATCAGGTCAACACGTCCATGAACACCAATGCCATAAATCGGTGGAAGAACTATGAGCAGCACATCGGACCACTGCTCCACGCATTTCCACCAGACCTGCAGTCTCAGCCATGAGAGGCATCACGGTGGTCTCGGCAGTGATGGCGATGCTGCCACTCGCCTGCGTACCGACCCCAGAGCCTCCGGTTCCGGATGATCTTGCAACCATCGATCCCGGCGCCCGTATCGTCGTAGAGAAGTCTCTTGAAGTTGTCCGACAGAATCCTCATGCTGCCGAGGCATGGCTACGGTTGGGCCAGGTCTATCTCGCACACAAGATGTCCACTGAGGCTGCCGCAAGCCTTGCACACCTTGCAGAAGTGGCGCCCACAGCCGAGGTTCATACGCTACACGCGATCGCCCTCGATCAGCTCGGCGACTCTGCGGCTCGCCGCATCGCCATCAACAATGCAATTGCATTCGGCGGCAACCGAACGATTCCCCTATGGCGTGCCGCTCTCTGGGCGCTCGAAACTGGTGAAGTTGATCGAGCTGCGACGATGGCTGAGAAAGCCAAGGCGCATCCAGAAGCGGGATATACCGAACCAATGGTGCTCGCGGGAGTACGTCTCGCACAGGACCGACCAGATGAGGCCGCATTACTCATAGAACCTATTGTGCAGCAGCGGCCACAGGATGGATACGCCCATTGGATACTTGGACGCGCACTGCTCGCAGCAGGCAATGATGCGGAGGCAAGGCGGCACCTGCGACGCGCTGGTGACGCACTGCCCGATTACTACGACCCATGGGAGGGTAAGGCTGAACACGCTCGCGCCGCCTTCGCCGTCCGCCTCGGCCAAGTGGCAGCCCAAGCCCGCGCCCGACAGTTTGCACACGCACGCCAGACACTCCAATCTCTGGAGGCTATGTATGGCGAGCGTCGAGAACTCGACCTTGCTGCGGCAACGCTCGCATTCATGGAAGGTGATCACGACAGATCTACACGAATCTTGACTCGCCTTATCAAGTCTTGGCCGAAGTGGTTCCCCCCCCATGCCCAGAAGGCTCAGCAACTCCTGAAACGAGCACAGTCGCTAGGCGGCAGGAGGCTCATCGCCGATGCGAGAGATGCTGCCGAGACTGCCACCGCCATCTCTCCCGGCAAGATGGAAGGGTGGGTCCTCCTCAGCCGAATTGCCCGCCTGCAGGGCGATGTCGACACCGAGATCTCCTCGCTTCAACAAGCCGTCGAACTTGCACCTGAAAGATTCGATCTCAGCCTGCAATACGCAGAATCGCTTGCACTGGGTGGCCAACCGACACGCGCCATTGATGTGTTGGGTGAGCACGAAGACATCTTCGGCACATCTCTCGCAACATCACTGCTCAGGGTGCAGTCGCTGGTCGCCGCTGGTCGTGGGGATGAAGCCCGCGTGATATTCGAAGCATGCGAACGACAATCGCCGAATAATCCACAAGTGCTTCGTATGAAACAACTCCTGAAAAAGGCCGGCCTGTGAAGTATGCCACCACTGCGTGTCTCTTGACAACATCATTGATTACCGCTTGCAAGCAAGACGCCCGGCAGTCGGCTCCCGAGCAGTCCACTACAACAGATCCACCATGGTTCATCGATGAAGGCCCGAGCCGTGGAGTTCATTTCACTGTACGGGCGGACCTTCCGGGCGATGGGCCACAACTGCCCGAGATCGTGGCGGGCGGAGCGGCAGCCCTCGATGTGGACAATGATGGCTGGATAGACCTGTACCTGATACAGGCTGATGCAATCGAAGGCAATGTACTGCTCCGCAATCGCGGCGATGGAACTTTTGAGGATGTCACCGACGGCAGCGGCGCGGATGATCGCCGCTGGGGGATGGGTGTCGCAAGCGGCGATATTGATGGTGACGGCGATGTCGATCTCTACATCACGAATTTTGGCCGCAACACACTACTTCGTAACGATGGAGAATTTCATTTTACAGACATCACAGAAGACGCTGGAGGCGGAGACGAAGGACTTAGTGCGAGCGCCAGTTTTTTCGATGGTGACATGGACGGCGACCTCGATCTTATCGTGACGAACTACGTTAGCTGGGAACCACAGCGAGAACTCGAGTGCCGGAGCCGCACTGGGCTACTCGACTATTGCGCGCCTGCCCACTACGCATCGCCGACCACGGATGTGTTGTACCGCAATGATCTAGGCACATTTGTTGATGTCACCGAACACGCGGGCCTAGGGAACGCGAGGGGGAATGGCCTTGGAGTTCTGGCCCAAGATTTCACGGGTGATGACCTACAGGACCTCTTCATTGCCAATGACGGCAATGCAGATCGACTGTGGATCAATCAGGGCAATCTCAAATTCGTCGACCGAGCTATGGAAATGGGATGCGACCGCGATCTCACTGGTAAAGAAAAGGCGGGCATGGGCGTCGCAAGTGAAGACCTTGATGGCAACGGCGATTTCGATTTGTTGGTGTGCAACCTGCATGGTGAATCAGACTCGCTCTATCTGATGAAGAACGGTCGCTTTGTTGACACAACTGGCAGGCATGGACTCTCTGCCTTGACTCGCCCCTTCACCCGATTTGGCCTAGGACTTCGTGATTTCGATTGTGACGGCGATTTCGAACTCTACGAGGCCAACGGTCGCGTCAGCATGAGTGATCCACTGTGGGCAGATGACGTCTATGCTGAGCCAAATCTGCTTCTTCGCCGCGAAGGCGCCCGGTTTGTCGAAGTGTCACCACGCGGAGGTGTTGTGGGCCAAGAACCGCGAACAAGCCGCGCCGCAGTTTTCCTTGATGCAAATAACGATGGCCGCGTTGATGTACTTGTCATCAACAGGTCTTCCCCCGCCCGGCTTCTTATGAACCACACAACTGGTGGACACTGGATCATGCTCGATGTTCGCGATGCCAATGGCGGTCCTGCCATTGGAGCGTATGCGGAAGTGACTACAGGGAGTCAAACGCAGCAATACCGCGTGCGGACCGATGGGAGTTACCTCTCCGCCCACGATCCTCGCCTGCATATGGGTCTTGGGAACACAGACAGAGTCGAGCGAGTTCTCGTCCAATGGCCAGACGGCTTTGAACTGGTGCTCGATGACATTGAACTCGACGCCATCACACGCATTCAGCGATAGCAAAGGGCCTCATACACTTGTTCCAAAGAACATCCCCCCGCTTTCGCGGGGGGATGCAAGAGAAACCAGTTTGTGTGAGAGTCAGTTGGTAGGGGTCAGTGGAAGCGGACTACCCGACCAGGCGACTCAACTACACCATGCGCCTCAGCGTCGGCGGCGACGTCCAGCGAGACCGGCGAGGCCCAGAAGGGCAAGTGCGCCGGGAGCAGGAACTGGGACCAAGTTGACCCAACCGGTACCCCCGAAGTGACCAGCAGAGTTGCCTGTGCCGTCATTCCACACGCTGTAAGCAACAAAGCCGAAGCTGCTGCTGGCGTAGTAACCGCCAATTACGCCACCGCCAGTGATACCACTGATGGTATAGCTGCCACCAGGCGTCGAAGCGCCATGGGCGGAGCTAACTCCACCGGTCCACATGTAATTAGGGACACCACTGACTGAGAACATTCCGACGCCCAAACGTGCCTCGGAACACCAGTTCTCGTAGTTCGATCCTTCGTTCCAGTAAACCGTCAGGTCGACACTGAAACCGTACGAGACGATCTCTGCGCCATCACCATCAACGATGTTGCTGACAAAGGAAACTGCGCTAGCGTTGTACTCGCCATTGATGTCGAAGGCGACGATATCGGCAGCCGCAGCACCGGCCATTGCGACGGAAGCAAGTCCAGCCGCTGTTAAAGTAAGCCTGTTCATTGAATTCTCCTCCAAACAGGTTGGTCGCCTAACAGGTCGATGCCGTCGGACGCGAACATTAATTCTTCCCAGTCACCACGAGTGACTATCGACGCGGGTGCATGCACTCAGGTCAGCGTGAGGCTCGGATCCATGCAACAGGCATGTGACCGATCGCGACGCCTCGATCGCCAACCGTCCAAAAATGACTCAAGGGGGTGTTTCTCCCACTCTCATCTCGCTCAATCCCAGCTTCCAAACTGAGAATCTCCACAGAGCACAGTGCCAGAGAGTAATAGCCGCGTCAATGCTTTTCCCCAATGTTCTTCTCAAGTTCATGCAACCTCTGCGGCCACAAATCTTCCATATTCCAAAAATTACCCGACCGCCATGAGTAAATGCCTCGTTCTGGCAGGATCAAAACATCCAAATAGCCCCATGGAGGGCTGATAAAACAGCATTTTACCTATTCGGAAGTACGGGGCACCGACCAACACCGAGGGAAAAGTAGTGGCCACCAAACAAATTACCGATTTCTAGCGGCCACCTCCAGAAATTGATGGGCCCCAACATTGCCCATGGCCCAGCACTGCCGCGCATTGCCCCCCAACCTCGCTCCCTTGGGGCCCGCGAGGCTGCCCCCCCCGCAGAACTCCCTCTATTGTGTCCAGCCCACATCAATTGTCCCTATAGGAGGCCACCGTGCCAATCATGCTCAGCTCAATCGTCGTCGCTGCCGCCGCATCCACCTTCCCGCAATACCCCAGCCTCTCACCGAACGCCTCACATCTGGTGTACTCAGACCGCGGCGACCTGTGGTCCGTGCCCGCAACCGGTGGAGCCGCCACGCGATTGACGAGCCACCCAGCAGCCGAACTCCGCACCGCCTTCGCACCAGATGGATCGTGGATCGCCTTCGAGTCCGATCGTGACGGCACCCGCAACATCTATCGCATGCCAGTCGACATCCGGCAAGGCGCGTTGGTCGCTGACGGCCCAATTGAACGCGTCACGACCTCCGAGCGATGGGAATTACTCTCGGGAGTGACGCCCGATGGCCAGGCCGTGCTCTTCCATTCTTACCGCGAGCCCGAGATCTATCGCCAGCCGCAGATGTACCGCGCCCCGGTTGACGGCGGGCCCGTTGAGCGGCTGACCGATGCCTTCGGTCGCGCACCCCGCCAAGCCGAGGACGGCACCGTTTTCTTCAGCCGCGGCTTCGCGCCATGGGAACGACCCGCCTATCGCGGCAGCGGCAACCGAAATGTCTGGTCAATGGATTTAACAGATCCCGCTGCACCAGCGTTTACCAAGCACACCAACGATCTCGCCAATGAAGGCGAGGCCTTTCCGACATCCGACGGCGGCTTCGTCATGCTCTCTTCACAGGCTGGCCAAAACGACATCTGGACCATCGACCCGAAGGGCAACGCCACCAATCACACCAACCTCTCGCCCGGCGATGCCGCGACGATGGGGCACGGTACTCGTGACCTCACGGTCTCCGCGGACGGCACCACCGCCGCAACCGCCCTCTGGGACACCCTGCACACGCTCGACCTGACAGACACCGCCGCCTCGTTACGACCAATCGAGATCTCACACGCCGCCGCCGATACATCCATGCTCGACCGCCGCATCGAGCGACTCGATCACAAAGTGGGCGAGGCGGCTCTGCACCCATCGGGCGAGGCCGTCGCGGTCGTCGCGCGGGGCGAAGTGCTCGTTCGCAGCACCGAAGACGACCACCCCACCCGCCGCGTCACCCACAGCCATGCTCGCGAGAAGCAGATTGCTTGGTCGCCGGACGGCACCCTGCTCTACTTCGCCAGTGACGAGGGTGGCGATGAAGGCATCTGGGCCGCCACGGTCGCGCTCACACGGGACGATCTGTCACCCGAGGAGGAAGAGGACGAAGACACCTCCGACGACGGCGACGATGCACCAGCCGATGACAAAAACACTGAGGCGGACGACGAAGCCGAAGAGACGACCGAGCACGCCGATACGCCGGAGGACGACGACGCCACCGAGAGCGGCGACGACGATCCGGATGACGAATCCAAGGACGACGACACACCTGATCCCAACGAAACTGGCGCTGCCTGGGCGGGCGCCCTCCGATTCGATGTCTCAAAGGTCATCGACGCCCCCGCCGCGTCGCGGCCCATGCCCTCACCCGATGGTCGCTCGCTCCTGTATCAGCGTGGCAACGGCGACCTCTGGCTGCACGATCTCGAAACCGATTCAGACACGCTGCTGTTGGAAAGTTGGGATGCGCCCGAAGTGCGGTGGGCGAGCGATTCGCGGCACATCGTGTACTCCGTGAGTGATCTCGACTTCAACAACGACATCTGGCTGATGGACGTGCAGGCACCCGCCGAGGCGGTCAACCTCACCCAGCACCCGGATATCGACCGCGCGCCTCGCATCACCTACGATGGCCGCACGCTCGTCTTTCTGAGTGATCGCAATCGCATCGGCGACAACTGGGACTACGACGTCTGGGCAATTCCACTCGACCCCTCGCTCGAAGACATGACCGCCTACGAACTCGACGCGTCCATCAAGGAAGCCGCGAAGGCCGCTGGCAAGAAGAAGATTCTGCCGATCGTGTCCTTCGAATCGGAGGAGGAACCCGACGAGCCCGCTGAAGATGAGACAAAGGCTGAGGACGAAGACGAAGACATTCTCACATTCACCGATCTGGATACCGCCTGGAAGCGGGCCACCCGCCTGACGAGCCTCAATGGCAGCGAGGACGACCTCTACCTCACGCCGAGTGGAGACGCCATCGTGTTCAGCGGCACGGTCGGTGAAGACTCCGGACTCTGGACCATGAACCACCGGGGCAAGGACCGCACGAAGATCACTTCCGGCAGCGTCTCGAACGTTCGCGGCAACCTCACGGGTAAGAAGGTGACCTTCGTCGGTGGCAACGCTGCCAAGCATGCGCCGAGCACGGGCGGAAAGACCAAGTCGTGGCCCGTTGACGCCGACGCCCGCATCGATGTCGCCAGTGAGCAACGCCAGAAGTTCAGTGAGGCAGCGCGAACATTCGGCCGCACCTTCTACCACCCCACCGTGAAAGGGCTCGACTGGGACGCAATCTCCGAGCGGTACGCCGATCTCGCCGCGCAGACCCGCACCTCGCGGGCCTTCAACCGCGTCGTCGAACTGCTCTTTGGCGAAGTGAACGGCTCGCACACGGGCATCTATGGTGGCGCGAAGTATTCCGGTCCGCGTCAGGGCATCGGCCACCTCGGCATCGACGTCGAGGCAGTCGAGGACGGCTATCGCGTCACGCGAGTGCTACCCAACGGGCCGTCAGACCTGGACCAGGGCGGTCTTGAAGAAGGTGATGTCGTCCTTACTATTGCAGATCGGCCACTGGCTGAGGATGGCACCCTGCGGGACCTCCGCGCGGCGATGCTGGACACCGCTGGCGCCGAGACACTGGTGGACGTCCGCGGCGTAGATGGCGTCGAACGGACGGTGCTGCTTGTCCCGATGACCTACGGCAGCTGGAGCGGACTGGCCCGCGAGGACGAACTTCAGCAGCGCCGCGACCGCGTTGCAGATGCAAGCGATGATCGCATCGGCTATCTGCACATCCAGGGCATGAACATGCCGAGCGTCCACCGATTCGAGCAAGACCTCTACGCCGCCGCCCACGGCAAGGATGGGCTCGTCATCGACGTGCGTGACAACGGTGGCGGGTTCACAACGGACATTCTGCTCGCGAGCCTCACAGCCCCCGCGCACGCATACACCATTCCACGCGGCGCCAAGCTCGAAGATGTGCGGCCCGACTCATACCCGCGGGACCGGCGACTGCTCTACGCCTACCAGCGACCCGTCGTCGTTCTGTGCAATGAGAATTCGTTCAGCAACGCCGAAATCTTCAGCCACGCGATTCAAGCAACACAGCGCGGCACGCTCGTTGGTGAAGAAACCTTCGGCGGCGTCATCTCGACCGGTTCCTTCACGTTGATCGACGGATCGCGGGTCCGCCAACCCTTCCGAGGCTGGTACTTGCAGGACGGCACCGACATGGAGAGCCGCGGCGCGATTCCCGACATCCGCGTCGAGCGTACGCCGGCTAACGAAGCCGCCGGACGTGACGCGCAACTCGAAGCAGCAGTCTCCACGCTGCTCAAGCAGTTGCCCGATTCGCCACCGAGCGTCAACCCCCGACCTGCATCGTGAGCAGAATCCTCATCATCGTGGGAATGTTGGCCGTCGGACTTCTGGTGTGGCGGGTGATCAAGGATCAGGACTAGCAAAGAGGGGCCAGTATCTGACCCCGCCTTCTTGCGTTACGGTGCCACATATGGATCCAAACACTTCGACAACCCAGCAACTCATCGGCGAGAACATCGCGAGTGATCTCGTCAGCCACGGTATTGAGTGGCTGAAGTCCCTGACCACAGGATGGGGACTGGGCGAGGTCTGGGCCGACATCGTCGCCGGAGCGATCGCTGTGGCGACGGTCATCGCCCTGTGCATCGTCGCCAATCTCGTGGGCAAAGTTTTCATCCACACGGTCATCAACAGGACACTGAAACGGCGAAAGTCGGCGATCTCGCACGCAATCGTCGAGAACAAGGTCTTCAATCGACTCTCTCAACTGGTACCCGTCGCAGTACTCGCCTTCGCGCTGCCAGCCTTTTCGCAGTACGGGGTCGACTGGTGGCTCCGCCCGGTGCTCGAGGTGTACGTCATCTTCGTACTGCTGCTCGTGTGCTGCTCGCTACTGGAAGTCGGCGAAGTGCTGGTTTCTCAACACGGCCTTGAGCACAAGATTCCCGCGACCGGACTCTCACAAGCCGTCAAGGTCCTCCTGACGTTTGTCGCCATTGTTCTGACGCTCAGCGTGCTGTTCTCGCAGTCACCACTCTGGTTCCTCTCGGGACTTGGTGCGGTCATGGCCGTGCTCATGCTGATCTTCAAGGACTCGATCCTCGGGCTCGTCGCAGGCATCCAAGTCACCGTCAACGACATGGTGCGCGTTGGCGACTGGATTACGATTCCGAGTAAAGGCGTAGACGGCGACGTCGAGGAAATCACCCTCACCACCGTCCGGGTCCGCGCATTTGACAAGACCGTATCGCTGGTCCCTGCGTACGATTTGATTTCCAGCCCATTCACGAACTGGCGGGCGATGTCCGACTCGGGCGGACGCCGCATCAAGCGATCGATCAATATCGATCTTGAAACGATCCGATTCGTAGACCGAAATGATCTTGAGCGATACCGCAAGTTCACTGCACTGGCCGACTACCTCGACACCACCATCGCCGAAGTCGACGCATGGAATTCCAAACATCAGGTCGACACGACCGAGCAGATCAACGGCCGGCAACAGACGAACGTCGGCATCTTCAGGGCCTATATCGGGGCCTACCTGCGGCAGCATCCGAAAATCCACACAGATGCGGGTTTTACGTTTCTCATTCGGCAACTCGAACCCACCGCGAACGGATTACCGATTCAGATCTATGTCTTCTCCAATGACAACAGGTGGGTCCCCTATGAAGGAATCCAGGCCGACATCTTCGACCACCTGCTCGCAGCGGTTCCCGAGTTCGATTTAAGCGTCTTCCAGTCGCCCAGCGGCAGAGATGTGCAGATGCTCCGCACTGACCGCTGACCTGCTTCTGCTGGTATCCTTCGCCTCCTCATGAATACGATCAGTCCCGTCTTCGGTGAGTGCCAGTTAAACGTCGTCAAGCCCAAGGAGCCGGTCGTGGGGCGCGTGGTCGATTCGACCCCGTGCCTGAAGGGCCGATCTGCCTCCTATGTGCGGCACATTGCAATCGATATATCGGGGACACCACTCGCCGGAAGTTTCCGCGCCGGACAGTCCTTTGGCGTAATCCCTCCCGGACTCAACGAGAAAGGGAAGCCGCACTCCGTCCGCTTGTATTCGATCTCGGCTCCGACCTGGGGTGAGGACGGCGACGGCAACGTCGTATCAACGACCTGCAAGCGGCTCATCGACGAGTACTGGGAAGAGGGCTCGGACGAGCACCACCTGTTTGTCGGCCTTTGCAGCAACTACCTGTGCGATCTCAAAGTCGGTGATGAAGTGCTGGTGACCGGCCCTGCCGGCAAACGATTCCTGCTTCCGCAGGATCCGTCTCACCATGACTACGTCTTCGTCGCCACCGGAACCGGCATCGCGCCGTTTCGAGGGATGGCGAAGGAACTGCTCGAGAATCCGGAAGGCCCGTGCCAGAGTGAAATCCATCTCGTCGTCGGCGTCCCCTACGGGACGGACCTGATGTACGACGCATGGTTCAGTGAAATGGCCGACGCCCATCCCAACTTCCACTATCACACCGTCATCAGCCGGCCCGAGCTCGGCAGGCGGATGTACGTCGATCAGTACATCGTTGAGACTACGGACCCGTTCCACCGCGTACTCGCGAGCGAACGCACGCTGCTCTATATCTGTGGAATTGAAGGTATGCAGAACGGCATCTACCGATTGCTCGAATCGCTGGGTGTCGCCGATGAGTACCTGCAACTCCCGGACGGATCACCCAGCCTCGCCGAGGCCGACAAAGCGACCATCAAGCGAATCAAGCCTTCCGATCGCTGCATGGTCGAAGTCTACTAATCAAACGCCGCCGTCATCGACGGTATGCCAGCATCACCAAGTTCGAGACTCGTTGAGATGCGGAAGTTTGACTCCGTGCGGTGTCGCTCTGCGAAGAAGAAGTCGAGGGTGTAACTCTCGCCATTCGTGAGGCCAAGCCGATCTAGGTCAATGTACTGCTCGACTGCAGCGTGAACACCGCCAAGATCAATGACGAGTTCGCCGTTGATATAGACCCACACATCATCGTCTCCAATAAAGCGGAAATAGTTGTCGTTGGCTTCGTCATACGTGAACTCGGTATGGAGTTCAAACGTGAAATGGAAATTATGGTCGGGCGATCCGCCGCTATTCCCGTAGAGTTCATCATCGATTGGGAAGAAGCCACCAAGCGATGCATACAGCGGGTCGAGCGAGTCATCAAAGAGATAACTTCCATTCGCCTGCCGCACAAAGGTCAGCGAGAGAGGCTGCGATAGATTGGTGCCCGGCACATCACGAAACCATGAGTAGAACGACCAACTCGAACAGATTCCCCCGGTATCTGAAGGACCCCAGTCAATCGGTGAATCGCCCAGGGCTTGGTCATAGAGCAAGTAGCAGATCGGATTACCAGCAGCATCCTCACACTGTTCGTCGACTTTGTTGCCGCCCCCAACAAAGACGGGGCGACCATCAGCACCGATATCGGGATCGATATTCCCGCAGTACTGCCCGAAGCCCCGACGCGGTCGCTTCTCGAAATCGCTGTGGCCCCCGTGCGTACGTCGCTCCTTGAAGTCCCGAACAGTGCCTGTGAGGTCCATTGTCTGCGGATCCGTCGCCTGTACCCCCGATACTGGAATCAGAAGTCCAATCGCAATGGCTGCCGCCAGATTGCCACATGTGTACCGATGTTGATGAGTCGTGTGCATGTCAATGCTCCAATCGGGGCCAACCCCTCGTCACATCGGAGCGTACGATTCGCGTCTGAATCTTCAAAGAGACGATGACAGGAAAGCACTATTGCCAGGTACACCCTGTAGGATCTGGCGCGAAAGGGAGACGATATAGCAATGGATGCACTGCGGATTCAAGGAGGAACGCGGCTCTCAGGGACCCTGGAGGTGGATGGATCGAAGAATGCGGCCCTGCCAGCCATGGCAGCAGCCATTCTCTCGACCGGCGAAGTCACACTCCGCGACATTCCGACCCTCTCCGACATCGGAAACATGGTCAAACTGCTCCGAGAACTCGGATGCGAGGTCACCGGCCAAGACCGCGACTGCACGATCCGCACGATCGATGCATCCGCAACCCACGCCCGATATGACATCGTTCGGACCATGCGAGCAAGTATCTGCGTGCTTGGCCCCCTGCTGGCAGCCCGTGGAGAGGCCAGAGTCTCCATGCCCGGCGGCTGCGCCATCGGCGATCGCCCGGTTGATCTGCACCTACGCGGCCTAGAAGCACTCGGGGCCACCATCGAACTCGATGGCGGCGACATCATCGCGCGAGCCAAACGGCTCCGTGGCGCAACGATCTTTCTTGGTGGCCCTTTCGGCTCAACCGTCCTCGGAACCGCCAACGTCATGTCGGCTGCGGTGCTGGCCGAAGGCCGAACCGTGATCGAGAGTGCCGCCTGCGAACCCGAGATCAGCGGGTTGGCGGACATGCTCAACGCCATGGGCGCCAACATCAGCGGCGCTGGCACGCCCCGAATCGAGATCGAAGGCGTCGAGTCACTGGGCAGCGTGGATTACCGAATCATCCCCGACCGGATCGTCGCCGGAACACTCGCTATGGGCGTCGCGATGACCAACGGCGAGGCCACTCTGACGAACTTTCCCTACGACAACCTGCTCGCAGTCTTGGACCGACTGAATATTGCCGGTGTCCATGTCACCCGCACGAACCCGGAGGAAGATCCAAAGCGGTGCAGCGTTCACGTCACGAGCGAGCGGCGGCTTGAGCCTGTGCTCTTCACGACGCAGCCATACCCTGGATTCCCGACCGATCTGCAGGCGCAGATGATGGCGATCATGTGCCTGGCCGATGGCAACAGCATCGTGACCGAGCGGATCTACCCCGATCGGTTTCTGCATGTCTCGGAATTGACTCGAATGGGCGCAACCTTGTTCCGGTCCGGCCCGACGGTCGTGGTGCAGGGAGGCGATCAACTCATCGGCGCGCCGGTGATGGCAAGCGACCTGCGTGGATCCGCCGCGCTGGTCATGGCCGGACTCGTCGCTCGCGGCGAGACGATCGTCCAGCGGGTGTACCACCTCGACCGCGGCTATGTTCGCCTGGAAGAACAGTTCAACGCGCTTGGCGCGGGCATCGAGCGGTTCGATCACAATCCAGCCGAGTCGATCGAAGCGGCGGAAATCCCTTAGCAGGCTTCCTCACGCACCGCGGCCAGCACAATGCCCGCCGCCACGACGACGTTGAGCGACGGGACACCTCTCGACATCGGAATCTCAACGATCTCGTCGCACACATCGAGGACGTCCTCATCAAGACCATGCCCTTCGGCCCCGACCACAACGACGCGGCGGCCGCCCTTGGGCTGATCTCCCAATCCACACGAACGGGGACCAGACTCTGCAGCGGTGATTCGAAAGCCAAACTCTTGAAGCCTTCGTAGCGCGCCCGGCAAGTCGCCTTCAACGACCCACGGAACGCTCAACACGTGTCCCATCGACACGCGGATTGCCTTGCGATACAGCGGGTCGCAGCACCGACCATCGAGCAGCATCTCTTCGACGCCAAGCGCCGCGGCTGTCCGAAAGAGTCCGCCGATATTGTCCGAGTTGTTGATGCCCGATGCTGCGAGCACCGTGCAGGGACCGTCTGCTGGAAGGCGATCGAGAAGACGGTCGAACACAAGATCCTGCTCGATCGGTCGCCATCCGGCCGCCAGAACGCCCCGGTGAATGTGAAAGCCGGCGATCGACTCCATGATCTTCAGGTCGGCCACGTACACGGGACAGTCAACCGACAAGTCCTTCAGATCGGGCGCCAATCGCACGTACTTCGCTGGCGATAGCAGCAATGAATGCAGTCGCTCCGGCGTCCGGAGCAGCCGCTGTACAACCATCTCGGACTCTGCCATGAAGATGCCCTGCCGGCCGCGTAGATCACGGTCACGAACATCTCGAAACACCTCGACCCGAGGGTCGTTGATGTCACATACCTCAACGGGTTCGATCACTTTGCTGCGGGCACGGTGTCGGCATGCAGGATCTGCGAGAGCTGCTCCTGTGCTCGCTCGTACCGTCGCACAGCTTCGGTCAGATTCTCCCGAACGAGTTTGAAGTCCGCGGCGGACTCATCGAGCGCGTCTCCGCGAGCCTTGACAAGTCGATCCATGCTCTCAGCCGCAGATTTCAGATCTGCAGCACCGAAGACGAAATTCCGGGATGCCTCATACAGAAGTTCGCCAGTCACTTGCTTCTCGGATGGTTGGTACAGCAACTTCCAGGGCGCATTGCGCACTTCGACGAGCAGCATGTCGACTTGCTGTGAGGCAAGACTGAGATTGGCAAGCGTGTTGCTGAAATCGGCCGACCAGAGCGGCGCATTCGCTCGAAGATCTGCGATCGTCACCTTGGCATCGCCCACGGCGGCGTGCAGATCGTCGATGACGCCTTGAATCTTGTCACGGTTGTTGTTGATGAGTTCTTTCACATCGGTCACGATCAGTGCCATGTCATCTGACTTCGCCACGACCTTGCCGATCTCGGCAGACCAGCCGGTCTGCCCATCCGGGCCAACCCAGTCCAGCCGAAGCCTGGCCATGAACCCCTCGGTGTCTTTCAAGGCACTGCGCACATCGGCTGCAGTGGCCTCACCGAGGGCCCACTCGATCACATATCCATCACCACCCATCTTCTGGAACACGTTTCCGAGCGTGTCCACACCGTCTTGAAACGAGTTCGCCTCCTTCTCACCGAGAATCCACTCTAGAACATAGCCATCCTCGCGGAGGCGATTGGAGATCTCCTCGATACTCGCAAGGCTGGTGGCCACCGCAGCACTGGTATCCGGACCGAGCAGCGATCCGAGCAGCCCGAGGGAGGGTGTTCCATGAAGCACATCGCCTGATGCGAGCAGCACCCCGGGCTCCCCAGTGTCACTGGCCATGCGATGTTCAGCATCCCAACCAACAGATGACACCGAGACCAGCGAGTCGGCACTGATCAGTCCATTCTGGATCATCGCCACTGCATTGGAGTAGAGCGGCATATCGCCCGGAATCGAGAATGTGACGTCGATCTTGCGAAGTGGATTCTGCGAAGCGTCAATCTCCACACCATCGACCTGCCCCACGAGCACGCCGCCGACCCGCACTTCGCCGCCCGCCTTGAGGTAGCCGACGCCATCGGCGACGGTGAAGGTTGCACGGTAACTGGTCATTGGAGGTCCAAAGAGGCTGCCCCACATGTCGCCGACAATGAAAATAACGGCGACACCGATGAACACGGCGCTCAAAACGAAGATGCCGGCCTTGACATTGTTGTCGGTCTGTCGATTCCCACTCATTTCAAGTGCCACCTTTCTCTCGGCTGCCGCGAAGCAGCCCTCGCCAAAAACCTGACCCACCGGCGGCCCGCGTCGATTGCACCGATCGACCTCCGGTCAACTTGCTGTTGTCAATCCCAAGCAGATCGATCGCATATGCGTTCTCGCCGCCCTCACCATGCTCGGTCATCGGTCCCTCGGGATCGCCCCGTAGGAACTGACGTATGAGCAGTTGCATTTCATCCAACTCCGACATTCTCTCAGCGGGCCAATCACGAAGTTCCTCGAACTCGGCTCGAGGTGCGTTCATCAGCACATGACCGTGATGCAACATCACCATGCGATCTGCGATCGTAAACGCTGAATCCATTTCATGAGTCACCACGACGCTGGCTACGCCGAGCCGTGTCGTCAGATCAATAATGAGTTGGTCGATAGCAGCCGAGGTCACCGGATCAAGCCCGGCGCTCGGTTCGTCGTAGAAGAGAATCTCCGGATCGAGCGCCAAGGCGCGAGCCAACCCCGCTCGCTTCTTCATTCCGCCGCTGATCTGCGCCGGATACTTCTCGGCTGCCTCACGAAGGTCCACAAGTTCAAGTTTGATCTTCACCATCATGTCGATGATGGACGCGTCCAGATCGGTGTGTTCTTCAAGAATCAGCCCGACGTTCTCCGCAACCGTCATTGAGTTGAAGAGGGCGCCCGATTGAAACAGGATGCCGAACTTCTTGCGCACCTCGTTGAGTTCGTCTTCGGTCAGTGTCGCCAGATCCTTCCCAAGCACTTCGACAGACCCCTCATCGGGAATGAGCGAGCCGACCATGTGGCGAAGCGTCGTCGACTTGCCGCAGCCGGACCCACCCATGATGACAACGGTTTCGCCTCGCTTGACTTCCAAGTTGACGCCATCGAGAACGGTCTGGTCGCCAAACCGCTTGACGAGATTCTTCATCGAGATCACGACGTCCGGCTGGGTCATGGGGCCTGAGCCTCGTGCGTCGAGGGATACGTCAGCACCTGCCCGCTCGGAAGCGTGACTTTGAATCGATCGAATGCTGTGACCCAACCCCGGTCCGGGGCGTTGACCAGGAATCGTGCGGTCACGGTTGCGGCGCCTTGGTCGAACATTGCCTCGTACGGTACCCAGATCTCCCACGACTCGACGGCGTCGTCCGGTTCGGTTGCCATTTCAGCCTTTGAAAGCCGAGTCGATCGAATCATCCCAAGGTCGGAGGTCAGCGACACAAAAAAGGCTGTCGCCTCCTTCGCATTTCCTTCTCCGCCCGTCTCACGCAAAAACCGCTGAATCTCGCCTTCCTGGCCCGCCTTGAGAACCGCTGCGGGTCCCGCCTTGAGCGGAATCCGAACGTGGGCATTCCACCACCACATTCCTAGCGTAGTCGTGGGCGTCACGACGATGGCGATCACGATGGCGGCCCACGCCAGACGACGCCCCTGGCGTCCATTGACTCGAACATCCCGAAGTGCCAAGAGCCCAGCCGGGATCGCCGCCACGGTCACAAACGGACACAACCCGATCGAAAGAACCCCGGCCAGAATGGCCCAGGCGCTGAGTTTCTTACTGTGTTGGGTCATAATCCGCTTGGCTCTGCCGGCGGACTCGAGGACGCTGCTGTCCCCTCGCTCTCAAGCGTGATTTCGCCATCAGGCCCTTTCACGACGATCTGAATCAAGGTGGCCCGAAGTTCGAACATGCCGCCCCCCGCCACGATATCGACGACTGCCGAGCCGTCCCACTGCTTCTCCCCCGCAGTCACGACAAGCCACGCCGACCAGCGGGGCTGAAGTGGATTATCACTTTCGATCGGTTGCATCGATTTGATGCCGACTCCCTGGACGTCGCCGAGCGCTGCGAACGCTTTGGCGAACTGATCCAACTGGTCCGTCGTCGGTGGAGTGGAA
>PVBE010020698.1_pt1 | contig 27632 bp, 30 predicted proteins | sample 1631181 | NCBI WGS metagenome assembly PVBE01 (sample SAMN08397723, study PRJNA350692) | Marine metagenome, whole genome shotgun sequencing project. | isolation source: water | place: Pacific Ocean | collected 2012-04
ATCATCTTTAAGCTTACCAATATTTTGCAATTCTATATCTTCAATAGCTAAATCCATCTTTATTGGAAATGCCCCTTCTCTTAAATTAAAAGTTTTGCTATCTCTAGACATAGTCCTTAAACACTGATGGTAAGGAAGCAGTTTGCTTTATGCCCAAGTTGAAGAAATTTATAGATTCAGCATGTAACAACATTCTCTTTAGGCCTTTCGACTGAAGTATTTTGTTATAGCTAGAATCACCATATTTATTATCTCCTACAATTGGATGTCCTTTGTGACTTGAATGCACTCTAATTTGATGAGTTCTACCAGTAATAATCTTTGCTCTCACCAAGCTATTGGCTTCTCCATACGATATTAATTCAAACTCAGTCTCAGATAACTTCCCTTTCTCATTTACCTGAACAGACCTTTCGCCTGTTTTAGAGGTTTGCTTTTTTATAGACAACATTATTTTTTTTAGGTCTTTAGGCCACTTACCTTTTACTACGGCTACGTAAACTTTATGTACCTGCTTATCTCTTATCTCTTTATGAAATTCTCTTAAAATACTCTTTTTTAGGGCTACTACCAAGCACCCAGAAGTATCTTTATCAATTCTATGTACCAATTGAGCATCAGAATATGTTTTATCTAACTGTCTTATAATTTCTATTAAACCTAAAGATATTCCACTCCCTCCATGACATGCTAAGCCTACCGGCTTATTCAAGATTAAAAAATCTTTCTCTTTTCTTATAATAGAATTTTCAACCTTTTCTTTATTAAGATCTGAAGATTTCTTATTAACTTTAGGTTTCGCTGTATACGGGGGAATTCTAATAATATCCCCTACTTTTAATCTCTGACTAGGTTTGCAGCGAGATTTATTAACTCGCACTTCACCTTTTCTAATAATTGAATAGATTTTAGCTCTAGGTAGTCCTTTTAATCTAGAAATTAGACAATTATCTAACCTAGTTCCTTCATATTCAGAACTCACTTTGTAGCTTGATACTTGGTGAAAATTCTCTTTCATAGTTGCAAACCTTTAATATAGGGGGATTTTATGGTATTTTATATATGTAAATGCGCATTTTTAAAGAAAAAAGTAGGACGCATAAAGAATTTAATTAGAAAAAGCAGTATAGAGCAAGGCTCTAAAGAACATTAGCTACGTAGGTGTAGCAACAGAACATATATAATTCGCCTACCTTTCAAAAATATATTCAATATATTCAGCTCTTGCTATCTGCTTTCCTTAAATAGGGGAAAAAATGAAGAGAATGTTAATTAACGCTACTCAGCCTGAAGAGTTGAGAGTCGCTTTGGTTGATGGGCAAAGTATTTATGACTTTGATATAGAGCAATCTGGTCAAGAGAGAAAGAAATCTAATATTTATAAGGCCAAGATATCAAGAATAGAACAAAGTCTTGGTGCTGCATTTGTAGATTTTGGATCTGAGAGACATGGATTTCTCCCAGTTAAAGAACTAGCACCAAGTTTCTTAAAATCAAAACAAGGAAAAAATGCTATAAATGACTGCCTTACGCAAGGCCAAGAAATTATTGTTCAGGTAGAGAAAGAAGAAAGAGGCAACAAAGGCGCTGCTCTAAGCACATTTATATCACTACCAGGGCATTATTTAGTTCTTATGCCTAATAATCCTGAAGCAGGTGGAATTTCTAAAAGCATAGAAGGAAAATCAAGAGAAGAAATGAGGGATAAATTGAGAACTCTCAATTCTCCTGATGGTATGGGGGTAATTCTTAGGACTGCTGGGGAAGGAGTATCAATTGAAGAATTACAATGGGATCTAGACTATTTATTAAATCTTTGGGACGCGATACAAGAAGCAAACCAACTTAGAAAAGCGCCTTTCTTAATTTTTAGAGAAAATGATCTTGTTTCCAGGTCCTTAAGAGATTTTCTTAGAGACGATATAACTGAAGTCTTAATAGATACTGATGATGCTTACGAAAAAGCTTATGACTTTACTTCAAAATTATTACCAGACTTTGAAGATAAAATTAAGAGGTACGATGAAGCAATACCCCTTTTTACTAGGTACCAGATAGAAAGCCAAATAGAAACAGCCTATCAAAGGGATGTTGGATTGCCCAGCGGAGGTTCTATAGTCATAGACCAAACGGAAGCTTTGGTTGCAATTGATATAAACTCAGCTAAGGCCACTGGTGGGAGTGATATTGAAGAAACTGCTCTTAATACAAACCTAGAGGCTGCATTAGAAATTGGAAAGCAATTAAGACTTAGAGATATCGGTGGACTAGTAGTAATAGATTTTATAGATATGCTCTCTTTAAAGAATAAAAGAGCTGTTGAAGATAAATTATGGGCTGCCTTATCAATAGATAGAGCCAAGGTCCAAGTTGGCAGGATTTCAAGGTTTGGATTAATGGAGATGTCTAGACAGCGACTAAGGCCTTCATTACAGGAAAGATGGACTCAGGATGTAGCCAGCCTGTCTACTGCTGTGTTAAGGCTAATAGAGGAAGAAGGAAGTAAAAAGAAAAGCGGTGAAGTGAGAGCAATTGTTTCGCCTGATATGTCAACCTTCCTATTGAATGAAAGAAGATCAAGAATTAATGAAATAGAAGAAAGAACTAATGTTAGGGTGGTGGTGGTATCTGACCCCACAAGATCCGATAATAGATTTGAAGTTACTAGGCTTAGAAGTGATGATAAAAATAGTCAAGATTCTGCTAGTTATGAAATACAGGATGAGATCAAAAATAAAGCAAATTCTGATTCAAATTATAAAAAAACTTCATTTGAGAAACCTGCGGTTAATTTGACCCCTCCAAAAAAACCTAAAAGGAAAGGAGACGGCTTTATTAAAAGAATTTTAAAATCTTTTACAGAGGCTGATGCAACAAATAAACCCAAACCAAAAAAGAAAAGTAATCAAAAAAGAAAAAAGCATACAGATCCGAAAAGACAAATTAATAAATCTTCTCAAGATAATAGAAAGAAGCAGGCTCAGAAAAGAGAATCTTCTAAATCAAGACATAAAAATGATTTAAGTAAGAAGGAAGTTCAAAATAATAAAGATAAAAACCGAAACGGTAATAAGAAAAAATTAAGCTCTCCAAAACCAAATATTAAGAAGCCACAAAATAAAAAGTTAAAAGAAGAAACTAAGCCATCTTCTATAAAAAAAGACCCAAATCTAAAAAAAGTAAATCTTAATATATCAACCTCTGATGAGGTAGTAAGGGACACAGAGTCTAAAGATGTAAGCAAATCTTCTGTAACTAAGAAAGAAGCCAAGCATACCAATAAGAATCTTAAGAAATCAAAGCCAGTTGATTCCTCTAATAATAATGAATCTAAAGATAAGAATAATGAATCTAAAGGTAAGAATAAAGAGACCTTTAAATCAAAGACTGATATAGAAAATAAAGATAAGAAAGATAATAAAAAATTAAATGAAGTAGCTGTTCAAAGAGCTGCTAAAGATTGGGGACGTGCATCTAACGACCCTAGAAATAAAGGTTAATTCTTAAATTTACTTAAATAGCTTTCTATAAGCTGTCCCGAGATTGAAATATTACCGGTTGGTACTTGCGGTAGATCATTGTAATTAAACCATTCGGCGGAATCTATTTCCACTCCATCTGGATAGATTTCTCCTGATTCATATTCAGCATGATATCCGAGCATTAATTGACTAGGAAAGGGCCAAGATTGACTTCCATAATATTGAATATTTTTAACTCTAACTTGAACTTCTTCATAAACCTCTCTATGAATAGCTGATTCTGCTGATTCTCCTGCCTCTATAAAGCCAGCTAAAGTGCTGTAAAAGGTACCAGGGAAATTCTTATTATGAGCTAACAACAAATCTTCGCCATTAGTAACCAAAACAATTATACAAGGTGAAATTCTAGGATATACAAGTATATTATTGCATTTGCATAATTTAGCTCTTTCCGTTTCATGAGTGCTCATCTTTGAACCACAAGAGCCACAATATTGATTACTTTTATTCCAGTCACTTAATTGAAGTGACCTTGAGCAAACAGTAAACAAAGAATCAGGAATTCTTCCTAACAAATTTCTGAGCGGAGTAAAGAGTAAGCCGTCTTCAATTTTACTCTTGTGTTCAACTTCTAAAATATAACAAGGCCTCTCATTAAGGTAACCAAGAAATTGTTTATTATCAGTCTCCATTTCTGACCACTTCAGGTCATCTTCTTCAAATAATAAGATTTCTGAATTTACAGAAGTTAAAAACTCTTGATCTTTTATTAAAATTGAAATTCCAGATTTCTTAGAGTTATTGATATTTTCAGGAGTAAATAATAAATTATTATTAATAAAAATCATTTTATGAGTTTAAGCTATTACAAGTTAGTTTAAAATAGTCTGATTGTAGATAGAGGAGAGATATGGAAGCGTTAGTAATGGATCAAGGGATGTTGGTGTCCGGTATTGTTCTGGTAATTAGTTTCATTCTGATATTTACGGAAACTATTCACGGCTTTCATAGAAGTAAGATAGCCATGGCTGGAGCTGGCGTAATGATATTAGTTGGCCAATATTATGGTTTCTATGATCCTGATGATGCTTTTGAGGCTGTTGATTGGAATGTTATCTTTCTACTGGCAAGCATGATGGCAATAGTCTCAATAATGATCACTACTGGTGGATTTGAGAGAATGGCTGCTTCTATAGGAAAATTTGCAAAAGGTCGACAGTTCTTGCTCATGGCAATTATGGGTACAGCTGTAACGGGCTTATCGCTTTTGCTAGATAATGTTACAACTGTTGTCATTTTTGGACCTTTGATTGTATTAATTGCCCAAAAGATGAAAGTATCCCCTATTCCTTATCTAATGGCAGCTGCTTTGTTATCGGATACGGGTGGCGTTGCTACTCTCGTAGGAGACCCCCCTAATTTAATGATCGGTAGTGCCGTTGGCATAAGTTTTATGACTTTCTTACAACACATGGGAGGCATAGTGTTATTGGCCTGGTTAGGTACCTTATTTGCTCTTAAGTATCTTTGTAGAGAAGACCTAGAAAAGGAGCCTCAAGGAACTTTTGATGAAGAGGTTCCTTATAAAGATAAACCATTATGGATAAAATCCTGTGCCGTTTTAGGCATATTAGTAATTCTCTTTATCTCCCATGACACTATTCATTGGCAACCGTGGATGGTCGCAGGCGCTGGATTTATTATGATTGTTTTCTTAGCTAAGAACATTGAAATGGATGAGGTCATGAAAGAAGTGGAGATGACTCTTTTAATCTTCTTTATTTCTTTGTTTATTATCGTGGGCGGGGTTGAGCATAGTCATTTCCTTCAGTACCTCGGACAGTTTATAGTTGATTACGTTGAGCAAGACCTTCTTTTAGCTACTTTAGTTCTTATGTGGGTAGCTGCAATTATGTCAGCAGCTATCGATAATATACCTTTTACTGCAGCTATGATTCCTATTCTGTTATCTCTTGAAACTCAAGGAATTGATGTGACTCCCTTGTGGTGGGCATTAGCGTTAGGTGTAGGAATGGGCGGAAATGGAACTCATATTGGCTCTACTGCTAACGTCTATATTGTAACTGTTTCAGAAAGACTGGCTAAACGAGAATCTAATCCAGATTTAGCTATCACTCCTTTAAAATGGGCCAAGATAGGTTTACCTGTGATGATAATAACTCTTATTATATGTTCTGTGGTCATGTATTTTGGCTTCGATTTTTATAGCGAACCTTTTCCAAGAACCAAGTAAAAGTGCTTAAAAAGTTTTCCATTGCTCCGATGATGGATAGGACTGATCGTCATGAGCGCTATTTCTTAAGGTCTATAACTTCGGAAAGCTTACTTTATACTGAAATGATCCACGCAAATGCTGTTATACATGGGAATGCTTCTGATTTATTAAATTATCATACAAAAGAACATCCACTTGCAGTACAGCTTGGTGGCTCTGACCCTTTACTTCTTTCGGAGGCTTCAGAAATTTGTCAGCTTCATGGATTTAAAGAGATTAATTTAAATATTGGATGCCCTAGTAATAGAGTGCAACAAGGGAAATTTGGTGCAGTACTAATGAAAGAACCTAAGCTGGTAACTAAATGCGTTGCTCAGATTAATAAGATTATCACTATACCCGTTACCATCAAGTGCAGAATTGGTGTAGACGAGATGGATGAAAATAAAGGATTATATGATTTTGTAAATCAAGTAAAAGATGGTGGCTGCAATACTTTCATTATTCATGCCAGAAAAGCTTGGTTGAAAGGCCTTAGCCCAAAAGACAACAGATCTATCCCCCCTTTAAATTATTCAAGAGTCTACAAACTAAAGGAGCAATTTCCTGATCTTCGTATAGTTATTAATGGTGGCCTAAACTCCATACAAGAATGCTTAGTACATCTTTCTTATGTGGATGGGGTCATGATGGGAAGAGAAGCTTATCAAAATCCTTACGTTTTAAAGGAAGTAGATAGATTGATATTTAAGAAAAATAAAGACGCTAAAACAAGAAAACAATTATTAATAGACTACCTCCCCTATCTAGAAGATCAACAAAAAGAAGGAGTTAGATTAAATCTTGTAACTCGACATTTAATGGGTCTTTTTAAAGGATTGAAAGGAGCTGGAGAAATTAGAAGGGTTTTGAGTAAAATAGATAAATATGAAGACCCAGTTCAAGAATACAAGAAAATTATTAGAGGACTTATAGAATGATAAAAAAACTTAAAGATTTGCTTATTAACTATTCAAATAATGAAGAAGAAACACCCCAAGAAAGCATTTCCATACTAAACAAAGCTTGCGCTGCATTATTAATTGAAGTGGCTTTTGCAGATAAAATTTTTAATGAATCTGAGGTTTCTTCACTAATGAAGATACTTAAAGAGACCTACTCTTTAGAAGAAGAAATGATTCAAGATCTAATTGATGATGCTAAAAGCATAGTAGACCATTCTACCTCGTTATATGATTATACTAGAGTAGTTAATGATGAATTCTCCTACGCAGATAAACTAAAGCTTATAGAAAGTATTTGGAAGATAGCTTTTTCTGATGGAAATTTAGATAAGTATGAAGATTACTTAATTAGAAAGATTTCTAACCTGCTTCATGTTAGCCATTCAGATTTTATTAAAATAAAATTAGAATCTAGAAGAAATCAATCATCGTAATTAAAATCATCAAAATCATCTTCTACTAGGCCGTCATTTATCTCAAATTCTCTGCTTTGAAAATAAGCATCTCTATAAAATAAATATTCGTCTCCTATAACTATTGATTCAAGGCCGAGGTATCTTGCCCTTTTTTCTAATAAATCAATAGCGGTTAATTCGTATCCTGTTCTGTCGTGATCTATGAGGATTAAAGGTGTCATAAAGGCTTCAGGAATACGAGCTACAGTATCTCTTAAAGAACTCGGACCTAACAACGGAAGCACAATATAAGGACCTTCATCAATGCCCCAAACAGCTAAGGTCTGACCAAAGTCTTCTGAATGCTTTTCAAGGCCAATTTTAGATGCTACATCAAAGAATCCTAATAACCCTATAGAAGAATTAAGAGTAAATCTAAAGATATCGGAAATTCCACTCTTTATTTTTCCTTGAAGAATATTATTAGCTGCAATATTAATATCTTCAATATTGTCAGTAAAATTTGTAATTCCTGTTTCTAAAATATCTGGTGTTACTTTCTTATAAAATCTAGCAACTGGTGTAGCTATAGATTCGTCTAGTCTCTGATTTAATTGATGGGTCTTTTCATTTATATCTTTAAAAGGATCTATTTCAGCTTCTAAAATAGATAAGAAATTAGCACAAATAATAACTATCAAAACCTTTATATTCATTTTGTAATATTTGTTTGTGGGATCGAGTTGCCTTTTTTCGATTTTTCTTTTTCTACAAACTTAATCAAATCAATAGTTAACTTTTTAAATATATTTTTCATAGTATCTGATTCTAATAAACCTTTTTTATTATGAGTCTCTATTAGAGGCAGTTGTGCTAATAATTTTATATTATATTCAGAAGCAAGTTTTTTTCCGCCATCTTTACCAAAAAGAAAATATTTATTATTGCTATCACTGGGTTGAAACCAGCTCATATTTTCTATTAAACCCAAAACAGGGATAGAAAGCTTAAGAATCATTTCTATGCCTTTCCTGCAGTCTGAAATAGAGACTTCCTGAGGGGTTGTGACAATTACAGTTCCTGTTAATGGAATTTGCTGAAGTAAAGTCAATTGCACATCTCCAGTCCCTGGAGGTGTATCTATAATCAAATAATCTAATTTTCCCCAATTAGTTTGAGCTAATAACTGCATCACAGCACCACTTACCATTGGGCCCCTCCATATAACAGGCATCTTTCTTTCCGATATTAGACCCATGGAGATAAATGATATTCCTTTCTTCATCAAGGGTTGAATTACACTGTCATTTGTAACTTCTAATTCACCAGGACCTGAATTCAACATTGTAGCTTGACTGGGTCCATAAATATCAGCATCGACTAAACCTACCCTATACCCCTGTTCTTTAAGAGATAGGGCCAATTGTAAAGAAACAGCAGATTTTCCTACACCTCCTTTTGCAGAAAATACTCCAACCAAATTTTTAACATTTCTTAATGTCTCAGGAATTCTTAATTTGTTGTTTGGGGTTGCCATATTTTAGAAAAAGAGAATCTTAATTAACTGCGCTATAATTACTATATATATTTAATTTTCTAATATTTTAACTCCTACATGGCTAAAAAAACTGAAAAAAGAACAATTTTAGTAACAAGTGCACTGCCTTATGCCAATGCACCGCTTCACTTGGGGCATATCTTAGAACATACTCAAACTGATATCTGGGTTAGATTTCAACGACTAACCGGCAATGAATGTACTTACGTCTGTGCTGATGATGCTCATGGAACACCTATAATGCTAAAAGCAGATGAACTTGGAATTGATCCAGAAAAGTTAATCAATCAAATATATGAAAACCATATTAATACCTTTAGTGCGTATAACATCGCCCACGATAATTACCACACAACTCATAGTGAAGAAAATAGAATATTATCAGAAAGGGTCTTTGAAGCCTTAAATAAGAAAGGCTTAATAGAAGTTAAAGTTATCGAGCAGCTCTTTGACACTTCGAAAGGAATGTTTCTTTCAGATCGTTATGTTAAAGGTAGGTGTCCAAAATGTTCAGCTGAAGATCAATATGGCGATAATTGTGAGATCTGTAGTTCTACCTATGAAGCAACTGATCTTATTGACCCGATATCTGTTATAAGTGAAACCCCACCTGTCGTAAAAGAATCAGAGCATTTATTTTTTAAACTCAGCTCTTTAAAGAAAGATATAGATAGTTGGCTAAAAGAGTCTAAGGTACAACAACCTGTCCAAAATAAACTTTCTGAATGGTTAAAGGATGGTTTAAAAGACTGGGATATCAGTAGAGATTCTCCTTATTTCGGTTTTAATATTCCGGGATACAAAGATAAGTATTTTTACGTTTGGCTAGATGCTCCTATAGGCTACTTAGCAAGTCATCTTAACTATCTATCAAAACAAGATTCTAAAAAATTTGAAGAACTTTGGTCTCCTGATTCTAAACAAGAAATCTATCACTTTATAGGCAAAGACATCATGTACTTTCATGCACTATTCTTTCCAGCCATGCTTTCTTCTGCTGACTTAAAAACTCCTTCAGGAATTTTTACTCATGGTTTTTTAACGTTAGATGGAGAAAAGATGTCTAAATCTAGAGGAAACTTTATTTCAGCTGATGATTTTGTCAGTGTCTTAGATCCAGAATATTTAAGGTATTACCTTGCATCTAAGTTAGGTACAGGTGTAGATGATATAGACTTAAACTTAGAAGACTTGAGACAAAAAGTAAATTCTGACCTTGTTAATAAATTCGTTAATATAGCCAGTAGATCTGCGAAGTTTATTACTAAAGACTTTAATAATAAGTTATCAGCTAAAATTGATAACATTGAATTATTAAATGAATTTATTGAAACCTCAGAAATGATAGCTATGTGTTATGAAAACTTAGAATTAAACAAGGCTATGAAAGAAATAATGGCACTTGCTGATAAAGCTAACCGATACATAGACAGGATGGAACCATGGACATTAATTAAAGATGATAAAAACAAAGATTTAGTACATCAAATTTGCAGTACATCGATTAATTTATTTAGAATCTTAACTATAATGTTACAACCCGTTACTCCTAATTTAGCTGAAAAAAGCTTCGATTATCTAAATGATAGGCCAACTTGGAAAGATATACATAAACCACTATTGAATCATAATGTATATAATTTTGACCCATTGCTAACAAGAGTTGAAGATAGCCATATAACCCAATTATTGGAACTAAAGAATGTCTGAAATAAGTATAGAAGATTTTATGAAATTAGACTTGCGTGTTGCAAGAATAGATAAGGCTGAATCTGTAGAAGAGGCTGATAAGTTAATTAGATTAGAACTAGATCTTGGAAAACTTGGAGCTAAAACCGTCTTTGCTGGCATGAAACGCGAATATGATCCGAAAGATCTTATTAATAAGCTTGTGGTATGTGTAAATAACTTAAAGCACAGAAAAATGAGATTTGGAACTTCTGAAGGCATGATACTTGCGGCTGGAGATGATGACATTGGGGTCTTTATATTATCTCCCGACCATGGAGCTGAGCCTGGTATGCAAGTAAGATAATATGGACGCAAAAACAGACATTATAATAGTCGGAGCTGGACCCGTTGGACTGTTTACTGTTTTTGAAGCGGGTTTGCTTGGCCTTGAATGCGTATTAATTGATAATTTAGATAAAGTTGGAGGTCAGTGCTCCGAACTTTATCCAGGAAAACCAATTTATGATATTCCGGGTGTTCCGTTTCAAACAGCCCAAGAACATGTTGATGCTCTCTTAGAACAGATCAAGCCCTTTAATTATCAGACATACTTAAATGAAAGGGTCGATTCACTTGAAGAAATTAATGATGATGAGGTATCTTCTTGGAAAGTCACTACATCTGAAGGAAAAGTCTTTGTGGCAAAAAGTCTATTCATTGCTGCAGGCGCGGGTTCTTTCGAACCAAGAAGGCCTCCAAATATAGAAGATCCCGATAAATTCTTGGATAAGGGAATTGAATATGCAGTCAAAGATAAAGATAAATATAAAAACAAAAATGTAATAATCTTTGGTGGCGGTGATAGTGCATTAGATTGGACAGTAGAACTCGCAGATATCACTAAATCACTCAAATTAATTCACAGAAGAGATGCTTTTAGAGGGGTTCCAAATACTGAAGCTCAAATGAGAGAATTAGTAGAAACTGGAAAAGTTGATCTTAAGACTCCTTTCGTTATAGAAAAACTAATTTTTGATAAGCAAATAACCGGAGTCACCATTAAGAACTTTGAAACAAAAAACTTAGAGAGCTTAAAATGTGATGAAATTTTGTTCTTATTTGGTTTGAATAAAAAACTAGGCCCAATAGTTGATTGGAATTTAGATCTTGCCAATAAAAAAATCTCTGTAGATACAGAAAAGTTTCAAACTAGCAGAAAAGGAATTTTTGCAGTAGGCGACATAAGTGACTATCCAGGGAAATTAGATTTAATACTTTGTGGCTTTCATGAAACTACACTAGCTGTTCAAGAAGCATATAGGAGAAGTAATCCAGGAAAGAAAGTGCCTTTTGCATACACAACTTCTAACACTAAGTTGCAAAGAAAATTAAAGATTTCTGAATAAAGCTATCTCTTTCTTTTAGCGTTTGCCTTTAATCTCAACGAGTTAATCTTTATAAATCCGGTAGCGTCCGCTTGGTTATATGTATTCTCATCATCTTCAAAAGTAACAATTTTTGTGTCATAAAGGCTATAAGGTGATGTTCTAGCTTTGATTATTATATTCCCTTTATATAAACCAATTTTCACTGAACCAGAAACATGCTCTTGCGATTTATCTATAAAAGCTTGTAAAGCTTCTCTTTCAGGACTCCACCAAAACCCTTCATAAATTAATTGCGCATATTTAGGCATTAATTCATCTTTTAAATGACCTGTTTGTGCATCCAATGATAAAGACTCCATGGCTCTGTGTGCTTTTAAAAGAATAGTTCCGCCTGGAGTTTCATAACAACCCCTCGATTTCATACCTGTAAACCTATTTTCTACAAGGTCTAGTCTTCCTATTCCGTTCTTTCCTGCAATATGATTCAATGTTTCTAGAATTTCAGAAGGATTTAATTTTTTACCTTCTAAACCAACAGGATCACCGTTCTCAAAATCTATTGTAATTTCTTCTTCCTTATTAGGCGCATCCATTAATGAAGAAGTTCTCTGCCAAATTGATTCAGGTGCAGGAATTGATGGGTCTTCAAGAATTTCACCTTCATAAGAAGTGTGTAGAATATTCTCATCAGTTGAATACAAAGGTTCGTCAGGACTTGCATCAATTATAATTTGATTTTTATTACAGTAATTAACTAAATCAGCCCTAGAAATAAAGTTCCAAGTTCTCCACGGAGCTATTACTTCAATTGAAGGGTTTAAAGAATAAGCTCCAATTTCAAATCTGATTTGATCATTTCCCTTTCCAGTTGCTCCATGAGCTATTGCATCAGCACCCTCTTCTTGCGCTATTTCTATCATCCTCTTACTAATTAAGGGCCTGGCAATAGAGGTACCTAATAGATATTCACCTTCATATAACGCATTAGCTCTAAACATTGGAAAAACATAATGTTTAACAAATTCTTCTTTCAAGTCTTCTATGATAACTTTACTTGCCCCAATAGCATTGGCCCTCTCCTTAACCAAATCAGGGTCATGGTCTTGCCCTATATCAGCAGTAAAAGTTATTACCTCAGCTCCATAGGTCTCTTTCAACCAATGAAGAATTACTGTGGTATCAAGGCCACCGGAATATGCCAGTACAATCTTGTTTATTTTCTTAGTATTCATAAGAGGCGCGTATTGTATACATATTTCACATTTACATTCTAGCTTAGTCAGGGTTATGCTTCATCTATGGAAGCATTAAACTACCGGCTTAATAAGCTAGGAGTAGATAAAATTACTCTCTTTATTAGTTTATTTTCTGTTCTATTTATAGCAACCTTCATCCTTTACGACGCTGAATTTGCAAAAAGAACAATTGATTTAACTTATCAATCCATTGTTAATGTGTTTGGTCCTTCTTACTTAATACTTACTTTATTTTGCTTCTTTTTCTTAATATTCCTATGCCTTTCAAGATTTGGAAATTATAAATTTGGTGGGAACGAAGCTATAGCTGAATTTTCTTACATTAGCTGGATAGGTATGCTGTTTTGTTCTGGAATAGGAGGAGGTATTATCTACTGGTCAGGTGTTGAATGGTCATATTACGTTGGAAACCCGCCATTTGATATTGACCCTTATTCAGACGAATCATTTTCTCTTGCAACTGCCTATGGCTTATTTCATTGGGGTATTAGTGCTTGGTCCATTTATGGAATACCAGCTATCGCCCTCTCTATAGCCTTTTATAAATATAATCTTGATTCATTAAGATTAAGTTCTAGTTTGAGAGGATTAGGTATTTCAAATATAGAAAACACATTATTTGGCCGCTTTATTGATTTAATATTTATATTAGCAACTGTTGGTGCTGCTGGAGGAACAATAGGATCATATATCCCTATGCTCTCTTCTGGATTCATTGAAATATTTAATTTAAGCAATGATATAAAATTAGATATTCTAGTAATTTGTTTATGTGTAGGTCTCTTTGGGTATAGTGTCTACAAAGGTTTAGATAAAGGGATTAAAAATTTAAGTAATTTTAACCTTATGTTAGCTTTACTGTTTTTATTGATCATCGTTTTCTCAACAAACGTAGAAGGTTTGATCGAAACATCTTTTTCAGGTCTCCTCTTTTCAATAACTCATTTTTGGGACATGAGTACTTTAGGTATCTCTGAAGAATCAGAATTTGCTAAGGAATGGACTATCTTTTATTGGGCTTGGTGGGTTGCTTTTGGTCCTCTTGTGGGCCTATTCATTGCTAGAATTTCTAAAGGAAGGACTTTAAGGCAAGTAATCCTGGGTATGCTTTTCTTCGGTACTCTTGGAACTTGGCTTTTCTATATGATCTTAGGTGGTTTTGCAATGAATCTAGAGCTTTCAAGCGAATTTGCAGTTTTACAAAGTATGAATTCAGTTGGTCATGCAGACACTGCAATTGCGGTTGTTAAAAATTTACCCTTCGAAGTGTTTATGGTTTTTATATTTTGTTTAATTACGATCATATTTATAACAACTTCTTATGATTCTATGTCCTATGTTATTTCATACCATGTCATGAAAACATCCAATAAAGTTAAAGAACCTAATAAGCAGTTACGATTATTTTGGGCTGTTATTTTAGGGATCCTTCCTGCTGCACTAGTTATATATTCTGATCACAGTGTAGCATTAGATATTATTTTGATTACTTCCCTGCCTTTGATGTTAATTTATCCATTAATGACTATATCTATCTATCGAGAATTAATAAAATAATAATATGAAAAAACCTAAAGACTTAAAACCTAACACTCTTTCGCTGCATGCTGGACAAAGACCAGATTCAGATTTTGGTGCCAGAGCTACTCCCATTTATCAATCTTCTTCATTTGTATTTCCAGATACAGAAACTGCAGCAGGTATATTTAATGTAGAAAGAGCAGGACATGTCTACTCAAGAATAACGAATCCAACAAATGCAGTACTTGAAGAACGAATTAGTGCTTTAGAGGGGGGTGTAGGTGCTATAGCAACTTCAAGTGGTCAGGCTGCCCTTGTTTTAGCGATTACTACTATTCTTGAAAAAGGTTCTCATATAATTGCCTCAAAGAGTTTATATGGAGGTAGTCATAACCTTTTGGAATATACACTTCCTAGATTTGGTATAAATACAACTTTTGTTGACTTTAGAAAGACCGCTGAGATCAAGAAGAATATTAAAAAAAATACTAAACTTATTTTTGGAGAGACCCTTGGTAATCCGGGTCTTGATGTACTAAATATTCCTAAAGTTTCAAAAATAGCTCATGACAACAATATGCCTCTATTGGTTGATTCAACTTTTACTACTCCTTATTTAATGAAGCCTTTCGAACTAGGCGCAGATTTAATCTTTCATTCTGCTACTAAATTTCTTTCTGGCCATGGTGTTGTTATAGGAGGCCTTTTAGTAGATGGCGGCCAGTTTGATTGGAATTCTTCTACAAAATTTAAGACTCTAACCGAACCGTATGAAGGGTTTCATGACATGAATTTTGTAGATGAATTCGGACCTGCAGCATATATTAATAGAGCAAGAAAAGAAGGTGCTCGTGATTTTGGTGCCTGCATGAGTCCTCACACAGCTTTCTTAGTTTTACAGGGAATGGAAACACTAAATCTAAGAATGGAAAGACATATAAAAAATACTAGAAGTATTGTGGACTTCTTGAACACTCATGCGTCTGTTAAAAGTGTGTGTTATCCGGAATTAAAGAGCCATCTGGATTATGACCTGGCAAAGGACATATTGCCTAACGGATGTGGAGCCGTTTTTACTTTTCAATTAGAAGGAAATAAAGAAACTGGTACAAAATTTATTGAACAATTAAATCTATTTTCACACTTAGCTAACGTAGGTGATGCAAAATCACTTGTAATACACCCTGCTAGCACAACTCACCATAGAATGAATAATGCTGCTCTAAAAAAAGCTGGTATAACTGAATCAACTATACGTTTATCAATTGGAATAGAAGATTCAGAAGATCTTATAGAAGACTTAGATGAAGCACTAACTTATGCAACTAGATAATGATGTTTTATTTTCCAAAAAAAGATTTAACAAAGAATAGTGAACCTATTGTCTTTATTCATGGCACTGGTATGGATCATTCAGTATGGACCTTACCTGTCAGATACTTTTTAAGAAAAAGTAGAGATGTATTAGCAATTGACCTTCCTGGTCATGGAAAAAGCCCAGGAAAACCCATCTCTTCTATAACCGGTTTTTCAGATAAGATCTTTAAGCTGCTAAATGATAATTCAATTAATAGTTTTTCTATAGTTGGCCATAGTATGGGTTCTTTAATCGCTTTAGAAATGGCGTCTTCCCAACCAAAAAGGGTTAAGGCCATGTCTTTAATTGGAACTGCTTTTCCGATGCAAGTTAATAAACATTTATTAGAATATGCAAAATCAGATGTCCGAAAAGCTATAGATATACTTACTTTCATGGGTTATAGCAATCAAGCCCGTATTGGAAGAAATAAAAATCCAGGAATTTGGATGACTGAATCTACGAGAAGGTTAATGCAAAGATCTAAAAAGGGGGTTATTTATAACGACTTATTGGCTTGTAGTAATTTTCAAGACGGCCTTGAAAAGGCTAAGAAAGTTTCAGCTAAAGTACAACTAATATTAGGTTCGAACGATTTTTTAACACCTAGAATAAAAGCGAGTGACCTGATAGATAACTTTAAGAGCCCAGATGTGAAAGAAATTAGTAATTCGGGACATACTTTGATGACAGAAGATCCCAATAAAGTTTTAGACTATCTAATTGAAGTATTATAAAAATATTATAATTGGTGACGCAACATTGAGCTGAATGAAGTTTTAAAGCTAGAAATTCCTAGAATCATACTGCAGCATATCGCCATCACTATTCTTATTTCTTCAGTTTCTCTTAATCAACAGAGTCGATGATATCTTGTAGGTCGCCTGATTCATGTAATTCTGAAATGATATCGCACCCTCCAATCAACTCACCATTAACAAATAATTGAGGAAAAGTTGGCCAATTAGAGAATTCAGGTAGATTAGATCTAATATCGGGATTATTCAATATATCTACGAATGAGAAAGGTTTCCCGTAGGAAATAAGAATTTGTGAGGCTTTTGAAGAAAAGCCGCATTGTGGAGCATCAGGTGAGCCCTTCATGTACAACAGTAATGGATTCTCGTTTACCTGCTTTTCTAGATCTTCAATTATTGTCATTCTTTTATTTTATCTTATTTACATATATCAAGATATTTTTTTAAAGTGTTTTCTAATCCATATATTAAAGAATCAGAAATAAGAGCATGACCTATAGAAACTTCGTCTGCCGGTACTCTGTCTAAGAAAAAAGCTAGATTTTCTAAATCAAGATCATGTCCAGCGTTAACTCCTAAATTTAATGTACGAGCTTTATTGTAGCTGTGAATAAATGGTTCAATAGTATGCTCTCCAGGATTATCTGCATACGGACCAGTATAAAATTCAACCCTATCTGCTCCTACGTTTTTAGCCCCTTCTAATTGACCTTCTTCCGGGTCAACAAAAAAACTAACTCTGTTGGCATGTTCTTTTAGTCCTTCCACTAAGTCTTTATCTTGGTTAAGATCTCTATGAATAAAATCCCATCCATGATCAGATGTAATTTGATCTAAAGAATCCGGGACAAGAGTGCATTGATCAGGTTTAGCAATTTCAATAATTTTTTGAAAGCCTGGATAATCAATATTACTTTTTGAATATGGATTACCTTCGATATTAAACTCAACTTTTTGGTTTAAAGTTAATTCTCTGAGATTAAAAACATCATCAGGTGTGATGTGTCTTAAATCTGGTCTCGGATGAACAGTGATTCCAGAAACTCCGCTATCTATAATTAACTTAGAAAGGGTTAATATATCTGGATTCTTCCCTCTCCTAGCATTTCTTAGCCATGCTATTTTATTAACATTAACGCTTAAATTAGTCATTTATAAATCATTCTTAATAACGACCTTACCACTGCCGTGTCGGGTCGCCACTTTTTTATGTGCTTTAGATATATCTGAAATAGAATAGATCGAATCAATAACGGGTTTTATGATTCCGTTTTCAACTAAAAAAGTTAATTCTTGAAGGCCAGATAAACTTGGCCTGTAAATAGACCAATGAACATTTATGGGCTTGTGCTTCTTTTTTTGTTGCTGCCTTAATAATAAAGCTTGAGGAACTCCAAACAGTATTCCTTTATCGTCTACAGTATTGATTAGTGGATGCGTGAGCGTAATGTAATGGGATGAAGATTCATTTTTTAAAATATTACAACATTTATCTATAGAATTTTCTAACACAGAATCCCCTAAAAGATCATAGGCAATATCATAATCCTTTAATATATCGTGAAAATTATTAACTTCATAATCAATTACAGTTTCAGCTCCAATCGACTTTAGTAATTCAATATTAGTAGAGCTACAAGTAGTAGTAACCTTACAACCCCAATGTGAAAAAAGCTGTATGGCAGAAGTGCCAACTCCACCGGCCCCTCCTTGAATGAAAAGATTTTTTCCTTCTAAATCTTCAGGCCTTAAGCCTGCCCACCTGATAATTGCTGACCAAGTAGTCAAAGTAACATAAGGTAAGGAGGCAGCTTCTTCATGTGATAAATTCTTAGGCTTTAAATCTATTTCTTCTTGGTTTATAACAGAATATTCTGCATAAGTTCCACTTCCAGGGCTAGCGGTGCATCCCCAGACTTCATCTCCTTCTTGGAATCTACTAACTTTATTGCCTTTCTTAATTACATAGCCTGAAAAATCTGATCCAATTATCCAAGGAAAATTTATTCTTCTTTGTTTCTCAAAGATAGTACGTCCATAACCTTCTCTTCTCATAAGATCTATGGGGTTAACTGAACTTGCTTCTATCTTTACTAAGACTTGGTTAGGTCTTGGTTCAGGAATAGATATTGTTTCATCTATATCTATACATGACTCATCACCATAGTTGTTTATTACTGCTGCGTACATCATTTGTGTCTTTAAATATTAGGATCAAAAACAACTTTTATACAGTCATATGATTTATCTTGAGCAACTTTGAAGGCTTCTTTCGCATCATCTAAGGAAAATCTATGAGTAATCAAAGTCTCTCCAATAGCCGGAAAGATTGATAAAAGTTTTGCAGCTACTTCAAAATCTTTTATTCCGGACGTAGAACCATACATGATCGAGGGAAATATTTTTATCTCATTCATAATCACTTTCATTCCTGGCAGATTAATTCCCTCCATCGGAATACCCAGTAACACTATCCAAGAGCCTGGTTTAGCTGTCCTTGCGCTTTTGTCTAAAGTTTCATTGCTTCCAACGCAGTCCACAACCCTATCGTAGAGTCCATCTACAATACCAGCCCCTAATTTACTACCGGCTTCATTTTGATGATCATATTTAGCTAATAGGTCAACTTCACATCCTATATATTTTGCTGCTGCAATAGTACATAGCCCAATAGTACCTCCTCCTATAACTGCAATTTTATGATTTGATTTTGTTTCCGTTCTTATCAAACCATGCAAAGCAACAGCTAAAGGTTCAATTAAACAGGCGTCTTGAAGGGGAATTTTTTTATCTAGAGTTATTAGGCAATCTTCTGGAACCATTATTTGTTCAGACATACCTCCGTTAATGCTCATGCCCATTCCTTTAGAATCGCTTTTACAAAGGTGATAATTCCCAGATAAACAATAGTGGCATATGCGGCAAGATATAATTGGTTCAATGGCAACAGGAGTTCCGTTAGGTGTTGTTCCAGCTATTTCATGGCCTGCTACATGTGGTGAATGAGCTCCAGCTTTTAGTAAATGTAAGTCACTTCCACAAATCCCAGCAGACACAACATCAACCAATACTCCATCTCCTTGCGGCCTATCTATAGAAGAAGTGACGACCTTTCCGTTTGCATAAGAAACTGCTCTCATTAAGTTATACCTGTAAAACTGTTATTAAACCGTCGTAGAAAAAAACTTTTGGTCCTACTTTCAATCTATGAACTCGCTACCACCCCTCCATCACAGGCTATAGTTTGACCTACAGTATAAGCACCTGCCCTAGAGCTAAGAAAGATAGCAAGACCAGCTATATCTTCAGCATTACCAACTCTTCCTCTTGGATTTTGATCACCTATGACAGACCAATCTATATCAGTATCTCCGCCACCTCCAACACCAGTACTTAACATCCATGTTGGAAAAGGGCCAGGAGCAATAGCATTTACAATTATATGATCCTTAACCAGAGAAGCTGCTAAAACACGGGTAAGGTGATGAACTGCAGCCTTAGAAGGTCCGTAAGAGAAAGCATCAAATAAGCCAGTCTTTATTCCATCAATTGATCCTATATTAATAACTCTTGACGGGTCTTCGGCATCTCCTGATTTCTTTAATAAAGGTAATAACTGCTGGGTTAAGAAAAAGATACCTTTTACATTAGTATCCATCACTTTATCCCAGCCCATCTCAGAATATTGTTCAATAGGCTCCCCCCAAGAAGCCCCAGCATTATTTACTAATATATCTAATGAATTTTCTTTTGTAGATAACTCTTTAACCAAAGTGCCTATTCCCTCAAGATTAGAAAGGTCTGCAGGAATAGAAATACACTCCCCTCCATATTCTTTAGTTAAACGTTTAGCAGTAGCATCGCATGTCTCCGTCTTTCTTGAACTAATATACACCTTAGCTCCGTTAGCTAAAAAACCTGCAGCAATCATTTCTCCTATTCCCCTAGATCCACCAGTTACTAAAGCCACCTTCCCTTCTATTGAAAATAAATCTTTCATAATATTATTCCTTGATTTCTAAATAAAAAACCCAATATATATAGTGTAAGTGCCTTCGGGGCTTACGTAAATTATTTAATAACTTGCTTAATATGAAGGAGAAAAAAATGATAAATAATACATTTGATTTACTGTGGAGAGACATCTCTCCTTTTGCAGTAGGATTTGATAGGACTTTCGATACTTTGGCTTTATTGGCTAACTCGAATCAACAATCTTCAAATTACCCACCATATAACATTAGAAAGCTTAGTGATGATCAGTATACGATTGAACTAGCGCTCGCAGGGTTTGAAGAGAAAGAAATTGATATAGAAGCCTCAGGTGAGAACTTAGTAATAAAAGGTTCAAAAGATAAAGACGCATCTGAAGGACTTTTACATCAGGGCCTAGCGGCTAGAAACTTTGTAAAAAGGTTTGTACTTTCTGATGACATGGTTATTAAAGGTGCCGCCCTAAGTAACGGAATGCTGTACATAGGAATAGAGAGAATTATTCCAGAAGAAAAGAAGGCTAGAAAAATTGAATTTACCTCTAAAAGTAAATTACTAAGTTAAATAGACAAATGAAGGGAGGCTTAGCCTCTCTTCATTTTATCTTCAGATTCATTTTTGTTTGTTAAACCTTTATTTAAGTTAGTTAAGAGATCTTGAATTAAATCAATTGAATTAATTACAAGTTTTTCAGCACCTTTAGAGTAGCCATTAATCCTTTTCTCAACTCTAAGTGCCCTTTCAACATACTTATTTTTACTATCCATATGTAAATTTTAAACTAATATAGAAATAATATTAAATAATGACTTACCAAAAGATTGATAATCTAAATAAGATTGAAGAACAAATAATTGATTTTCAATCTTCTTATTTAGAAGAAAAATCTAACTCTCATGTTGTTATTCAATCCTTTAACGGGTATTTAATAGATATAAACGAAATAGAAGCTTCAACTAAAGAACTTTATTCTTGTATAGCAAATGTAACTAATAATAGTTCAGGTATTACAGATATTCTCAAAAATGATCTTGTATTTCTAATTACCTCACCAAAGCTAATTTATTCTGACGAACAAAGCTTGAGCCTAAAGAGTATGGAGAGTATTGAAGAGACACAGGTTTCAAAAAATATAGAAATTCTTTGTAAAGAAAATTTGTTAAACCTTATAAAGGTTTAAAGGGGTTTTTTAAAAAGGAGAGTCATGCGATCACTTTCTCCTATTTCAAGATACTTATCTTTATCTAATTCTTTCATTCTTAAATTTGGCGGTAGTGTCCAAACACCTTTAGGGTGATCTTTTGAATCTTTAGAATTGGAGTTTATTTCAGACTTCGAAACTAATTCAAAACCATGTTTTTTAGCCATATTTATAGCGTGTTCTTCGGTCACATAACCGCTTTTTTTCATCATTTCTATCGAAGTTCCTTCTTTAGCTCTGTGCTCAACTACTCCAAAGATACCGCCGGGTTTTAAAGCTTTGTAGGAATTAGAAAAAATTGTATCTAGTAAGGGCCCGAGCCAGTTATGCAGATTCCTAAAAGTTAATACTGCATCAACACTTTCAGTGTCGGCTAAAGTAGAATCAATATTAACGATTTCAACCCTTCCATAAATAGAATTACCATTCATTTTCTTTTCGAAATTCTCTCTACCTCTTTTGTAATAGCCTCCCGCGTCAGGATTAAAATGAGCTGCTATTAGGGTACCAGGATAATGTATATAGTTAGCTAAAATTTCGGTATACCAGCCTCCTCCCGGAGATAACTCAACCACAGTCATATCAGATGTAATTCCAAAGAAGTTTAAAGTCTCATAAGGGTGCCTATGAATATCTCTAATAACATTCTTAGGAGTTCTGTCCTCACTGACTATTGCTCCTTTTAGATCATGCGCAACTATATTTGGTAGGTAAGAAAGGGTTATCAAAGAGAAGATGAGTATAAATAAATTTTTCATAGTTAAATATTATCTTTAAATAGCTGTCTTTAAAAGAGTAGATATAACTCTTTCTAATTGTTCAATATTTCCGCATTGGAAGACTTTAGTGCAATAGGCTGAATAAGTAGTCATAACAGAATCTCCAGTATTCCAACGATACTTTCCCTCAGGGTTTAACCAAAACACTTGCTTGGATCTTTCTTTGATAATTTTCATTAAATGGGCTTTTTCAGGACCAAAATTATTTCTTGCATCTCCTAATATAACAACAGTAGTCTTCTTATCTATTTCATCTATACATAGACTTACGAAATCCGTTAAAGCCTGACCATAGTCTGTGGAACCCCCTCCGTGCTTCTGCAAGGCAGTTTCAATTGCAACATCAAGATTAGAATCTTTAAATTCATCCGTAACTTCGCCAAGATTAGAAGAAAAAACAAACGCTCTTAGTTTAGAAACCACTTCAGTTAAACTAAATAAAAACATTAGCATGAATCTGGCATAAGCCCCTACTGACCCGCTAACATCGCAAATGACATATATCTTAGGACGGTCAACTTTTTTGTAAGACCAACTAAGATTAAATAAAACACCTTGGTTGACCCAGTTCTCTCTAATAGTTTTCCTTATATCTAATTTTCCTCTTCTAAAATTCTTTTTTCTTCTAGAGTGTAAATTTGCTAGCTTTTTAGCCATTTTTCTAACCAATGAATGTACTTCGTGTAGATAAGATCTATCTATCTGGGCCATATTCATTGATTTAAAGACCTGCTCTCGTAATTGCTCTCCAGAAACATCGCCGTGTAAGAGAAATTGCTGCTGTACGTAATCAGATACCCTTTCCCTTAATCCAGTCAATTGGTTTCTTAGCTCTTGCTCTAAATCTGTAGGTAAATCTTCTTCTCTCGAAGAGCCTATCTGTAAAAGTTCATCTTCTAGTTTTCCTACACCCATTTTCTCTAGAATTCTTCTTGTAAAAACTGAACGCTGAGTGAAATATCTAATTTCTCTAATTTCTGAAGCTTCAGCTGCATCAGCAATTGAAATCATTAATTCAGCTTGAGAGCCTTCTAATAGGGATTTAGCTAAATCAGACTCAACATCTTCAATATCTTTAAGTTCGTTTAAGGTAATTGGTTCTTGTACTTTTATTTCATCAGTAAAGAAATCATCAAAACAGGTTTCAAATTTCTGTTTCTCATCTGGGGTTTTTGGTAAAACTATTGAAAGGCTTCTTTTAAGAAGTTCCCTATCATCATATCCAACTTCATCAATAACTGACATTGCGTCTAATGTTTCAGCTGGAGACACTCTAACATTCGAGTTTCTAAGCGCTTTTACGAAATCAGTTAATACTTTTTCCATCTGAGGTTTCAGTGGCGCGAGAAATTAGAGCAGGTATTTCTTTTTTTACAACTTCTATGTCTTGTTGATGTTTTAACAGTATATTTAAAGTTTCCTCAGCAAGCTTTGCATCTAGCTCTTCTGAATTTAATAAAATTAAAGTCTTTGCCCAATCTATTGTTTCACTTATTGCCGGTTGTTTCTTTAAATCTAATTCCCTAATGCCCTGTACAAAATTAACTAGTTGAATTTGTATAGATTCAGAAATATCGGGGACTCTAGCTTGAACAATCTGTCTTTCTAATTTTGCATCGGGAAAGGGTATGTACAAGTGTAGACATCTTCTTTTTAAAGCATCTCCAATCTCTCGACTATTGTTACTAGTTAACATAACTAAAGGTTTAACTTTAGCTTCTCTAACTCCGAGCTCAGGAATAGATATCTGAAATTCAGATAAAATTTCTAGCAGCAAAGCTTCAAATTCTTCATCAGATTTATCAACCTCATCAATTAATAAAACGGTACCTTTGTCTGAGGTTAAAGCTTTTAATAAAGGTCGCGACTCTAAAAAATCTTCCGAGAAAAAAATATCTTCAAATTTCATTAACCTACTTAATGACTCTTTTAATCCTTTAGCACCCTCTAATACTTCCTGCATTTGTTCTTTTAAGATTTGGGTGTATAAAAGCTGTTTACCGTAACGCCATTCATAGAGAGCTTTTGATTCATCAAGACCTTCATAACACTGCAAACGGATCAGCTCCTTCTTGAAGTACATCGCTGCTGTATTGGCCAGCTCTGTTTTCCCTACGCCCGGAGGTCCTTCAATAAGAATTGGTTTCTCTAGTTCTGAAGCTAGATAAACTGCTGTAGATATTTGATCGCTACAAATATAACCATGTTTAGCAAAACCTTTGGTTATTTTGTTTATAGTTTTTTTAGGTCCGTCTGACATTAATTATCTCCTAATAATTTTTTTAATTCTTCTATAACACTTAAAGGGTCATCTACAAATAAATGATGCATTGTTCCCGGCACTCCAATAACCCTATCTGGAGGTATATTTCCTACGTAGACAGTGTAATCAAGAATTTCCTGCGTAAAAATTTGGCTCATTAAACCATATACAATATAAATAGGACATTGAATTGCCATTAAAGTCTCTGTTAGGTCTTTAGATTGATAGGTTTTCATCATCTTCCCGTCTGACTTAAGCAGCCATCCTTCTTCGGTCTTTTTATACGAATTAATGGCTATATGGTTCAAAAGGAAATCATTTCTACAAGGTTGAGGAGGTATTAGTCTGAAACTTTCTACGGCTGAGGCTTCATCCTCATAGATGAAGTCAGCTCTAATCATGGATCGACTAGAAGAGTAATTTCTTACTTTATCTGGCGGTAAAACAACTATTGAATCAAGTAAATATAGAGACTTAAATATTTCAGGATAAATTGAGGTTGCATTTAAGGAAATCGATCCTCCCATACTATGAGCAATGAAATCTACCGATTTCCAACCCATGTCTTCACATACTGATTTAATTTCTTTCGCGTAAATTTCTTGGGAATAAGATTCTCTGTGTTCGCTATCACCAGATCCAGATAGGTCTATCGCAACTACGCAGTAATCTTCTATAAAGGCTGGAGCAATAAAATCCCACCAATGAGCATTAGCGCTAAAACCATGTATAAAAAACAAACCAGGGTCTTTAATATCGCCCCAAGTAAGATAATGAATTTTAGCTCCTTCTACCTCAATAAAATTTTCTGTCGGTGTAGACAGTAATGATTCTTTAAACCACTCTTGGTTGTTCACTTACGATTCCTTAAGAATTTGCTTTTATGGCGTTTCTTAATGCATTAGACATTTGATGAATATGTTCTTTAGTGGCAATCAGAGGAGGAGATAGGACTAAAAATTCTCCTGAGTACCTAAGTAACACATCATTATCGTAGCAATGTTGAAACACATTGGCTGCAAATTCAGCAGCAGTTAACCTACCAGGGCCAAAGTGAACCGCTCCCATTAAACCTATATTCCTAATATCAATAATTTGATTAAGGCCTTTCAGGCTATGCAAAGCTTCTTCAAAGATGGGCTCTAATTCTTTTGCTTTATCGAACAAACCTTCTTCTTGATAAACATCCAAAGTAGCTATACCTGCTGCACAAGCTACTGGGTGGCCAGAATAAGTATAACCATGAAAAAGTTCTATCATCGCTTCCGTGCCTTCCATAAGTTGATCGTAAATAGCTGTATCAAAAGCAACCGCACTCATTGGAATAACTGCACCCGTTAACCCTTTAGCCATAGTGATGATGTCGGGACGAACGTTAAATCTATTAGCTGCAAAGGAATCTCCCAATCTTCCAAACCCAGTAATCACTTCATCAAATATTAATAAAACATCATGTTTAGTACATATTTCCCTTATTCGCTCTAAATAACCTACTGGAGGAACGATTACTCCTCCTGACCCCGTAACTGGCTCTATGATCACTGCAGCAACAGTAGAAGGATCTTGTAAAACTAGTATTTTCTCTAAATCCTCAGCTAAATGTAGTCCCCATTCAGGTTGGCCTTTTGTAAAGGCCATGTCTTCTGGACTCCAGGTATGAGGTAAATGATCTATGCCAGGAAGTAATGGACCAAATGATTTTCTATTGAGTGTTAAGCCACCTACAGAAGTTCCTCCAAAATTAACTCCGTGGTATCCTTTTTCTTTTCCTATAAATTTTGTTTTTTGACCATCGCCTTTAGAGGCATGGTATGCAAGGGCAACTTTTAAAGCAGTTTCTACAGCCTCTGAACCTGAATTTCCAAAAAAAACTCTATCCAATCCTTGGGGCGTTAATTCTGAAATCTTTTCAGCTAACTCAAAAGCTTTAGGATGCGACATATTAAAAGCAGTTGCATAATCCAATTCCGCAACTTGGTGTTGCACAGCCGAAACTATTTTGGGATGGCAGTGACCTGCATTACAGCACCACATTCCAGCTATACCATCTAAAACTTCTCTGCCGTCATCAGATCTATAATGCATACCTTCAGCCGATACTAATAGTCTAGGATTAGCTTTAAATTTCTTATTGGGTGTAAACGGTAACCAGTAATTGTCTAAATTTAGATTTTGCTGTGCACTCATAGTTTTTGTTTTTATTATACTTTATCAATTGGTTCCAATTCTTTTTTTGTTATAAAAATACATACAAAAGCAGCCAACAAGAAGAACATTAGATAAGGGTAGATTTGAGATAAACTTTGATCGAGTAGAATCCATCCGAATACAGCAGGAGAAATTGAGGCACTTAAAAGCATGCAAGCGTTCAACCAAGATCCTAATTTTCCTGATGGGTCTATATCGCCGGAAGCACCAAGAATTAGAATTACCATAATAGTAAAAATAATATTCCAGGTTATATTTCCAAAATAGAATGTGTTAACTGTGGCAACCCCAAATATAAAATAAATACAGAAGCTAGATAAAAACAAGCAAATTAAAATAGGGACTTTTCTACCAATTCTGTTACCAACCAAGCCAACAAATAATGGCCCAATTAAACTCAAAATAATAGATATGGATATCACTTCACCTACTCGAGAAACTTCCATACCTAAATCTTCAACTCCAAATCTTTCCATAAAAGCCCAAATTCCATGATGCCCAGTTTAGATCCAGTTTTTTTCGTTTGTTTTTTTTTTCTTGCTTATTGAGTTTTATGAAAAAT
>PVBE012378760.1_pt1 | contig 27628 bp, 33 predicted proteins | sample 1631181 | NCBI WGS metagenome assembly PVBE01 (sample SAMN08397723, study PRJNA350692) | Marine metagenome, whole genome shotgun sequencing project. | isolation source: water | place: Pacific Ocean | collected 2012-04
ACGAGGTCCGAGAGGCGGTTCACGAAGACGAGGAGCTCCCGGTTGTCGATGAGGCCCGACTCCTCGAGTCCCACGAGCCGGCGCTCGGCGCGGCGGAGGATCGTCGTGGCGAGATCGAGGGCCGCGCCCGGAGGCGACTCCCCGGGGATCGCCCAGTCGTTGATTTGGATGACTTTTTCGTAGCGGGCGATTTGCGACTCCGCCCACCGGACCCGGTCCGGGCCGATGCGCTCCTTGAGGCGATCCGCCTTGCCCCGCAGCGTCGCCACCTCGCTCGAGGCGGTGAAAAGATCTTTTTGGATCCGGAGGATTTCGGGTTTCATCCACTCGGGTGCGAGAGAGCGCCCCATCCCGAGGGCCGCCCTCGCCTCATCGAAGGCCCCCAGCGCCTCGACGCTGGGCGAACTCTTCCCCGCCCGGTCGCCGAACCAGAGATCAGTGTCCCCGTCGTCGCCGCGCCCGGTTGTGATGGAAATGGCCGCGCCCTCCCTGGAGTATGTCGCTCCCTAGAGCCGTTTGATGATGTCGTTGGCGGCCTTGCGCGTGTTGGCTTCGCCTCCGAGGTCGGCGGTGCGGCGCCCGCCCGCCAGGTGCTCGCGCACGGCGGTGTCGAGTCTCCAGGCCGCACGCTCCTCGCCCAGGTGCTCGAGCATCATCGCGGCGGCGAAGAGCGTCGCCACCGGATTGGCTATGCCCTTGCCCATGATGTCGGGCGCTGAGCCGTGGACCGGCTCAAAAAAACCCGGAAAGTCGCCGTCGCCGATGTTCGCGCTCGGCGCGACCCCGAGCCCGCCGACGATGCCCGCGCCCAGGTCGGTCAGGATATCGGCGAACAGGTTGCTCGCCACCACCACGTCGAAAATATCGGGCCGCCGGACGAACTCGAGCGCCGCGGCGTCCACGAGGAATTTGGCGGTCTTGATCTTTTTGTAGCGCGGGCGCGCGGCCACATCCTCGAAAACCTCGTCCCAAAGCACTAGCGTGTAGCCCTGGGCGTTCGATTTCGTGACGTTGGTGACGTGTTTTCGTTTGCGCCCCCGGGCGGCCTCGAAGGCCGCCGTGATGATCCGCTCGCAGCCCCGGCGGGTGAAGATCACGTTCTGGTTCGCCACCTCGGCCGGAAACCCCTCGTAGTGCCGCCCGCCGGCGGGGCTGTATTCGCCCTCGGTGTTTTCTCGGAAAAAGAGAATATCGATGTCGCCGGGCCCGTAGCCCTTGAGCGGCGCCTCGAGCCCCTCGAACAAAATGATCGGCCTCACGTTGATATAGAGATCGAACGCCCGGCGTATCGGCAGGAGAAGCTGCTGGAGGGTGATGTGGTCGGGGATGTCGGGGCGCCCGACCGCGCCGAGCAGTATAGTGTCGTGCCCGGCCAGCTTGTCGAGAAAATCCTCCGGCGCCATCCGGCCGTTCTTTTGGTAGTAATCGCTCCCCCAGGGGTAGCGGGTGAAATCGAAGCGGAGGCCACGCTCTAGTTTCGATAGCGCCTTAAGGGCCCTGACGCCTTCGTTGACGACTTCGCCTCCGATACCGTCTCCGGGGAGCAGGGCGATATTGTGTCTGGCCATGATGAGTCCTTTGTTTTGTTCCGCCGCCGCGCGGGCGGTGGATACCGGTTAAAGGGCCTTAAAGCCCCAGGTTGATCAGATACTCGACCGGGGCGTACTCGTCCGTCATCACCGGGCCGTAGCTGCGCCGGGAGGGCGGTGAAACGCGCGAATCGGCGGCGAACTTCAGTTCCGGGTCCGACTCGAGCCGCTCTAAAAACTTCCGGCGGCGGGCCGCGTCGCGGTCGCGGAAGGCGAGCAGGAGGATGTTCTGTGCGTAGGCAGGCTGCTTGGGGTCCACACTGAACACCCAGAGGTCCGGAAAAACCGGGGCCATCGTCCTGTAGACCGAGGCGTAAAGGGCGCCGCCGGGCCCCGAGCGGGCGGCGATGAGATTGAGCATCATCGCCCCGCCGGGGGCGAGCCGGTCCCGCGCCTCGGCGAAAAACTCGCGCGTCACCAGATGGGCCGGAATGTTCCTCAGCCCCCGGTAGGCGTCCCCGACGATGAAATCCCACTTCCCTTTGGCGCGCTTGAGGGAGCGCCTTCCGTCTCCGCTGACCGCCTTGATGCGGGGATATTTATCGAGGCGGAAATATTTTTCGCCCACCGCGATTACGTCCTGATCGAGTTCGGCGACAACGACCTCGGCCTCGGGCCGCATCAGATGAAGCGCCTTGGGCATCGTGAACGCGCCGCCGCCGATGAAAAACATCCGCCGGATGTCTGGAACCGCCGCCGGGCCGAGCGCGAGGTAGCGGGTGTACTTGAAAAAGGTGGATCGGTCGTCGCCGATCACCATCGCCCCCTCGGGCTGGTAGTCGAGAAAAAGCTGGCGGACTCGCTTGCCCTCCCGGTCCCCCTCGATAACCCGGAGGGTGTGGTACATGTTCTCGCGGAAGTGAATCGTCTCCTTCGTGAGGCCGGGCGGACTACCGGTCCAGGCCGCCCCGGCGAGGACGCAGAGGCCGGCGAAAATCGAAACGCCCTTGAGCGCCTTGGCGTCTGCCTTCTTGCCACCGACGTCCGGCGGATACAGATAGAGCCCGGCGGCGCCCACAACAGCCAGCGCGATCGCGGTGGATAAAAAGATGGCGTTCAGCCCGAAGGCGGGGATCAGAAAAAAACCGGTGATGAAGGTGCCGAAAATGCTCCCGGCGGTGGACCAGGTGAACAGGTTCCCGGTCACCGTGCCGAGGGTATCCGACCCCCTGGAGGAGAGCTTGACCGCGTAGGGTGTGAGCGCCGCGAGCACGCAGCCCGGGGCGGCGAAGAGCAGCAGACCGCCGATTATGGGTCCCGAGCGAAGGCTCAGTCCTTTTTCGAGGGCGGGCAGAAACGCCGCCCGCAACACCGGTACCAGCGCCACCAGCCCCGCTCCCGCGATCATGATGAGAAAAAACATGCGGGCGTTCGGGTTGCGGTCCGCCATCCGGCCGCCGGCCGCGTAGCCCACCGCCAGGGCGGCGAGGATGATTCCGATCATGCTCGTCCAGGTGTAGAGGGTGTTTCCGAAGTGGGGCGCCAGGACGCGCCCGGCCGCAATCTCAATCACCAGGATCGCGCCGCCCGAGAGAAATACCGACAGATAAAGATAGTACCTCTTGAGGCCCCCGCTTCCCTCCGCAGCCTTTTCGCCGCCTTTCGACATGCATACCTCATTCGGTATTCGATAATCGATAATCGATGGGTGAAGTTGAGCGCCCGCACTCTATGGCAGCCCGGCGGGGGAGGCAACCGGAAGCCGGCCAAATGCCGCCGCCCTGGATTTTTCAGGGGCGATCGCGCATAAATAGCGGACCCATTCATCTGCTTGAGAGGAATTCACCCGGTGCCGGAAGGACCCCCCCTCACGAGAGACAAAGTATTTTCGGGCTCGGCCGCCGCCGTCTCAGGCATCCCCGACGGGGCGACCATCCTCCTCGGCGGCTTCGGCGGGGTGGGCGTTCCCGAAAACCTCCTCGTGGCGATGGCGGACCACCCGGCCCGGGAGCTGACCATCGTCACCAACCACGCCGGTTTCGGCGAGCGCGGGCTCGCCGTTCTCCTGCGGCAGGGAAAGGTGCGAAAGCTGATCTGCACCTACGCTTTTCACCGGAGCGCCTTCGTCTTCCGCGAACTCTACATGGCCGGAAAAATCGAACTCGAGCAAATCCCCCAGGGGACGATGGCCGAGCGCATCCGGGCGGCGGGCGCGGGTATCCCGGCCTTCTTCACCCCGACCGGGGTGGGCACCCAGGCGGCCGAGGGTAAGGAGTCGCGCAGCTTCGGCGGCCGGGAGACCCTCCTCGAGCGCGCCCTGCCCGGCGACGTGGCGATCATCAAGGCCCACAAGGCCGATCGGCTGGGCAACCTCGTCTACCGGGGCACCGCCGCCAACTTCAACCCGGTCATGGCCGCCGCCGCGCCGCTGACCATCGCCGAGGTCGAGGCCGTTGTCGAGCCGGGCGAGATCGCCCCCGAGACCGTTCATACCCCGAGCATCTACGTCAACCGTGTCGTTCTGGGAGAAGACCTTGAACTCCGATCCGAAACTTAAGGCGGCCGCTCTCGCGCCCGCCGACATCGCCCGGCGCGTCGCCCGGGAGATTCCCCCCGGCGGCGCCGTGAATCTGGGAATTGGCGTTCCGACTCAGGTGGCCAACTACGTCGAGCCCGGGCGAGGGGTGATGTTCATGGCCGAGAACGGAATCCTCGGCGCGGGGCCGCGCCCCGCCCCCGGCGAGGAGGACTGGGACCTGATCAACGCCTCGCGCGAGCCGGTGACGGCGGTTCCGGGCGCCTCGATGTTCGGCCACGCCGATTCTTTCGCCATGATCCGGGGAGGCCACGTGGACATCGCCGTCCTCGGCGCGCTCCAGGTCTCCGCCCGGGGTGACCTGGCGAACTGGACCGTGCCCGGAGCCGGAAAGGGCGGCATCGGCGGGGCGATGGACCTCGCCGCCGGGGCCCGACAGGTGTTCGCCACCATGACCCATCTCATGAAAGACGGCGGGCTCAAGCTGCTCGATGAGTGCACCTACCCGCTCACGGCCACAAGCGTCGTCGGAAAACTTTTCACCGACATCGCTTTCATCGAATTCACCGGGGAAGGCCCCCTGCTCCGCGAGGTGGCGGCGGGCCTCACCGCCGAGGACATCCAGCGCGTCAGCGAGCCCCGGCTCCGGGTCGCCGAGACCCTCGGCACGCTGAGCCGGGAACCGGAGACCGGGGACCTCTGACCCCGCGGGGGAGCGCTCCACGGCCCAAAGGACCATTTGCACCGATATCCGGCAATCCCCAAGATACCGGAGCAGACCGCATTGAAGACCCGGCGCATGGAGGAAATATGAACTACAGCATCGGGAATATTTTCGTCACCACTGTTCACGTCATCAGCGCCATCCTCGCCGTCGGCGGTGTGGCTTTCTTCCGGTTCGCGGCACTCCCCTACGCCGAGAGCCTGCCAGAGGATCAAAAACAAAACTGCATGCAGGCGCTCCGCGCGAAATTCGTCCCCATCCTGCACGGCTCCTTCGCCATGCTCATCCTCACCGGGATACACCACATCACCCGGCTCATCCGGACCGGGGTGGGCATTCCGGACTTGCTCATCGTCAAGATCGTCCTCGCCCTGATCATTGTTTTCATCGGTGTCGCCCTGACGATGAAGACCGGCTTCGAGGCGATGAAGGCGAAGCGCGAAACCTACCTGACGCTCAACCTCATCCTCGCGGCGGTAGTCGTCCTGCTGGGAATCTGGATAACCCACGGGTAGACGGGCACACAGGCAGCAGGGCCCTTGGTGAGAGTTAAAGCGCTTTTGGAATGAGAATATGGTTCTGAACGAGAGAGGCCCCGCCGCCCACCCGAAATAAAACCACCATAATGACTAACCCGAAGGACGCGGTAAATTCTCCCCCCCCCCCGGAAATGGATTTTACCCCGGCGCTCTCAGCGAACCGGGTGCTCAGGCCCCCGGGTACAGAGCGGTCCACGAGCTCAGGGCCTCGAGCGCCTTCTCGCCGGGCTTGTCGTAGTAAAAACGATGTTCCCGTGCTCGAGCGCGTGAACCAGCCCCGTCGCCCGCTGCGGGCTGTCGTAGAAACCCGCCGGCGTTCCCCGGGAGGCATGAGGCCCCGAGGTCGGGAAGATATCGGGATAGTTGTAATTCTCGCCTGGCCGAAGGTGGGTGGTGCCGGCGGCGGGTATGGTCTTGACCTTCGAGAGGATCGATTTCCCGGAGGCCACGTCTTCCATGAACGCCACCTCGGTCCGGCCCGAACTCCACCAAGAGTACCCTCCACCGGCGATGATCACGGCGGCGATCACGGCGGCGATCGTGTTTCCGCTCACCCCGCTTTTCTTTCCCTGCCCTCCCCGGGTTTTTCTCCGCTTCGATTTCGGCATTCATCAATCTCCGGTGCATGTTTCGGAAAGCGGCGTGAATCAAAACGCACCCGAGGCGGCAAACCGATATAACCGAAGATAGACGCGGGGACAATGGCCCCGAAATCGGAGCCGCCGGTGAGCCGGAAGGGGTATTGCCCGTGGGCTAGAGCCCGGGAATTAAAGTTCGAGCACTTCGGCCGTGTTTCCGCCCAGGATGGCGTCGATATCCTCGGGCGGAAGGTCTAGGGCGCGAATGGCCTCCACGAATAACCCGATTTCGGCGCCGTTGTGAACCTCCTGCGGGTAGTCCATCCCCAGGCAAAGACGCCGCGGACTCGTCGTCAAGAGGGCCGCGCGGGTGGCGGGCATCCAGCCGCCGAATCCCGCCGTGTCGAAATAAATTTTCCCGAAGAGCTCCTCGAAAGGCTCGTCGAGGCCCAGCCGCTCCCGCTCGAGGGGCGAGACGGGTAGGAGCTTGATTTCGTCCGGGATCTCGATGCCCTCGGGCTTGAAGAACATCTGAAGGCGTCCCTTCAGAAAGGGGACCGCCCCTCCGTGGTGGGGCATGACGAAGCGGAGATCGGGGAAATGGGGGAGCACCCCGTACATCGCCCTGACCGTCGCGCGGGTGATGTCCGCCGCCTGCTCGACGCTGGCCACCAGATCGAAATCCATCGCCGCCCCCATGGGGCGCATCGAGGGATGAATCAAAATCGCGAGCCCCAGCTCGGCGATCCGGGCGAAAAGGGGCCTGACCTCCTCGGTGGCCAGGTGAACCCCCCCTCCGAGGAGAGGAGCGCTACCGCCCGGAAACCCATACCGGCCGCCCGATCAAGCTCGGCGATCGCCTCCGCGCCGCCGGACAGGGGAAGGTGGACACAGGGAATAAACCGGTCCGGGTGCTCCTGCGCCAGCTCGGCGAAACCGTCGTTCAGCTCGCGGCACACGCCGACGCCCTTCTTGTTCCACTGAGCGAGGTGGATCACCGTCGCGTCCACGCCGGCCTAGTCCAGCGCCCCAAGGTGGGTATCCACGTCGTGAAGGATGGGGTTGAACGTAAAATAAAAATCCTCTTCGATGATTCTCCTCCCGGGGGGGGCTCGTATTTCTCGTAAACCGCCCGGGGCATGAAATGGTGGTGCACGGTGATGACGGGTGTTCCGGCCAATTCGGGTCTCCCTTCCTCGTGAAAAGAAAATCCGCCACCCCGGCCCTAGCGGACGCCGAGACCCAGCTTCCTCGCCCCGCTCTCGATCGCGTCGAGGGCGGTGTCGATCTGCGCGTCCGTGTGGGTGGCCATGAGCGTCGCCCGCAGGCGGCTCGTCCCCTCGGGAACGGTCGGCGGGCGGATGGCCAGTAAAAATACGCCGGCGGCGAGCATGTGATCGGCCAGAGCGAGGGCTTCGGCCGCATCGCCGACGATGATCGGAAAGATCGGAACTTCGGCACTGTCCACAACGGGCGGCGCCTCGAAGCTGATTCGCTCGAGCCCCGCGCGAAACCTCCGGCACAGGGCGGCCAGACGCTCCCGCCGCCGGTCCCCCTCCTCGCCCGCCGCCAGATCGAGCGCGGCCCCCGCGGCCGCCAGCGCGGCGGGCGGAAGCGCGGTGGAGTAGATGAACGTTCTCGCCAGGTTCACCAGGTAATCGATCACCTCCCCTTCCGAGCAGGCGAACGCGCCGTAGGAGGCGAGCGCTTTTCCCAGCGTTCCCATCGAGACGCCCACGCGCTCCTGAACGCCGAGGCGGGCCGCCGCGCCGCTCCCCCGGGGGCCGAGGACGCCCGTCGCGTGCGCCTCGTCCACGAGGAGAATCGCATCGTACCTTTCGGCGAGGTCGGCCAGATCGCCGAGCGGGGCCAGGTCGCCGTCCATGCTGAATACGCCGTCCACGGCGATGAGGCGCCGCCTCGCGTTTGCCGCTTTTTTCAGGCGTTCCTCAAGGTCGTTCATATCGTTGTGGGCGAAGACCTGGACCGGCGCTCGGCTGAGACGGCAGCCGGCGGCGATGCTCGCGTGGTTGAGGCGGTCGCTGAACACCGCGTCCCCCTCTCCGGCGAGAGCGGGAATCAGGCCGGCGTTCGCCAAAAAGCCCGACCCGAAAAGAAGGGCCGATTCCTTATCCTTGAACCGGGCGATTTTACGGGAAAGGGTTTCGTGGGGCTCCATATGGCCCGAGATGAGCGGGCTCGCGGCGGCGCTCGCGCCCCATCTTTCGGCGGCCTCAGCGGCGGCGGCGGCCAGCAGGGGATGATCGGCAAGACCGAGATAGTTGTTGCCGGCGAGGTGGATGACCTCCCGGCCCTCGAATCGCATCACCGGCCCATGGGCGCCCGAGAGGGTCCTGAGGCGGCGGCGCAAATCACGGTCCGAGAGCGCCCGCAAGTCCTCGCGGATGGTTTCTCGCCAGTTCGCCGCTATCGGCTGGGTGAAGGGGGTATAGGCCATGGCCCGATTCTAGAGACTCCCCGGCCAGGGCGAAAGGGGCGGGTCCGGGGCGGACTGCCGGGTCCGGGAAAAAAGGGCGCTAATCGCTGTCTTTTTTCTTCCGGTCCTCTTCATCCTTTAACGAGCGGATGAGACTGCGCATCCAATCGGGCATGTCTGGGCCTTTCTGACGGGGCGAGTCGGGTTTCTCCGCCCGGTCCTTGTCCTTTCCGGGTTCGTGCGGCTCCTTCCCGCTCTCGCCCGGCCGGGCCCGCCGGCGCCCGGCGCGGTTTCGATTGGTTGATTCCGGAGAATTCGGAGACTCCATTTTCCAGCCCCTCCACTGGCAGCGGCTGACTGGCAGCAGCGAAAAAAATCCACGGCCACTTCAAAAAACACCGCCTGTCGATCAATATGCGCCCGGAGGATGGTGGAGGATGCATCCACGGTTACCCGGCAAGTGTGAAATACTCCACAAATAGAAAAAAATTATCCAATTTAAATTGCAACCGAGGCTGATTGAACTGGTTTCGTGGACCGAAAATCACCCGGAAAGGGCGATCCGCCGGGCCTCTTCCTCTTCCAGGGACTGAATCAAATAAACCATCCAGCTTGGAATCCTTTGCGCTTCGTTGCTATCCAACCCCGGTATTTCGCCGGCCTCTTTTTGCGGCCCAAGCATTCCCGGAGAAGCCATTACAGGCCAGTGGCTTAACGGCCAATCGCTCATGTCGCTAGATTTTTTTTCCTGATGGGCAATATCGCTGACAACCATCGTCTATCTCCTTTTTTGCTTCAAACGGCCCGGCATTCCGTTTGGGCCTGTTCCGCGCCCGCCTTACTACAAAAATATGGTCCCGGCCCACCTTCTCCGAAGCATCCGCGGTTCCCCCGCGGAAGTGAAAATTTCACTTGTGCTTGCCCGAAAATGAAAAAAGTGCGATTTTGATGCGTTTTTTTGACTGAATTGGCGAAAATATCCGGTCAGGCGGCGCAAACCGCCGGAGGGCTGGCGCGGTTTTGCGGGAGGGTTGATGTTCGATTGGGTATGGGTGGCGATCGGCGGAGCGGTGGGCAGCATGATGCGCTACGGCACGACGATTGCGGTTCAGCGATTGACGCGGATCGAGTTTCCTCTCGCCACCGTGGCGGTGAACATCGTCGGCTCCTTCATCATCGGGTGGATCGCCTTTCTCGTGTTCGAGCGGGAGTTCATGTCGGTCCAGGCCCGCCTCGTCGTCATGGTCGGCATACTGGGCGGGTTCACCACTTTCTCTACGTTCAGCCTCGAGACCCTCCGGCTCATCCAGCAGGGAGGATGGCAGGCGGCGGCGCTCAACATCGGCCTCTCGCTGGCTGGCGGGCTCTTCGCCGCCTGGGCGGGATTCACCCTCTCCTCCTCGCTTTGATCACCGCTCCCCCGCCCGGCCCGATCCTCCCGCCACCGTCGGCGTCCACGCCGCGGCGGCGCCCCCCGCGACAATCAGGACCATCCCGGCCGCCGCCGGCGCTCCGATGGGCTTTCCCAGAATAAGCCAGAGAAAAAAAACCGAGAGAAAAGGCGCAAAGTAGGCCATCGCCCCGAGGACGGCGACCTCTCCGCCCGAGACCGCCCGGTCCCAGGCCAGGATCGCGGCCCCGATGGCGACCGCGCCGAGGTAGAGTATCGCCCCCCCAGGTTTCGGGAGGAGGCGGCTCGGGCCACCCCGCCGCCGCCAGCCAGAGCCCCGAAAGCAGGGCGCTCCAGATCGAGGCGGGAAGGAGAAACTCCCGGCCGCCGACCCACCTTCGCAACATCACGGTATAGCTCGACCACGCCGCCGCGCTCCCGAGCGCGTAGCCCCGGAAGTGCCTCGCCTCGAAACTCGCCGACTGTCCCCCGACGACCAACGCGGCGCCCGCCGCCCCGAGCAGGACACCGGCCGCAATCGCCGGGCGGAACGGCTCGCGCAACACCAGCCAGGCCATGAGAACGATAAGAAGCGGCCAGAGGTAATTGATCAGCGTCGCCTCGACGATGGGGGCGCGGCGAATGGCCTCGAAATAAAATGCGTGAAAGAAAAACAGCCCCCACAACCCGAGCAGGCGCCCGCGCCAGCGCCCCCGCGCCTCGCGCGACTCGCTCGCGTGCTCAAGCCCCATCAATCGCGGCAATAATGCGAACGCCGCCGATGAGGCGAGAAAAGCGCCGCCCAGAACCCAGGCCGGATGCGCCTTCTCGAGCGCCCCGCCCGCCGCCGTCGCCAGCCTTCCCCAGCAGAAGACAGCGAAAAATCCCCACCCCAGCGATTTATTATCCATCGTTTTTCCGGATGTTATGAGGTGGATATTTTCAGCCGGATGTTTTGAGAAGACGCTCCGGCTGATTATAATCCGCCCGTATCCTTAAAATGCGGCCATCCCCCCTAACATGGCGGGCGCAAATTTTCGTCCGCCACGGAGAGCCATATGAGCGACAGAGCCGATTTTAGGAAATACTACCGCGACGCACACGCCACGGAGCTTTTGACCGACCGCGAGAAAAAACTCATCGGGATAGCCGTCGCCATCGTACGAAACTGCCAGCCCTGAGTGGACCACCGCCTGGCGGCCGCCGGGAAAGCGGGCATCGCCGAGGATGTCCTCGACGCCACGTTCGATCTCACCACCGCCGTCATGGCCGGGATCGGACAGAGCATGAACCAGCGCTACAAGGATTCGCTGAAGTAACAGGACTCGCTGAAGTATAAGAAAGTGTAGCGGCGAGGGATTCCGGGAGGTCCGGCTCTAGCGCACCTCGGCGCGGACGACATCGGCCCGCCGGGTAAGCTGCTCCACCAGCCGGGGGGGGTCGAAATCCCCCGGCGCGGTGACTTGCGCGCGGATTACCATCGAACCGTTGTCGGAATTTTTTTTCACGTCCATCTCGCGCACATTGCACCGCTCTTTCGAGAGAATGTCTTCGAGTTCCTGGATAATAATTTCCTCGTCCGCCCCGCTCACCTCGATCTCGATAATTTTGAAGCGGCGGCGGCCCGAGAGGCTGCGGCCGACTTTCTTGAGAAGGGACAACGAGAGGAGCATGATCACCACCACCGAAACCGCTTCGAGGTGGTAGCCCGCTCCGACCGCCAGGCCGATTCCCGCCGTCGTCCAAATGCTCGCCGCCGTCGTCAGCCCCCGGACCGAGGCCCCCATCCGCATGATCGCCCCCGCGCCCAGGAACCCGATACCGGTGACGACCTGGGCCGCGATGCGGCCGGGGTCTCCCGTCGGGGTCAACGCTCCGATCCGGAGCGACACCTCCATAATCAGGGCGGAGCCGAGGCACAGGATGATGTGGGTGCGGAGCCCGGCGGGCTGGTTGTTGCGCTCGCGCTCCAGGCCGATGAGGCCGCCGAGTACGGCTGCCTCGATCAGTCTGAGGACGAAGTTGACCTGTTCGGGAGAGATCAAATCTATTTTTTCCCGTGAGCGCTCGGGCGCGCCTTCCGCCGGGCGACCTCTTTCTTGATTTCCGCATTGGACATTCCGCCGGTCGGAATGCCGTAGACCTCGCCCACCTTCGTCTGCTTGTCCATGATGCGCATGAAGGCGAGGTTGTCGATCTCGGCGATCACCATCTCGCAGGTGCTGAAGATGATGCAGCCCTCGACCAGATGGCCGCCGAAGCAGGTCGCCTCGGGGCGGCCCATCGATATGGTGGCGTGGGCGTGCAGGTAGGGCTCGCCGTTTTCGGTCTGGGTGATGTTGCCGCTCATCTGAAGCAGCTCGAGCGGTCCCTCGATCGGAGTGAATATCCGGCACTCGTCTTTAATCGGCCAGGGGTTGGGGAACTGCCAGACGTTTCTAAGCGTCGCCCGCTGAAGGCTTGCCGCCACGCTGATGATCACCCCCGCCTTCATGCCTTTTTCCTTGACGATCTTCAGAGTCGTCCCGTAAAGATCGTCGCCGGGCGCCATCCGCACCGCGAGAACGCGCCCGAAATTCGCCTCGGCCACGTCGTAGCGGGGCTTGCGCGTTTTCCAGTTGGAGTTATCGAAAATCACCTCTTTTGCGGATTTCTTTGTCGCCATTTAATTTCCTTTCCTTAAATTTCCTTACCTTAGAGACGCTTTTGTTGCCCGTTGGAAAATTTCAGTTGAAAATCACCCGAATCACCCTAAAGCCCCGGTGATGGACTCATTCTAAACCCGAAGGGAAAGGATGGAAACCGCGGCTTACCCCCCGCGCTCATACCGGATGATTCCGCCCGAAATCGTTGTGCGAACGCTGGCGCCGGGGCGGAATATCCGGTCAAGCTCGGCCGGCTCGCCGGGCGGGGGCTCGACCACGGCCAGATCAGCCGTCCCGCCGGGAGTAATTACCCCCGCGCCCTCCCCGGCGAAACCCAGCGCCTTGGCCCCGTTCGCGGTGCAAATCTCGAGAAGCGCCTCCGCCGTCAACTCCGGGTCCGCCTCCCAAAGGGCGGCGGCCTCCTCGAGCACCGAGAGCGAAGGGCTGCTCGCCCGGCTGTCGGTGCCGATGCACAGCCTGACCCCGGCTCGGCGCATCCCCGCGGCATCGGCGAAGGGGTGTCCGAAAAACGCGGCCGAGCGAGGGCAAAGACAGACGGCGGCGCCTGCCCGCGAGAGGAGGGCCCATTCCTCCTCGCCGGTCTGGTTGCAGTGGACCGCAAGGTCGATCCCGCCCAGCACTTCACCCTCCGATAAATACCGGACGGGGGAGAGGCCGGGCGGTTCGAAGCCCTCGGCGGGGCTGTCGAGCGCCTTGTGCACCTCGGCGAAGGGACCGCCCCCGTCGTCGAGAAAGCGCGACTCCTCGGGGCTTTCGGCGAGGTGGGTCGCGGTGGGCCAGCCTTTCGCACCGGCAGCCCCGATGACCGCGCGGTAGAGGGCAAGCGACGCCGTGTAGGGCGCGTGGGGGCTCATCCCGGTCCTGAGGGCGCCGCCGCCCCCCTCCCCCGGCTGGGTGGCCCTTTTCTCGAAAATCGAATCTGCGACTATCGAATCCGCATCGCCCGGGACCAGGCCCAGCACCTCGCGAAAAATCACCCCGCGCATCCCCATGTCGGAGAGTATCCGGCGGCTTTGGCCCGAAGCCGAAATATCGCCCACGCAGGTCACGCCCGCCTCGAGGGAAGCGGACACCCCGAGCCGGGAGGATGAGAGAAAAAGATGGGGGGGCCATTCGCGCACCTCTCGAACCAGGCGAACGATCCACTCCCCCATCGTCGAGGGGTCGATCTCGAGTCCGCTCAACTCGATATGAGTGTGTGCGTTCACCAGGCCGGGGATGAGAACGGCGGCGCCGAAATCGATGTCGGAGACCGGCCGACCGGCCGGGTAAATCTCCTCCGCCGGCCCGACCGCCTCGACGCGAGCGCCCCGGGTGAGGACCGCGCCGCCGCGAATCGGAGGCCCCTCGGCCGGGCAGACGAGATTGGCCCGCCAGATTTTCTGGAATTGGGAGGAGGGGGGTTCCGAGCGGGTGCCGTTTCCCTGGCCGCTAGCGGCGTCCATGGAATCTACGGGGCCTCAGAAAGCTGGCTCCCGATCCGGCCTTGTAGGCGTAGGCCGCGCTCCGGAGGTTGGCGAGTTCGTGCTCCCAGTGCCAATCGTTCAGCTGGAGGCGGTTTTTAAGACGCCGGGTCTCCCAGGCGCACAGGCAGGCGTAGGCGATCAGCATGAACACCCCCCACCCGGGGAGCGCCACCGCGAGAGCGATTCCGAGAATCACGGCAAGCGCGTTCGCCATCAAATCAGCTCATAGAAAAAGTTCCGCCGCCGGGGGGTGAAACCCGCCGCCGCGGCCATCCGGTGAAGATCGGCCTCGTTCATGCAAAACGCCGTACCCGCCGAACTTACCACATTTTCCTCAAGCATCGTCGAACCCATGTCGTTCGCCCCGAAGCGCAGGGAAAGCTCGCCGACCTTCATCCCCTGCGTCACCCACGAGGACTGCACGTTGTCGAAATTATCCAGATAGAGGCGGCTGATGGCGAGCGTGCGCAGGTACTCGCTGCTGCCCACGGCCGGCGCCTTGAGCGCCGCCGAGCCGTCGTTCTGAAACGTCCAGCAGATGAACGCGGTGAAACCGCCGGTTTCGTCCTGAAGGCAGCGGAGGCGGTCCAGATGCTCGATCCGCTCCCCGGGGGTCTCGACGTGGCCAAACATCATCGTCGCCGAGGTGCGGAGGCCGAGCCGGTGAGCCTGACGCATCACGTCGAGCCATCCCTCCGCATCCACCTTGAGGCGGGCGATCTTGCGGCGTACGCGGTCCACCAGTATCTCGCCGCCGCCGCCCGGTATCGAATCGAGGCCCGCCGCCCGCAGCCGGGCGATCACCCGCTCGTAGGGCATGTCCTCGAGTTTGGAGATGTGGTGAATTTCGGGGGGGCTCAGGGCGTGGATGTGGAGATCCGGATAACCCGCCTTCATCCAGCGGAACAGCTCCTCGTACCACTCGATCCGCAGGTCAGGGTGGTGCCCGCCCTGGAGGAGGACCTGATGGCCGCCGGCGGCGTAGAGGCCGTCGATCTTCTCGCGGATACGATCGCGCGAGAGGACGTAGCTCTCGGGATGCTCCCCCGGCGGGCGGTAGAAAGCGCAAAATGTACAGTAAACATCGCAGACGTTCGTATAATTGATGTTCCGGTCGATGCAGTAGGTGGCGAAGCCCTCGGGGTGTTTTCGGGCGCGAACCTCGTCCGCCGCCGCGCCGAGGGCGGTGAGGTCCCCGCCTTCGAGCAGCGCGAGACCCTCCTCGCGGGAGAGCCGCTCGCCCGCCGCCCCTTTTTCAAGCGCCTCGTAGAACGCCGTTGTCGCCGTGATCATCTCTTCCCTCTGGCCGCAACCTCTGGCCGCAACCTCTGGCCGCGAAAAATTCCGGCTTGAACGTCGCCCGCTACGGTCTCGATTACACAGTCTCGATTATAGGGGGAATTTCTCACCGCCGCGATACGTGCCGGGCGGGGGCTAAATCGCCTCGACTCTCACGGCCTCAGCTTTCCAGTGCCTCAACTCCCGCCGCCCTGAATATCCCTCACATCCCCGATGGCGCGGATGACGATGAGCTCGGTGCGGTTCCGGACAGTGAGTTCGTGCCGGGGAAAGCCGGTGGCATCGAACCCGGCGCTCTCGGTCGCCTGGGCCGAGACGATGAGCTGGCAGCTGTACTCCTTGGCGAGGTCCTGGAGCCTGCTGGCGGTGTTCACCGTGTCGCCGACCGCCGTCAGGTAGAGCGCTTCCCCCCGGCCCATCCGGCCAACCACCGCCGGACCGGTGTGGATGCCGATGCCGATCCGCAGCGGAGCTTCCATCTCTTCGGCCAGGCTTTCGTTCATCTCCCGGAGTCCCTCGGCCATCGCTCCCGCCGCGGCGAGCGCATGCCGGCTCCCCTCCTCAGAACCCCCGTCCATCCCGAACAACGCCATCACCCCGTCCCCGGTGAATTGGTTTACAGTGTCGCCGGCGCCGTCGATCGCATCGCCCATCACCTCGAAATAGTGGTTCAGAAAGAAAACCACATCGTAGGGAAGCTTTTTCTCCGAAAAGGTGGTGAACCCCCGGATGTCGGCGAACAAGACGGTGATCTCCCGGTCCTGGCCCCCGGAATAGCCGGGCTGGTCCGCCCCGGCGCCCGCCTGAGCCTCTGGGGAGAGAACCGGGTAGATCGATATCTCCTCGGCCGGCCGAATCTGACAGGCCAGCCGGACGTTCGGCGGCGCGCCGATGCGGTCGAGTACCCCCTGCTCCGCCGGGGAGGCCGCCTCCAGTCCCTCAATCCCCTTGAGCACCCGGACCCGGCAGGTCGAGCAGCGCCCCCGCCCCCCGCACACCGAGGCGTGGGGAACCCCCGCCTGGCGGCTCGCCTCGAGGACACTCACCCCCGCCGGGGCGAGAATCTCCCGCCCGCCCGGATAAATGACGCGCACCGCACCCCCCGGGCGGCCAGCACAAGCGCCAACAGGAGAACGTATCCGTACCAGACCCCATCGATCGCCCGGATGATAAAGGCATTCTCCGCCCGGCTCGGCGCCCTCGTCGCCTCCACCAATTGCACCGACCAACCGGGCTGTTGATTAAGCCGGGTGTACTCCCGGCCCGCCTGACTGAACCCGAGCAACGCCAGAACCGCGACCAGGACCGCCGCCGCCAGAAGGGCCGGGAACCATCTCGGATACCAGGGCTTGAGCCTGAGCCAGTAGTGGAGGCCGGTGCAGCCGTGCCCCCAGCCGATGGCCAGCAACAACGCCTGCTTCGCCCCGATGTAGGGAACCCATATCCAGTAAAGGAGAATCATCCGTGCGTAGGAGTCCTCCGCCCCGAACCACTCGTAGGCGAATCTTGTACCGATCACATGAGCGATGAGGATCAGCGGAATCGCCAGCCCGAGGATAATCTGCCCCGCCTCTCAGACCGGCATCCGCAGATGCGGCCGGCGGTAGATCGAAACCAGCGCGAGCGTCAGATGGACGGCGAGCGAGCCGTAAAGAAGGATGGTTCCGGGCCAACTGCGCCAAAAGACGAGGAACCACCTTCGGCCCGCGTCCATCGCCCCGATCGAAATCAGGCCAAGAGCGTGATTGAGAAGGTGGGTGGCGAGAAAAACAAAAACGATCAGACCGGCCCAGAGCCGGACCCGGCGAACCGTGTCTCCTCCGGGGCGCGCCGCCTCTCCCTGCCCGTCCGCTCCCACTTGTTCTCGGCGCTGCCTACCGGTGGCATCGGCCATGAACGCCGGGTCTCCTTTAAAGGAAATGCCAGAGCGCCCAGTAAAGCACAAAACCTCGAAAATCGAGAACACGGCGAAACCAATTCCGGCTGTCCGAAAGTTGACAAAACTCTAGATAAAGACTACTTACTCTTAATAATGGCCTCTACCCTCTCTCAACCGATTTCAGCTTGAATCCCTAAGGAGAAATCTCTCTATGACCCCGGGCAAAGGCATCGTGAAGTCGGGCTGTTTTTTCTGTCAAGGCGGCTGCGGGATTCTCGTTCACACCGAGGGGGGCCGCGCCGTTCGGGTCGAGGGCGACCCCGATCATCCCAACAACAAGGGCGAGCTCTGCGTGAAAGGCCGGGCGGGGCTTGAGGTGCTCTACCACCCGGACCGCCTGCTCCACCCCCTGAAGCGGGCCGGCGCCCGCGGCGAGAACAAATGGAAGCGGATCGGCTGGGACGAGGCCATCGACACCTGCGCCCGGGAGCTGGGCAAAATCATCGATCGCCACGGCCCCCTCGCCATCACCGGCGGAGACGGCACCAAGGCCGACGAGGTGGCCTGGATAGTCGATCTGTTCCTGCTCAACCTGGGCAGCACCAACCGCACCGGCCCCGGCCGGGCGCAGTGCATGCTGCCGCGCCGCGCCGCCTCGAACGCCACGCTGGGCAACTACTACTCGCCCGACTACGAGGGCGAGCCCGCCTGTCTCCTCCTTTGGGGGGATCAACCCGAGATCACCCACCACAACTCCATCCTCGGCTGGAAGGCGCTCGCCCACGTCAAGCGCGGGGGCAAGACCATTGTCATCGATCCCCGGCGAACCGCCCTCGCGCGCAAGGCCGACGTTTGGCTCAGAGTCCGCCCGGGCACCGACGCCGTCCTCGGCATGAGCATGATTCACGTCATCATCGAGGAGAAACTGTACGACGTTAATTTCGTCGAGCGGCGGTCCAACGCCCCCTTCCTCGTGGACCTGGACTCCGGGGAGCTTTTTCGGGACAGCGCCGGCGGCCGGGACAACACCGGCGGCTATCTCGTATGGGACAAGGCCGCCCAGTGCGCCGCTCCGGCGGAGAGCCCCCATGTGCAACCCGCGCTCGAGGGCGGCTACGATGTCAACGGAAAGGCCTGCAAGACGGTCTGGCAGCTATTAAAGGAGCGCTGTGCCCGCTACGCCCCGGCCGAGGCCGAGGCGATCACCTGGGTCAAGCCAGACGATGTCCGCGAGGCCGCCCGGCTCTACGCCCGGACCAAGCCCGCCGCCCTGGCCTGGGGGGTCGGGATCGACATGTGCATTTCGGCGCACCAGAACGCCCGCGCCTGCATGATCCTCGAGTGCATCACCGGAAACATCGACGTTCCCGGCGGAAACATGCACCCCGCCCCCTCCTACGAGGGCTGCCGCACCTTCACCGACAAATACGGCGAGTCACTTCCCGACGAGGCCTACGAAAACCAGCTCGGCGCCGACCGATTCCGCCTCTGCGCCGGGCTCATGACCAAGCGCTACGCCAACAACCCGGCCGTCCTCAAGGCCATCCTGACGGGCGATCCCTATCCCGTCCGCGCCTGGGTGAACGTCGGCGGCAACCCGATCATGACCTGGAGCAACTCGCGCGAGGTCTTCGACGCCCTGATGGCGCTCGATTTTCACATGGCGGTCGATCTGTTCATGACCCCCTCGGCCCAGCTCGCCGACATCGTTCTGCCCGCGCCGACGCACTTTGAAAAAGAGCGGCTCATGGAAACCCACGGCTACGGCCCCTACGGGAACGTCAGCTGCCAGCGGGCCGTCGAGCCCCTGGGCGAGGTGAGGGACGAGTTCGAGGTCCTGGGCGACATCCTGGGAAAAATGGGCCGCGCCCAAGACTGGCCCTGGCGCAACGTGGTCGAGTTCTTCAAGGAGCGGCTGCACGAGAGCGGTATGAACTGGGACGACGTCCTCAAGGCGGGCGGCGCCTTCGACGGCATCGAGTACCAAAAACACGAGAGCGACTACTACCGGAAGGGGGGCGGTTTCCCGACGGCCACCGGTCGGGCCGAGATTTTCTCGACCGTATGGCAGAGAAAAGGCTACGACCCGCTGCCCCACTACATCGCGCCTCCCGAGGGCGCGGACAGCGTGGACATCTCCGGCGACGAGAAGGCCGGAGATTATCCCTTCACCATCATCACCGGCGGGCGGCTGCCCAACTTCTTTCACTCCCAGCACAGGCAGGTCAAGACGCTCAGAAAAATTCATCCCGAGCCCCGGACCCAGATACACCCCGAGACGGCGAAAGAGCTCGGCATCGAGGCCGGGGACTGGATCTGCGTCGAGACCCCGCGCGGGCGCTGCGCCCAGCGGGCCAAGCTTTTTGACGGCATGGACCCCCGGCTGCTCCACCTCGAGCACGGCTGGTGGTTCCCCGAGGAGGAGGCCGCCCTGCCCCACCTCTACGGCGCCTTCCGCTCGAACGCGAACGCCATCACCCCGAACAAGGACCCCTTCCTCGACGGGGGCTTCGGCGGCTACATGCTCCGAGGCTTCCACGGGAAGGCCTACAAGCTCACCGAGGAGGAGGCCATGGCCATCGGCCTCGAATCCCAAATGCCATCACAGACCCCGTCAGATCAGTCGGCGCCATAAGGCCGGCTCCGCCCCGGAGGGGAATTTTATTCCATCCGTCCTCCCCCGCCGGGGCGATCTGAGGGGGTCCCTCGACCCCAGCCCCGCCGGGACGATCTGAGGGAGTCTCTCAGCCCCAAAATTTATCTTTTCTATTTTATACTGTAATTTTTAAGCGTAAATATCCGTAAGCCGTTATTTTCAGGTTATATATATTTTTTATTGATTCAGTTCGATAAAAATAGTATATACATTGTATATATATTTTACTTCTTGGGCGGGACATTCGGTGAGCACGCAGATCGGAAAGTGGGGAAACAGCCTGGCGGTCCGGATACCCGCCGCCCTGGCCGGGCAGTTCGGGCTCAAGGAAGGCTCCCCGGCCGAGATGGTGGCCGGTGAGGGGGGCATTCTCATCCGGAAGGCGGGCTACGCCCTGGATGAGCTGCTCGAGGCGGTCACCCCCGAAAACCTCCACAGTGAAGTAATCTCCCGCCCCCTCCGGCGCGGCAGGGCGGGGTAGACGGTGGCGAGAGGGACAGTAACGCCCGGGCGCGGGGACATCGTCTACCTGAATCTGGATACCCCGGCCTGGCACGGCCGCCTCGGGCCCCGATCCGGTAGTGGAGGATCGGGCGGCGGACAGCGCGGCCCGGCCCTGGTCCTATCACCCACAGCCTATAATGAGGCGACCGGCCACCTCATCGCCTGCCCCATCGTCCACCAGACCCTGGGTTACCCCTTCGAGGTCGCACTTCCCACAGGCGCGGGCGTCGCCGGGGTCATCCTCTCCGACCAGCCCGCCCGCCTCGACTGGCGCTCCCGCCGCGCCGACTTCGCCGCCCGCGCGCCAAAATCCACTCTCGAGGAAGTCCTCGGTAAACTCGGCGCGATACTGGCCTGAGCCACTTCGGGGCGAGGGTGAGCCGCTTCCGCGGGGGGTGAGCAAGGGCGCTCCGGTTGGATGAAGGTAAGCAGTGGGGGGGGTTAATCCATCTTGAAGCGGCGGCGCAGGGCAAGAATGAAAAGGGCAATCAGCGAAAGCGACCCTATGGACTGCACCGCGCCGATAAGACGGTAGAGCAGCCGGTAGTCCCAGACGTGCTTTAGCCCGGCAACCCCTCTTACCTGCTCCAGTTCCCCCCCCCTCCCCGAAAGGGGAGGAACAACTGATCGAGAGTAAAGCCCAATGAAAACTTCATCACCTCGAAAAGTTCCCCGGACTCGGGAGCGATCACCGCCATCAGGAATGCCGAAAGGAAAAAGTAAAAACCCAGAAAATGCGCGTTTACCACCAACAGCCAAACGAGCGGCCGCCCGAAGCTCTGCCCGTAATCGGAAAGGTTTCATACAGGTAGGAAGTAAACTTAACGAGTCTCGGCGTGTCATCCCTGTTTCTGAGGCTTTTTTGTTCCAGCGCATAGAACATCGCCTCTTCATTACGAGACCGTGCGTTTTCCATCGCAAGCTTGAGTGTGCGGTAAGCTGAAGCAGCACCATCGGATTCGATATCTGTAAAATATTCTTCACTTGGAAAAATAGTGTCTTGATGAAGAGTGCAACCATGAAATTCAGGTGCTTCCTCAAAAGTGCAATTTCTAAACGACGTCCTATGCAGAAATTCTCTATTCTCAAATGTAACACCGACAAGAGAATATATTGGAGATTCTTTATTGAAAACTGAGTTATCAAAAGAAATTGAACCAAACACACCAGAATCTGAATCAAAACCCCGAGAGGCAGAAAAATTCGCCCAACCTGAAAAAATCACGTTCGAAAAATCAGCACCTCCAGAGAAGTCTGTTCCGTCAAACCACACACCACCCCTAAAATGAGTATAATGAAATAAAGCGGAGCCTCCAATAAATTTTGCTTTGCTAAACCATACATGCGAACAATTAAACTCAGCATTTCGAAAAGGGACATGGGCTTTGAATATACACCCGTTAAATGAAGCCACATCATGAAAACGTGTCCGATCAAAAGAAATAAAAGAATATTCTCTTTCGGGAAATGTAATTACTCCAGGGTAAATAACTCCCGTAAGATCGCATCGATCTTTATTTTTATTTGTAAAATCTAATACTTTTTTGTTAAAAATTTTATTGCATCTCCATCCCAACTTCCTTTTTCTATTTTTTCCATGTTTTTGTTCTCAATCGGTGCATGATATTCACACCACAATTCTCCATCAATACTTAAAAGTTCTGATTCAGGTACTTCAAACTGACAATAAGGAGGAGTATTCAAAAACGGCCACAGCCTCTCAGCATAAAACGCACACGGCATTTCTCTCCCCCCAAAAAGAAGGAATGAATTCGCTTGAAGCGAACAGTTAAACAGATTTCGGGGTTTTGATCACGCGCAGATATACTGCGGATTTGAAGTTGATTGCGAATTTATAGCTGAAAAGGGCGCCCGAGAATTGAATCTAGAGACCAATCCCCTTCCCGTTGAGCTTAATCTCGCTCTTCAGGGGCACAGCGACCTGAATCATGGCCTCGGCGAAACAGCCCTGCTTGGCGTTCTTAATCAGCGCAACAACGCGCTCCTCGGGGGCGTCGGAGTCAACCTCGAAAAACGTCCACGCCTCGAGGCATTCGCTTTTCACCGTCCCGGCGAGGACCGAGCCCGATAGCTGGTAGTCCATCTCGACGCGCACCCGGCTGCTCTTGTATTCGATTTTCATCATGCTCGCGTACCGCGAGAGTTGGGTGAGGAGTCAGAAACCCACCTCCATGCAAATATAGGTGAGGGGTTGAGGGTGCTCGTCGTGGCCGCCGAGGTGGGGCGGCTCGTCGCACAAGACCTCGAAATGCCGGTGGCGGCCGATCTTGAGCTGAGACCCCGGAGGGGCCTCGGTGTCGGCGAACTGCTGGACCAAAAGGCCCTGCCGGGGAAGCTCGGGCTTGTCGATGCTGCGCTCGCCGGGGGCGGTGCTCTGCTCGCTGTGAAGCAGGGGTTTATCGTTCATCTCATGTCTCCGTATGAGGTGAAAAATCTATCGAACATCAACCGTACATCAATCGAACTTCAATCTATTGGCGGCCTCAGCGCCCGTATCTCGGGCGTCGCGCTCTCGTAGGCGTGGGCCACCCGGAGGGCGTCGGCCTCCCGCCAGGGGGCGGTGACGACGTTGAGCGAAAGGGGGAGCCCCAGTCTGTTCAGCCCCATCGGCGCGACCAGCGAGGGGCAGCCCGTCATGTTGTGGCAGGAGAGAAACGGGCGGTGGAGGTAGTAGAAGCGAACGCCGCGCCCGTTGATCTCGGCGGCGAGGGTTTCGATGGGCGGCGCGGCGCAGGGAATCGAGGGCATGATCATCGCGTCGGCCCCCCTGAGGAAGGCGGCGGCCTCTCTTCTTAAAAGCACGCGCTCCCGCATCGCCCGGACGTAATCGTCCAGCGGGATCTCGGCCGACCACTCGTAGCGCTCGCGCACGTCCGCGCCATAGCCATCCGGATTTTTTTCGTAGAAGGGCCGGTGAAACTCGGCGAACTCGGGCCCGGCGATACTCTGAAACAGTTCGCCGAAGCGCCCGGCGTCCGGGAAGGAGACGGTCTCGACCTTCGCGCCGAGGTCGCGGAATACGTCGATGGCATGGACAAAGGCCTGGGCGATCTCGCCGTCCACCTCGGTGTTCGAATAAAAGTCGGGGCAGAGGATTATCCGCGAGCCCTTGACGCCCCGCCCGATGTCCGCCGTGTAGTCGGGGACGGGGACGTTTCTTGTTTTTGGGTCCATCGCGTCGAAACCCGCCAGCGCGTTCAGGAACAGGGCGGCGCCCCTCGCGGAGCGGGTCATCGGGCCGCAGTGGTCCAGGCTCAGGACGTTGGGGCAGATGCCCCGGAGGCTCACCCGTCCGTGGGTGGGCTTGAGGCCGACGATGCCGCAAAAGGCGGCGGGGGTGCGCACCGAGCCGCCGGTGTCGGTGCCCAGCGCCGCCGGTATCATCCCCGCCGCGACCGCCGCCGCCGAGCCCCCGCTCGATCCGCCGACGATGCGTTCCGGGTTCCAGGGATTCCGGCAGGTGCCCCAGTGGGGGTTGATGGTGGTCGAGGCGGCGGCGAACTCGTGCGTATGGGTCTTGCCGAGCATGATCGCACCCGCGCCCTTTAAGCGGCGGATGCACTCGGCGTCCTCGGCGGGCACATTGTCGCGGTGGAAACTCGAGCCCATCGTTGTGAGGACCCCGGCGGTGTCGATGATGTCCTTCGCCCCGTAGGGGACGCCGTGAAGCGGGCCGAGGGAGCGCCCGGCGGCGATTTCGGCCTCGGCCTGGCGGGCCGCATCCATCGCCCAGTCGCCGGTGACGGTCAGGAAGGCGAGGTATTTATCGTTCAGGGCCTCGATGCGACGTAGAAACGCCTCGGTGACTTCCACCGGGGAGAGCGCTTTCGCCTGAATTTTTTCCGAAAGCTCAGGAGCGCTCAGGTAGCAGAGGGCATCGTCGGGCATGGAGGCTCTCCTTTTTTTCGGGATGTCGGGGTTGGCCGGGCCGGTATACCTTCCGTCCGGCTATCTTCCGGGCTCGTGGAGCAAGCGCGTGTATTTCTTGAGGGAGCGGAGGATCAGGTACGCGGCGAGGCCAAAGGCGAAAACGGCCCGCCAATTCACTCCGAGTGAGAGCTTCCCCTCCGTCAGCAGGCCGCCGGCGAGCTCCATCGTCGTGAGCGCGGCGACGACGGCGAAAAGCCCCGTGTATTCCCGGCGGAGGACGGTCCGCCACGAAAAGGGGAGATCGGGCGATATCCACCTCGAAAATCTCGGGATGAACACCGGCGTTCGCCCGGCCCACGCCCGGTATTCGTCCCCGAATTTCCCCTCGAGGAAATCCTCCTCGCGCAGGATGACCCGCTCGTAGTACAGCCAGAAGAAAAGCGTGAATATCGCCAGGACGAAAATAGAGTTCAGGAAAAGAAGGACCCCGAAGTTCATGAAAAAGTTGCCGAGGTAGAGCGGGTTCCGGCAGAGGGAATACAGCCCCGTCGTGTTGAGCCGCGAGGCTTTCTGGTGTTTCGTGATGCGCCCCGAGGTGCCCAAGGGCGCGCGGCCGACGACCAGGACGCGAATCGCGAGGCCCAAGAGCGCGACGATGAAGCACAGCGCCTTCCATGCCTCGCCGTAAATCCCCTCGGCGCCGCCGTAATAGTTGGACTCCATGAACCCGAGGACGACCACCGGAAGCATCAGGAGCGGAACGCACCACCGCCAGCGGAAAAGCCAGTCGCCCTGTCTGACCAAATCGTCTTTCAGCATGCGCGTGAAATCCTCGGTTACCGAGAATCGCGGTTACCCGGAACCACTCGAATATGATTTTAACCGGCCCGGAGGAAGATAACCGGTCAGGCGGAAAATATCCGACTGCCGGAGGACTCATCCCCCCGGGCGAATCCACCCCCTATATTTCCATTTTCGCGCGGCCCGCATCCCACTCCGGGGGGGCGAGGCCGTCCTCGGCGAGGTATTCGTAATAGCGCCGGAGACCCGCCTCCTCGCCCGGCCCCACATCATAGCGAATGCAGTTCGTCAGGTAATCCCGCGCGGCGGCCTCGTCGATATAGGGGAGATCGCGGCCGGCGGAGGCGATGATCTCCCCGAGGCGGGCCATGCCCTCTTCTTTCGCCTCCCGGAGCAGCCGGCAGGTTTCAACGTCACTTCTACCGGCGTCTCCCTTGCCGGCGTCTCCCCTGCCGGGCCCGAACACCCAGACGGCGTAGAGGAACGGGAGCCCGGTGAACGCCTCCCACGCCTCGCCCAGATCGACTCCGTCGAGCCCGCCCGCCTCTTCCCTCAGGGCGTTGTCGCCGATGAGGAGGAAGGCGTCGAAGGACTCGTCCTCCCGGGGCGGACGCAGGGGATCGACCGTGGCGAACTCGGGCTCTGCCCCCCATTTTCTCTTGAGGATGACGCGGGTCATGTTCGCCGCCGATAGCGACCAGCCGTCGAGCCCGACGCGGCGCAGCTCGCCGGGCGGCTTCCGGCAAAAAAGGCGGATGCTCCGGACGCGGCCCCGGCTGGCGATCCCCACTCCGGGAACATAGCGCGCGCCGGGCAGGTGGAACATCGCGAACGTAGAGACGAGCGCTCCGTCGAGCTCTCCGCTTTCGAGCATGGGCAAAAGCCGGGCCGGAGGCTCGCTTCGGAGCTCGACGTCCGGCCGGTTTTCGAGTGTGAGAGTCAGCGGTTTCGCGTTCAGGAAAGGAACCGTACCGAGTTTCAGGCCTTGACCGCCCATGTATCTCCCAGGCGCTCCACCTCGCGGTAGAGCGTGTCGCGCTCGACGGGCCGGCGGCCCACTTCCTCGATGAGCCGGCGGATATCCTCCACGCCCATCTCCTCGGGCGTCCTGGCGCCGGCCATGTGATAGATCTTCTCCTGAACCACCGTGCCGTCGATGTCGTCCACCCCGAAGCGCTGGCTGATCTGCGCGATGGGCAGCCCCACCATGATCCAGTAAGCCTTGATGTGATCGATGTTGTCGAGGAGGAGGCGCGCGGCGGCGTAGTTCCGGATGTCGAGCAGGCCGCCGGGGCCGGGCACGTCCGCCATCTGCGAGTTGTCGGGGTGGAACGCCAGCGGAATGAACGCCGTGAAGCCGCCGGTCTCATCCTGAAGCTCCCTGAGCCGGAGCATGTGGTCCACCCGGTCCTCGTTCGTCTCGATATGGCCGTAGAGCATGGTGCAGGTGCTCGCAATCCCCATGCCGTGCGCGACCCGGTGGACCTCGAGCCAATCTTCGCCTGATTGCTTTCCCTTGCAAATCCGAGAGCGCGTCGGCTCGGCGAAAATCTCCGCCCCCCCGCCGGTGAGCGAGCCGAGGCCCGCGCGGCGGAGCGCGCCCAGGGTGTCCTCGACGCTCATCTTCGCCACCCGGTCCGCCAGCCATCCGATCTCGGTCGCGGTGAAGCACTTGAGATGAAGGTGGGGGTGAATCTCCTTGATGCCGTGGGTCATCTCCAGGTAGTAATCGAAGGGGAGGTCAGGGTGGAGCCCGCCGACCATGTGAAACTCGGTGCGCCCCTCGCCGAGGGGCCCCGCCATCTCGAAAATCTCGTCGAGCGAATACGCGTAGGCGCCCTCCTGGCCCTTGTTTCGCGCGAACGCACAGAACCTGCACGCCTTCCAGAGGACGCAGACGTTCGAATAATTGATGTGGCTGTTGACGTTGTAGTAGGTGGCGTCCCCGTGCCGCCGCTCGCGGGCCAGATTCGCCATATGGCCGAGGCCGGCGATGTCCGGGGTCTCGTAGAGGCGCACCCCCTCCTCGAACGAAAGCCGCTCGCCCGCCTCCACCTTCCCGAAAATATCCGCCAGCGGGCCGCTCCTGAGCCGCCGGGCCATGTAGGAATCGCTCATCCGGGGTACTCAAGAAATCTCAAGAAGAAACAATCTTCCATCCATACCAAATCGTCATTACAACAGCGCTAAAAAAAGAGAATACCACCAAAACAGCGGGCCAAGGAACCGCAGGGTGATTTAATACGATAGCAACATCTTGATCCCCAATTGAACCAGACAACCTCGTAAGAGCCGTTAAAGAAAAAAGGGCACTAAACACAGTAACACCGTGAAGCGCCCACGAATATTTCAACACTTTAGGCACGTGCATGGGCGATTCGTCGCCTTGGAAATTCTTGAAAAAGATTACAGACAAAGCAACCATGCCCGACGACAAAGTCAAAACATGCCCTATCAAATCGGCCGCCAAATTAATTTCGATTGGCATTTTTATTCTCCTCGTCAACGCGGGAAGAAAATTTTATAGACTTTATAGACACTAGGGCACCTCTAAAAACCTCCCTTATTTCATCTCTGATGTGATCCAATAGAATCCTCCCGCCCCGGAGGATAGATGATGACCTCACGGCCAGGATTTTTCGACCTTGATGCCCGGTATGCGCTTTTGAGTGATGGAGGCTATCCGCTTGAGTGTTTGAGCCAGATAGTTTCGTTCGAGGATTTCCGTCCCCT
>PVBE011032727.1_pt1 | contig 27620 bp, 18 predicted proteins | sample 1631181 | NCBI WGS metagenome assembly PVBE01 (sample SAMN08397723, study PRJNA350692) | Marine metagenome, whole genome shotgun sequencing project. | isolation source: water | place: Pacific Ocean | collected 2012-04
AAACCTCCAAAGCAAAGGAGTCTGCTCGGGGAGAAGGATAGGATGAGGGGGGCGAACTGCCAGATGATATCAGCCACCCCTCATCCGGCCTTCGGCCACCTTCTCCCGCGGGGAGAAGGAAATGTTCCAGACTCTCCTAAACCTCCAAAGCGAAAAAGTCTGCCGTGGGAGAGGTCGGACGCGACAGCGGCTGGGAGAGGCTTTCTTACGGCGCTGCCGAGATGAACTCGACCAGCGCTTCATCAGGGCGAGACGATTGCGACGGCCCAATTCTCCTGCCCGGGAGGCGACAGCGTGATCCTTCCGCCCGCGGACAGCGCTTGCTGTGGGCCGGATTCGCCAGTCTTTATGTTGATCCAATGGGCCACCATCGGACCTTTCGCGTCTGAGGTGTCCAGGCCAACCTCACCGCCTGCGGGAAAATAGACCACATAGGCAGAGCCCTTATTGGCGCGCAGATACGCTTCGTTGGCCACACGGTCAGAGAGAAGTTTGTTGGCAGGCTGCACGGACCACAGTGGAACGATCGACTCCAGCTTCCGCGCTGCCCGAATACACGCGACGGCCTTATCGTTTAATCCCAAACCCGAATCGGGTCGATGAAACCGAATGGAAGCCGCGCCAGCCAACAGATGCCGCCAGAACCGTTCAATCCCGTCCTGGTCCGTGTGGCGGAACTTGTTTCCTGTCGCCCCGTAGGTCTTCGTGGTGTTCATCGGCCGCGGCCGCCGGCTCAGGTACTGCTGCACGTGCAGGAAGTTGTCCCAGTGTTTTTGGCCCTTGTTGTGGTTGTTCTGCGACACATCCACAAAGCCGTACAGATCGGGGTGATCGAAAGTCCTCTTGTGACGTCGAGCGGTCAGATCCCAGTCGTCCCACATTTCAGTGACGTACACTTCTTTGTTCTGTCTGGCGGCGCGCTTCTTGACAAACTGCGCCCAATAGCGGCTCCATTCTTCCTCACCGTTTGTCTCGTTGTCGACGCAGTACAGCACGTGGTCGAATTGCAGTGCGTAGTCGAGCAACTTGCCCACGAACCGCTGCTGGTATGACAGCACAACGTGGTTGTTTCTCTGTTTGGGCGTCGTAAAAAAGAACGGCTGCTTGTTGGCGCCGGGATGGTCAGGATAGCGGGTTGAGAAACCAGACTCGTCATACGAGAAGTTCACGTTGTGACGCGGGTTGTATGGATGGATCTGCCAGCGGTTACTTCCGCGGCTGTCCGTATAGTCAAAGCGGTCCCAGATTTCGATCTGCACAAAAATCCCACGCTTTGCGGTCTCGTGCAGCATCCGATCGAATCGAGTCCAGTATTCGTCACTCCATGCGTTGAGATCGTACTTACCGTTTTCGAGCCGCTTGAACGGATAGACCTCAAAGCCTTTGTCCTTCCGGTCGCTCATCGTGTTCCGAATCACGTTGCCGCCCGCCGCCACCATCCGGTCGAGCTGCGGGATCAGCTTTTCTTCCGGCCACTGAAACAAGTTGTCATCATCGCTGCCACCCAGCAGCAGCACCGGCTTCCCGCGGTAGCTCCAATACGAAGCGTTTTCCTTCCATGGGCGCAGTGGCGGCTCGGCGGCCATCGCGCTGGAGAGCGGGGCGATTACCGAGAACGTTGACAGTAGAAAGACCAGGGTTCTCATGAATCAGTTCCTGTTTCTTGCGGACTTCGGGAGAAATGAGTAAGGGCCGGATCTTCCCGGACCGAGTTTTTCACAGGTTGTGGGCCGGTCGGCAGGTAATGCTCAGGTCTCCCGACCGGCCCACGTTCGGAGGGAAGGTCAATCGGTGAGTCGTGATTCGCCAACGTGGCACGATCGGGAGACCGTGCCACAACGTTTGCCCAGTGTTTCAGGCACGATCGTCGTAACATCATTTTGTGACATGACTTGCATGGAGAAAGCCGAGCACATGTACTATCCGGGCCAGGCGACAAGTTCCCCTACTGTTCGCTTAAGCAAGAATCGATTCCAGCACACGACACGGCAGCACTCCTGTCAGACCAAGGTCAAGGCCGAGGAATTTGACGTTGAATTTCGAGTAGTCGATGCCTAGCAGGTGCAGCATGGTGGCGTGAAGGTCGCGGATGTTGACGACGTCTTCAGCGGCGTTATAGCCAAAATCGTCGGTCGCTCCGAAAGTCATCCCGCCTTTAATACCACCGCCGGCCATCCACATCGAAAAGCCCTTGATGTGGTGATCGCGGCCGGCGCCGCCCTTGCCTTGAAACATCGGAGTCCGGCCGAATTCACCACCCCAAATGACGAGCGTATCGTCCAACATACCGCGTTGCTTCAAGTCGGTGATCAACGCCCACGTTGGCTTGTCGGTCAAGCCGCAGCAAGTATTCATGTATTGGACAAGGCCGCCGTGGTGGTCCCAGCCTCGATGGTAAAGATGGATGAACCGCACATCGCGTTCGGCCAAACGGCGGGCAAGAAGACAGTTCGACGCGTATGAGCCGTCGCCCGGTTTCGCACCGTACATCTCCATCACTTTGGCCGGTTCGTTTGAAACATCCATCAGTTCCGGCACCGACGCCTGCATTCGAAATGCCATTTCGTACGAAGCGATGCGCGTGTCAATTTCCGAATTGCCTACCGATTCGTTGCGATGCCGATTCAACTGTTTGATCGTGTCGACCAATTCTCGCTGTTGTTCACGCGAGACGCCCCGTGGATTCCGTACGTAGTGGACGGGATCACCACTGGAGTTGAATTCAACTCCTTGGAAACGGCTGGGCAGGAATCCCGCAGACCACTGACGCGATGCGATCGGCTGGGGGTTACGCCCGCCGACGCTGGTCATGACTACGAAGCCTGGCAGGTCCTCGCTCTCGTTTCCCAGCCCGTAGTTGATCCAAGAACCCATCGACGGACGACCGCTGGTTGCCGAGCCGGTGTTCATGAACGTATGTGCCGGGTCGTGATTGATTTGGTCGGTGACCATCGAGCGGATGATGCAGATGTCGTCCGCCATCTTGGCGTGCCAGGGAAGGAAGTCGCTGATCTCCTGACCGTTGGCGCCGTACTTCTTGAACTTCGTCATCGGCCCCAGGCATTTCAGTTCCTTACCCTGAAGTTGTGCGATCGGTTGCCCCTTGGTGAACGACGCCGGCATCGGCTTGCCGTCTGACTTGGCGAGTGCCGGCTTGTAGTCGAACGTCTCCAAGTGTGACGGACCGCCTGCCATGCAAAGGAAGATCACGCGTTTTGCTTTGGGAGCGAAGTGCGGCAAACCGGGTAAGCCGATTTTCGCTGTCGTGTCCTCTCCAGACGCAGCAGCCGGCAGGTCGCGAGCCAACAGCGACGAGAGAGCCACGGAGCCGAGCCCCACGCCCATGCCTGAGAGAAACGTCCGCCGATTGACGTGCCTTGAGAGGTCATCTGGTGTGAGCATTGCAGCCAAGTCCTCTCAGTTCCGAGTGATCGTCTGGTTCATATTCAAAATCGCGCGGGCGACAGTTGTCCATGCGGCAAGTTCTATCGGGTCAACGTTCTCGGCTCGCGGCGCCTGCCCCGTACTGATAAGTTCCCCTGCCGCTTTCGTGTCGGACTCGTATCGCTTCCGACTCGATGCGAGCAGCTTGCTGAGCAGATCGTTTTCGCGAGCGTCCGGCACGCGCGAGACAGCATGGTGGAATGCGAAAGCCAGGCGGGCGTCAGTTGACTCGCCGCCATCACAAAGGATGCGTTCCGCGAAGACGCGGGCAGCTTCCACAAACGATGGATCGTTCAGCAGCGCGAGCGCGGCCAGCGGAGTATTTGACTGTGGCCGTCGAGCCACGCATTCCTCGCGCGTCGGTGCATCAAACGCCTTGAGCATCGGGTGCAGGAACTGCCGTTGCCAATGCACGTAGACGCCGCGTCGCCATTGGCGCTGGTCCACGTCGTGCTGGTACGTCCGCTTGGGGAAATTCAAATGCCGGTAGTAGCCGGCCGGTTGGTATGGCCTGACGCTGGTACCTCCTTGCTCGGTTACCAGTAAGCCACTGATTACCAGCGCGTTGTCACGGACGGTTTCCGCCGGAAAGCGAAACCGTGACTGTCTAGCTACCAGGCGGTTGTACGGATCGCGTAAGTGAAGGCTCGCCGGCTCCAACGACGACTGCCGATAGGTGCGACTCATCGCGATCAGCTTCATCATGTGCTTGACGTCCCAGCGACTTTCGATAAATTCGACCGCCAAATTATCGAGCAATTCGCGGTGCGTGGGCAACTCGCCCTGTTTTCCGAAATCGTCCAGCATCGGCACAATGCCATTGCCCAACAACAGGTACCAAAACCGATTGACGAACACGCGCGCCGTCAGTCCACCGATACCGTTGCTTTGGTCAGTGAGCCAGTTGGCCAAATCAAGCCGCGTTGGTTGACGATCGGTGATGTCGAGCCCAGCGAAAAACTCCGGCACAGCGGGCTGCACGATCGGTCCGCTGTCGTCGAGCCAATTCCCGCGTGGTAAAACTCGAATCTGGCGAGGTTGGATCGCCTTCGTGATCATCGTGAGCCGTGCACCGGATCGAGCCTCTTTGAGTAGATGACTCCACCGGTCGAATTTCTTCTTCAATTCTGCCGTGTCCGCGCCAGGCTCCTTTTTGAGCCGTAGAAGTTCCTTTTCAGTCTCTGCGACTTGTGCTTCCAGCTGCGCGATCCGCGCTCGCTCGGTCTTAGTAAGAAGTTTGGCCTCGGGATCTCGCCTCGTCGGGAGCGAGTTGCCACCATTACTGAAGTGCCGGTCTTCATCGACGTCTGCGAAGAATGCGATCAGCGAATAGAAATCCTTCATCGTGAACGGGTCGTACTTGTGGTTGTGACACTGGCAGCAGCCGAGCGATGCCGCCATCCAGACGGACGACAGATTTCGCAGCCGATCTGCCGCATAAATCGCCAAGTACTCCTTTGCCTGCACGCCGCCTTCGTGCGACGTTTGCAACAGACGGTTGTAGCCCGTTGCAATTCTTTGGTCATTACTGCTACCGGGCAACAAATCACCCGCCAGCTGCTCACGTGTAAAGCGGTCGAAAGAGATGTTGTCGTTGAACGACTCGATGACGTAATCGCGATACGGAGAGATGCTCTGATCCTGGTCACCGTGATAACCGACGGTGTCTGCGTAACGGACCAGGTCGAGCCAATATATCGCCATCCGTTCGCCGTAATGTTTGGAGGCGAGAAGGCGATCGACCAGTCGCTCGTAGGCTCTCTCAAACTGAGGCAAGTCCGCCACCGGATTACCGGCGTCCCCCGTTGTGCTTGGTTCGTTCGAAACTCGTCCCGCGGCGTCGGCAATGAAATGATCGATCTGTTCTGGAGTAGGTGGCAGCCCGATCAGATCGAAGTGTAGCCGGCGGACCAGCGTAACGGGATCCGTGTCGGGCGATGGGCGGAGTCCTTCGTTCTCAAGTCGCGCCAGGATGAAACGGTCAATCCAACGTGGCGACCACTCCGAGTCTTCGACGATCGGAACAGGATGCCGCTCTGGCGGTCGATAGGCCCAGTGTTCGGGCCATGTCGCGCCTTGCTTGATCCAAATTCGTAGGAGTTCGATTTCCTCCGCTGACAACTTCTTCTTTGAATCAGGAGGAGGCATCAGTTCGTCTTCGTCGTCGGTTGTGATGCGAACCATCAGGTCGCTCTCGTCCGGCTTGCCGGGGACGATGATCCGGCGGTCTGCGTCGCTGAGCGCATCGTCGGCGCGATCCAGGCTCAGTTCACCCTCACGTTCGTCCTGGTCTGATCCGTGACAGCCGACGCAGTTGGCAAATAGAATTGGACGGATGTCGCGCTCGAAGTCGACTTGTTGAGTGTCGGCATTGGCCAAGGGTGGAGTTGCCGCGACGAGTGCCAAAGCGAAGAGAATGCACCAATGTCTCATGGGGAATACGTTTCGGGCGGGGATACGCATCGGGTGGGAAAACAGCAAGCAGGAAACGGCAACCCGCGATTTTGCCATCATGATCGGGTTTCTGCCATTATGCACAAGGTTGCCTGTTGTGTGTTAACTCGCGGGCTCAAAACACTATGCCAAGACGTCCTTGACGATGTTGCCGAAGACATCCGTCAGACGATAATCCCGGCCCTGAAAGCGGTAGGTCAGCTTTGTGTGATCGAGTCCGAGTTGGTTGAGAATCGTGGCCTGCAGATCGTAGACGGTGACGGGGTTCTCGGTGATCGAGAAGCCGAGTTCGTCGGTGGCACCGTAGGTGAACCCGGGTTTGATTCCGCCGCCGGCCATGAAGATGGTGAAGCAATCGGGGTAGTGGTCTCGTCCGAGAACTTTGCTCTTGGCGGTACGTCCTTCGCGGAATGGTGTGCGTCCGAACTCACCTCCCCAAACGATGAGCGTGTCCGCCAGCAGCCCGCGCTGACGGAGATCGCGGATGAGGGCCGAGATCGGCTTGTCGATCGTAGCGCACTTGTCTCTGAGGCCTTTTCCCAAACCTGTGCCAGCGCCGGTACCATGGAAATCCCATCCCCAATCGAACAGCTGCACGAAACGGACGCCCTGCTCGGCGAGCCGGCGGGCCAGCAGGCAGTTGTTGGCGAAGGTCGATTCGCCAGGCTTGGCGCCGTAGTCTTCAAGCGTGGCTTTGGATTCGCGGGTAATGTCCATCGCCTCGGGAACCGCCATCTGCATACGGAAGGCGAGTTCGAATTGGGCGATGCGCGTGCGAGTTTCGGGGTCGCCGATGCGTTCTGCTTCAAGCTCGTTGAGTTGGCCAAGGGTATCGAGCGTCATCCGCCTCAAGTCGCGGTCCATGCCTTTCGGATTGGACAGGTAGAGGACGGGATCGCCTTTGGTGCGACACTGAACGCCCTGGTAGACCGACGGCAAAAAGCCACTGCCCCAGACCGTCTTGCCGGCACTGGGGTTGCTGCCGCTGGAGACTAAGACGACGAACCCGGGGAGGTTTTGGTCATCCGTTCCCAGTCCGTAAGTGACCCAAGAACCCATGCAGGGCCGACCCATCCGGGGGAATCCCGTGTAGAGGACCATCTCCGCCGGGGCATGGTTGAATTGATCGGTGTGCATCGACTTGATGAAGCAAAGGTCGTCGGCAACGGCGCGAAATTGAGGCATGGCATCGGAAAGCCAGGCTCCGCTCTCGCCGTGTTGGGCAAATTTGTGGGGCGTACCGAGCAAAAGCGGCTTACCCGTCGTGAACGCAAACCGTTTGCCTTCGATGAAATCGTCAGGAGCGACTTCGTTATCCCTTTTGACGAGTTGGGGCTTGTAATCGAACATGTCAAGCGTCGGAGGCGAGCCGGCCATATGCAGGTAGATCACCCGTTTGGCCTTCGCAGCGAAGTGCGGCGCGCGCAGGGCAAGCGGTTTTTCCCGAGATCGTTCAGGGGCGGCCTGAACGTCTCTGTTCAAGAGAGCGTTCAAGGCGATCGAGCCGATGCCGGCACCGGTCGAACCGAGGAAGTGACGACGTGTAAGACTCAGCCGATGTCGCAAGTATTGGTTCATGAGATTGAGTTCTGGCGTGATGAATGTCCGCTGGGAAGCACGACGAAGTCAGCTAGCATGGTCCGCCTCTGATCTCGTCGCTCGCCGTTTTCGGCATTCGTTGTTCCGACGTCTTTCGTCATTCGTCGTTAGTCATTTAGGATACAGGTGAAACTCTGATGTGGCGCTGTCTATTCAGGGCCTCATCAGGAATTCGTCGAGGTTGAGTAAGACGTTGCTCACGACGGTCCAGGCCGCCAATTCCGTGACATCCTGCCCTTCTTCAGGCGGACCGATTGGTTCGGCGGCCAGAGACTTAGCGTCTTCAGGGGTCTCCTGGAGACGTTCGTGGGTCTGCTGGTAGAGTCGGGTCAGGGCTATTGTCTCGGCGTCCTGCGGCGGTCGCCCCAAACACAGCTCGACGGCAAACGTCACGCGAGATTGTTGGGAATCACCCCCTTCGCGAAGAACCCGCCGCGCTAGCCCCTGGGCAGCCTCGATGTAGACCGGGTCGTTGAGCGTGACGAGCGCCTGCAATGGTGTGTTGGTCTGGATGCGACGGATGGCACAGAACTCGCGGCTTGGGGCGTCAAATGTGGTCATCGACGGATACGGTGTCGTACGCCGCCAGTTGGTGTACAGGGCTCGACGAAAACGGTCTTCGCCGGGACTGGTCGTCCAATCGGTCAATCCGCCGAATGCCGAACGCAATCCAAGCTTCGGACGGGGCGGATTGACAGGAGGACCATACATCTTGTCGCTGATCAGGCCGGAAACTGCCAGCGCTTGATCGCGGATCATCTCCGCTGAAAGGCGGAAACGTGGACCACGGGCCAAAAGTTTGTTGGCGGGGTCACGTTCGATAAGCTGTGTGGAAGCGCGGGCACTTTGGCAATACGTGGCGGAGCCGACAATTCGCTTGAGCAGCCATTTAACGTCCCAGTTATGCTCCATGAATTCGACAGCCAAATGATCTAGCAGTTTGGGGTGCGTGGGGGGCGTGCCCTGCGTGCCGAATTCTTCAGCTGTTGTGACGAGCCCCTGTCCGAACAGTTGATCCCAAAAACGATTGACGATTACGCGGGCCGTCAACGGGTTCTTCCGATCCACCAGCCAGCGTGCCAGCGCCAGGCGATTGGGCTCAGCCCCAGGAGGCAAAGGGTGAAACAGCGCGGGCACGCCGGGTGTGACCTCAGGGCCGTGATTGAGCCAGTTGCCACGGATCTGCACGTTCGTGACACGACGTTTGTCTGGAGGAAGTTCCCGCATGATCGGTGTGGTATACGGCTTGACGGCGGCCAGTTGTTTCTTGAGGCTCGCGAGTTGCTGGGCGTCTTTGTCGTCGAGGACAATGTTCCGCTTTCCGTAGGAGGACAGGGCCTGCTGCTGTCCGGCCGTCAGCTTGCTGGCGTCGGCGGGGGGCGTCAATTCGGCACTCGCCTGGGGCGGGTTCGGCAAAGCGAGTACGCTGATCGCCCGGCGTTTTGCATTCAGCAGCACCACGCGTGCATCGGTCATCCGCGAAAAGAGCCCGTTGTCGGTGCGGTTGAAAACCGCGATCCGTTCAACGGGCAGTTCGCTGCCCAGATCGAGTTCCCACCAGGGGTTGGCCTCTGCGGTAGCGTTGTGTGTCGTGGACCGGGCTTTGAAGAAGTCACCGTCCGTATCGCCGTCGATCGCCAGTTTGGCTGGGGCGTCGTAACCAGTACTGGACTGCGTCGCTTTCCCCATGGAGGCAACATTCTCACCAGCCGCATAAATCTGCACCTCGGCGATCGAGAGAATCCGTTGCTGACCGGGCAATTCGATCCGCACGAATCGCGGATTGAGAGGGCCCGTGAGCGGGAGTAGTTTTCCATCCTCTTGTTTGGCCGTTTTCTCGGCGATCTGCTTCTCGACCTCGGCAATTCGTTTCTTGAGATTCGCCTGCTTTTGACGAATCTCCTCAGTCACGATCGGAATCGTCGGCCGCTCGTCCCCTTTGTCGGAGTCCTCGGTCTGATTGAGCATCGCGAATACACGGTAGTACTCCTCGTTCTCAAGGGGGTCATATTTGTGCTCGTGGCATTGCACGCAGCCCATGGTGATACCCATCCAGACCTGCATCGTGGTGTTGGTACGATCGACGAGCGCAGCATTACGAAATTCCTCATCGTCAGTGCCCCCTTCACTGTTGGTCATCGTGTTGCGATGGAAACCGGTGGCAATCAGTTGCGCCTGTGTCGGGTTGGGCAACATGTCGCCAGCGATCTGCTCAATGGTGAACTGCTCGAATGACATGTTCTCGTTGATGGCTGAGATGACCCAATCGCGATACGGCCAGATAGTGCGGACTGGGTCCTGGGCGTATCCAGCCGAATCGGCATAGCGTGCCAGGTCGAGCCAGACCGCTGTCCAACGTTCGCCAAACGCGCTGGAATCGAGGTAGTGGTCGATGATTGCTTCGTGAGCGCCGGTGCTGTCGTCCTCGACAAAGCGTTGGACCTCTTCGGGCGTGGGTGGCAACCCGGTCAGTGCCAGTGCCAGGCGACGAATGATCGTGCGGCGGCTCGCTTCCGGCGCCGGCTTGAGGCCCAAACGATCGAGTTGGGCCAGGACGAAATGGTCCAGTGGGCCACGCGGCCATTGGGTGTTCGAAACGTCCGGCAATGGCGCTTTGACCGGAGCAACGAAAGCCCAGTGTTCTTGGTAGACCGCGCCTTGGGTGACCCAGCGGCGCATGAGACCCTGCTCCGCAGCGGTCAACGGCTTGCCGGAATCGGCTGGCGGCATCCGTAGATCTTCGTCGTCGGACTCGATCCGCTCGATCAGTGAGCTCTCGTCCGGTTTGCCCGGAACGACGGCAATGGATTCTTCGAGCTGTGCCAATGCGCCCCGACGCGTGTCAAGACGTAATCCCGCCTCGCGCTGCTCCGCATCTGGACCGTGGCAGGTGAAGCAACGTGATGCGAGCAGCGAGCGAACGTCGCGATTGAAATCGACCTCGTCCGATTCCGCAGGATCCGCAGCAAACGAAACTGACAAAAGCGACAGTGTCGCAACCAATGACGACAGCGCCGTACGCGTGGTCATTCGTAGACTCCCGGAAAAGTACACGACAAGCAAAGTAGGAGTTTATCATCCAGGGCGAGACTACCGCCGGTGCCCGGCACGCAACCGGTTCGTTTAGAGATGGGACAGGATGAGTCTCGTCGACAACGATCGTTGTTCGAAAGAACCAGTCCGACACTCCAGCGGGGGGTTGGAGCTAGCCGGTGATGCGCTCCTAAGTTGGGACAGTCAAACGACTACTAGCCTAGCCACCCGCGATGGCACTGGCAAGCCCATCCGACGTTTGGTGCAGGCACACCCGCTGTGAGAGTGCCTGCCAAACAGTTCATTCTGTTGATCACAGAACGACCGAGTGGGCGATCGAGCCGCTTGAGACTCCGTTTGAGAAATTCGTCACGACGATCTATGATCGAGTCCATGAATGAGTTTCCTTGTCCGTGACCGCTCTTGGATTGCGAGTCAGGTTTCCTAAATACATCTGTCAAGCTACTGCACTGAACGAGGAGGGTCTTGTGCGCATTTCTACTACGTTGTTGCCCGTCGTGTGTCTTTTAGTTGTCTTAACTGTTTGTAGCCTTGAAACTGTGACGGTTCCCGTTTCGGCACAAACTCGCGATGCGAAGTCCGCGAAGAAGGCACGGCAGAAGACCAGAAACGCGGGGCCCAAAGGAACGGGAACATATGAAGAATATCCCGTTCCACGTGATGAAGTCATCTGTTTCTCGCTCTACACGGTTTCAGGCGGAACTCTCAAACTCACGGCTCAGCTTTATCCGCTGAAACCGGACGAAGATCGAACCGTCCGACTCGAGATCAAAGACGGCAACGCCTGGAAAGAAGTCGCTCGCACCAAGGTAATTGAGTACGGGTGGACGGCACCCTTTCGTGTCGAGAATTGGGACGACTCGCAGCGCATGCCTTATCGCGTTGCTCACGGCAAGACCGCATTCTACGAAGGAACGGTTCGCGGGAACCCGGTCGACAAAGAGGAGATCGTGGTGGCCGGATTCACTGGCAACTCGGTGAATGTAAGACACGGCGGCGACATTTCCCGCGAGGACCTTGTTGCAAACATCAAGAAAATCGACGCCGATGTGTTGTTCTTTTCAGGTGACCAGGTGTACGACCACCGTCAACACTACAAGATGTGGTTGAAATTCGGACGCGACTTCGGCGAGATCATCAAGGATCGTCCGACCATATCGATTCCCGATGACCACGACGTAGGACAACCCAACATCTGGGGCGCCAGCGGAAGAAAGTCGACGCTAGGTGGTGCCAGCGACGGCGGCTATGCCATGCCGGTTGATTACGTCAAGTCCGTCGAGCGAGCTCAGACAAGTCACCTTCCTGACCCCTTTGATCCAACGCCTATTCAACGAGGCATCGGCGTTTACTACACCTACTTCAACTGGGGTCGCATCAGCTTTGCGGTGCTGGAGGACCGAAAGTTCAAGTCCGGTCCCGCCGGGATCATTCCCAAACAAGGTCCCAGGCCGGATCATATTACCAATCCGAACTATGATCCAAGCAGCGTCGATGTTCCCGAAGCAGTGCTATTGGGCAAGCGACAGTTGAAGTTTCTCGATACCTGGGGCCAAGATTGGAAAGGCGCGGACATGAAGGTCGCTCTTTCGCAGACCATCTTCTGCGGCGGAGCCCACATCCACGGCAAGGTCGGAGGCAGACTGCACGCGGATCTTGACTCCAATGGCTGGCCGCAAACAGGGCGCAATAAAGCCATCGATGCACTACGCAAGTGCTTTGCAATCCACTACGCCGGCGATCAGCACCTGGCGACGATCTTTCACCACGGCGTTGACGAATTCCGGGACGGATGTTTTTCATTCTGCGTGCCGTCCATTGCCAACCTCTACTTGCGATGGTGGAGACCGCTATCACCCGGCGAGAACCGCAAACCTGGTGCGTCGCCATACACGGGTGACCATCTGGATGGCTTTCACAACAAGGTGACCTGTTTCGCCGTTGCGAATCCGGACGATGCACCGGCCAGCGGCGACAAACTTACGACTCGCGCTGCGGGTTTTGGCGTGATGCGCCTGAACAAGAGAACACGCAAGATCGTCCTGGAATGCTATCCGCGCAACGTCGACGTTGGCGCTCCCGCGACGAAGCAGTATCCCGGCTGGCCACTGACGATCGACCAGCTGGACAACTACGGCCGCAAAGCGAAAGCCTACTTGCCCACGTTGGTCGTACGCGGACAACAGAGTCCAGTCGTCAAGGTGATTGACGAGTCCGATGGAAGCTGGGTTTACGCTCTGCGAATCCGAGGCACGGAGTTTCGCCCTAAGGTGTTCAAGGACGGAAACTATACGATCGAAGTCGGTGAGGGCGACCGTAAGCAGATCTTACGAGGCGTGAAGTCCATCGGCGCGAATCAAACTGCAAAACTGGAGGTCGCGTTTTAGACTACGCCAAGGTGGTCAGAAAAGCGGTCGACGTGCGTTGAAGGCGATCTTCGATTCGCTGGAGTTGCGAAGGTCCCAATGCACAAACCGAGTAAACCGGAAAGTAACTGACTTTCTTGATCCCGATCGGACGAAACACCGACTGCCGCCAGAACCGTTTCGCCATGCCACCAAAGGCGACCTTGTCGACCACGCGGTCCGCATTAAATGTCTGAATGACCAGCGCCCGACGGCCAGTGAGGGTTCCCTCCGGCGGACCGCCACTGTCGCTTTGCCGCAACGCGACGCCATCGACAAGGACGCGATCGACCCAGCCTTTGAGAATTGCCGGCGGCGCGAACCACCAGACCGGATGCACAATCACGTAGGCATCGGCCCAACACACGTCGTCCTGATATGCCGCCGTCAGTGGATCCTGCCGTGGATCGACTCTCGCTGCGTGCAACTGCCCCTCCGCAAGCCGCAACACCGGATCGAAACCATCTGCCAGCAAATCCTGCGTCCGACACGCGACACCCGCCGCCAATAGTTGCTCGCGCACCAACTCCAGCAGGTGATGACAGAAGCTCGAATCACGGCCGTGGCCGATCACCAGCAGGACACGTGGTGTGCGACCTAGTTCATTGTGCGACATGTTGACCCAATAATGATGACAACCTGGCTCGAAACAGTGAATAGAGGTGAATGATCACGAATCGGGAATGGGGGGGAGAAACCCACACGCGATTTCGTGCCGGATCGCCGTACAAAATTCGGGACCATGGACCGTTCCGCCGCGGGATTCAACGGTCGACAGCGGTCGTTCATCATCATTGGATTATCTCGCGAATCGTCAGTGAGGAGCCAAAACTAACGACGAATTCTTAGAAAAGGACGCCTCATAGGCCAGCTCAGATATGAGGTTGCTTCGTGTTGCGCGTTGAGTTGCGTGGCCTGCTGAGCTACATTCAGTAGTTGACGCTGACCGGAGATCAGTCGTCCGCCGGGAACGATCGAACATAGCGTGTGTAGCACGAGGAATACAGCGAATGAATAGATGGCGAAATGTTTTGACGATGGGTTGCGTGGCGATGTTCCTGTCAGCTGTGGCTCAGGCAGGTGACTGGCCGCAATTTCGTGGTCCTCATGGAAATGGTATCGCAGAGGGAGAGGAATTCCCAACGAGCTGGGGACCGGAGGAGAACATCAAATGGAAAGTGAGCCTGCCGTATCCGGGAGCTGGCAGTCCTATCGTCTCTAACGGCCGCGTCTTTCTCCCCAGCGCCTCCGATGATGGACGTAGCCGCAGCCTCCTCTGCTTTGACCGGTCAGACGGAACGCTGCTCTGGACGAAAACAGTCGAGTTTGGTGAGGACGAAACGCACAAAAGAAATCCCTTTGGCAGTTCCACACCCGCTGCCGACGGCAAACGCGTCGTCGTCTGGCACGGTTCTGCGGGACTTTACTGCTACGATTTTTCTGGAAAGGAATTGTGGTCGCGAGATCTCGGCAAGTTTTTTCACATTTGGGGTTACGGTTCTTCTCCGATCATCGACAAGGGCCGAGTCGTGCTGAAATGTGGTCCGGGCGAGCGAGTTTTCCTGACAGCGATTGACCTGGCGTCCGGCGAGACGCTCTGGGAAACGGACGAGCCGTATAAGGGTGAGAAGAAACCAGACGACGTGGGCTCGTGGAGCACGCCGGTGATCGCCCAAGTTGATGGCAAAGAGCAGATCATCTGTGCCATGGGAACACGGGTGAACGGTTACGATCCGAACAATGGCGATCTGCTTTGGTGGTGCGAAGGACTGAGCGGGTCAGACTATGATGTAGTAAGCTCGTCGCCTCTGGTCGCGGATGGTCTCTGTTTCGTCACGGGCGACTTGAGAGGAAGTGCGGCAATGGGATTCAAGCTGGGCGGAACAGGTAATATCACCGAGTCCAATCGCCTCTACCGCAACGACAATAGGAATCCGAAGAGCGTTGGCACGGGGATATTTGTGGGTGGGCATATTTTCCGTCCTAACTACTCGCCCGGGACCATTGACTGCCTCAAAGCGGAAACTGGGGAAAGTGTCTGGAAGACCCGAGCTCGTGACACTTGGGCGTCGATCGTTCTGGCTGGCGGAAATCTGTATGCCCTCAATCAAAGAGGCACGACAGTGGTCTTCAAACCGAATCCGCAAGAGTTTGAAGAAGTGGCCAGCAATGACCTGGACGAGGTTGCCAATGCGACTCCCGCCTTTTCGGATGGCCAGATTTTTATCCGCACGGAAGAGGCTTTGTACTGCATCGGTCAGTGAATACTGCATCCTAAGCTACTGCCAGCCGCAGCGAACCGTTTTCCAGCGACTGCGGCTTCCGGCGACTGTGGCACGTCCGTTGCAGCAACAACATGAAAACTTGGATTGTCTGACGGCAACTCGAACCTGACACTCCGCTCGTTGTTGCCTAGAACGCCAGCTTCTGGGATAATGGAATTGGTACATTTCCGCACGCCTTTCGTACCATTCCGCACACCTGATGAACTCACCCAAGCCGCTTCGACCACTCGGTAAAGGAGGAGCTTAGAATGAAGATCCAACCATCTGAAACGGTCCTTCCAACGGTGACTGCGGCAATTGGAATTGCCTTTGTTGTGTTCTGGTTCTGGACCAGTTCTCCGAGTGATCTAGACGCTCGCTCGCCGGGGCGGGACAAGACGATAGACAAATCTGGAGATGTGCCTCGTCCCGAGGCGGGCGAGCCCGTAGTTGGAGATGGCATCGCGTCAGATGTTTTGGGCGAGTGGCCCGGATTTCGTGGTCTGAACCACGATTCCACCGCGACAGGCGGGCCCCCGCTGGCCAGGTCTTGGCCGCCAGAGGGCCCGCCGGTTCTCTGGTCGATCGCGGTCGGAGAAGGCTATTCCGGCCCTGTCATCAGTAATGGGCGAGTCTATCTGTTGGACTACGACAAGGAGGCCGAGACAGACACTCTACGCTGTCTGTCACTGGACGATGGCCGTGAGATTTGGCGAAACAGTTATCCCATCGTGGTGGCTTTTCATCATGGCATGACACGTACGGTACCGGCCGTCGTTGGCGACTACGTGATCACGATGGGGCCTCGCTGCCATCTGACTTGCTGGGACGCCGCCACGGGAAAATCGCATTGGTTGCTCGATCTCGAACGTGATTTTGGAACCAGAGTGCCGGAATGGTACACGGGGCAGTGTCCGCTGGTGGATCAGGACCGGTTAATCGTCGCGCCCTGCGGCGAGGACGCATTGCTGATGGCAGTTGACTACAAGACGGGCGAGGTGATTTGGAAGAGTCCAAATCCCAAAGGTTGGCACATGACACATGTCTCTGTTGTCCCGATGGAGTTCCAAGGACGGCGAAGTTATGTCTACTGCTCTAGCGGCGGCGTCGTGGGTGTCGCCGCCGACGATGGGTCACTGCTCTGGGAAAGTACCGCCTGGAAGGAGATCAACGCGACGGGACCATCGCCAGTCATCCTGCCCGATGGAAAGATATTCCTCTCGCGAGGCTACGGATCGGGGGCGTTGATGCTGCAGTTGGTCGAAACCGATAGCGGAATCGAAGCCAAAAGTCTCTTCGAACTCAAACCCAGACAGTTCAGCTCGGAACAACATACGCCAATCTATCGGGATGGCCATCTGTTTGGGATTCGGAAGATTGGGGCCAAGACGATGGTCTGCCTGACCCCAGACGGCGAAGAGGTCTGGAACAGCGGAAGTGATCGCTTCGGTATTGGTCCGTACATGTTCGCCGACGACTTGCTCTTGATACTGGATGACGACGGGGCGCTCACCTTGGCGGAGGCGACGGTGGCAGGTTACAGGCGACTGGCCCAACACGCGGTGCTTCCTGGTGGTCATGATGCCTGGGGGCCGATGGCAATGGTCGCCGGGCGGTTGATTGTCCGCGATATGACGCGAATGACATGCCTTAACCTATCTCAATAATAAGACTTACGTCATCGCAGCAATTCCATCGAAAGGCCTCCCGAGGGAGTCCGCTTGGTTTTCCAATATATACTTGTGTAAAATGCGACAAACGCGTTAGGATGTTCTTCAGATCGGTTCGCTCGTTGCTGAGCCGTCCGGCGCCCAGCCACGAAACTATCACGAATTAGCGTGCCATACGGGCTCGCGACGAACGGAACAATGAATGAAAATTCCAGCTGAGGGACGAGGTATGCTGGTCACTGCAATCATTGCAGTCGCTGTCGGTGTGGCCAGCTACGCAGTCGTTAGAAGTGATCCGTTTGCCGAACGCAGTAGTGCGCTGTTCACCTTGGATCTTTCGAGTTTGTACGAGATCGACCCGAACCTGATCGAGTTCGAACAGACGGTCGAGATCATGGTGGGGCTGGACGAAGTTCGCGCCATCAGCGTCGGACCCGAGGACAAGATATACGTTGCGGGTGAACGGATGATCCGCGTCTTCTCGCCGGAAGGTCGTGAACTGGCGGTGATCCAAACCGAAGGAAACCCAACTTGCCTGGCAGTGGGAAGTGTCGAGCACACCTCGCCGGGGCGCATCTACGTCGGCACAGGCAAGAGGATCGAGGTTTTTGCTCCGCATGGAGAGTCGGTTGGAGTCTGGGATGTGCCGGTCAGCAACCCGATCCTCACTTCGATTGCCGTGGCCGGTACCGACGTGTTCGTCGCCGACGCTGGCAATCGCGTCGTTTTGCGGTACGACGAATCAGGCGAACTTGTGGGAAAGATTGGGGCACCGGTCGTGGATGGGGAGGGGCGCGTCTTTAGTGTTCCCAGTTCTTACTTTGACATTGCGATCAGTTCCGCAGGGTTGGTACATGTGGCCAATCCAGGCGTCCTCCGCATCGAGACCTACACCTTCGATGGCGAAATGGAAGTTCGCTGGGGCGAGGCGGGCTCCACGATCGACGACTTTTTCGGTTGCTGCAATCCGAGCCAGTTTGCAGTCTTACCGAGCGGAAGCGTCGTCACATCGGAAAAGGGCGTTCCGCGCGTCAAAGTGTACAGCGAGTTTGGTGAATTCGAATGCGTTGTAGCCGGCCCTCAGCAGTTGGATGTGGCTAAGGCAGAGCTTGGAGACCCCCGCTCCGTTCAAGCCAAAGCTGTCTTTGATGTGGCTGCCGACAGTCAAGGACGTGTCCTGGTCTTGGATCCAAGGAGAAAGTCCGTTCGCATCTTCACGCGCAACAGCGAAGTGAAGGTGGACAGCGAGGCGAAGGCGGACAGCACAGAATCGCAGCCAGCAGAATCGCAGCCGGCAGAATCGCAGCCGGCAGAATCGCAGCCGGCAGAATCCACAAAATAGGGTATCGTCTCTCGAAGTGAGACAGCTCCACGAGAAGAAGGAATCAACGGATGACGAACGAGGGAGAAGAGACACTTGAACGTCGCCAGTGGCTCATTCGGATTGGACGAAGCATCATACTCGGTGGGATTTCCCTTCTGTCGCTGAGTCTGGTGACGCGCAGCCTCGCCAGTGGATGCGTGCGTCTCACCACACCCTGCCAGACTTGCGCACTTCTAAAACGATGCGTACTTCCTCGCGCGGAACGGAGCAGGCAATCACAATCGGAGGAAAGAGCATGAACGCCGATAAAGAGCAGGATCGTCGCCGCTTCCTTGTCGATGGGTTGCGAGTGGCCGGAGTCGTGGGCGTAGGCGTGTTGGGTGGATTCCTGACCGGTCGGCGAGGTCAGGCTATGGAGAACCGGTGGCAGATTGATCCCGATAAGTGCGTTGCCTGCGGAAACTGTGCCACGCACTGTGTGCTCGACGAATCGGCCGTCAAGTGTGTCCAGTGTTTCGATATGTGTGGTTTCTGCAACCGCTGCACTGGTTACTACACGCTCGACGGGCTCGACAGTCGGGACACAGCCGCGGAAGACTTGCTATGCCCCACGGAGGCAATCATTCGCGAATTCGTCGAAGGAAAAGCGGGCCAGAACTTCTACGAGTACACGATCAAAACTGACGCCTGCATTGGCTGTGCAATGTGTGTCAAAGGCTGTGCGTTGATGAACGGCTCACTCTACCTGCAAGTGATGCACGATCGCTGTGTGAACTGCAACGAGTGCGCCATTGCCGTTGCTTGCCCCAGCGACGCCTTCCTCACCCCTTCCTCGGACAGGCCGTATCGGCTGAAAGAGGTGGCGCTTGGAGTGATTCGGCAGAAGGCGGGAAAATCAGACACGGCGGCGCAAGCATTGATTGATCAGGTGCAGGCCGATGAGTAGACTCTTCCGCGCGAGCCTTGGGTTACTTTTCGTCGTTGCCTTGGTCGGCAGCGCCCTCGCTGACGATGCGCCCGAGCTCATGTTTCCCGTGCCGGAATTCGAAGATCACCCGATTCCTACCGCAGCCGTCCCGTCCGTTGACGGTGAAGTGGCAGCGGTCTGGGACGTGGGGATTTTGTTGGTTGCTTTAAGTTTGGCGTCCTATTTTACACTGGTGTCGCGTTCACGACGTAACTTGCTGCTGCTGACGATTGCGTGCCTGATCTGGTTCGGCTTTTGGCGACAAGGGTGTGTCTGTCCTATCGGCGCCACGCAGAATGTCGCGTTAGCCATCTTTGATCCCACGTATGTTGTGCCGATCACGGTTGTCGCCTTCTTTATTCTCCCCCTGGTGTACACAGTCTTTTTTGGCCGCACCTTCTGTGCATCGGTATGTCCATTGGGCGCGATGCAAGAACTGGTCGCGATTCGCACGGTCACTGTGCCCCGCTGGCTGGACCATTCGTTAGGGTTGGTGGCCTACATTTACCTGGGTACAGCGGTGGTATTCGCGGCGACCAAAACAGCCTTCATCATCTGCCGCTACGATCCGTTCATCCCTTTTTTCCGCTTGGGTGGAAACACGGATATGCTGATCTTCGGTAGTTGTGTACTGGTGATCGGAGTGTTTGTCGGTCGTCCGTACTGCCGCTACCTCTGTCCCTACGGGGCGATTCTGCGAGTCTTGTCGTGCTTTTCCAAATGGCGACTAAGCATTCCGCCAGACACGTGTGTCAACTGCCAATTGTGTGAAACCGTGTGTCCGTACGGAGCGATTCACCCGCCGACGGTCGCGCAAACGGCTAGCAGCCGGCAGAAAGGAAAACGTCAATTCGTGCTGGCTTTGCTGGCTGCTCCGGTTGTCGTTGCCGCCTTTGTAGGGCTCGGAACGGTACTCGCCGTACCACTGGCTCAGTGGCATCCCGAGTCGCGTGTGGCCGAACAGGTGCGGCTCGAAGAGACCGAGGAGACAGAACCAACCGACGCCAGCGACGCGTTTCGCGGCACGGGAAGATCCGTGGACGACCTGTACCTGTCAGCCGTCGAACGGCGGGGGGAATTCGTCAAGCTCGGCGGTCTGCTTGGTGGCTGGACGGGACTGGTGATCGCCATCAAGCTGCTTCACCTTTCGGCGCGCCGCCGCCGGGACGACTATCAGGCGGATCGCGCGGGATGTGTCTCGTGCGGACGTTGCTATTGGTATTGCCCCGTTGAAAAGGTGAGGCTCGGCCTGATCGCGGATGTCTCGGAGGTCTTGCCCGATGTCGCCTCCGCGCAGACCCCGCTCGTACAACTGACTGGGGGAGAGAAATCCTCGTGACAGCCATCCTGGGCTTTCGGTCGATCCTGTTCTCCGCGGTTGTAGCCGGGGTGTTTTCGGCCGTTGTCTGCGCGCTGCTTCTGAACGATGGCGCAAACCGACTCAGCAAAGTTCCGCTCGAGCATCTCGAATTTAAGAAACTCAGGAAGGAATATGTCGCCCAACCGAACGATGATAAACGTCGGCAAAGGATCCAAGAACTCGACCGTGAGCTGAGGCAAGAGTATTTCCGCGAGCAACGGTTCACCGAGATCGGCTCATATCTGCTACTAGGCGGCATCGCGGCAACGCTAATCCTAGGCAAGTGGGCGGCCACGCTTTGCCGGAGGCTTCCCACGCCCCAGGTGAAAGAGACGGGACCGGACTCGGACGAAACACTGAGCCGCACGGGTCTCTGGGCAGTTGCAGCGGTGATTCTAGCTTTGGCCGGCACGACGTGGGCGATGAACGCATACTACCGAAGCTCGCTGCCCGCTACCGTTGAGGAACTGACGGCCTTGCGCGAACGGCCCACCGACGTGAGGCAACAAGACGCAAATATCGCTGTCAAACCGACAGGACTGCCGATACCCGAATTGCCGACAGCCGAAGAGATGCGAGTGAATTGGCCAAGTTTTCGTGGGCCAAACGGGTCGGGCATCTCGACGCATCAGGACGTACCTACCGAGTGGGATGGCGCATCGGGCCAGGGTATTCTGTGGAAGACGCCAGTGCCGCTGACTGGTGTCAGTTCGCCCATCATCTGGAAGGACCGAGTGTTTCTCTCGGGTGCGACGGAGGATCTGCGCGAAGTCTATTGCTTTGACGCCACCTCTGGCAGCATCCTCTGGAAAAAGGAAGTCGCCGTCGATCCGCTGGTGGCCACCCAGGAAATCAAGACCAACGATGACACTGGATACGCGGCGCCAACGATGGCCACCGATGGTCGTCTTGTGTTTGCCATGTTTGCCGATGGACTCGTGGCTGGACTCGATTTCTCCGGAAACGAAGTGTGGAAACGATCGCTGGGTGCCCCGCAAAGAAACAACTACGGCCATTCCTCGTCGCTTGCCACATACCGCGGTTCTCTGATCATTCAGTACGACCAGGGAGCTGCCGACGACGAGCTCTCGAAGGTGATGGCCCTGGACGGTCGGACAGGGGAGCCGATCTGGGAAAAAGTCCGCGAGATGCCGGCGTCCTGGTCCTCACCAATCGTGATCCAGCACGGCGATCAAACGCAGATCATCACGTGTGGTGATCCGTGGGTGATCGCCTATGCACCGGAAGATGGAACGGAACTATGGCGTGCGAATTGTCTGGACCGCGCGGAAGTTGGTCCCACGCCAGTGTACTCCGACGAAATGGTTTTTGCTGGGAACGACACGGCCGTTTTTGCGGCCATTCGAGCCGATGGAACCGGTGACGTTACCGAAAGCCACGTGCAATGGACAGTTGACTACGGGCTGCCAGACACTTGCAGTCCTTTGGTCACGGATGAATTTGTTTTGATGATGGCCTCTTACGGCACGCTGTCCTGCTTCGACAAGAAAGAAGGAGGCGAGGCGCTGTGGGAGGAGGATTTTGGAGCCGATTTCGTTTCTTCGCCAAGCCTGGTCGGAAAGCACGTCTATCTATTCAGTAAGGAAGGAACGGCGTGGATCGTGGAGCCCACGCGAGAAGAATGCAAACGGATCGCGGAAGCTGAACTGGGTGAGGAGTGCATGACCAGCCCTGCCTTTCAGGACGGACGGATTTTCATACGAGGAAGCCAACATCTCTTCTGCATTGGGACAGCAACGCCTGATGCAAAGTGAACCGCCGGAGTTGCAAACGCTGCAATTGAGTTTCGGACTTACTTAAGCTCTCGAGTTTTGGGTTCTTTGCCGAATGATCAAGACAACAACCACCGCCATCGACCTCACTCAAATCGACCGCATTGTCAAGGAAGTCGGCCGAGATCCCGACGTGGTCATTCCCATCTTGCAGGCTGTGCAGGAGGTCTATCGCTACTTGCCGCCGGAGGCCCTTGAGCGGGTTTGCGAACTGACCGATATCACTCCGGCTTCCATGATCGGCGTGTCATCGTTCTACGACCATTTCCGCCACAAGCCTGCCGGACGTCATATGATCAGCATCTGCACAGGCACGGCGTGTCACGTCAAGGGAGCCAACTTGGTCGACGATGCAATTCGGCAGAAGCTCGAACTCGCGCCGAGGGAAGATACCGATGCCGATGGCGAGTTCACGGTGCAGAAGGTGGCTTGTCTGGGCTGTTGCACGTTGGGTCCGGTGGTTCAAGTTGACGATGTAACGCATGGTTTTGTCACTTCCCAGACGGCACCACGGGTGGTCACGGAAATCGGTCAATCCGAAGTCAGAAAACCCGCCGTACACCGTCCGATTTCGCAGCCGTCTGGCGCAAAAACCACGGAGGTCCGCATCGGTCTAGGGTCGTGCTGTCTGGCGCTGGGCAGCGACAAGGTTCACGATGCCCTTTGCAAAGCGCTCGACGCGACTGGCGCCCGTGCTTTTGTGAAACAGGTCGGTTGCACCGGAATCTGCCACAAGACACCGCTAATCGAGATGATCGCGCCGGATGGCGCCTCTCAGATTTACACCAATGTCAAACCAGATATGGTTCGGGGCATTGTCCTGAAACACTTTAGGCCGAGCGGCATTTCTAGACCCATTCGCTACGCCGCGTCGCAGTTTCTCGATTGGTTTCACACCGACGAAGATAAGGATGTTCTGAAGAATCACAACGATGCTCGCAATGGCAAGATGGCCTCGTTCATCGGCCCTCAAAAACACCTGACCATGGACCTGTTGGACATCGTCGACCCGCTCGATTTTGACGAGTACGTTCGCTTCGACGGATTCACCGCCTTGAAGAAGTGCCTCACGCAGCTCGAGCCAGAACAGATCCTCAATGAAGTCGAGACCAGTGGCCTGCGTGGGCGAGGTGGGGCCGGCTTTCCAACTCACATCAAGTGGCGGGCCGTCCGCGCTCAGGACAATCCGACCAAGTACGTTATCTGTAATGGCGACGAAGGCGATCCCGGTGCGTTCATGGATAGAATGCTGCTGGAGTCGATCCCGTTTCGCGTCATCGAAGGGATGGCGATCGCTGCCTGCGCGCTCGATTCGCATGAAGGAATCTTCTACATTCGCGCGGAGTATCCGTTGGCTGTCAAACGCATTCGAGAGGCAATTAAGATTTGCGAGCAGCGCGGCATCCTCGGCGAATCGGTCATGGGCAGCCAGTTCAGCTTGAAGCTCGAAGTTCGCGAAGGCGCTGGTGCGTTCATCTGTGGGGAAGAAACGGCCCTGATTCACTCGATTGAAGGGCATCGTGGGACACCACGGTTGCGACCGCCCTTCCCCGCGGAAAGTGGCCTGTGGGAAAAACCCACGCTGATCAACAACGTGGAGACGTTCGCCACGATTCCCTGGATTCTGCAACATGGCGGCAAAGAGCTTGCCAAGCTTGGGACCAAGACAAGCAAGGGCACGAAAGTCTTCGCCCTGGCCGGCAAGATCCGAAACGGTGGCCTGATCGAAGTACCCATGGGAGTCACCATTCGCCAGATTGTCGAGGAAATCGGAGGTGGGGCGGCCCCTGGTCGTACTTTCAAAGCCGTGCAAATTGGCGGACCTTCCGGCGGTTGTGTGCCCGCGGAATTGTCCGAAACTCAGATCGATTACGAGTCGCTGTCCGCCGTCGGTGCGATCATGGGAAGCGGTGGACTCGTAGTACTTGACGACAAAGACTGCATGGTCGACATCGCCCGTTACTTCCTGCAATTCACGCAAGACCAGTCCTGCGGCAAGTGCACATTCTGCCGCGTGGGCACGAAGCGAATGCTCGACATCTTGGACCGGCTGTGCAATCGAAAAGGTAAGAAGGGTGATCTCGAGCAACTCGAAGCATTGTCCAAGGCCGTCGGTGCAGGCAGCATGTGCGGTCTCGGCAAGACGGCTCCCAACCCGGTCCTGTCCACTTTGAAATACTTCCGCGAGGAATACGAGGCACACATCGATGGACATTGTCCGGCAGGCAAGTGCCTCAACATGATCGACTATCGCATCAACGACAAGTGCATCGGCTGCACGCTCTGTTCCCAGCACTGCCCTGTGGATGCGATCCCAATGACCCCGTACGAGAGACACACGATTGACATGGATATCTGCACGCGATGTGACACGTGTTACCTGGTCTGTCCCGAGGACGCTGTCTTTATCGACTCGGAGCCTCAGACCAAATCAAAGCCGAAACAGGCAATCCCGACTGCGGTGTAACGTGTCCTGAGAATTGCTGTCTAATCTGGTGCAGACCGACGAGTAATGTGAGGTTACCCAACATGGTGAGAGTAAAGATCGACGATCGCGAAGTGGAGGTTCCGGCAGGATCGAATATTATCGATGCCGCCGCGAAACTCGGAGTCGAGATTCCCACACTCTGCTACCTCAAGGGATACGAGGCCTCGAATTCGTGCCAGGTCTGCACGGTCAAGGATAGTCGGACCGGCCGTTTGATCTCTGCCTGCGGAACCACGGTCGTTGATGGGATGGAGATCGAGAACGAGACAGAAGAGATCGACGAAGTTCGCCGCACGGCGCTTGAGTTGCTTTTGAGTGAGCACGTGGGAGACTGTCGCGCTCCGTGTGACTTCGCCTGTCCGGCACACATGGATATTCCGCTGATGCTGCAACAGATCAGCGACGAGGAACTGCGGGATGCGATTACAACGGTCAAGGAGGACATTGCATTACCGGCGATACTCGGTCGTGTCTGTCCCAAGCCGTGCGAGAAGGGCTGCCGCCGCAAAGGCGCGGACAGCCCCGTTGCGATCTGTGATCTGAAGCGTTACGTGGCCGACGTGGATCTGGCGACGGACGATCCGTATCTACCGCCATGCAAGCCAGAAAGTGGCAAATGCGTTGCGGTTGTTGGCGCTGGCCCCTCTGGTTTGGCGGGTGTCTACTACCTGCGGCGAGCGGGACACGCATGTACATTGATTGAGAAGAACGAGTTGCTGGGCGGACGTCTTCGCACGGAGGAAAGCGAAGAGCAGTTACCGCGAGACGTGTTGGACGCGGAAGTCAATCAGATTATTCGGCTGGGCGTCGAACTGCGGATGCAGACCGCGGTCACGGAGAAGGAACAACTCGATGCCCTCCATGGCGAGTTCGACGCCGTGCTGCTGGCGATTGGCAAGACCATGCCAGATCAAGTCGAACGGCTAGGCATTAGGGCGGCTCGAAAGGGAATCGATGTCGACAGAGAAACCTATTCGACCAACCGCCGCGGCGTGTTTGCTGTCGGCAACTCGTTGCGTGGCAAAGGCATGGTCGTGCGAAGTACCGCCGACGGCAAGGAAGCCGCCTATATCATCAACCAGTTTCTTTCTGGGGAGAAGGATCTGAGTCTGGGATATGAATTCTCATCGCGCATCGGCCGTGTGGAGTCAGGCGAAATCGACGAGTTTTTGGCCGGCTCAATCAGTGCCCAGCGATCAATTCCCGATTCTGGCACGAACTACGAGCAACTCGATGCGGCTGAACAATCAGATCGATGTTTCGACTGCACCTGTGCCTCCCACGGCAACTGTAAACTCGAACGCTGGTCGGAATTCTACGGAGCGAACCCAAATCGCTTTCCCAGAGAACGGCGACCTTACGAAGTGGTGGGACGTGAATCGTCCGTCCTGTTCGAGCCGGGAAAGTGTATCAAGTGCGAACTGTGCATCAAGATTGCTGAGCGAGCCCAGGAACCGCTGGGATTGGCGTTTGTCGGTCGCGGTTTCGACATCCTCCTAAGCGTCCCGTTCGAAGGAGAGATGGACGACGCGTTGACCAAAGTGGCAGCTGATTGTGTCGCCGCGTGCCCCACGGCGGCACTGTCCTTTGCCGAAGGACGCCGGCCACCCGTTCTCGTCCAACTTGGCGGCGTGATCAAATCGAATGCGGAACAAACCTTGGATGCTTCCTAACGAAGTTCTGCTTGGATCGACTTGCGAGGGATGACCGAGGGCCGTGAACCGCGCTGCTCGTCCTCAGGATTTCGAATCCCGTCGCACGCGTACTTGACCATCCGCGGTGAATCGTAGTTTTGCCCTCTTCTCACTCGGCCACGAATTCCAAAACGATGCGACCAGCAACACCGCAATCGCCGCATAGACGATCGGATCCGAGACAATCACAAACTTTCCCGTCATCAGCAGGATCGCCGCAAACAACCCGATCCAAAAAGGCGCGTAGCCCTGACGGCGTTTTGCACCAACCGCTAATCCGCCAACGGCGAAGGTCAAACATGTTGCGGTGAGCGGAAACAGATAGACCGTCTGCATCAGAAATGTCAGACCCATTGAACCGAGCAACCCAGCATACGCGGGAATCTGGCACGGACACACAAACCTCGGGACCAAAGCCAGGCCGAAACAAGGCAGGACGGAAAGGTATCTGCGTAATCCGAACTTGGACCTGCGACTCTTCATCCCTGGGGGGCTCCAAAATGTAACAACGTCCGGCATTGGCTCGTCAAGCTGAGCACGTTTGCGACTTGGCTTTGTCTCAAAACCAAAAATAGCTGGCCTCGAAGCGGCACCATTAGTCCCCTCTACCGCTTGGAGATCGTGCAGCTTTTTGTTGATGGTTTGCAAGGGTTTTCACATCATGTCACCTCTCCCCATGTCACCTCTCCCTTGGGAGAGGTCGCGGCTTCAGCCGCGGGAGAGGGGCTTTATTGGCTTTCTTAAGGCGAAATGGTTCGCACTGATCATAAGCGCCCTCTCCGGGCCGCTACCGCGTCCGACCTCTCCCAGCGAGGTCGTGCAGTTGCCAAGTTACCGTTGGCGTTCGAGTTATCGGATTACCTCCCCGCGCCGCGGGGAGGTCGGACGCGGTAGCGGCCGGGTGGGGCCTTTTCTTTGGCGTTGAGTATTGAAAAACTCGGTGAAGCGAATTGCCCTCTCCGGGCCTGACGGCCCGACTCTCCCAAAGGGGGTTCCTCGCGCAGTTTAGTGGGTAGTATGTTATTGGTTTGGCATTTTCGATGGTATTGATGATGGTTTCTTTATGTCTGATTTAGCAAAACACTATTCGTTGTTGCTGGGACT
>PVBE011357717.1_pt1 | contig 27615 bp, 24 predicted proteins | sample 1631181 | NCBI WGS metagenome assembly PVBE01 (sample SAMN08397723, study PRJNA350692) | Marine metagenome, whole genome shotgun sequencing project. | isolation source: water | place: Pacific Ocean | collected 2012-04
ACTTATGCATATAAAACCACTGTAATATTGATGTGTTGAATTCAGATTTAACAAAAATAAATTCAGATTGAAGAAAATAATCGATCAAACAAGGAGGTGGAGCGCCTTCATTTCTTTGACTAAAATGACGAGAATAGTTTTCTACCCCTTTGCAGTAGCCTAACTCTTTGATCATTTCAATATCATGCTTGGTTTTTTCTAAGATCCTTTGCCTTTCGATTAAACGATTTTCTTTATCAAAAAAAACAGATCTTTCTTCTAGCTCCATTGAAATCGTATCAATAGCTTGATACCGAATATTTTCAGGAGTTACATAGTGAGATCCAGGGAAAATTTGGACTTTTTGCATTTGAGAAATTGATTTTCCTGTTAATGGATCGATTTCACTGATTTTTTCTACTTCATCTCCAAAAAATTCAATACGATAGGCAAGATCATCTTCGTAAGCAGGTACAATATCTAGCACATCACCTCGTACACGAAATGTAGCTCTTACAAGATCATAGTCATTTCTTTTATAGTGCATCTCGACCAAGTGAAGTAAAATATCATCTCTTCGAACTTTTTGCCCAACAGACATCTCTAAAACCATCTGGGAGTAATACTCTGGAGAGCCTAGGCCATAGATACAAGAAATAGAGGCTACGATCAAAACATCATCTCGTTCAATTAAAGATCTCGTCGCAGAAAGGCGCATTTTTTCAATGCTTTCATTAATGGACATATCTTTTTCGATATAGGTATCGGTTCTGGCGATATAAGCTTCGGGTTGATAATAATCGTAATAGGAAACAAAAAACTCGATCGCATTTTCAGGAAAAAAATTTTTAAACTCTTGGTAAAGCTGAGCTGCTAAAGTTTTATTATGGGCTAAGATCAGTGTAGGTTTTTGCACTTTTTCAATAATATTGGCCATAGTAAAAGTTTTACCAGAACCAGTAACTCCCAGAAGAACCTGTGCTCTTTTTTGCTCTTTGATCCCAGCACATAAGCGCTCAATAGCATGCGGTTGATCTCCAGTTGGCTGAAAATTTGAATGTAGACGAAACATTAGATATACTCTTTATTTCTTACTGATGTTACGCGGCAAGAGTGAAAAAAGAAAAATCTGACTGGAAAAGATCCATTTAATTTTTTGTCGTAACGTCAGTTTCTTATCAAACGCATAAATTTTGACCATTCTACGGTCTCTAAGATGCATTATTTACGTATTTCTCTATGAGTTTACTTAGATCTTTATTTTCATCCAAAAGATCGATCACAATCACAGCAATCGATGCTAAGATCACAGCAATCAATAAACATCTTTTCCAAAAACCTTTAAATTTTTTAGGCAATGTCCATGCCATTAAAGCAGGAAGGATGCCTAATAAAATCGCTACAAAAATGGCTGCATATTGCAAGGCTAAAATAAAACCATGCTGATACACCAAAACAAAAATAAGAGGAGGAATAAATGTCAAAAGACAAGCGATCAATCTGCCTCCACCTGTTTTTTTAATTTTAAGCCCATCAGTTAAAAAATCAGATAAGCTTAAAGATACACCCAAAAAAGACGTAATAATGGCACAAAAAGCAAAAAGGTGAGCTCCTAGACCAATTAAAGGATTTTTTAGAATACGCATCAGAGGGACCGTTGCAGAGGCGCCCTCTTGCCAAGCGGAAACAAGACTATTTTCTCCCGTTAAAGGAACTGTACCTAGGATTAAAAATTCCCAAAGTACATAGACTATAAGAGGCAAAGTGCTTCCAATGATAATCGTAAGGGTTAATTTTTTTCGATTGTGGTTCATGTATGTAGTGAGACTGGGAATGATAACGTGAAATCCAAAAGATGTGATCACAACGGGAAGCCCCAGCGCCAGAGCTCTTAGATCCATATGAGATAAATAACTGAGCTGTACATGAGAAGGTAAAAAAATAACTAATAAAATATAAGCTAAGATAAGCCCAATCATAAAAAATCGGTTGATCAGATCTACAGACCTTGTTCCCAAATAGACAAAGATTCCGAAAAAAATCAGCATGGGAAAGGGAGCTAAAACTCTAGGAATCTGATAACCTGTAATTTCCTGTACAAAGGAAGTAAAAATAGGAGTGCTTCCTGCAATATAAGCTGCTGTAAGACAATAAAGAAGTAAAAGATACGCGCTCCAACTAATTACTTTACCCAAAACACCCAAAGTTTTATCAGCCATAGTGACTAAGTTCACATCTCCTTTAAAATGAAGATTAACTTCTAAAAAAAGAAGGGCCGTGATCAACATAAAACCCCAACATACGGCTAAAAGAGCTAGAGAGGGCAAAAAACCAGAAAAAGCAGTAGTTATAGGAATAGCCAACATGCCCGCTCCGATAGCTGTTCCTGCTACTAAAAAAACGCCTCCTAAAAAATGACTTATTCTAAATAACATTTTTAATTCCTTTTATCACTAATGTTACGCTCCAAGAGCAAAAAATTAAATGAATCTTTTCCAGTCAGAATTTATAATGTACGAACTGAGAAAATTTTTAAAATTTGTTGAATTAGGATAAAAAGAGAAAAAATAATCACAAGAATTAAAGATATTTTTCCCCCTTTAACATGATAAGAGGAGGAAATTTTTTTTTTATATCTTCCAATCCATGCCATTAAAGCAGGCAGAAGCCCGAAAAGTAAAATAGCACAGATCCCCCCAGCAAAACCGAGAGCTTGGTAAAAAATTGTAGGATAAATCAAAGCAAATAATAAAGGAGGTAAGAGAGTCAATAAAATAAGCCAAGTACAGTGTTTTCTTGTAGGTTTAACTTTAAGACCATCTGCAATGAAATGCATTAAACCAAGCGATTGAGCAATAAAGGAAGTAACGACTGCAAAAAAAGCAAACCCTTGTGCAAACAACCCTAAGCTTGAGTTCACTAATCTAATATTGAGAGCATGTGCTGCCTCTTGGCCTTTATGATACGTATCCAAAAGGCCTCCTTCTCCCTGAAAGGGGACAATCCCTACAACTAAATAATCCCAAATTAAATAAATGATCAAAACGAAAAAGCTTCCACCTAAAATAGTGATACGCATTAGTTTAAGATCCCCTTTTAAATACGCAGTAAGAGAGGGAATCATATTATGAAAACCAAACGATGTAATCAGCACCGGTAAAGGTAAAAGTGTATATTTCCAATTCACATGCAACAAATAATCAGGGTGAACCCATTCAATACCTGATAAAATCATGCCAAAATAACAAATAACCAGCCCCGCCATTAAAAACCGGTTAAAAACATCAACAGGCCTTGTGCCAAAATAAACAACGCTTCCTAAAAGGAGTGTAAAAAAAATACTGATGTGGGCGTTAGAAATTTTTTGCCCCAAAACCTCTGTTAAAAACTCAGAAAAAATAGACCCTGTTCCTGAAATATAGGCAACTAAAAGGGAATAAAATAGAAAAAGATATAAAATCCAACTTCCCACTTTTCCTACAGGCCCAATAGCTTTCTCTGCCATGGATACGATGTTGATCTGCCCTTTAAACCAACCATTGACTTCTACTAAAAGAAGCGCGGTAAATGTCATAAAAATCCAAGAGATAAAGAAAAGAAAAAGAGAAGGAAAAAACCCAGAAAGTCCAGCTAAAATAGGAAGAGCCAACATACCCGCTCCTATACAGCTTCCAGAAATTAATAACATTCCCCCAAAAACTCTTCCAGAAATCCGTTGCTTTTTCAAAGATGTACTCTCTTATTCACTCTTGCTACGTAACATCAGTTATTCATCATGATTTCAAAATTAGTTTTAAGCCATGATGGATATAGAAACCAGAATTTTGAAATGGGAAAAACCTTATTGTTTCATTTTTTCCACTTTACGTTCTTCTTGATCTAGCCTTCCCATCTCATAGCCTTCAAAATCTACAAATTTAAAGAAACGCTCTAGCTTTGGATCTGTTTGACAGACTTGTCTTGCCATCTCTTGTGCTATATATCGATAATTGGGATGACCCGCTGGGGATGATCTCAGTTCACAAAGCCACTGAAGGGCTCTTAAATTCACATGAAAATACCAATGAACGTTGTATGCCATAGGGACTACATATTGAGCTTCTTCTGGGAGTTCCGCTGCAATCGTTTTATAGGCTTGTTTAGCACTTTCCATGGCTTCAATATAGTCTTTTTCCATATCTGTATCTTGAATTTCAGAGGGAACAAAATAACCATAATTACAAGTAAGAAGCTGTCTTTCTTGTGTTAGAAGGCGATGACGATGCAAGTCGCGATAAATACCAAAATCGGCCAAAATTTCAAAAGTATAAACAGCATTTTCTAAAGCTCTAGGCGATTTATGACGTCTGTTTTCCCTCGGAGTACAAGCTGCATCTAAAATTCTCAAAAGTTCTTCTTCTGAGAGTTTGCGAGCCATATTTTGCAATCCGTCTAAAGATGCGGAAGAATATTCAAAAAGAAGGCCCCCTGCAATTTTATAAGCTGCATCTGGATCATGATAAATCAGCTTTACACCTGGTTTTCGTACATCATCAACTTCATCCCTATGCTGCGAGGCAAGTTGTTTAAGTTCCCCTTGAAGCTCTTCATAGAAAACGGAAAACATTTGTTGGTGTTTATGTCCAAGATCAGATCGTCTAACAAAAGAAGGGATCACTTTTGAAAGTTCTTGATGTACTTTTTTGCCCAACTCTTGAAGTTCCGCCAAATTATGGCAGTTCATTTTTTGAATTAACCCTTCAAAAAACCTTCCATTCCCAAACACACCCATATTTGTTAAAGCAGATGCGGGTAAAAGCCCCCGCAGGCAATCTAAAACTTTTGCTCGAAGAGATGCTGTATAAGCTACTTTAGAAATATGGTGATCTTTAGGGAATTTTTGTTCAATAAGAGCGGTAAGAGGAGGGACAAGTTTGCTATAGGTCTCAAAAAGATCATTGCATGTCTGCATATAAAGATCGCGATATGCAGAGGTCATTAAAATCGGCTCTTGGTAAAAGAGATATTCACCATCCACTTTTTGATCAAAGTAGATATAACGAGTCGATTTTTCTAATGGAGAGCCCCCAATTCGAGCATCTTCTATGACTTTAGCGCCAAGCATAGAAATATTTTCAACAGCGAGGTGTGCGCCTCCCAATTCACCAATTGAGTCATCTCCATATCCATCTAAAATACGATCATAGAAACTTTGAGCTTTTTTAATTGCAATCACTTGCTGATCAGAACTCTCGCCTTCTGAAAATTTCCCTGCAATCTCACTAAACCCCGTATCTTCATTAAGAATAAATTCTTTTAAAAGAAGAGATCTTAAGCCAAGGCTAGATCTAGAATAACGAGAAAACAAAGCGCCCTTTATGACCTCGGGAAGGTTTCGAAGGGCAAAAACATTACTGGTTGTACTTGTAACAAATCTTTCTAAGATTTTAATTTGATCTTCAGAAAAATCTTCGTACCTTTGAGACATCTCAAAACCTCATTTTTTAACTTGGTCGATCTCTAAGACTGCCATAATTATGAGTGGCCTTTCAAGTAAAAAGTCCCCTGTATGGCCATCATGGCTTAAAAAATAAAATAAAAGTTCATTTATGCAATTTATTAACCTGAGTTTTGATCCATGCATTTGAAGTGGAAGTAGTATATACTAAAATATATTCATCCCCATCAAGGATTGGTTTTTATGTATTTAAGTCTAAGCAAAAAAAATATTCATATTCTTAAGCGCCTTCGTAGAAATCGTAAATCTTCATCTATTCGAGAACTTTTAAAGGAAACTCGATTATCAAAATCAGATCTCATCGCTCCTTTCTTTCTTATCGAAGGGGAAAAACAAAAACAGCCTTTAAAGCATATGCCAAACATCTATCGCCTTTCATCAGATCTTATTTTAAAGGAAGCAGAATCTCTTCATCAAAAAGGAATACAAGCCATTGCTTTGTTTCCCGTTGTCCCCAAAGAAAAAAAATGTTCCGGAGCAAAAGAGGCTTACAATTCCAAGAACCATCTTCTTCAAACGATTAGACTTATTAAAAAAGAGATTCCTTCTTTATGCCTCATCTCTGATATCGCATTAGATCCTTACACTTCTCATGGGCATGATGGAATCGTGGGAGATTCTCAAAAAATTTTAAACGATGCCACTTTAGAAATTTTAGGAAAAATGGCCCTGGTTCAAGCAGAAGCTGGCGTTGATATCGTAGCTCCCAGTGATATGATGGATGGAAGAGTTGCCTATATTCGTGAAAAATTGGATAAAAATCATTTCACAGATACTTCTATTTTATCTTATGCAGCAAAATACGCTTCATGCTTTTACGCGCCTTTTCGAGAAGCGCTCAATTCAAAACTCAGTTTTGGAAATAAAAAAACCTACCAGATAGATCCTGCCAATCAAAGAGAATCGCTCTTAGAAGCCTTATTAGATGAACAAGAGGGCGCAGATATTTTAATGGTTAAACCAGCAAGCATGTATCTTGATATTATCCATCAATTAAAAGAGGCTACAAAAAGACCCATAGCAGCCTTTCATGTTAGCGGTGAATATGCAATGATCTTAGCAGCTGAAGAAAAAGGATACCTCAACGGAGCCGATGCACTTTATGAAACACTTCTTTCTATAAAAAGAGCAGGAGCCAGCATCATATTTTCCTACGCTATTCCTAAAATACTTCCTCTACTCTCTTGAGTATCTAGAATAGGGAAACTTTTTAAATTATTTAATTTACATAAATATTTTTTTAAAATAGCATGTCTGTTTTTCAAAAAAATTATAACCATATGTCACTTCAAATCAACACAATTTCAGCTGAAGATACGTGTTATATTTGCTATGGGAAATTATCTGAACAAAAAATTACTTTGTCTCATGATAACCTTCATTCTTGTTGTGAAATTTGTTTAATAAGTTGGTTACTGAGAAGCCCTACCTGTCCTGTTTGTAGAAAAGATTTAGTCACTCAAAGCTCAAAAATTAACTCTATTTGTACTTCAATATTCTTCCAATATCTTATTCAAGGTCTTTCTGAAATAATAAAAGTAGAGGCTCCTTTAACAACCGCTTGTTTAGTAGGATTTCTATCATTAAAAAATCCTCCTTTTCTAAGAGCAGTTATAGACATTACGTCATCAGGACTCACAACAACAATAGGAACACTATCTTTTATCAAATTAGGAGAAGTATGCATAAAAATGCTTGAATCAGAAGAAAATGCTTCCTCTGTTGCTTTAACAGCAATTGCAATAAGCACGTTCTTTTCAGAGCTTATAATAGGTGAAAATCCTTTTTCTGCATTTGGACTTGCAGGATTCTCATTCGTTACAGGAACTTTTGGTGTGACATCAGCAATTCAAATCCGAGATAAGGATCCAGAAGAACAAAAAAAATTCATGAAGACTGCACAAAAATGTTTAAAATTCTCAATGCTAGCAGCAAGCCTAACCGGCGTAGTATTTAGCAAAAATACTGCAACCAAAGCAACTCTAGGAATTACAGCCGCTGCAACTGCTGCATCTGTAGGGTTGGGGTGGGGACTATCACTTAATCTTAGATCTTTTAATAAAAAGTAGGTGTTGAATTGAATCTTTCAAAGAAAAGAATCTCATAAAGCTCTTTTCCTATTGGTGGTAAGGATAAAATTCAGTTTTAAAATCATACCACTTGTAATTCAAAAACCGATTCCTAAATTACAAGCGGTATAAACTTAAGAACCCCATCCATATAGGGCTTCTTAACGCAAATCAGCAGGGGTTAATTTTGATAATTCAAGTTGAAAAAGTTCGCCAGGACACGCAATTCTTCGCTTCAGCTGTACATATTTAAATGCAGTTTTAAAACTCAAATCAAATCGTTTCATCAAATAGAAAATAACCATTGTGGGACTTCTAGACACGCCAGTATTACAGTGTATGAAAATCTTTTTTCCCTGAGATCGCGCAGTTTCAATAAAATCATAAATTCGATTAGCGATGTTTAAAATTTCACCTTCTTTAAATTTTACTCTAGATTGTGGTACCTTATCTCCAAGACAAAAATAACGTCTCTCGTAATTCTTCCATTGATTCTGTAGTTTAGGATATTCTGAGGGAACTTCTATTTCGTCACCATTTATAGACGCAATAAAAGTAATACCGTGCTCGCGTAAGAATTGTGTGTTCTTCTTTCGTAGGTCTATTATTTCTTGTTCTGTTACTTCATCGATTGGTTTTTGGGAGAAATGAGCTCCTTTACTTATATAACCTGCATTCTCCTGCGTCCCTAAAAATAAATAATCAAGAACTTGTGAAGGGGGTGGATCTATCAGATCGTTTCCATCAGGTGCTTGTATCGAATTATCTCGAGCATACGCTTCTATAGACTCTTTTATTTGCTGTTTTTTGGCTTCAGTCATTTGAAAGAGGACTGTTTTTGCGGAAGCTGGGACTATAGGTTGATTGGAAGGTTTTCTTATGTAAGTAATTATTTTTGAAGCAAAATCAAAAAGAATCACTAAAGGTACTGTCACCAATGAAAAAATAGCTTTAGAAATCTGTATGATTTTACGGTCTTCATTTTTAGGTAAAGCGTGATCTAAAAAGCAAGCTGTCAACGGAAAAGTTTCTTGCATCTGTTGTAAGTAATTATTTGAAGACGCTGCAACCATATATTAATTTCCTTATTTTAAATTTTTTAGAAAAACAATAAAAAGAATAGTTGTTTTTTGCAATTTTTAATTTCCCAGGGCGTTATTCCAGCTAGCTCTTTTTAGAAATACTTTTTTAAGAGAAGATTTTTGTTTTAGAAGAGTCAGTTAGTAAAAAGTAGGTGTTGAATTGAATCTTTCAAAGAAAAGAGTCTCGTACAGCTCTTTTCCTGTGTTTGATTTTTGTCCCACATCTCGAAGCCAAGCTGCCATTCCATAACCAATTCTTGTACGGGAAGACTTATTAAGAAAAATATCTAAAGGCATCGTAACAGAAAAACCCTTATCAAAATAACGTGATCCACCAATACGATCATTCCCATTGGTATAAGTGATCCATAAACCCACCCGAAGGCTACTTGGAAAAGTTCGATATCCTTCAAGTCTAATTCCTTTATCCCAAGCTAGAAATTGGCCGATACTCGCTTTGAAATCTAGCTTTAAAGGCCTGTATTGATAGTAAAGATTCAAAAAATATTGAAGCCCATAATAGGGTACGTATTTGGGTGTAAATCCATCGAGCTTTCTCACACGGTGCTGAAACCCAAGGCCGTGATAGTTTCTTTTCAAAAGGGTAGCTCCTTCAACTCCTATGGCCCAGTTTGCCTGTACTGAATACTGAAGAACCTCTGCTGCAACGCCTGCATAAGCAGTTTCAAAATAACCTAGAGAAATTCTAGAAAAAAAACCTTTCCCCATGTTCCAACTTTTTTGAGCATATGCTTCATCTAGATGAAAAGAGCTCGATTGATGATATAAAATCGCATCACTTCTTACATTAATGATTTGAGAAGGGTTCATTCTATCAATAGATCCAATTTTTTTAGAACTGGCTTTGATCGTATAACTCGCTAACATTTCATAGTAAATTTGATCAAAAATGTATCCATCTAGTCCTGCAGTTAACCCCACATCAAATTTAAATTTCCCAGATGCGCTTCCAAAATAAGAGCGAAACATAGGACGAAAAGTAAATACCCAAATTTTCTTACGCCTTTCAAAAAGAGACTGACTTTCGTAAAAAGAAGGTGGATACGTAACTTCTGATAAAGGAGAAAGAATAGAAAGTTCATTTTCTCCAAGAGTTCTTAAATGATAACGACAAAGCTCCTGGCGATCAAAAATATATTCTTGAGAAGAGACTCCATCTGCTTCCACAACGACAGTCACTCCTTTAATATTTGAGGGCAAAAGTGAACTTAAAAGATCTACAAGTCTAAGACGAAGCGCTTCTTCTTCTCTATAACGAACATTGATAACCTTAACCCAAAGAGAATCTTCCTTTTTTCCAGGGACAAGACGCAGGCTGTATAAATCTAATCCTTGTTCTTTAAACGCATAAGCAAGCGAATAGGTAAACTCTTGATCACTTCGATGTATTCCTAAAGGCTCTATATCTACAGGTGCTACGTAAGGCTCAGGATCATAAATTTTGGGAAATAAGCCTTTGCTATCTCCAAAATTATAAGTAAGTTGACCTTGAGCTGCTATTTTTTCTCCCCTTAAAGAGCTTACAGAAAGACGTAAAAGATCAAATAAATTCCAATGAACCCCTGCATTGATTTTAGTTTTTTGACTTCTTCCATCTGGGTGCTCTGAGTGATGCCCTTTATAGTTGTTTACATCATATTCTACAGCAAGCGAAAGACCTTTTAATAATTGACTCCCTCTTCGAAAAGGAGTCCAAGCACCTGCTGCATAAAAGCCTTTCATCCTACCTGCGCCGTAACCTGCAGTAAGTTCTAAATTTAAATCCAAAAAAGTCTTCGTACCAGCAGCATAAAAAGAACGAAAACGGCGTGTCCCCATAAAATCCATATAACCTACAGCAAACTCGGGAAGAAAAGGGATTCCGTCTTCTTTTCGAAGAAGAGAAAATTTTATATTTGCAGCGCGCTCTGCATCATCTCCAAATCCTTCATGCCCAAAAACAGGGGCAACCTTATTTTTAAAAACCCAGTAGTTCCCCCCTACTTCCAAACGTTCGAAAAGCTGAAATACAAGACCATACATATAATAGGGCGGCATATTCGCAAAACCAAACCCAAGTACTCCAGCTTTGTTCATCCTTGCGGAAGGCATCGTAAAATACCCCCCAACCATGTGGTAGTTATAAATAAAAGGCAGTTGATCACGGATCCTTTGATCGATTGTTTCTACAATAGCAAGATCTCGAAAAAGCGCTTCACTATCATCTTCGAAATCACAGGGATTATTGGCATAGACAAAAGAAAAAATCGAAAAAAAACACCAAAGATGTTTCATATTATTTTATATATTGGCTCATTTATGATCGTCGATTTATCGATATATACTACTTCCATTTCAAACGTATGGAGTTTGAATTATGAACATAATGGGTATAATAAAATAGGTTCACTATATCTTCTCTTAAAAAATTTATTAATAGTGAAAATATTCAAGAAAATTCTAATTTTCAAATAATTTTTTCAAAGCTATAGTTTTAATTGAAGATTTTTTGCAAATTCTATTATACTTCACCAATAACAAATGACTTTTTTTCAGATATGTATACAGATTACAATTCAAGAACTGTGCTAAAGCCCATACAAAAAAATAAAACCTTAGGAAAAATATGAGTTATCTTAAAGATTTCCAAAAAAGAATTGAAGAAAATGATTATCCAGGGTTTTTAAAACTATGGGAAGAATTCTGCTATAGTGATGAATGCGATTCTAAAGAATTTATAAAAATACTGGAAACTGTAAAGGCTTCTTCACTGAATGCATCTTTTGGAAACCATGTAGAAAAAAGTTTAACTTTATGGGAAACCATTCAAGACCCTAAAGCATCTCATGAAGTTCTTAAATCAATCTTTGATCTACAGTCGACAAATCACGACTCTCTTTTTGAATTTGCCTTAAATTACTTAACAAAACGTTATCCAGGAGACATCCATTTTCAGGAAAAAGCACGATTGATCGGGCTTCGTTTAGGGGGAAATTTTCAAGGAGCAATTAGTAATTATGAACTTCTCTCCCACATGCAAAAAGGAAATTTTGTTTTTCATTCAAAAGGATGGGGTGTCAGTGAAATCATGGACGTCTCCTTAATCCGAGAAGAGCTCAGCCTTGAATGTGATTTTGTTGTTGGAATTAAACATATCTCCTTTCTAAATGCTTTTAAAACACTTATTCCCTTATCTAACGATCATTTTTTAGTGAGAAGATTTGGAAACCCAGATCTTTTAGAAAAACAATCTCGTGAAAATCCCACTGAAGTAATCCGCTGCATGCTTCGAGACTTAGGTCCTAAAACAGCTGCAGAAATTAAAGAAGAACTTTCTGATCTTGTAATTCCTTTAGAAGACTGGAATCGATGGTGGCAAACAGCTCGTAGTAAGATTAAAAAAGACACAAAAATTGAATCTCCCAAAACCCTCAAACTGCCCTTTCAACTAAGAGACGAAGAAATCCCCCATGAAGTTGCTTTTTATAAAGCTCTAGAATCAAAGCCTGATATTTCACAAATCATTCAAATGGTTTACTCATTTATCAGAGATTTTTCTGAAACTCTAAAAAATAAAGAATTTAGAAGTTCTTTGGAAACTAAAATTCAAACTCTTTTAAATGCAGATGAATTATTAGAAGCACACCGTATACCACTTCTATTTTTCATGGAAGATCTTTACGAAGAAAAAAAACATGATCGTTCGAAAAAATGGATCCTAGAATGTAAAGATTTAAATCAACTTTTACAAGATATCGATATCATTTCTTACAAAAAAAGAATTTTAACCATTGTTCGTTCTGTAAGAAAAGATTGGCAAGCCATTTTCTTTGCTTCTCTTTTCTCAATCGATCAAAGCCTCATTAGAGATTATATCTTAAATGAACTGATGAAAAATAACGTGTTTGATGAGCTTAAAAATAAAATATCTGAACTTCTCAAATACCCTGTTTCTTATCCTGAGCTTTATGTTTGGTATTTTCAAAAACTTTTAGATAAAAAATCAAAGATCCCTTATGCCGATTCAAAAGGAAGAAGCCGTTTTTTCGAAGGATTTTTAATCCTTCTAGATCATTTGGAACAAAAACCAAACTATAGAGATCTTGCGAAAAAGATGGTCTCCATTCTTTTACAAAAACGCTTTCAAGTGGTAAGAGACATTTTAAAAGAGTCTACTTTAGAAGATGTTCAAGAGTTTCTTCTTTTAGCTACAAAATGTGAAATTTTTACAGATCATGATATTAAAATCATCCGCTCTCTTGCAGAGGTTGTGTATCCTGCTCTTTCTAAAGGAAAAGAAGAAGAAGAGGAAGAAGAAATCATATGGACAACAAAAGAGAGTTACCAAAAAACGCAACAGAAAATCGAAAAAATCGCAACTGTTGACACGGTCGAAAATGCAAAAGAAATCGAAGAGGCAAGATCTCACGGAGATCTTAGAGAAAATGCAGAGTTTAAATCTGCTCTAGAAAGAAGAGATCGGCTGCAAGCAGAACTCCAATTTTTATCCACCCAACTCGATCATGCACGTATTCTTACTCATTCTGATGTTTCTATTCATTCTGTAGATGTAGGAACAATCGTAGAATGTGAAAATACGAAAGGAGAAACCAAACGTTTTACACTACTCGGTCCCTGGGATGCTAATCCTGAAAAAAACATCCTTTCCTTTCAATCAAAATTAGCAAAATCTATGAAAGGAAAAAAAATAGGTGAAAAATTTCAATTTCAGCAAGAAGAGTTTACCATTATTGACATTCATAATTTTTTTGATGAAAAATAATAGTATTGAAGAGATACTTGTGAAAAAGGCTTATAAAAAATGCATCATTCCCGGCAATTAGTTCAGCTTGTAATTGCTTCTAAAAACATTCATAAAATAAGAGAATGTAAAGCTATTTTAAAAGTTCTCTTCCATGTTGATATTTTAACTCTTATGGATTTTCCTAACTATGTTCCCCCCGAGGAAACAGGAAGTACTTTTGAAGAAAACGCCTCATTAAAAGCAGTTCATGCAGCAAAAAAGCTCAACACTTGGGTAATTGCTGATGATTCAGGCATTGTTGTTCCTGCCTTAAATGGCGCTCCTGGAGTTTTCTCTGCTAGATACGCAGGAAAAGATGCTAGCGATGCAGATAATCGTAAAAAACTTCTTCAAGAGATGAACTATCTTAGAGATGATGATCGTTATGCTTATTTTGAATGTGCCATAGCCCTTGCCTCTCCTGATGGTCTCAGAAAGTGTGTAAAAGGAACTTGTGAGGGAACCCTGACTTCTCAAGAAAAAGGCGGCAGCGGTTTTGGTTACGATCCTCTCTTTGTCAAACATGAATATAGAAAAACCTTTGCAGAATTAGAAGAATCTGTAAAAAACCGAATTTCTCATCGTAGAAAAGCTCTTGATAAAATTCTCCTATCCTTGGAAGCTCTCGTTGCATTATCTAGTTGATGGCTATAATCTTCTTTTTTACCTTTCAGAAGACATCAGAAATTTTGAACAAAAAAGATACGAAGTCATTGAACTTTTAGAGACAAAGCTCTCTCATGTAAAACTTAATATTACAGTTGTTTTTGATGGTGCTCATCATTTTGGAGAAGAAAGTGGACTTCACTATAAACCTTCTTTGCAAATTGCTTTTTCGCCTAAAGGACAAACGGCAGATGATTATATTTTAGAAAAAATCGAATACACACCTTATCCCGCAGATTTTACTATTGTTACTTCTGATAAAGCCTTAGCAAGACAATGCAGAGAAAAAGGCTCCCATACAAAATCGATTTCTTCTTTTTTGAATTGGATTTCTAAAAAATCTGAAAAAACGCAGAAACCTTTAAAGGAAAAATTTACAGAAACGGATGAAGATTTTGAAAGGCTTTTAAAAAGCTTCGAAAAAAAGTGGAAACAAGACTTCAAGGATAAAAAATAAAAATCCCTTTTACAGATAAGAAAAAATTTTGTAAAACTTACAACTACAAAACAAGAGCAAAAAGGCTTTTTATCCCATGAAAAAAAAAATCATTCTCTTTTTATGCATTCTAAGTATTTTTGCATTTATTTTTTCCTTTCGCTCTACTCACAAACATGAATTTGCTGTTTGTGCAATGTTTCAAAATGAAGCGCCTTATTTAAAAGAATGGATTGACTATCATCATAACGTCTTAGGCGCTACATATTTTTACCTTTATAACAATGAAAGCCAAGACAACTATGAAGAAGTTTTGGCTCCCTATATCGAAAAAGGTTTAGTTGAATTAATTGAGTGGGAGTACTCTTTGAAAAACTTTGTTTGTGTTGATCTTCCCCTCAGACAAAAGATAAAGTGTCAATTAGGGGCCTATAATGACTGTTTAAAGAAAAGAGCTTTAGGCAAAGTGCATTGGGTTTCTATTCAAGATATCGATGAATTTGTTGTTCCTGTTCAAAATGTGGTTTCCTTTAAAAATCTTTTAAAAAATTATAGAACTCTTTCGTGGAAAACAAAATTTAAAAATCTTTTTCGAAATCATCATCGCTCAATAGGAAGCATTAGAATTCCTTGGCTTCTTTTTGGAACATCAAACCAATGGGATATCGATACAAATGAGCTTTTGACAGAAAAGCTCTATTTAAGAGCGCCTGATAATCATCCCTGGAACTCTACAATTAAAAGTATTCATCGTCCTGAATCGATCGATTTTTGTCATATTCATGATGCTATTTTACATAAAAATTATAAGCATAAAAATGTGTCAACTTCTCAGCTTCGATTACACCATTATTGGTCAGGTCCTGAGAAAAAACTCATGGAAAAAAGAAAGTATTCAAAAGAAATGGTGCAAAAGTTTTCTGATGAAGTGAATGTGATTGAAGACAAAACTATTTTTCCTTATTTACTGATGTTACGCGGCAAGAGTGAAAAAAAGAGATGAGAGGTTTTTCATTTTTCAAAAAAAAAGTCACTTTAATACTGGCAATAGTGACTTGTATTTTCACTTCTCTTTTTTACTTCACATTTCGATCTAAGTATGAGCATGAATTTGCCATCTGCACGATGATTCAAAACGAAGCTCCCTATTTAAAAGAATGGATTGATTACCATCACTATGTCTTAGGAGCTACCTATTTTTATCTTTATAACAATGAAAGTACGGATCATTACGAAGAAGTTTTAGCCCCTTACATCAAAAAAGGGTTAGTTGAATTAATCGAATGGCGCTCCTGTGAAGAAAATGCTCTCCAACAAGATAAGGTCACTGTTCCCTGGATGGCTTATCAACTTGGAGCCTTTAATGATTGTTTAAAAAATAGAGCCTTAAAAAAGGTTTGTTGGCTTTCTATACACGATGTTGATGAATTCATCGTGCCAGTCCAAAGCGCCGCTTCTTTTAAGAAAATTTTGAAAGCTTATTCTACAGTTTCATTAAAAACAAAATTCAAAAATCTCTTTCGCCGTAACTATCATTTTGTAGGAAGCATCCATATTCCCTGGCTTATCTTTGGAACGTCACATCAATGGGATATAGATACAAATGAATTTTTAACAGAAAAGCTCTATTTAAGAGCACCTATCGACCATCATAGAAATAAAAATGTTAAGAGTATCCACCGTCCTGAAGCTATTGATTTCTGTCACGTTCATGACGCTATTTTATGTAAAAATTATAAACACAAAGCTTTATGTGTCTCTGATTTTAGACTCCATCACTATTGGTCGGGCCCTGAGAAAAAACTCATTGAAAAAAGAAAGTATTCAAAAGAAATGGTACAAGTCTTTTCTACTGAAGCAAATGTAGTTGAAGACAAAACTATTTTTCCTTATTTACAAAGCTTAAAAAACATGAACCTATCCAAATAAATTGAATAAAAGCATTTTAGTCTTTGTAATTGTAATAACCATTATTGCATCCCTTTTTTGCCTTACATTTCGATCTAAGTACGAGCATGAATTTGCTATCTGCACAATGATTCAAAATGAAGCTCCCTATTTAAAAGAATGGATTGATTATCATCACCATGTCTTAGGAGCTACGTATTTTTATCTTTATAACAATGAAAGTACAGATCATTACGAAGAAGTTTTAGCGCCTTACATCAAAAAAGGTTTAGTCGAATTAATTGAATGGAAATCTTGTGAGAAAAATGCCCTTCAACATGAAACAGTAACCATTCCTTGGGTTGCCTATCAAATTGGAGCCTTTAATGACTGTGCAAAAAATAGAGCCTTAAAAAAGGTTCGCTGGCTATCTATACAAGATGTTGATGAATTCATCGTACCCACTCAAGGGGCTACTTCTTTTAAAAAGCTTTTAAAAAAGTACCGAACGCTTCCATTAAGAACACAATTAAAAAATCTTTTTCAAAAAAAACATCCTTCAATAGGAAGTCTTAGACTTCGCTGGCTTGTTTTTGGAACATCGAATGTATGGGATATTGATTCAAACGAACTGTTAACAGAAAAACTTTATTTAAGGAGCAGTGAAGATCATCTTTGGAATAAAAATGTTAAATGTATCCATCGACCTGAAGCTATTGATTCTTGTTATGTCCATTTAGCTTCTTTGCATAAAAACTATAAACACAAAGATATACAAATTTCTGATTTTAGAATACACCATTACTGGTCAGGACCTGTGAAGAAATTGTTCGAAAGAAGAAACTATTCAGAAGCAAAGCTTCAAGAATTTTCTGATGAATTTAATGTAGTCGAAGATAAGACTATCTTTCCCTACTTAAGCAAAATCAAAAATCTATATCGATCATGATTCAAAAACTGATTCTTGAATCACGAGAGGCATATCTTTTTTACAGAAAAACCTTTTTATAGTATCTTAAAATTTTCAAATGATTGAGTGGATTCTCTATAAGAAAAAGAGACTTTTTTAATCTGTGCTTTTCCAGGATTTTCTTTAACCTTTTGCAAAAATTTTTCTAAATCTTCTTTTGATCCTTGTGCAACAATTTCTACGCTTCCATCATCTAAATTTTTTGCGTACCCAGTCAAAGAAAATGAAGATGCATGGTCTTTAACTGTCGCTCGAAAAAAAACACCTTGGACCATTCCAGTAACTATAGCTTTGATCTCATTCATAAAAAACCTCATTCCATGAAAAATTATGTATTAATTCCATGACCTCTTGAGTAGATTGACATTGATTCAGTCGATTTTTTGCCTCTTTGGTGCCTTGGCAATATTTTAAATACCAACATCCCACTCGTCTCATATCAAGACGTGCCTTTTTTTCATTTTGATACTGAAGGATATATTGAAAATGTTGAAGTAAATGTTTTTTTAAATCTAAAGCATTTCTTTTGGGATATTTACCTTGCAAAAATGCGGAGCGAATATCCTCAACAAGCCAGGGCTGTCCCATAGATCCTCTGGAAAGCAAAATAGCATCACAATCTGTATGAGAAAATATGCTTTTTGCATTTTCGACATCAAAAATGTCTCCATTTCCGATCACTTTTATATTTTTAGCTCTTTGTTTGGCCTCTTTGATAAAGTCCCAATTTGCCTCTCCTTTGTAACCCTGGACTCGGGTCCTTCCATGAATTGCAATCGCTTTGGCCTGGGCTTGTTCTGCAATTTCAGTAATGAGAGGAGCATTAATCGACTCTTCATTCCATCCTGCACGAATTTTTACAGTGACAGGAATCGATACGCTTTTACACATCTGATCAATCACATCACCGATCAATTCAGGGGTTTTCAACATCGCAGATCCACTTCCATCTTTAGTAATTTTATCGACAGGACATCCACAATTAAGATCGATTACATCAAAACCAAGATCCTCAATAATTTTTGCAGCATCACTTGCAACTTTAGGATTAGAACCACAAATTTGAGCTCCAATCGGATGCATATCTGAATCATAATCTAACAAGCGATAAGTATTTTTTTCATGACGGATTAAAGCATCCATTTTAACCATTTCACAAAAGATCAAACCAGGTCTGTATTCTGAAACCATCTTACGAAAAGGAAAATCGGAGCAGCCCGCTAAAGGGGCATAAAAAATATTATTAGGAAGTACAAGATTTCCGAGTTGAAAATTTTCTTTATATCCCATAAATCTACCCTAAAAGCAAACGGATAATAATTTTTTCAATGAAAATCAAAGCAAAAATGGCAATCATTGGGCTCAAGTCTAAAACACCTCCAATCGGGGGGATAATCCTTCGAAAAAACCCTAAAAATGGTTCCGTATAGTGGTGGATAAAACGAAAAACTGTCATATGGTGCCATTGAGGGAACCAAGATCCGAGTACCCGAACAAAAATCATGACCGTGTATACCCAAAAAAATAAATGAATAATTTGTACAATGGTTGCCATAATCTACCCTTGATTAAATGCAAATTCAATTTTTCAACTCGTTCCAGTGCATATTTTAAGGATCGAAATCATATATTATCAATCGGAAGTTCAGCTGAGGCCTATTAAGGAGCTTTTTTAGGGCTTAAAAAGCTCTTTTTTGAATTACGATGGGCCTAATATTTATAAAAAAAAATTTTATTTCTAAATTACTTGGGTATAAACCTCTTTCTCGTTAAAATCTTATCCTAAAAAAACACAATTTTTCATATGAATCGAACGGGACTTGAAAAAGACGGCAGCATTTATCTCACTGCACATATTCAAAAAAAAGGTAAAAGAACAGAAATTCTCAATTTGGAATCTCTTACCGAAGATGATGTAAAGCAGCTTGACAACTCAGAAATTGTGACGGGGCTTAATGCCTCAGAAGTATTGATCAAAAATATCTCTTTAACGATTCCTCCAAGAGCAAAAGTTGAAAAAATTCTCCCTTTTCAAACGGAGTCTTTACATTTTTTAGAAAATTCTTTGGTAGTTCCTGTTGTTCATAGAAAAAAAAAAGATTCGAATGCTGATGTCACGCTTTTTACAACCACTCCTAATGCCTTACAAAATCACTTAAAAAATCATAGTCAAGATCCCATTGTTGTTTCATCGGAAGCTTTAGCTTTAGTGCGCTATGCCAAGTCCAATTTTCCTAAAACCACCTCTTTACTCATTGTTCACTTAGGGCTTGAAAAAATCACTCTTGTACAGATGGAAAAAAACAGACCGCAAAAAGCTCATATGATCGATAAAGGACTGGATCCTATTTTGAAAATTTTGAAAAAACATCCAGCTAAAAAAGATCTACATATTTTTGAAAAACCACAATTCTCTCATTTCTACGAACTCGTAGATGAGCTCAAACAAGAAATTTCTAAAACAATTTACTCTTTCTACCAAGATACCTCAAAAAAAGAGATCCTTGTAACAGGGCACGTTGCATCAGCCAAAACTATTTTACCCCCCCTTTTCCAAAATCATACTCTGATAAAAGCCTCCAAAAAAGAAAAAGAAATCCCCCTTTTGAAAAAACATGCTATCAGTGTGGGGCTTGCTTTAGATGCTTGCAGCCAAGATAAACATTCGGTTCAATTTAGACAAAAAGAGTTTACCCCTAAGTCAGAGCTCAGAAAATCAGGAAAACGGATTCTTAGTTTCTTTATGCTACTTCTCTTTCTTTCTTTTTGCGTCTATGGAATAGGACAAAAAATGATCCAGAAGGAGCATTCTGCTCTTCAAAAAAAAATTGAATCTTCTCTAACCTTAGATCATGCTTTTTCAGAAAGAGATACAAAAATAGTTTTTGATCCAACTAATCTCAAAAACACCTTAAATTCTTGGCAAACAGTTTTAAATAAAGAAGCAAAGCCTTTTCCTTTTTATTTTAAAACGCCAAAAGTCATAGATCTGCTCTCTTGGATAGACCGCCATCCCATACTCTGTAGTGAAGCGGACACAGTTCAACTCATTCAACTTTCTTATCAACTGGAAAAATATCCTAAAATAGGAGCTACTCAAGACCCTTACAAAACGAAAGCCTCTTTAGAGCTTCAAATTCACTCACCTCTAATTGCAAGAAAATTTCATGAATCCCTTCTTCAGGGGGAAGGAATCATAGATAATAAAAGCGATATCTCATGGGAGGTAAATGATAACCTTTATAGAATTACCTTTTATCTCAAAGGGGGAAAATAGATGCGTTGGATTGAAAAATTAGGAAGATATGCAGAAAAACCTATGTATTTAGTTCTGTTGGCGCTTTTTCCTCTTTTTTGTATTCTTTTTTATCTTTCTCTCCAATTTCATAATTTAAAAGATATTTCCCAGCAATTTCAACAAATACAGCAAAAAATTGTCCTAAGCCATGAAGTAAGAATGAAAAAAAAGCAATTTCTGAAAGAAAAAAAATCTTTTGATCCTTATTTCATCAATAAAGAACTCGAAAATATTCACTTTTTATCTCAAGAATTTTCTGAATTACAGAAAATCTTACATCACCCCATTTCTGGATGTCTGCCTCATCTGAAAACTCGCTTTGATTTTTTAAACGAAAATTGTCTTCATTTTAAGGAAGAGAAAATTCAAGTAAGCCCCCTTGTAAAAGAGACAGAAGAAATTCAAATGAAACCAATCGAAGTAGATGTGAACGACCTTCAAAAATTGCTTTCAAGAATTGAGGGGGTAGAGATTGCAGATAATGTTCCACTGCCACTTAGTCCACAACTTTTTATCACAAAATTTCATCTCGAAAGAAAGCAAAAAGAGTCCCCACAGACTTATTTATTAAAAGTTCATTTATTGAAAAGAGAGTTTCATGATTAGACGATTCCTTCCTTTATTATTACTTTTTTCTTGTTCTGTAAGACAGCCTCCAGGAAAGGAAGAGCTTGTTTGCATTCAAATCAAAGATCAAAACGGCCTTTCAGAGACCGTTAGCGTAAAAGAGCGTATTCAAAAATATGAAACTGTGGACTTTTTAAAACCTCAGCCTTATTTACAAGTTTTTCGAACTTTTGGAAAAGATGAACAAGGAAAAAGTCATTCTATTATCACAACTTATCATCCAAACGGACAAATAGCAGAATACCTAGAAACCATTGATACAACCGCACTAGGAACTTATAAAGAATGGCATGCCAATGGCGCTCTAAAAATTCAAGCAACGATCATAGGAGGTCCTGCAGACATTAATTCCTCTGCTAAAAAAGATTGGGTTTTCGATGGTTTATCTGAAGCGTGGGATGAATCAGGTAACCTATCTGCAAAAATCTATTATGAAAAAGGGTACTTGCAAGAAAAGTCTGAGTATTTTTACAAAAATGGCCCTATAAAAAAAACGATCCCTTTTTTAAACGGAGATATTCATGGAGAGGTTTGTGAATATTATGAAAATGGAAACCTTCAATCTAAAACTTTTTATGAAAGTGGATACAAACAGGATCTTTCTCTTGGTTACTGGGAAAATGAAACCCCTTCCTTTTTTGAAGAATATGATAAAGATAAGCTAAAAACAGGTGTTTATTACACTCCATCTGGAAGTGTTATCTCAGAAGTGCAAGGCGGTTCAGGAAAAAAAGCTTTTTTTGAAAAAGAGACTTTAACCCAGTTACAAGAATACCAAAGAGGGGAGCAAATGGGAAAAGTAGAATGTTTTTCTCCCAATAAAGTTCTTAAAAGTCACTACAATATACAAGAGGGGAAAAGACAAGGAGAGGAAATTGAATTTTACCATCCTCATGAACTTTATGGACAAATCAAATCAGATCAAAAATTGCCGCAACCTAAGCTTCTTGTCCATTGGGACAGTGACCGAATTCATGGTACAGTAAAAACTTGGTATGAAAATAGTCTTTTAGAAAGTCAAAAAGAATACTATGCAAATAAAAAAAATGGGATGAGTTGTGCCTGGTATGCTGATGGAAGCCTTATGTTTATAGAGGAATATGAAAATGATGAGCTTCTCAAAGGAACTTACTACAAAATTAAACAAAACCACCCTATCTCCAAAGTGGTCGATGGAAATGGGCATGCTACAATTTATGAGGGGAAAACAGGAGGATTTTTAAGAAAAGTTCACTATCAAAATGGATATCCTCAAGAATGAAAAATCAACTCAGATCCCTGTTTTTACAAAGAAGAAAAAATTTGAGCTTTAAAAGGAAGAAAGAGGCCTCTTATAAAGCCTATACTTATCTAAAAAGTATTCATCTTCATACTCTTTCTTTTTTTCCTCTTCCATCAGAAATCAACATCCAAGCATTTAACCAAGTTCTTTTAGAAAAGGATAAACTTTACTTACCAAAAGTTCATAAGAACCAATTAGAGATCTACAAAGTATCGAATCTCAAAGATCTAAAAAAATCCTCCTTAAATATTTTTGAGCCCTGTCCTTCAAAATGCACCCAAATAGATCCCTCTATTCTTGAAATGATTTTAGTCCCTGGTATTGCATTTGATGCCTTGTGTTTCAGGCTTGGTTTTGGAAAAGGGTTTTACGATACTTTTTTACAAAAGTATCCTGATATCCCAACTTTAGGAATCGGATTTAAAGAACAGTTCACACAAAAACTGCCTCAAGAGCCTCATGATTTTCAACTAAAGAATCTTACCCTCTTCTAGAGCGGCTTTTAGGATGAGGAGGTTGATCCTCTTTTCCTTTTGGATGGCAGGAGCGAACACCTGGACAATAATTTGCTCTGACCAAGGCTCCTGGAGAAACATCTGTACACATAGAATAATAGCCCCCATCAGCACATTTCCAAATCACCGTATAAGGAGTCATAGGCGTATTATAAGAACCATTCGGTGTTTTAAATTCTGTCGAAGCATTGCTTGTGATTAAATTTCTTTGCTGTCCTGGTTGAACCATTTCTTGAGCTAAAAAAATTCCTCCTTGAGATTGTACTTCGGCAACTAAAGGAAACGGAGAATCATTGACTAAAGAAACAGTACCTGAGTTTAGTGAAGCAAAAAGACAAGGGACATATAAAAAATAAAAAATTCTTATCAAATCCTATCCTCCATTTTAGAACTGTTGCGATCGTAAAGACTGTGAACCTATCTTTACTGTCTTTTTTCACTAATAAACCTAATCAGCTAGTTTGTCTTCAATAAAATTCATGAAGAAAAACTTCATTCTGATAAAAAGTTCTCCAGTCCTAATACTGAAATATTTTTTGATAATTGATAATTTTTATTCCCAGGATAAATTACATAAATATGTTCTAAATCAAGATCCTTAAGAGCGATTTGCATAGATTTTGTCACTTTAGGTGCATCAACATATTTAAATTCAAATCCTGTTAATTTATCATTTTGATAGATAAGAAGATCGATTTCAGCATCGCCATAAGTAGACCAAAAAAAACAATCTTCGCTTCTTGCCTGTCTAGCTTTGATTATTTCTTCCATAGCAAATCCTTCCCAAGAAGCTCCTAATTTAGGATGTACTTGTAAAGCTTGAGCTGTTTGAATACTTAAAAGAGCATGTAAAATTCCGCTATCTCGAAAGAAGATTTTAGGCGATTTTACCTGTCGTTTTTTAAGATTTACATACCAAGGTTGTAATTGGCGAATCATAAATGTTCCGGTTAATAAATCTAAATACTTTCGCATCGTTAGATCAGAAGCACCAAAAGATCGCCCAAGTTCAGAAGCGTTAAAGATATTTCCATGATAATGTGCAAGCATAACCCAAAAGCGCCTAAGTGCTATAGGAGGAATTTTAAAGCCTAAATTAGGAATATCTTGTTCCAAAAATGTTCGAGTGTAAGCATTTCTCCAATCAAAACTTTCTTGTTCTGTTTTAGCTAAATAAGATCTAGGAAAACCTCCTCGATTCCAAAGGCGATCCAGGTGATCCACTTCTTCATAAGAAAATGGAGAAAGTTCAAGGTAAAAAATTCTACCCGCTAAACTTTCTGAAGATTGTTTAATAAGTTCTCTTGAAGCACTTCCAAGGATCAAATATTTTTGATTAAGGTTTTCTTCATCAACGAGAACACGAAGATTTGGGAACAATTCTGGATGACGTTGAATCTCATCTATAATAATAAGCCCTGATAAGGATTTAAGGGCCAACATCGGATTGCTTAAACGCTCTAAATCAATTGAAGATTCTAAATCAAAATAATTATTAGAAGAAAATTCTTTTTCTTTTTTAGAAAACATTCTAGCAATAGTAGTTTTTCCACATTGTCTAGGTCCTAAAATTGCAATAATTGGATGACTTTTAAAATATCGGTCTATTGAGGAAATGATATTGGGGCGCTTTTTCATTGAAAATCCTTATATAGCATAAGAATATTCAAGGAAAAAAATTTTTACAACAAATTTTTATTTCTTTATAACCACTGAAAGTAAATTCTTTAAAAAGAGTGGTGAACCTATCCAAGTAAATTGTAGGTTCATGGATTTTGAATCACGATGGGTATAATAACCTCAGTTTTAGGTTCAGAGGGAGAAGAAAGGGACATTTCTCTCTGAGAATGGGTAAAATGAACCCAAAACTGAGGTTAATAGTTCATTTAAAGGAGGCTTTTTTTGATCCACTTTGTTTATTTACTGTTAGTTCTAACTATCTCTCTTTTCGCTGTAATAGAAGAAGACTGTACAACGCTTAAAAGCGATTGCCCTTCACAAAAAGAAAAAAGTTGTCCTAAACCTAAAAAACAATGCTGTCTTCCCTTAGAAGAAAAGTGCACTCCAATGGAGCCTGCTCATAATGCACCTTATTGTTACTCTCTAAGATGTGCTTGGGACGTTACTTTGTATGGAGATTTTCTTTACTGGCAAGCAAGAGAAGATCATTTAGAGTATGGAGTCACAACATCAGGAAATGCATCTTCGGCCCCTATAGATGGAGAAGTTTTAGGGATAGACTTTGGTTGGTATCCTGGAATGCGGGTAGGGCTTGGCTGTACTACAAAAGAAGATAATTGGTCTTATATGTTGGAATGGACCCATCTCGTATCTCACAATAATACAACAACATCAGCGCCAGATAACCAAATTATATTGCCTACAAGACTTCATCCAGACCTATTTTTGGAAAATGTTAATAGAGCCTCTACTAGTTTTAGATGCATCTATAATACTTTTGACGCTCTTTTAGGAAGAGCCTACTTTGTAGGAAAAAAAGTTATTTTTAATCATTCTTTTGGTGTTAGAGGTTTTTGGATTTGGCAAACCTTAAACACAGAATATGAAAATTTTGCAGAGAGCTCAGTTGCTCGTTCAAAGGAAAATTATGATTCTTGGGGCATTGGTCCCAGGTACTTTTTTAATTCTAAATGGATGATAAGTGAGGGTTTTAGATTATTTACAAAATCTGCATTTTCTTTACTTTTTACAAGTTATTACCCTGAGCAAAAACAAACTGCTTCAAATCCAGGATTTCCGGTTCAATCCTTTTCTGTAAAATATGTTAAAGAAAACTATCAAATCAGACCTAATGCAGAGGCCGCTTTGGGTTTTGGCTGGGGTTCTTACATAGACAGAAATAACTGGTATATCGACTTTTCTTTAGCTTATGAGTTCCATTACTGGTGGGGACAAAACGCTCTTCCTTATTTTGTAAACGATATTGCAAATGGAAATTTTGTCACTCTAGGAGATCTAGCTCTGCAGGGAATAAGCGTGCGTATGAGCTTAGATTTCTAGGTAATAAATTTCACTCTTGCCGCGTAACATCAGTTAGTCATATTTTTTTCCAAAATTGATCCTTTCAATATGAGATCGCCCTAATAAATCATAACTATAAGCAAACTATTTATAGACTTTAAATAGTATTAGATAATTATAATTGAATTATATGGGGGTTCTGTGCGTTTTTTATTATATATAGTTTTAGTTTGTTTTTTTATATCAGGTTTTTCTGAAGAAAAATCTCCCGTTTCAAGATGTTGTAAACCCTCTAATCCACCCCGTAGTTTTTATACAAGTGCTACATTCTTATATTTTTATGCTAGTGAAAGAGGGCTTTCTTACGCATTAACTAATTCAACTAAAACTCAATTTGCACCCAATATTGGCGCTTCTTTAGTGAATATGGATTTTGAATATAAACCAGGAGTCCGGCTTGGGTTTGGCTATGTTACAAATCATGATGATTGGGACATTTATTCAGAATATACGAGATTTTACCAAACAACAAGCTCTTCTAAAAAAGCGCCTCAAAATGGCTCTCTATTCACTTTTTGGCTCAAAAATCAAAATCAAGGATTTGCTGAGTCTGCATCGGCAAAATGGAACCTTGACATGGATATCTTAGATATAGAACTGGGTCGTTCAGGAGCTGTTCAAGGAGTTGTCTTTAGACCCTTTTTTGGCTTGCGATCGATGTGGCTTGATCAAAAATACAATGTCTCTTACTTTGATGTGATTCCAGCATCTACTCAGGGTGTTTATTCAGAAGAGATCAATTCAAAAAATAAAAGCTCCTCTTGGGCTTTAGGTCCTAGATTCGGGGTTGATACCCAATGGATTTTTGGAAAAGGCATTTATCTTTTAGGAGATATTGCAGGATCTTTAATTTACACTAGCTATAAAGTTTCTCATAGAGAAAGCAATACTTTTGGAAATATGCCTTCTTTTATACTGAAAAATTCCCCAGAAAACCTTCGAGCTAATTTAGAACTAGCCCTAGGTCTTGGCTGGGGGACATCTATTTATCAAAATCGCTATCATATGGATCTATCAGCAGGATATGAGTTTCATTATTTTTGGAATCAAAACGAAATGACTACCCTTGGGAAAGTCGCTGGCTTTTCTTTTGGAGGCGGAGGCATGGATTTAAGCCTACATGGGCTTAGTCTTAAAGTTCGCTTTGAATTTTGACTTAAAGGATTTTAGTGAACTCAGTATGGATTCATTATTGCATAATAATATTATATGTTTATAATTACAAACTTAATAACAGAAAATGTATTATATATAATGACTTATTCTTTATCTAAAGAAATAGATGTAGTTGTAGTTAGAAATATTATTGGGTTTTTAAACGCTGGACTTTAGCCATTGGAGCTAAATCCTAAAAAAAGTAGAGGCAACATATATTCTTTCATCTAAATTGTTTTGTGTAAAAAATAATTTAAGAAAGCTATGCAACCTCTACAACCAGATATCTTATCAATTTTAACATCT
>PVBE011365244.1_pt1 | contig 27612 bp, 22 predicted proteins | sample 1631181 | NCBI WGS metagenome assembly PVBE01 (sample SAMN08397723, study PRJNA350692) | Marine metagenome, whole genome shotgun sequencing project. | isolation source: water | place: Pacific Ocean | collected 2012-04
ACGCACTTCGAGCGTGCGGCGATCGACCCTAAGGCCGCCCACGCGGAGCACGTCGCTTACCTCAGGGTGCTCCGTGAGCTCTGCGATGAAGTCGTAGAGCTCCCCGCGCTCCCTGAGCATCCTGACGGATGCTTCGTGGAAGACGCCGCGCTCGTCTTTGACGAGTGCGTCGTGCTCACGCGTCCAGGTGCAGAGTCGAGGCGCGGTGAGGTCGAGGCGCTCGCCCCTCACCTGCCGACGGACCGTGAGGTGCTACGACTCGAAGACCCGTGCACCCTCGATGGAGGAGACGTGCTCATCTGCGGGGAGACGGTCTATGTCGGCTGGTCTACCCGCACCAATCACCATGGCCTCAAAGAGCTCGCGCATCTCCTCCTCCCCCACGGCTACAGAGTGAAGGCCGTCGAGGTCACAGGCTGCCTACACCTCAAGTCAGCCATGACCCTCGTCGCCCCGGGGCTCGTGCTCGCGAACCCGGCGCTGGCAAATCTCGAGCGCGTGAACGGGGTCGAGGTCCTCGATGTGGACCCCGATGAACCCTCAGCCGCGAACGCCCTCCTGCTCGCTGGAGGCGTGGTCTATCCAGAGGAGTTCCCGCGAACAGCGGCCCTCTTGTCAGAGCGTGACATCGACGTCAGGACCGTCCCCACGAGGGAGCTCCAGAAAGCTGAGGCGGGAGTCACATGCCGCTGCGTGTGCTGGGAAGGCGGTTCTTAGGGTCAGCGAGCTGATTATCACCACTAAATTTGCCCATGGCAGTGGGCGGGGTAGCTTTATGCGTGAGCCCCCTCCCCCGGATCGTGACCTTCTGCCTCGCAGTGGTCCTCATCTTCGCGTGCACCATGGAGCAATCGGACCCGGACGGGTCTTCCTCCTCAGGCTCAGAAGATGTCGAAGGTCCCCTGGATGAGTGGCAAGGCATCTGGGACTTCGACTGGCAAGTCGTCGGGGGCGGCTGCCCCTCCCTCTTCAGCTCCGACACCCGCTTTGTGAAGGTGCGCTGGGTGGGAGCAGGCCAGCTCATGTTCATCTACGACGAGGACTGGAACGGCGATTTCGAGGACACTGCCGTCCTCACGGGTTATCCCGGTGGTGCGAGCGTTGGAGTTCAGGGGCACTACGTGTCGAACGGGTCGCAGTACCACGTCAACGGAACGCTCGTCAACGTGGAGCAGGACTACATGACTGGAGAGATCTATCGAGACATCGTCGGTGCTTGCACAGAGCAGCAAGAGATCGACGCTTATCGCATCTCCTACCAGCCCTCGACCTTCGAGGGCTCCTTCCCCAAAGCCCGCGTGCTCGTCCGCGATGACGTCGAAGGGATGATCGAGCTCGTCTCAATTCGAGCTGAGGTGCTTTCCGATCGCGCCCTGCAAGTTGACGCGACCGCCAGTGAGCGAGTGCTCGTAGATGTCCCCGCCGGTGAGCTGAGGATCTCTGCCCTTGGGCACCGAACGCTCTCCCTTCAGCTCCGAGAGGGAGAGGTGCGGGACGTGTTCTTGTCGAGCCTGGTCGCCCCTCGTTGACTCAGGAGGCCGACCCTGTCGGCCGCTCGACCGTGATCACGTCGCCGACGCTGATCTCCCCGCCTTCGCGGACATGACAGAGGACGCCCCTCCCCCGCAGACCGATCCGGTTCGCGCGAGAGACCCGCTTGGTCGCGACCTTCCCGAAGCGCTCGATGAAGGAGCCGCAGGGGACGTGCTCGACGTCACTGACCTCCAAGACCGCCCCCCCGATGAGGAGTCGGGTGCCGATAGGGAGGTTCTCCTGTGAGAGGTCTAGGTCGACCTGGAGGTTGTCTCCGCTCAGGGCCATGTGATCAGGATCGCTGCCAGCGATCGTGCGCAGCAAGTGCATGTTGATCAAGCTGACCTCATTGCCCGGCATCGCGTAAGGGCTCTCAGCCCAGCGATCTCCGTCGACCCCTCTCTCAGGGATGACCTCAACTCGCTCTGCGATCTTTCGCTCACCGGGTCCGCTCCCATCTGGGCGGATGACGAGCCCTGTCACACCCCCTGTGTCTTTCGGCGACTCAGGGAGCGCGTGAATCCACCCGTCAAATCTCCAAGAGAAGTCGAACAGCATGGCTCACTTCGCCAAGTCGCGCAGTTGTTCAAGGACCGCGGCCGGGGCGCCCGCTTCGAGGGAGCGGGTCGCTTCGTCGACGCCATCGGCCAAGGTGAGGCTGCGACCCGAAGCCTTCAGTATGAGCCCTGCGCCGAGGAGCGCGGCGTTACGTGCTGAGCCAGGCTTGCCGGCGAGCACCTCTTCCGTCGCTTCACCAGCCGCCCTCACGAGGCCGGGTGTGTCCCCCGCTCCTTGTCCTTCCGCGGGGAGGCTGAAGAGCGGGAGCTCGGGCTCTTGCGGATGCGAGAGGCCGAAGTCTTCTGGCTCCACATTCATCGCGACGAGGTCTCCCTCGATCAACTCGATGCCCCTCGTGCGTTTCGACACCATCGGGATGAGGCTGCCTTCAGGTCCTTGCAGCGCGAGCGCTCTCGGATGTTCGAGGCCAGTGACCACTTCGATCGCCGTGCCTAAGACGGGCCCGGGTTGAGCGCCGACCACGACAGAGGAGCCTGGCGGCGCGAGCAACTTCTCCACCGTTGAGAGGGCGGTCCGCACTCCTATCTCTTCTCTGAGCTCTCGCAAGGGGACCAACGCAGGGAGCATTCCGCTGACGGCGCACGCTCCGAAGCGCGCTTTTACGACCCACTCTTCACACTCCGCAGAGTCCCACGTCATGCCGCACCCGAGGTGCTCCAAGACGCTCGCTGCGGTGAGCCCTCGCTTGGGCGGAACGCAGCGATCGGTCAACAGCAAGACCCTCGCGCCTGCGCCAGCCGCGATCAGTCCAGCGGCCACATCTAGCGGCGGGATGCCGTCTTGCCCCTCTGTGGGTGAACACAGGGAGACTAAGCCCGGGATCTCTGTGCAAGGGACCGTCGCCCTCGCCCGAGCCGCTGCGGCGAAGCCTCGAAGCTCTTCAACGGTCGTCCCTTTCGCCTTGAGGCTCACCAAGAAGGCCGTAACCCTAGAGCTAGACTCCTCCCCTGAGAGGATGATCTCAAAGGCCTTCTGCGCCTCTTCCAGGGTCAGATTGCGGAGGTTCTTCTGACCCGGGCCGATGACGCGCAGTAGATCTCGCAGGTTCATGAGGCGTGACTGGTGCGTATTTACCCGAGGAACCGGAGGGGCTGGTCGCGGTAAATAGCCTAGGTAACAGAGGTTAGCTTACTCGGGGTGCTTCAAGTGCACAATCACGGTCAAAGGCCCGGCGCCAATTTGGGACTTCCCATAATCGGCCTTATTGCCTACGGTATGCGGCCCCCACGTTTTCGCCGTCCCCCTCATGCTGCTACGTACCGCTAGCCTTCTAGGCCTCGTCACCCTCCTGGTCTACCTCCTTGGCCCCTCCTGGGGGGCCAAGAAGTACGTCTATTCAGCGCCTAAGGAGCACATCCTCCTAGCAAAGCACAACGATCCGGGGCGTTACTTCCCATTATCGTGGAGTCACAAGGTGCACGTCCTTGAGTCCACCCACTACCGGCTCTACACCACGCTGCTCAACTCAGACGAGGCCCGCACCTTCCTAGATCGCGAGCTAGAGCCTATTTACAGCGAGTTTCAGCGGTTCTTCCCCTTCCCCGCTGGGGCCCCCGATACCCCGCTCTCTGTCATCCTCTTGGCGGACAGGGAAGAGTACATACGCTGGACGACCCGGCAAACTGGCTGGAGCCCCCGAGAAGCCCGCGCCACCTCTGGACACGCCTGGGGCGACTACATCGCTACCTACCGCGGCTCTGACCGCGCTGGTCGGCGCACCCTACGACACGAAGCAGCACATCAGCTCCTCACCCACAGGCTCGGCGTAAAGAACACCAGCGCCTGGTTCCATGAAGGCCTCGCGGTCCACTTCGAGAGGCGCGGCCGGCGCTTCGACACGCCCTTCCTGACGAGCCTGCGCGAGATCATCTCCAGCCCCCACCTCTTGCATGAGGGCTATGCCGGCTCCGCTGAAGGACGCTATGCCCTCGCTGGAGAGGTCGTGGGCTTCCTCGCCACCGGGACCCTGCAGAGGCGCTTCCCTGAGCTCCTGGGTGAGATGCGCAGACCCAACCACACCACGAACCCGGTCGCTTATTGGGAGTCCGTGTTCCGGCGGGTCTACAACACAGACATCGAGGGGATCGAGTCTGCTTGGCGCTCTGCCCGACGCTGAGCCTAGACGTTTAGATCACTCGTCGTCGTCTTCTTCGTCTTCGTCGCTCTCTTCGTCCTCGCCGTCCTCGCCGTCCTCGCCGTCCCCTTCCTCTTCGATGGGCACCTCCGCGGGGTCGAAAGGAACCAGCGGCGCGAGGAGTGAGTCATCCCGGGGTCGAATGTGAGCGAAGTAGAGCTCTTCCTGTTTGTCGTAGACGAGGTCACCATCGACCACCGTGTATTGCACGAAGGTCTGATAGTGAAGCAGGTCGCCATCCGTCACGATCAGGTCGCAGTCTTTTCCGACCTCCAAAGTCCCGACTCGATGGCTCACGCCGAGGAGTCTCGCAGGAACAGTCGTGACTGACGCGAGGCCAGCCTCCTCTGACAACCCGCCGCGGATCGCAAAACCCACCTCGATCGGCAGGTGCATAATGTCTCTCCCCGCGATGCCGCCGAGGTCGATCCCCCCTAGAGCCGGGGATGACAGCAACCTGCACGCCGTGGGAGTGAAGGATCGCTGCGTTCTCAATGCTCGAGCCGCCTTCGGCGACGAGGTCTTCAGGTTTTGATCGTCTCGTGCGCGGCGTGAGGACGGCCATCGCGCCTGCGCGACCCAGCTCGTCTGCAACGACCCACCCTTCGCGACATCCGGCGATCACTGGTCGGAACCCGAACTCCATCGCGATACGAGCGATGCCAGCGAGGTCGTCTTGATAGTCAGCGTTGAAGCGAGCGTAGATCTCGCCTCTCAAGATGCTCACCATCGTTGAGTCTACGCCGGACTTGGAGGGCTCTTTGAGCTCCTTGTCCTTCTTCACGTCGCCCTTCCACTTGCGGTAGGTGCGCAGATATCTCGCTGCGCCGCTCAGCTTCTCCCGCAAGCTGCGCTTCGTAGCGGCCGTTCCCCACGAGACCGAGCTGAGGGTCTTGCCCCCGATGACGACGCCGTCGAAGTCATAGTCTCGGCCAGAGTCGCTCGCGATATAGCGCTTGAGCTTCGCGGTAGAGGACGTCTGACCTGTCGTCGTGATCCCAGCCGCGAGCGCGAGCAACATGTTTCTGTTGAACATGTCGATCGAGTCGCGGAAGTCACCGCCGCCACCGAGGAGTCCGGAAGAGGAGAGGGCGATCATCCCAGGGTAGACGCGGCCATTCGCCACGTTAGAGGCGTCCACGATCTCTAGCTCATAGTCGCGCTCGTCAACGGGCACGTCTCTGTCGTAGTCGAGGCCAGGGACCTCAAAGTCGTCATACCCGATGGCGACGATCTTGCCGTTCTTTGCGAGCAAGCGCGCGTCACGCAAGACCTCTCCGAGGCCTGTGTGGATGTCCGCACCGAGCACGACCAAGTACCGGTCCTTCGGCTCCTTGTCCTCCTCTTCCTCTTCCTCTTTGGCGGGGTCCTCGTCATCGAACAGCGAGGCCGCTCCCAGCGCCGGCAAGGAGAGTGAGAACGCGATGGCCATGACGGCCGCGAGAGGTCGAATCTGGAAACGGATCATCGGTCCACCTCACCAGTGATGAAGTCGCCCTCTAGGAGGACTGCTTCGAGGTTGGTCGTCGCGGCGAAGGGGTCGCCGTCAAAGAAGAGGATGTTCGCGTGCTTGCCCTCATCCAGGCTGCCCACGCGGTCATCTACGCGGAGCACTTCAGCTCCGTGGAGGGTCATGGCGCTCAAGGCGGCGTCCGCGTCGAGGCCAGCTCGAACGAGCTGGCCGACGTCGCGCAGCCATGACTCGTGCGCGCTCGTAGAGTCTCCGGTGGGTACGAAGGTCACCTTCGCGCCGGCGGAGACGTACTCAGCCGCCATGCTCCTTTGACGGAGCGTGCCGGGGTGGTAGCTGAAGGCGGGGGTCATGACGACGTGCCTGCCTGTCACGCCGAACTCCTTCTTCACGTGAAAGAGATCGGACTCTCGCGCGATCGGGACCTGTAGCGCCCACTGAATGTCCTCTTCGCCGAGGGCGTCTAAGAAGTGGATGAAATCGGAGGCTTTGCTGATGCCGATGAGGGCCGTCAGCTCTCCTGAGCGCAGCGACATAAACGCCGCGGCCGCGGGCTTCGGCACGAGGGGCACGTATGGCTTCTTGAGCTCTTCCTTGGCCTTGTTGGCCTTCTCCTCATCGTCCTTGTCCTTGGCTTCCTTCTCGAGCTTCTCCTTGGCCTTCTCCCACTTCTCGCGGTTCTTGGCCTCCTTCTCTTTGTATTCATCAGCCTCTTCGAAGCCCTTAATCAGGGTCTTCTTCGAGGTCGAGTCGGAGCGCATCATCGCCTTCACGTAGGCGTCGTCACGCAAGATCCGGGCGTCACCAGAGCCCCACGTGCGGACGGCGACCGCGCGGCCAGGGATGCCCGTGCCTGCCGGGTAGAGGCCGACCGTACCGACGCCTGCCTCCTTGATCTTCGTGGACATGCCGCCCGTGTAGAGCTCGCCTGAGACCTTCCGTTGCGGGTTCAGCCCGCTCGGACCACGGCTCGAGAGGCCCATCCTGGAGTAGCTGTTGACGAGCGCCGGCGTCGCGATCCAGCCCGGGTCCTTGTCGATCACGGGGATCCCGCTGTCGATCGCGAGGTCCTCACCGATCATGACGATCTTGTCGCCCTCGATCAGGATCACGGCGTGTTCGATCGTCCCGTTAGAGACCGTCTCTGCGCGCTCAACTTGAACGGCGAAGAGGTCGTCGGCATGGGCGATGGGTTGGAGGGCCAAGAGGCCCGCGAACAAGAGCAGTTGAGTCGTTCTTTTCTTCATAGTTCTTCTCACTCGGGAAGCCAGGCCTAGAAGAAGGCCTGCGACTCCTCCCGATCGAATTGCAGGTCGCCGTCGATCCAAACGCGCATGACGCGCGTCCGGGAGTCCAGCGGGTCTCCGTCATAGAGCACGACGTCGGCGTCCTTGCCGACCTCCAGGCTCCCGACGTGGTCGTCGAGTCCAAAGGACTCTGCGGGGTGGATGGTGAGAGCGCGCAGCATCCGGTAGGGGTCGCCCCCGAGCCGCGCCGTCATCGCTCCTTGGAGGAAGAACTCCTCCTGAGGGATCACGGAGGAGTCCGTGTTCAGCGAGAAGAGCGGCACCCCAGCCGCCTCGTACTCAGCACCCGTTCCGTTGATCCGTCCGTTCCGGCTCGAGCGGTAGTCCATGGTGCGCGGGCCGTGGTTCACCGGCACGCCCCACTCCGCGATCGCGCTCGCTGCCTTCCAGCCGTCGAAGCTGCCGTGACTGATGACGCAGTTTGTGTCGTACTTGCGGCTCCACATACGCGCTGTGTTCACGACCCCCTCTGACCCTGCGGTGTGAATCAGGATCGGGAGCTCACGGTGCATGACCTTCTCAAGGTTCTCCAACGCAGGGTCCCTGCGGCCCTCTCGACGCGAAGCGAGCGCCTTGTCCGCCACATCTTCGAGGGTCCAGCCCATTGAGGCGCGGCAGTTCCCCCAGCCGTGCGTGCCTGCGCGCCCGGCCGGGTTGGAGTCTTGCGCGACCTTGAGCCCGCCGACTCGCTTCCAGACGGTCTCCTCGAAGCTGCCGGAGGTCTTCGTCTTGTAGAGCACGCCGAAGCCCGACATGTTCGTTCCAGAGCCGGGGATGCCGAGGAGGCAGGTGACCCCCGAGGCGCAGGCGAGCTTGACGAGCCTGTTCGCCGGCCGCAGCGCGGACTGCGCGCGGAGCTCCGGGTTCACTGAGTGCACCATGTAGTTGGTGTCCCCGAAGCCGCCGGAGTGAATGTGTGTGTGGAGGTCGACCATCCCAGGCATCGCCCACATCTCGCCCTCTTCACGGAGCGTCCAGCCCTCCGGGAGGTCTCTGACCTCACCAACATGGGTCAGCGCGCCGTCTTCGATCCAGATCATCCCTGGCGTATGGACGGCGTCCTCCACGTTCATCGTGAGGACCTTCGCGCAGCGGATCGCCACCCCCTCACCCGTGGTGGCTGAGAGCGTCAGGCAGAGGAGCCCTGCGAGACCTACCATTGCCGCACCCCCTCGCGATCCCTGCCGCGCTCACCGCGGACATCGGCGACGACCTCGCCTTCGATCCAGACCATCTCGACGCCGCTCCTCGGGTCAGAGGGGTCTCCCGTAACGACCAGGATGTCAGCGTCTTTGCCAGCTGCGAGCGAGCCCACCAGATGGTCGATCCCTGCCACCTCGGCGGGGACGATCGTCACGCCGCGCGCTGCGGCGAAGTGTGTGTTGTCGAAGCCGTAGCGCACGCCCATCGCAGACTGCAGCGGCAGCTCCTCTTGCGGGACGACGGGCGCGTCGGTGTTGAAGCCGATGCGCGGGTGCCCCTCCTTTTGGAAACCCCAAGCCGAGCCCTCGACGCGCCCGTCCTTCGGGTACGTGTTGGCTCGAGGCCAGAGCACCTCGCGCGGGCCGAGGATCGCGGCGACGCCGAGCTCCTCTGCGAGATAGGAGAGCGGCCAGCTGTCGAAGGAGCCGTGGTCGATGTAGGCGTCGAAGCCGAACTCACCAGTGAGGATGTTCAACGAGGCCAGGACGACCTGGTAGTACTGCGTGTGGGTCGAGATCTGAGTCCGCTTGGCCTCGAGGTCACGGAAGATGTCGAGGTGGAGGTGTCGCTCCGGGCGCTCGCTCTCGCCGCGCTCGTAGGCCTCCCATCGCTTGGCGTAAGCCTTGCCCTTGCGGAGGGTCACGCGGATGTGATGGTTCATCATCGTGCGCTGCATGCCGTAGCCCCAGCGCTTGGGGTTGTCCCCTTGCGCGACCTTCAAAGAGCCGGGGAAGCGCACCAAGGACTCCTCGTAGCTCCCCGGGCCAGTCTTGAGCAGCACGCCCTGGCCGCCCATGTTCGTGCCTGAGCCGGGGATGTAGAGGACCGTCGTCACGCCGGCCAACATCCCGAGCTTTAGGCTCTCGTTGTGGGGTGTGACGTTCGCGCTCGCGCGGAGGCCTGGGTTGCACTGGAAGATCATGTCGTTGTGGCCTGAGCCCGCGACGTGCGAGTGCAGGTCCACCATCCCAGGCATGATCCAACGATCACCGAGGTCTTGGATGACGGCGTCGCCAGGAAGCTCCAGCTCGCCTTCGCGGCCGATGGCTTCGATCTTCCCATCGCGAACGATCAGCGCGGCGTGGTTGATGGTGTCTAAACCCTCTGCACCGCAGATCAGCGCCTTCTCCGCCAAGAGCACCTGCGGCATCTCCTGCGCTAGAGCCGCGGGAGACAAGCAGACACAACCCAGGAGGCTGATGAGGCACACGGAGAGCGCCGACGCTGAGCGCCGCACCTCTCTCCCCTCAAACAACTCCCGGGCTGAGATCACCAACGCCTCCGCTGGACAGCCGGGTCGTAGACCTTGTGGCCCTCGATAAAGACGGTCTCCACCGAGGAGCGGGGGTCAGCCGGGTGTCCCGTGATGATGAGCAGGTCAGCGTCCTTGCCGACCTCGATGCTCCCGACGCGGTGCCCGATCCGCGAGGTCTCTGCGGGGACGATCGTGAGCCCGCGCACCGCCTCGAGGTTCGAGTCATCAAAGCCGTAGCGCACGCCTATCCCCGCCTGGAGCTGGAGCTCCTCCTGCGGGATCACCGGCGAGTCCGTGTTGAACCCGATCATCTTGTGCCCCATCTCCTGGTAGCCCGCCGCGACGCCTTGGATGCGCTCGGGGTTGCTACCGCTCCAGTTGATGAAGCTCGCGGTGGGGACGTCGATGTTCCTGGGACCGAGGATCGCGTTGACTCCCGCGGCCTGCGCCATGTCGCCTGCGCGCCAACCGTCGAAGGTGCCGTGGTCGATGAAGACCGGGACGCCCATCTCCTTCGCGACCATCTGAATCGTCATGTTGACGACTTGATAGATCTGCGTGTGAGTCGAGACGCGGATGTCGTCCGCCATGAGGGACCGATACACCTCAAACTGGATGTCCTTCTCCGGGCGCTCGCCTTCGCCGCGCTCGTAGGCCTGCCAACGCTTCGCGTAGGCGACGCCGCGACGGAAGGTGTTGCGGGTGTTGAAGTTCATGAAGGAGCGACCGACGCCGAACATGAAGCGCTCGGGGTTTCCGGCCTGCGCGAGCTTCATGGACCCAGGGTCTTTGATTCGCATCTCCTCAAAGGTCGGGAGCGCCGTCTTCAAGAGGACGCCTTGGCCCCCGATGTTGGTGCCCGACCCAGGGATGAACAGGACGCTCGTCACGCCGCCTGCGACGCCGCGACGCAAGGTCATGACGTCTGGGACGACAGATGTCGAGGCGCGCACGCCAGGGTTCGTCAGGTACACCATGTCGTTGATGTCCATCGAGCCCGCCACGTGGCAGTGGAGGTCGACCATCCCAGGCATGACCCAGTTGTCTCCAGCGTCGAAGACCTCATAGCCCGCCGGGATCTCCGTGGAGGACTTCGGGCCCACAGCCTCGATCTTCCCGTCGCGGATGAGGATCACGGCGTTGTTGACGACCTGCGGCCCCTCGAGCGGGACGCAGAGCGCCTTCTTCGTCAGGATCGCGAGGCCACCTTCCGCGCCCGGCTCGCCGGGCACGACGTCAGACGCGAGGGCGCCAGATGTGGTGATCGCGATCGCCGCGAGTAATGAACAGAGCTTCTTCATGGAGTCTCTCATAGGTGTCTTCTTCACTCGATCTCCTCTCCCCCAACCCAGACGCGCTGCACGTTGGAGCCGAGCGACAACGGGCTGCCGTCCAAGAGGAGGACGTCGCCGTCGAGCCCTTGAGCGATCTTTCCGACCCGGTCACTGATGCCCAAAATCGCCGCTGCGTCTGCCGTCAAGGAGCGCACAGCGACGGTCGGTGAGAGGCCGCCTTTGACGCTGCTCGTGACGTAGAACGGGAGGCCGGCTGCGCCCTCTTCCGCCTTGCTCCCGAAGGCGACGGGGATCCCGCTCCTTGAGAGCGAGACCGCGCTGCCAGGAGAGCTCGGCATGACCCCTGTGATCTTGCCTTGGATGCTGCTCGCGACGCTCGACGCGCCGCCGGCATCAACGAGGACCGGCTTGATGCCGTAGGCGTTGCAGGCCTTGACGCAGTCAAGGATCTCTTGCGAACGACTGACAGACACCATCAGTCGACCTCGACCTTCTATCGCGGCCTTGATGGGCTCTTGCATGGCGTCGAACTTCGGCTTCTTCGGATAACCCTTCGGGGCCGGCGCAGCGGGCTCGCCTTTCTTGAGCTTCGGCCGGCTCGCGACCCGGTGCTCCTCTGAGGTGCGCTCGAGGCTGACCTCGAGAGAGTCCTCGCCCACCGTCGTCGTCCCTTTGAAGGCGATCCCATCGGTGTTGCTCTCTTCGGTCGATCCCTCAAAGCTGACCTCACCCTCAGGGGCGAGGCCGGTCATCTTGACGCCGTGCTCGACGCGCTCGCCCTCGAGGTCGATGACCTCTTCGGAGGCTGCGTCACAGCGCAAGCGCCCTGTGATCGACTCGCCGTCTTGGTGGAGCTGGAGACGGAAGCGCGCGCCATCCGACTCGCCCTCCCAAACGCCGGTGAGGCTGAAGGGCGGGACTGGCTTAGCCTTGCGCGGCTTCTTCTCTTCCTTCTCCTCCTCCTCTTCGGCTTCCTCCTCCTCCTCTTCCTCTTCTTCGTCGTCCTCTTTAGGCGGCTCAGGGCGCCAGGCCGCGACGGCCTTGGCGTACTCGTCCCATGACTTCTTGTAGTCAGAGCCCTTCTTGAGCGCTTGTCGCACCGCGTTGCCCGCAGTGGTCGGGTCTGCGCTCGCCCAGTTGAGATAGATCACCGCTGGGTCCTTGATCACCATCTTCCCGACGCTCGAGGCGGCAGGCTTGTAAGCGGTCGCGAGGGTGGCGGCGCCCATCGCTCGGGGCGTCAGGGCAACCGTCGTCACGCCAGCCTTGGCGACGCGCTTGTCCGTGTCGTCACCCGGCTCAAAGAGGCGCGCCATCGTGACGCTGCTGCTAGGGGCCCGCTGTGAGCCCTCTAACCCCAAGTGCCCGCGCGCGTCGATCATCCCGGGCATCGCGGCCGCCCCACGGACGACACGACAACCTGCTGGGTGAGCGACGACCGAGCCGACCTCTGCGATCTTGCCGCCAGAGATGAGCACTTGCCCCGGCGAGAGGACCTCGCCGTTGCCGATGTGGACCTCGTCGACCTCAATGACGAACGTGGTCTCTGACTCTGACTCCCAGGAGAGCTCGCCGTCGACCCACGTCGCGAGGACGCTGGTGGTCGCCTTAGCGGGGGAACCGTTCAAGATGACGACGTCGGCGTCCTTGCCAGCAGAGAGGCTGCCGACGCTGTCTGAGACGCCGAGGATGCCCGCCGCTGAGAGCGTGATCGCGCGGAGCGCGTCCGCTTCGGAAAGGCCCCGCTCCGCGGCGAGGGCCGCAGAGAAGAGCGTACCGGTCGCGCTGCGGTTTGAGATCGCGAACTCGACGCCGGCCTCAGCCAGGCCCGCGGCGTCAGGGGCGTCGCGCCAGCGCGCGTCCGGCCCCTTACCGCGGTCCGAGGTGCTCCCCGATGTGTTGACGTGCAGGACGACTCGCGCGCCAGCGGCAGCGATCTCCGCCGCGACATCACCAGCGTCGTTGGCACCGTCGATGACGAGCGGGATCTCGTTCGCGGTCGCGAACCCGAGGAGCGCTTGAATCTCTGCGACGCTCGCTGCGCTGAGGCGCCATGAGCCGCCGGCTTTGATCCAATCTGCGAGGGCGGGGCCTACCGCGGCTCCGTACTCCTCGACCCCTTCGCCGCCCCTCGCGTAAGCCATGAGCTCATCGAGCGCGACGACCGCGCCCATCGTGGACGCGGGGAGCTGCTTCTGCGGGACGCCGATGCCGACATCTACGGTCGCGGGGATCGGCGGCTCCCAGTACCCAGGCGTGCTGCGCGCCTCAGAGGTGATGGCGCCGTGCAAGGCGGAGCCCGACTTGATGATCCTCGACTCGCCGCGCTTGTCTTTGAGCTTCACGACGGCGCTCTGGCCGGCGATCAAGCGCCCGCGCGCGGGCGCCATGTAAGCCGTCGTCACACCTGCGCGTGAGTACGACCCATAGCTCATGAAGGGGTTGAAGTTGTCCTCTGCGCGTACGCCGAGGTCGGCGGTGCGCGGACCCGCGTCCGTGTCCCCGATGGTGGAGTCTGAGGCGACGATCCCAGGGATGATCACGGCGTCAGGGCCGTAGTCGATCTCGGTCGCGCCTGCGGGCGTCTCGAGGTCGGTGCCAGCGCTGACGATCTTGCCGTCACGCATGAGCACCGCCCCGTCTTCGAGGACGACACCGCCCTCTACGAGGTGCACCGTCCCGGCGCGCAGGACGACCGGGCCGTCACCGCTCGCGAGGAGCAGGGGTGCGAGGAGTGTTAGGAGCTGCATTGGTTCAGCCCTCCTCACCGTCTTCGCCGTCTTCACCGTCTCCAGCCTCTTCTTCTTCCGAGGCCTCCGGGTCGGTGGGCTCTGTGTTGTCAGGCGCCTCACCTTGCTCAAGGTGGCGCACGCGCGTGTCGGTGGCGCGGTCATAGACCGCCTCGCCCTCGATGACGACGCGCTGAACCACGCCGTCAACAGAGAAGGGGTCTGCTGTGTACAGCACCACGTTGCCGTCCATGCCTGCGCTGAGGGAGCCGACGCGCTTGGCGACGCCGAGGATCTCCGCCGGGGTGGTCGAGATGGCGCGCAGCGCGTCATCACGGCTCATACCGTGCGAGACACAGCGGGCCGCCTGATAGGCGAGGCTCTGTGTCGTCGAGTTGCTCGAGCGCAGCGCGAAGCGCACGCCCGCGTCTGCGTAGGCCTTAGGGATGAAGACGTCCTCTAGCTCGTCTGTCTCTTCGTCGATCTCAGAGCGAGTCAGGGAGCCGGTGAGGATCACGGGGATGCCTCGCTCTGCGATCAGGTCAGCGGCGCGGTCGCAGTCGCCTGAGACCACGAGGGTGGTCTTGTGCAAGAAGCCGTTCGCTTCGGCGATCTCGATCGCCACCCGCACATCCATCGCGCCTCCGCAGTAGATGAAGGCCGGGATCTTGCCCTCGACGAGGGAGACGAGCGGCGCCTGCTTCTCGTCGATCTCCCAGCGGGGGACGAGCTTCATACCCTCGACCTTCCACGCAGAGCAGTCGAGGTCGCGGCCCTTGGCGGACTCTTCGTCAGGCTCGCGGCCTTGGTACATGGCCTCGCGCTTGGCGTAGTCGTCGCCCGCCTTGGCGGCGGCGACGGTGTCCTTGAGGTAGCGCTTGAGCCCGGTGAAGGCGCCTCGCAGCGCCTGCGCCTGGGTCGCGCGTGACTTCCCGCGCTTCGGTGAAGCGGAGAGGACGATGCCGGAGCGCGGCTTGACGCTCATCTCTTCAACGGTCCTGCCATAAGGCTTCACGACGTGCCCCCTCGCGCCGATCACGCAAGCTGCGCCCTGCTGGACGTTGATCGTCGTGATCCCCGATCGGAGGTAGTTCTCGAAGGTGGTGTTCACCGGGTCGATCGAGTCGCGGACGTCAAGGAAGGGGGCGACATCGACGTTCTCGTTCGGGCGATCCATTCCGCCCGAGGTGATCGCCTCGACGAAGCCCGGATATGCCACGAGGTCTGACGCGTCGAGGTGCTCGGCGTCCCACGGCGCGTCGACGTCTACGCCGACCGCTGTGATCCGACCATTGACGATCACGATCTTTCCGTTCTCGATCACTTCACCTGTGAGGGTGACGATCTTGCCGGCTTCAATGACGAGCTTGCCGTCCGCAGCGTTAGCTTGAGGAGCGGCGGCGAGGAGGAGGAGGGAGAGGAGTGCGCTGGAGTTCTTCATGGTTCTAAGGGCGCGGCGGGTGAGGTGGATCATCGGTCGGTGTCTCCTCCGACGAGGGTCGCGCCTTCAAGCACGACACCCACCGGGCGAGTGGTGAATTCAAAAGGTGTCCCGTTCCACAGGACGAGGTCAGCGTCCCGGCCTGCGGCGATCGTGCCGACTCGGTCGGAGACGCCCATCAGGTCCGCGGGGACAGTGGTCACAGCGGCGAGCGCTGCGTCGAAGGGGAGGCCGCCACGGCGGGCGTAGGTGGCCTGTTCAGCGAGCGTGTTTCCGCTGCCGTAGCCAGAGTGCGCTGAGAGCGCGACCTGCACGCCGACCTCGTGGAGCTTGGCGGCTGTGTCCATGCTCATGAAGGCGCTCTCTGTCGTGCGCCCGTTCGCAGGGAGCGGGGGCAGGCAGACGGCCGCGTTCGAGCGAACGAGCAGGGTCGGCTCCCGCCAGGCCTCAGCGCCAGAGTCGATGACGAGGCGCATGGTGCCCATGCCCTCTGCTGCCATCTCTTCTGCGAGGAAGACCGCGGTTCGGATGTCCTGGGTCGCCCAGGCCTGGATGAAGACGGGGGTCTCGCCGGTGAGCGCGCTCATGAGCTCTCTTCTGCCGGGGCGATCAGGCTCTTTGCGCTGGGTCTCTTGCCAGGCGTCGTAGAAGGCCTTGCGCCACTCCCACTCGACACCCATCCGGGTCGTGGGGCGCCGCGCGTAGAAGTTCGTCGGCCTGCTCCCAGAGGGGCGGTTGCCCGAGCTCGGGAGCGAGCCCATGGCGCCGCGTAAGAACGCGTCGCTGCGGACGAGGCGCGCGTCAAGGCTGGCGTCACCGCCAGTCTTCAAGACGGCGCCCATCCCACCGACCACGTTCCTGTCAACGGGGAACGCCGCCACGGTGGTGATGCCTTGGCGCAGAGCGCGCTCCCAGCCGCGGGCGTGCAGGTCGAGGGCAGGTGCGATCCGCGCGTGCGCTGTGATCTCATTCGACTGCTCGACGGTGTTCTGGTTCGTCGAGTAGCGGAAGCCCATGTCGACCAGACCCGCCGTGACGCAGGTGGCCTTGATGTCTGCTTCTCCAGCGCGCCCGCCGCCCTTCACGGAGACGATCTTGCCGCCTTCCATGGTGATGACAGCGTCAGCGACGACCTCGCCAGGCGCCGTGTAAGCGCGCTCAGCGAAGACGACGACCTTGTCCGCCCCTGTCGCAGGGGCAGCCGCTGCAGAGAGCGTGAGCAGTGTGAGTGTGGCAATCATTCTTCATCTCCTCCGTGGACGCGATGACCGTCCACCCAGACTTCTTCGAGGCGCGAGGAGAGCTCCAGCGGGGAGCCGCTCCATAGGACGAAGTCGGCGTCGCGGCCGACAGCGAGGACGCCGGCGTGGTCGCCTGCGCCTGAGATCTCTGCCGCGGTGCTCGTCATCGCCGCCAAGGCGACGTTCGGATCGAGCCCAGCGCGGACACACATGGCCGCGCCGACGCGCATGCTCTCTGGCGAGTTCGCCGGCGTGACGAGGCCGAAGCCGACCTTCACGCCGCCCTCAGAGAGCGCGGTTATGGACCGCAGAGCGCGGTGATTTGCGGCGACCCCTACAGGGTCACAGATGACCCCGAGGCCTGAACCTGCCACCTCTTCGACGAGCTCCTCGGTCCAGAAAGATCCGAAGAGGGCGCCTCGGAGCCCGTGGTCTTTTGCGAGCGCGGCAGCGCGCCGGACGCTCTGCCGGTCACGCGCACGGATGATGACGGGGAGCTTCCCCGCAGCGGCGCGGCCGAAGGGGCCCTCCCCATCTGTGAGCGCTCCGTCCAAGAGCTCGTGGAGGCTCGCGAGGCTGGTCGGGTGCTCGTCGGACTTCACCGCTCCGTATGACATGTCGAGGCAGAGCTGAAGCTCGGGGTCGACGACTGCGGGACCGCTCGTCTTCACCAGCGCGCTCGCGCCGGTGCAGGGGCGCCCGGTGTCAGGGTTGATCGTGATCGTCGTCACGCCCGCGCGCAGGTTGCGCGTGAGCGCGGCAGCATGCGGACGGAGCGAGTGGACGATGCGCGCCTCAGGCATGAGCGGGCGCGTGTTGTCACGCCGTTCGGTGCCGATCGCGTCCAGGGTGAACGCGCCGAAGAGACCTGGTGTCACCCAGCCCTCGTGCTCGATCACCACGGCGCCCTCGGGGGCCTTAACGGCCGCACCTGCGGCCGTGATCTTGCCGTCAGTGACGATGAGGGCCCCATCCTCGATGGGGTCGCCGTGGCCTAGGAACAAGTGATCAGCTCGGACAACGACGACGTCTGAGCTGGCGACCGGAGCCGCGAGGAGGAGAGCGAGGTGCAGCATCTGGATCATTCCTTGGGTTCCACGACGACGCGACCGCCCACGAGGACGGCCTTGACGGAGGTTGTAGTTCTGAGAGGTCTCCCGTCGAGGATGAGCAGGTCAGCCTGCTTCCCGAACTCGACGGTGCCGCGGTCGGAGAGGTCGAAGACCTTGGCGGGACCGCTCGTGATCGCGGCCAGCGCGTCATCGGCTTCCATCCCACCCCCGACCGCCATCGCGGCGAGGAGAGAGAGGTCGCGAGAGGCGCCCGCGGCCTGCCCGCCCGTGCCGATCAAGACGTTGACGTCTGCCTCTGCGAGGATCCCCGCTAGGGCGACGTCGTGCCCGTTGAACTCATCGTAGGCGCCGCCGCCTCTCGGGCTGGGGTTCACGATGACGGAGATGTTTCGCTTGGCGAGCTGTTCGGCGAAGGGGCCGGCCTCGGTGCCGCCGGCGATCACCATGCGCAGGCGCCCGAACTCAGCGGTGGCCTCGAGGAGGTTTCTGATCTCAGCCGTCCGGTGGACCTCTACTACGAGCGGGATCTCGCCGTTCGCGACCCTCGCGAGGGTCTCCTTGTCTTGATCAAACTTCGGAGGCTTGGGCGCCTTGTCTTCCTTGTACTTCTCTTCCTTGAACTCTTTGCCCTTCTCTTTGGCCTCTTCGATCTCTTTGTCGCGGTCCTTTTTGGCCTTCTTGAAGTCCTTCTCGAGCTCCTTGACCTTCTCTTCGATGGCCTCTTCCCACTCTTTGCGCTCTTCGACGTACCCGTTCTGAGCGATCCTGTAGGCCATCCCCGATTCGAGCATCCCCTTGATCTTGTCTACCTGACCGATGCGCTCGAAGGGGTCCATCGGGGTCGGGCCAGTCTCGGTGACGGTGAAGCTGCCGTCCGCGCCCATGGTGAAGGTGGAGCCACCGCTAGAAGGATTCGTTAGGCCGATCGAGGCGCCGAGGGCGGTCTCATCGCTCGCGATGAGGTCTTCGTCTCTGGACGCGAGGCTCATGACGCTCGAGAGTCCGCTGATGAGCGCGCGGCGAGAAGCTTGGACTCGCACCGCTGTGACGCCCGACTCGAGCGCTTGCTTCTTTTGGAACTTTTGCGTGAAAGGGTCTAGCGCATCAGCCGTGCGCGTCGACGGAGAGGGTCCTGTGAACGCGGCGTCAGAGGGGTGAACACCCAGCGCAGACCAAGGATCGATCATGCCGGCGCAGACGACCTCGCCGCTGAGCTCTCGGGCGCCTTCGGGGACCTCGATCCCGGCCTCGACGCGACGGATCACGCCGTCGATGACCAAAATATCCACGTCTTTGACGACCTCGCCAGGGCTGACGATGACCTCACTTGCGTGGATCACGACGGCGTCACCTGAGGGGTTCGCCGCGGCTGGACACCATGCGCTTGCCAAGAGCACAGAGAGGGCGAGGGGGGTCCGAATGGAGAGCTTTCTCATGGATCTTCCTATAGAGGCGCGGCCTGGAGGGTCTCCGAGGCCCGTGGCGGAGGGTGGGGTTCCGCGTGATGTGTGGTGCTCAAGCCCTTGTTGGTGCGCCGTATTTGCGGTGGAGCTAAGGGCTCGACCCAGATGATAAGGCAAGCGCTCGTTCCAGGGCTACAGGGCCCGCAGACTCTTGTGAAACGGGGGTTTGTGGAGCGACCACCCGTGGCGAGAGAGGCCTTCAAGGCCACTCCACGGGCTCTCACCCTGCGAAGAGAGGCTCTACGTCCTCGTCGGGCAGCAAATTCGTCACATCTGTCGAATTTTTCGCGTTCGGAATCCGTTGGAACCTGGCTTTCGCACCTCATACGCCCGTATATCCATCTCTGGGCCTCTTCCGAACGTGCACCCCTTCCTCCTTCAACCTGATTATTGGCGAACCCGCCTCGAACGGCCTGGTTCACCCCAGGGATCGCTCCTTTTGCTCCCTAGGCCGGATCTCTCCACCCCCTTTGTCGAGGTCGAGGAGTTCCGTTTTCGGGCTCATGACGGCCTTCGACTCTGGGGTGTTCGCATGCTCGCTGGATACCCCGCGCCCGAGCTCGCCTCAAAGATTTGTATCGTGGACCCGGCGACAGATATTGGCCCTGACACACGCGCCCTCGACCCTGGGGGCGCTTATTTTTTCTTGAGGGAGCCGCAGGGGAGGCGCCTCGAAGACCAGGTGCTGGACGTGCTGAGGCTCGCCTGCCTGATCGCTAACCTCGAGCGCCGCAGCGTCAAAGAGGTCGACTGCTCCGCGGACGATCAAGAGGCAGAGCCCAACCACCTCGCGCTGAGGATCGCGGAAGAGCTCAAACAGATGATCTTGGTCTGATCACAGGTCTGTCGCGTTCCAATAGTCCGGCAGCTCGCCGGGCCACGTCCCCTTCAAGATCTCCATGACCGCGACGCGATCGACCTCTTCGAGATGTGGGTCGTCGGCGCTCAACTGGTCGTTGTTCAGCACCCGCCAGAGCTCGCGCCACACCCGCTCGCTCAATCGCTCCGGCAGCCCCGCGAAGGCCTCTGTGTAGACCAAGTAGCTGAGCGGGTATCGGAACAGCCGCACCTTGAGGTCCAGGTCCCGCAAGCTGCGCCCTTTGCTGTCCTTCAGTCCTGCGGCCTGAAAATCTGCGGCGAAGGCCGAGCCCTCGCCGACGGAGTTGGGGAGCTTGGCTTCGCCCGCGAGCAGGAGAGCCCTGACCAGCTTCTTCGCTGCGGCGTCCAGGCGCCGCTCCGTAGAGTTCACCACTGTCCCCTCGGGCTCCTTCAGCTCACGGTTGAGCTCCCGCTGATAATGAATGGCGCGTCGGCTCTCGTAGCCCACCCACGTGAGCACGTTGTGGGCAGCGGCTTGGTGCTCGAGCACCATCAACGCCACCACGTCGCTCGTCTCTACTGGGTATGGGTTGACGCCACACAGCCCCTTCAGCGACGCGTGGTCGCCCGGCATCGGGCCGAGGCGCTCCTGCTCTTCCTCTAAGACCTGGTTGCCGAGGTGAGCCATCTCCCCCGTTTCACCCGTCACGTACCAGCCGCCCCAGCGCTCTTCATATGGGGTCGTGTGGTCTACGTGGCGAGAGCCCGCCCGTAACACAGGCGTCCCGTCGTCAGCAGGGTGGATCGAGCGCACGAGGTTAGAGGGCATCTCCCCGTTCCTGGCAGGCGCATGACACTGCAAGCAAAGGTGCGTCTCGCGCTGAAAGACCGGCCCCTCTTCACCGTTCGTCAACGTATAGAAGACCAAGCCTTCGTTCGGGTCGACCGCGGTGAGCTCGAACACTTCACTCGCTGGCACGTAGCCCACGTAGACATCGTCTGAGAAATAGAGCGCGCGGGGTCGAACTGTGGTGATGAGTCGCGCCTGGAAGCTCGTGCGGGAGAAGACCGTGGTCTGCGAATTCACCGAGACCTCTAGGGCTCGCAGCAACCCAGGCAAGAACCCGCCGTTGTCCGTGTCGAGGACCCGCTCTCCTGACGCCAACTGCTCAGCGAGGCGAGCGACGCGATCGCGTGAAGGCCTCACGCCGTACTCGATCGGGGGTTGCGCCCAGAGAGGTTCCTGTGCGGAGGCAGCGAGCATCAATAAAGCCGGGAAGTGAATCACTGGGTACACCGTAAAAGCACCGCATCAAAAAGGGTGGTCGCTCTTGTTCGTATTTCTTCGCTCTACCCCAATAAAGCTTGTGGACGAGCCGTCTGTAGAGCAAACAGCGCCTCAAGCGCCCATCGCCCGCCACAACCTGCGGAAGAGGCGGCGCTTGCTCTGACTCCACTCTGGCCCGGGCAATACCGGCGGTGTCGAGGAGGCGCTCGGCTCACTCCAAGAGTTCCCCTCGCCGCTCAAATCCCACAAGAGGTCGCCGCCAGGGAGGCCGAGCTCCTTTGCCTTCTGGTCCGGACCCTCGCCGTTCTCGATGAGGTCGTTGTCATGGACCCAGACTCCGTCCGGCCAAGGGTCGACGTCGACGCCGCCAGCCTTCTTCTTTTGCACGAGGTTCATGAGCGAGAGCACGGCGACCCCGCAGGTCTTGTTCCCTTTGACGGTGTTCGAGGTGACCTCGACGTCATCTGCCCCAAGGATCAGGATCCCCGTCCCTGAGGGAACGTTCCCCACCATCGCCCCCAAAGCAGCGAAGTTCTCGTGGTTGTTCTCAACCACGGTGTTGTCCCGCACTAGGCAGCCACGTGAGACCTTCGAGGGATTGTTCGGGAGCAGGAAGACGAGCAGTCCACCTGCGTTGTCAGAGACGTGGTTCCTCTCCACGAGCGCGTCGACGCAGTTCTCGATCTCGATCCCCGTCACGTTCTGCGTCGCCACGCAGTCGCGCACTACGACGTCCTTGCACTGGCCCACATAGATCCCCGCGTCACGTGCGCCCGTGACTCGGCATCCCTCTACCCTCACCCCGATCGATTCGACGGGGTAGAGGCCGTAGAGCCCCGTATTGGTCGCGTTTAGGTCTCGCAGCGTGAGCTCTTGAGAGAGGTTCAACATCACTCCGTTGGACGTGAAGTTCGCCACGTCGAAGCCCTCGATCGTGAGGCCTCTGCCTGAACCGATGATCGCGTCGGAGAGCTCGCCTTTGCCGTCTAGGAGCGGTCGCCGGTCGCCGTCGGGGACGCCTCGAAGGGTGACCTCGTCTAGGTCAAAGAGCACCGTCTCCGAATAAACCCCCGCGTGGACCTCGATCGTGTCCCCTGGCCGAGCCGCGTCCACAGCCGCCTGGATGCTCTCTCCAGGCCTCACCGTGTGGGTTCTGGGGGCCCTCCGCTCTCGCTCTTGCCCTCGCATCGGAACGACGGGCCCTTCGGGCTGCGAGGGTTTCGTGTGCTTGAGCGGTTGAAGGCCCGAAGGGACGCTTGCCGGCGCGGCAGGAATGCGGCGCTCATCTGTGAGCGCTCGCAAGAAAGCGACGAGGTCTGCGCGCTCATCCCACGAGAAACGGAAGCGACGGATCTTGTCGTCGATCTGCGGCACGTCGAACCCGCTCCCGCGACCGCCGCCGTCGGAGTAGAAGTCGACGACCTCTTCGAGGGTCTCGAAGATCCCGTTGTGCATGTAAGGCGCGGTGAGCTCGATGTTGCGCAACGTCGGCACCTTGAAGGCGTGGTTATAGGCTGAGCCCGCGACCGCTCCCCGCCCGAGGTCGGGCTCCTCGCCCTCTCGCGGCGGGACGCCGACGACCTTGAACTCAGGGTTGGCGAAGGTCGGCAGGTTGTGGCACTCGAAGCAGCGTGTCTTCAGCGAGCGAAAGATCGCCAAGCCCCGACGCTCTGACTCTGTCAACGCCCCTCGGGCTCCCTTCGCGTATCGATCGTAGCGAGAGTGTTGGCTGGTGATCTCTCGCTCGAAGGCGGCGATGGCGTGGGTGACGTTCTCAAAGGTGACTCCCTCTCCTTCGAAGGACGCCTCGAAGCGCTCCACATATTTCGGAATGGCCTTGAGCTCTTCCACGAGCTCGTCTGGGTCTTGTCCCATCTCATTGGGGTCCGTTATGGGACCCTCCGCCTGCTCTGCGAGGTCTGCCGCGCGACCATCCCAGAACTGCCTGTGGTTGAACGCGGCGTTCCATATGGTCGGGGTGTTCCTTCCTAAGACAGCGCCGCCTCTGCGGTCGGGACCGAAGCCCTCACCTCCAAAGCCCATGGCGGTCTCGCGCCCGTCGGCGAAGCCGAGGTCGGGGTGGTGGCAGTGCGCACAGGAGGTCTTGTTGTCACCAGAGAGGACGGGGTCAAAGAAGAGCAACCAGCCCAAGTCGTGGCGCTCTTGTGAGAACGGCTCTTCACCGCCGACCATCTCTGGAAAGGCTCGATCGATGCTCCGTCCCTCTTCGAGCATCATGAAGAAGAGCTCTGTGCCCCCAGCAGCTCTCTCTGCCCGAACCTCATCACGGACAGGGTCCGCGAGGCCCTCCAACGGAGCCCACGCGATGACAGCGATCCCCACGCCGAAGGCGGCGGTCATTCCTATGAGAGCCTTGATCGTGCGAGACATCGCTTAACTCCTAGCTAACCGGCCTCTCCCCAACATCGTTTTGACACCGGCTCAACCAGCTGCTCGTGACAGAGTATAGGCGCTCCAAAGGCCCAACCACCTCACCTCCGCCGTGCGTCGATCAGCGGCGGTGCAAGGTCACGAGCGAGAGGGTCAAGTTCCCGCTCACATCGCGCGCCGGAGTGCCACGGACCGTGACCATGTCGAGGTGATCGAGGCCGTGGAAACCCTGCACTCCTGTGCGCAAGGGGCGGCTGTTATTGCCCAAGAGCTCAACCGTGACCGTGTTCTCCACCTGGACGTTTGACTCGATGCAGCAATAGTCCCAAGGGGTGGGACAGCTTTCATCGCCGTCTATGTTGCAAGGGTCGAGAGCGCTGTCGATCAAGGTGAAGACCGCGCGACCATCGACAAAGTCCTTCACCCTGCCGACGAGGACGAGCTCTTGGCCCTCGGGGGCGCTCTTCCGAGCGCCGGCTATCGCGAGGGCTCCGGGGTGGTCGATCTCAGACCAGTAGGACTCCGGGATCGCAGGGCCGGGGGCCCCAGTCAAAATGTCCTCAGCGTCAGTGGCCTCAGAGCCCCCGCAAGCGGAGAGGGAGACGGCGAGCAAAGCCGACACCAAGGAGAGTTGGGGAGTCGAGATGGGCATTGGAGCTCTTTGTTTGTTCAGTCTTCCTTGAGAGCGTTTGCGATGGGCATTCGGAAGATACGCACCAACGCAGGCGCCGTGCCGACAAACGATACCACCAGGACGCCGACCATGCCGGACAGGATGCTGACAGGGTCCACTTCCAGTTGGAAAGCGGTCATAGCCATGCTGACAGAGGCGTGTGAGAGGAAGACGCGCGTAACCACCAACCCGAGGAGCGCGCCGGCCATACCCAGGGTCAAGGTCTCCTGCAACACGGCGACGGCGAGGGCGAAGCCGCGAAAACCGATCGCGCGTAAGGACGCGAGCTCGCGCATGCGGCTCTGCACTGCAGCGATCACCGTGTTAGCGCCGCCCGTGGTTGCTGCGAGTCCGATCAGGACTGTCATGGACCAGACCAGAGTCAGGATCGGATCGAAGTAGGCCGCGAGCTCGGCGTAGTATTGCCGCGCAGAGATGTAGACGAGCTCGAGGTCGAGGCGTCGCTTCGCGAAGAGGTCGACGTCAGCTAGGTCGTCAGCCGTCTCGACCCGCACGAAGACCACTGAGCAGTCGTCGCGCTGTACGAGGCCTTGCAGCTCTGTCAGTGAAAGCCAGATCTCCGATTCGATCGTCGTCCCCGGCGCAGCGAAGGTGCCGCTCACCTCGAAGGTCCCGCCCTCGATCTCGAGCTGAGCCCCCGGAGCGAAGGCGCCCTCTTCCAGTCCACACTTGGCCGCGGCGAGCCGACCGACGATAGCCTCTCCCGGCCCGGGCAGGCGGCCCTCGACGAGCGTGACAGCATCGTGCACGAGGTACGCGCGGGCTGTAACTCCGCGCAGCGCCGCCTGGCGTGAGACCGGATCGCCCACCAAGTGGATGCTCGAGCCCATGTGGATCTCCGCAGACGCGGCCGGCTCTCCGCCAACTCGCACCGTCCCCGGGACGTCTGCAGCCACCAGCTCGGCGACGGCGGGGCTCATGCTGGAGCGGATCACATCACGCAAAGCCGAGCTCGAGAGCAAGATGGCCGTGTTCGGCGGAGCAGCGCCATGATGGCTTCGCTCGAGGCTGCGCACGAAGGCGCTGGTGGCGACCAAGAGCCCGGCGACCAGCGCGCTCGCGAGGACGAGCAAGAGGCTCCGCGCAGGGTTGCGCCCCGCGTTTCGGATGGCGTGGTGGAGCGGCAGCAATCTCACTTCAGGCCCCGCCTCGAATCGCCTTCACCACGTCCGTTTGAGCGGCGCGCACGGCAGGGATCAGCGCGGCGATGAGCGCGGCCCCCAACGCGGAGACGAGGCCCATGACAGCGACGCCGGGGGTGAGCGCGAAGCTCACTTGCACCCCCTCGACCCCGACAGCGACCCCTGTCAGGCGGATCACCGCGAAGATGGCGACCAGACCGAGCACTCCGCCTGTCAGCGCGATCGCCGCAGCCTCCACCAGCACCATGGCGGCGAGCTGATGCGCGTGGAAGCCGATCGCGCGCAAGATGCCCAGCTCACGGCGACGATCATGTACCGCCATGAAGATCGTGTTGGCGACGAGCACCACAACGATCGCGACGCAGGCTGCGCCGAAGATGCGGCCGAAGCGCAGGATCTCGCGCAGGTCGCTCGTGGCTCTCTCCAGGAATGCTGCCTGCAGACGTGTGTGGGTCGGCTCCTCCGCTGTCGCCAAGCGCGCGTCGATCTTTGAGGCGATCACCTCTGCCTGAGCGGGGTCGTCGATGCGCACCTCAAATTGGGTCACGGTGCCGAGGCGGTCGATGGGACCTGAGCGTTGCAGGAACTCGAGGTGCGTCAGGATCACGCCCTCTTGGGTGGAGTCTGACGATTGGAAGATGCCAGCGACCTTCACGATGATGTCGCCGAAGCTGAACTTGTCCCCGACGCTGAGGCCGCGGCGCGTGGCGAGATCTCGTCCGACGAGGACGGCGTCCCCTTCGGATTGGAAGGCCCCGAGGTCACCTTCAAGCACCTGGATGTCGCGGGTCGCTAGGAGCTTGTCCACGGGTGCGCCGTGGAAGGTGATCATGTCGAGGTTGGTTCGGCAGTTGTTGAGGAAGACCTTGACCGGCAGAACCGACTCGACGCCCTCGATCGCGGAGATCTCCTCAACGTAACGCTCTGGCAGATATGAGGTCTGTGGGCAGTAGCGGTTGCTGCGGTAGACGATGAGCGTCCGCGCCTTGTCGCCCGAATGGAGCGCGCGCGTAAGACCCGCCGAGAAGGACTCGATCCCCACAAGGAGCGTCACCGCGAGGCCTGCGCCCAGGACAGTCAAGAGCGTGCGAGCGGGCCGTCGCAGGAGGTTGCGCCGAACGATTCGGAGAGTGTCGCCGGTGTTCAGAGCACCCTCTCCTCGAACTCGTGCAGGACTCCTTTGATGAGCCGTAGAGCCCGCGTGCCGTGCTCGACGGCGCGCACGTCGTGGGTGACCATCAGGATCGTCTTGCCGCGCTCGTTATTGAGCCGCTGGAGCAAGCGCAGGACGCTCTTAGCCGACTCTTCATCCAGGTTACCGGTGGGCTCATCCGCCACGATCAAGCTCGCATCAGCCACGATCGCACGTGCGATCGCGACGCGCTGCTGCTCTCCGCCTGAGAGCTGCTTAGGTCGGTGGCCGTGTCGGTCGCTGAGACCGACAGCCTCAAGGGCAACGCACACGCGCTGGTGCCGGTCCGCGCGGCTCATGTGTGTGAGCCAGAGCGGGACCTCGACGTTCTCATAAGCGGTCAAGACGGGGATCAAGCTGTAGTCCTGAAAGACGAAGCCGACGGTGCGCGCGCGCCAGTCAGCAGCGCTGACGGATCCGAGGGCGGTGACCTCGGTGTCACCTACGTAGACGCGCCCCTGGTCGGGGCGGTCGATGCCAGCGGCGAGATTGAGGAGCGTGCTCTTGCCGCTACCGGAGGGCCCGAGCATGACCAGAAACTCTCCCTCATCAACTTCGAGGCTGAGCTTCGCGAAGGGAGTGACCACGTGCTCGCCGAGGCTGAAGCTCTTGGTGACTGACTCGAAGCGGACAAAGCTCATCACTCATTCTCCACGAGGATGCGAGCGCCCGAATTGAGCCCCTGACGGCCTCGGTCGATGACCTTGTCGCTCGCGTTCAGCCCTTCGATGACAATCACTTCGTCGCCCTCTCGAGCGCCGAGGCGGAGGCTGCGAAGCGCGGCGCGACCGCTAGTCCCATCGACGACCCAGACTGTGTTGTCAGGAGCCACGCAGCGCGCCGGGATGCGGACGGCTGCGCTCACCGAACCACCTTCGCTCTTTGATCCGTCTCCGAGGACCGCGACCTGACAGAGCATGTCGGGCTTGAGGTGAGCGTCGGGGTCGAGCACGCGCACCTGCACCTCGAGCGTGACCTTCTGAATGTCTGCTGTCTCGACGATGCGCAACACCTCGCCCTGGTAGGGCTGATTGCGGCGCGCGTCGCAGCGGATCTCAGCCCTCATGCCGACCGACGCAGCAGCGACCTGGGTCTGTGGGACGTCGACGCGAACCCGGAGGGAGGCTGGGTCGTACAGATGGCAGAGAGGCTGATCTGTCGCTCTGGGTCCGACGACTGAGCCTGCGTACGCGTCGCGCGAGAGCACCACCCCGTCAATGGGGCTGCGAACCGTCATGCGGTCGAGGCGTAGCTGTGCCTCGGCGAGCGTCACCTCTGCCGCTCGCGCGGTGGCGTCGGTGCGCGCGAGTACGGCCTCGGCGGCTGCGATTCGGCGGTGCTCCTCAAGCCGCAAGTCGAAGT
>PVBE010367813.1_pt1 | contig 27602 bp, 26 predicted proteins | sample 1631181 | NCBI WGS metagenome assembly PVBE01 (sample SAMN08397723, study PRJNA350692) | Marine metagenome, whole genome shotgun sequencing project. | isolation source: water | place: Pacific Ocean | collected 2012-04
ACATCTGGTTCATGACCCACCGCGTAGCTCAGGTAGACCTGCGAGGACCTCGCCCCTTGGTCGAACGGATCGTCGAAAGCGTAAACCATGTCTCCGAACATGTGTAACCCTTGTCTCCGGTCTTTACAGACAAGCTCACCACGAGCGGGAAGAAGTCTCTTTAGTGGAATCGGAGGGCCAGGCGCCCCGGATAGCGCCCCGCGCGGGACGCCTGCCGCAACCTGCTACAATAGGCTCCCAAGAGCGCCGGGACCTGCCGGACGGGGGACGAGATGTCTGACGAGGACCTCTGCTACCTGAGCATCGCCGAGGCAGCCGCGATGATCGCGGACCGCCGCCTCTCGCCGGTGGAGCTGACCCAAGCGGTCCTGGCGCGGATCGATGCGCTGAACCCGCGCGTGAACGCCTACATCACCGTGACCGCCGACGAGGCGCTGGGCGAGGCCCGGGATGCCGAGGCCGCGATCATGGCCGACGGCTATCTCGGTCCGCTCCACGGCATTCCCCTGGGTTTGAAGGACCTCTTTGACACCCAGGGTGTCCGGACCACCGCCGGCAGCAAGGTGCTGGCGAGCCGCGTGCCCTCGGAGGACGCGACGGTCGTCGGCAGGCTGAAGGCGGCGGGAGCGGTGTTCGTCGGCAAGCTGAACATGCACGAGTTCGCCTACGGCATCACAAACGAGAACCCCCACTACGGTCCCGCCCGCAACCCGTGGAACCTGGAGCGGATCACCGGCGGCTCCAGTGGCGGCTCCGGCGCGGCGACCGCGGCGGGGATGTGCGCCGCATCCCTTGGCACGGACACCGGCGGCTCCATCCGCATTCCCGCGTGCTTCTGCGGGATCGTGGGACTTAAGCCCACCTTCGGCCTGGTGGGACGGCGGGGGGTTATACCGCTGTCGTCCTCGCTGGACCACGTCGGCCCCATGACGCGCACAGTGGAGGACGCCGCCATCGTGCTACAGGCCATCGCGGGCCACGACCCCGGCGACCCAGGGGCGCTGGACGTGCCGGTCCCGGACTACGGGGCCGACCTGCGCGCTGGGGTGCGTGGGATGCGTCTGGGGGTCATGGCGGACTACGTCACGGAGCCGATGGGGGCCGGCGTGAAGCGGGCGGTGACGGCGGCTATCGAGACGCTGGAGGGACTGGGCGCATCGTTGCGGCCGGTGGACCTGCCCTTCCTGCCCTACGCGCGGTTGGTGAACGGCTCGATCCTGTCCGCCGAGGCGGCATCCTACCACCAGGCAAGCATGCAGAGCGCCCCAGACGACTACGACCCAGGGGTCCTGGAGCGGCTCACGCGCGGCCGGCAGCTTCTCGCCACGGCGTACGTGCAGGCGCAGGAGTCGCGCCGCCAGATCCGAGACCAGCTCCTGGGCGCGATGGCTCAGGTGGACGTGCTGGCGCTGCCGATGGAGCCCGTGGTGGCGCCGCCCATCGGAGGCGACAGGGTAACGCTAGGCAGGCGGGCGACCGATGTGCGCAGCGCGGTCACGCGCTTTACGGGACTCTTCAACCTCACGGGATTCCCAGCCATCTCTGTTCCCTGTGGGTTCAGCCCGGCCGGGCTTCCGATGGGGTTCCAGCTGGTGGCGAAGCCTTTTGAGGAGGCCACGCTCCTGCGCGTCGCCCACGCCTATGAGCAGGCGTCCGAGTGGGGCCTGCGGCGACCCAGCCTCTAGCGCCACTCGGGCCTCGGCCATTCGGGCCTCGGCCGCGCGGGCCGCTCACTTGACGTTAGGTGCTATCATCAGGTAAGTGTCTCCCCGGTCTCCATTCCAACCTGGGCGCGCCATTCTGCTGCTTGGAGGGGACGAAGATTGGATACGAGCGAGCTTCTCAAGGCGATATTCCGGGTCCCGGGCGCGGCGGGCTTCGGTCGTGTCCGCTCCGTGGGGGCGCTGTTGCCTGAGGAGGAGCAGATAGAGTTCCTGAACGGCCTGCTTGTGAAAGCCGTGGAGGCGCGGGAGGGGGGCGACGTGGAGGTCCTTGCGGACCACCTGGAGACGTGGGAGCGGAGGGCCATGGCGGCCGTTGCGGGCCGCGCGCGGCTTCCCTTCGAGATGGACGCCGCCCCCTGGACGCCGCTCCTGGTTCCCGTAAGTGAGGCCCGGTTCGCCGTGGTCACCACTGGCGGGTTCTTCGTTGAAGGGCAGGAGCCCTACGAGACGGACGGTCCAGAGGGCAAGGGTGACATCACCTTCCGGGAGATCCCGAAGGACTTGCCCCGCGACCAGCTGCGGGTGGAGCACAAGCACTACGACCTGTCCGGCCCGCGGCAGGACATGAACTGCGTCTTCCCCCTGGACCGGTTCGTGGAGCTGGAACGGGAGGGGATTATCGGCGGATTGGCCGATGCGAACTACTCGTTCATGGGATACAACCTGATACCCGAGCGCCTGGCGTCCGAGACCGCGCCGGAGTTGGCCCGACGGCTAAAGGCCGATGGCGTCCAGGCGGTCTTCCTCACCTCCACCTGACCCATCTGCAATCGGTCCGTGGGACTGATAGCACGAGCCATAGAGGCGGAGGGGATATCGACAGTCCTGGTGATGATGAACCGGGGGTTGGCGGAGAAGCTGCAGCCGCCGCGTGTCACCCACGTCCAGTTCCCCTTCGGGCGGCCCATGGGGGAGCCGGGGAACGCCGACCAGCAGCGCGTGATCATCGAGGACGCCCTGGGTCTCCTGGAGTCGGCGACGGCGCCTGGCACGATACTGACGCTGCCGTACCGGTGGCGGCGGGAGGACTACGCCGCGATCCGCAGGGAGAGGGCTGGGAGCTGAGCGGTCGGCCGCCGAGGCGCCCTCGGCTGTTTGCTCAACGAGCAACACAACAGGGGCGTCTGCAGATCCTCAGGCCGTACAGGCACCCGGCACAGAAGCAGAGCCCCAGGTCGTCCGGACCGCACTCTCCACGAATCCCCTCAAGCCCTTCCCGGGCCAGCCAAGGGGTCAGCAGCAGCGCCGTGGCCCCGTCCAGCCACCACCACCCGAGGAGCGCGTTGGCGGCCAGCCCCATGAGCAGGGTGACTGACAGGTAGGAGCATGCCAGCGTCTCTTTGGCTTCAGCCGCCAGCGCGAAGATGTTTCCCTCCGCCGCTGTCCGGAGCTTCCACAGTGCCACGGCGGGCATCAGCGTGACCGAGGCGCCGGCGAGAGCGATGCCGACAATCGATTCGCTGGCCCCACGGCCGGCTGCCAGTGACCAGCCAGACTGGTAGATCACGCCCGCAGCCAGGGCAAGGAATGTCCACCCGATGAACCGAAGCGCTTGCTGCTCTACCCGCTCCCCGCGCTCGGGGTCGGTAATACCCAGTCGCCAGAGCACCACGGAAGCTGCCGCCACCTCTAGATAGCTATCCGCTCCAAAGGCCACCAGGGAGATGCTTCCTGCGTGGGTCCCTGCCCAGATAGCGACCACGCCTTCCGCGACGTTGTACGCCAGGGTTGCCGCGATGAGCAGTCGGGCGGTCCGCAGCATCACCCTCGATTCCCCGGGTCGGCGGATGGTGTGACAGCTACCGCAGTTAGAGGCCCGTGGGTGTCCCCGCAGCGGGCTCGGTTTGGTAGGATACCGGTCGGCCCACGTGAAAGCCCTCCAAGGGGTGGAAGTCACCCGACCGCAGGGCCTCCAGCAGGTCGCGTTCGTTGCGGACGTCGCCGTTGAACACGGTGGTGCCGCGCCCCAACCCCTGGACGGAGTGGGCGTCGCTGCCCCCCGTCCCGGAACGGTTGAGGACCCCTGCCACGCCCTGGGCGAACCGGTTCTCCGACTCGACGTTCCCCCCGTTCACCACTTCGATCTCGTGCACCAGTTCGAAGACGGGGTGCTGTGCCGCTTCCTCGTAGGTCTTGGGGAACGCTCCCGTGTCGCGGAATAGGATGTTCTGGGAGTAGACGCCCTGGAGGTCGAACAGGAACCGGAAAGGGTGGGCCAGGATCAAGAACCCGCCGACACGGTCAATCTCTCGACGGAGGTCTCGCACCCGCTGGATGTCGCCGGCGAAACCGGTCACGTGCCCGTCCAGGCCAAGGGCGATCATGTGCCCCAGGGGCGTGTAGACTTCCAGGGCCCGCACCAGCACCAGGTCTTGTGATGCGGCGAAACGATCGAAGTCGTGGCGCTGCCACCCATCGTGCTCGGCCACCATGATCCCGGTGAGGCCCATTCGGTGAGCTTCGGACACCATCTCCTCGGGGGTCAGGCTGCTGTCGGGGCTGCCCTGGTTCGTGTGGACGTGGAGGTCGAAGGTCGAGGTCAAAGCGGGGATGTCTCCTCTCTCTGGGGCGACGTGTGCCACCTTGGGGTCGCTGGGGGCCGGACGCGCCACGGCGCACGGAATCAGCGCCTGCCCGCATATGTGTAGCGGAAATCCGCCGCTGCGTCAAGTTGGGGAGGATGGTGGGGCCTTCCGCGGCTCAAGTCGGGCGTTGAGGGCCTCGCCGGGCTGTTGACAATCCTCTTGGAACCGGCTATCGTCCAGTGTGCTGGCGAAGTGCCGGTAGCCGTGTGCGTCGCGCCCGAGATGGAGGAGGCAGCGGATGGACTTTGAGCTACACTATTCGAAAGAGCAGGAAGACTTCCGTGCGGAAGTCCGGTCTTGGCTAGAGGCCAACATTCCTGAGAACATGCGGGCCCCGGTGGATCGGTTGGATCTGACGGAGGCGCACTACGGGTTCTGGCGCAACATGCACCAGGTCATCGCGGAGAAGGGCTGGCTGTACCCCACCTACCCGAAAGAGTACGGCGGAGGGGGGCTGACCGGCGAGCACGAGACCATCATCATGGAGGAATTCGACCGCGCGAAGGTGGTGCGTGACTTCACCAACGCCCTCTGTCTCCCCACCCTGATGGTTTGGGCAACGGAGGAGCAGAAGCAGAAGTTCCTGGTTCCCCTCCTCAAGGCGCAGAAGGTTGCTTTCCAGAACTTCACCGAGCCCGATGCCGGCTCCGACTTGGCTTCTCTCAAGAGTCGCGCGGTCCGCGACGGTGACGACTGGATCATCACCGGCCAGAAGGTATACGTCAGCGGCCAAGGTGAGCCCGACTGGCTCTTCGGCCCCATCGTCACGGACGCGGATGCCCCCCGGCACCGGAACCTTGGGTACTTCATGATCCCAGCCCCTTCCGAGGGCCTGGAGCTTCGACGGCTGAACCTGCTGACCGGGCACGACCAGTCCTTCGTGTTCATGGACAACGTGCGAGTGCCCAGCGACACCCTAATCGGCGGCGACCACCAGGGCTGGCAGGTGGCTCAGACCACCCTAGAAATTGAGCACGGCGGCCGCGGCGCCGCCTTCCCGCGTGACGAGGCGCTTGAATATCTGCTCACCTACGTCCGCGACACCAAGCACAACGGAGAGAACCTCGGCGACGACCCCATCGTCCAGCAAGAGGCGATGGACGCTTACACCGAGTCCCACATCTTCGGCCTCCTGGCCCGGCGCAACTACTGGATGTACCAGGCCCGGCAGGAGATGAGCTACCACGGTTCCCAGAGTTCCCTCTTCGGCAAGACCTTCCGTATGCGGAACGCCGACCGTGCTCGCGACATTATGGGCATGTACTCGCTTCTGGGCGTCCGCGAGCCCCGCGCTCCCTTCAACGGCCAGCCGGAAGTCTACCAGCGCGGTAGCCTGACCGGGGCCCACCCCGGCGGGACGGTGGAGATTCAGAAGGTCATCATAGCCCGGCGGATGGGCATCAGCCGCACCCAGGAACGGGCCGCGGCAACTCCCTCCACCACTGGCGCGAAGGGCGTCTAGCCCTCCGCGCCGCTCTCGAATCGAGCGATTCGGACAGGGCCCGCCGCCTGGGGGGGCCCTGTCCGTCTGTTTGGGGCCCGTGACCATCCAGCGATGCGGTCCACGGGTCGGTTCCGGTGGAGGCACACCATGGACTTCGAGACCAGGTCCTCCGAACAACGGGAAGCCTTCCGCGCGGTCGTCCGGTCCTGGCTGGAGGCACACGTGCCTCGGGATCTGGTGGTGCCGCCCGACGGGGCGCCCCTGGACGCAGGAACCCAGGATCGCGTCAAGGCGTTCCGCCGCGCCCTGGGCGCCCAGGGGTGGCTCGCTCCCACGCACCCCAGGGAGATCGGCGGCGGAGGGCTCACGGAGGCGCTCGCCACCGTCATCCAGGAGGAGATGGGGCGCCTGGAGCTGCCCTCTCTCGGCGACAACGCCCGATGGATCCCCGCCATGGCCGTGTGGGGCACCAATGAGCAGAGACACCGCTACCTGGGACCGGCCCTTCGGGGCGAGACGATTACGTGGCAGCTCTTCAACGAGCCTCAAGGCGGTTCTGACCTGGCCGGTGTCCAGACCCGCGCAACCGCCGATGGAGACGACTTTGTCCTCAGCGGCGAGAAGGCGTTCATCACCGGCCGGTTCGATCCGGACCAGTTCTGGACCCTGGCCGTCACCGACGCGGACCGCCCACGCCGGATGAACCTGGGCGTCTTCATGGTTGACGCCCGGCTGCCCGGCATCGTCATCAAGACCCAGCGCCTGCTCATGGGCAGTGAGCGCCGCGTCTACCTGAATAACGTCCGAGTCCCCGGTGACTGCCTGGTGGGTGGCCGGTTCCAGGGCTGGGAGATTGCCCAGACTATCCTGGAAGGCGAGCGTGGTGGCTTCGCGTTCCGGGTCACCGAGGACGGTACTATGGAGAGCGTTCTCCAGTTCCTGCAGGAGGAGCGAGAGCGGCCGTGAGTGGCGCCGTCTACTTCGCTGAAGGACGCTGAAGGACGACCCTGAGCCGCGCCCGACGGAGCCGCCATGGATTTCGCGTACCACTACACCGATGAGCAGGAGCGGTTCCGCCGCGAGGTGGTCCGCTGGCTCGACTCGCACGGGGCTAACGACGACCCCGACGAACAACACGACGTCCTGCGCCGAGCCCTGGCGAGGGAAGGGTGGCTCGCGCTCACCCAGTCCACCGATGAAGGCGGCACGGCTCTGACGCCGGAGCACGAGCTCGTGCTGTTGGAGGAGCTGCAGAGGCTCGGCGTCGCGTCCCTGCTCGATGGACCCCACGCCGAGCTGCAGCGCGCCATTCGCATCCGGGGGACCGCGGACCAAAGCGGCTGCCTCCTTCCGGCCATCGCCGGTGGCGACCTCACCGTCTGGCGTCCTCTCATGGAGTTCAAGGCCGAGCTGGACCCCGGCGATCTCCGCGTCCGCGCGTACCAGGACGGCGACGACTACCTCCTGGACGGCGATGCCCTCTTCTCGGGCGCGGGCCGGTGGCCTGGCCTGCTCTGGACCCTCGCCGTTGGCGACCCGGAGGCGCCCCCCGCTGAGTCCACAATCGGGCTCCTGGTGCCGGGGGGCCTGGCGGGCATCGGCGTCGAGACCCCCCGACATCTGAGCCTGAATGCTTCCCATCGGGTGACCTTCAACCGCGTTCGAGTGCCACGCTCCTCCCTGCTTGGACGTCAGGGGGAGGGGTGGGCCGACATGCGGGCAGCCGTCACGGACGTGCCCAACGTCGACGCCGCACCCCCGGAAGACCACGAGGTCGAGGCCCTGCTGCGCTATGCCGCGACGGCGACTCGGGACGGCGTCGTGCTGAGCGAGCAGCCGGTTTTTCGGCACATCCTAATGGAGGCGGTTATCGCGAGCCGATTGACGCGTCTCTTCCGCATGAGGGACGCGTGGATGCGCGCCTCCGGAACGCCGCTTACCTACCACGCCCTGGAGACGGCCCGATGGGAGCGCCGAGCGGCCATGCGGCTGGCGCAGATCGCGCGCGACGTGGCTGGCCCATTCGCGCTCCTGGACCGGACCGACCCAGGGGCGCCGTCGGCGGGACGCATCGAACGCCACCAGAGGAGGAGCCTGGCGGAGCAGAACCCCACGGGAACCCCCGAGGCCGCCTCTGCCGCGATGGCCCAGCGACTGGGTTTGGGGGAGCGAAAGGGGACGGCGAGGGAGGCTTGAAACCCGCCGGACCGCTCGGTTGTCGCGGAGTCACGGCAAACTCTGGATTTCGTAGGTCGATTGAGGTATCATCCCCACGTTGGCCCAACGGTGGGGCCTGAGGGGTGTTCGAGCAGCCGCGATCGTGTGCGAGGAGGTTGTAATGGACCTTGCGCTCAGTGAAGTGCAGATCATGCTCCAGAACTCCACCAGGGAGTTCATGGAGGCGGAGATGCCGAAGAGCCGCGTGTTGGAGATCGACGATAGCGAGACGGGATTCTCCGGCGAGCTCTGGCAGAAGCTTTCCGAGCAGGGGTGGCCGGGCATGATTATCCCCGAGCAGTACGGGGGGTCCGGGAACAGCCTGACGGACATGGGAGCGGTCTACGAGATCCTTGGCTACTACGCCTGCCCCAGCCCCCACCTTTCGAGCGCTGTGTTGAGCGCTCAGACCATCCTGGAGGCGGGCTCCGAGGATCAGAAGCAAGCCCTGCTGCCGGAGATCGCCAGCGGGAGGCAGATCTTCGCCCTCGCTTACACCGAACCGGACTACGGCTGGAGCCCTGGCACCGTCCAGATGCAGGCGACCAAGCAAGACTTGGACTACTACCTCAACGGCACGAAGCTCTTCGTCCACGACGCCAACATCGCCGACCAACTTGTGGTCGTTGCTCGCACCGGCGGCTCGGGCACGGACGGCCTGACGCTCTTTGTCGTCGATCGCAGTGCTCCCGGCGTGTCGGTGCGTACGCAGACGGGCTGGATCGGCCCGAAGGTGTGCGAAGTCAACTTCGAGAACGTGCGGGTCTCCCCGCTGGCGGTCCTGGGTCAAGAGGGCGGCGCCTGGCCCGCCGTCGAAAAGGCGATGGACCGGGCAACCGCGCTGCTCAGCCTGTACATGGCCGGGGGCACCCAGCGGGTCTATGAGCTTGCCCGCGACTACAGCCAGACCCGAATCGCCTTCGGCGTTCCTATCGGCACGTTCCAGCGCGTGCAGGACCACGTCATCGAGGCGCTTACCGAGGCCGACGCCGGCAAGTGGTCTTCTTACGAGGCCCTGTGGCAGCTTGACGAGGGGCGGCCCGAGGCTCAGGTCGCGGTTTCCATGGCCAAGTCGGTCGTTAGCACCGGGTTCCCCCAAGCGTGCGACGCCTCCCACCACGTTCACGGCGGAATCGGGAGCGATCTGGAGTACGGCCTGACCCAGTACACCAAGCGAGCCCGGACTCTCCAGCACTACCTGGGCGACGCCATCTACCACCGCGCGCGGATGGCGCGCCTCATGGTCTAAAACGTCGGACCGCTTCCCAGCGAACGTAGCGAGGGGCCACCTAGGTGGCCCCTCGCTACGTTCGCGAGCATGCTTGCCCCTAGCCGTCGCACCCCTTCCCCACCGAGGTCCGCGTCCGGCTCCGCGGGAAAGTAGCAGCCTGGGCAGGACGTGAATCGCCCCGGCGTCTCGGTCCCGGCATCCTGGGTTCTGCCGTGTTTGCGGCAGAACCCGCACGCGTCGCAGACTGCCCCCGAGCCTGTCACGGGCTCTCCGCAATCCGGGCACAAAGGGGCTATTGGGTCCCTGACCATATCAATCCCTCAGCGCGGTGCTGGCCGCATTCTAACGCGGCCCATGCGTGGACGTGCTGCACCTTTCCTACGACACTGCGTCCGGTGGCGACATCAACGTGAAGATGATGCCGCCACCGGTTTCGGGCGAGATGATCGTTCCGATGGAGAAGGTGTTCAGCTTCGACCGCGGCCACGCCATCCGCGCTGGTCTAGGGTCGCGTGGAAAGTCTCCATTCGCATCGTCGCTACTCTCGCGACGCCCCCTACGATGCGCCCCTGGCGGCCGCTTCCCGCGCGGTGGCCATCTGGCGGATGTGGTTGCGCGTGTGTCCCTCCAGGATTTGGCCGCACGCCCCCTGGACCGAGAACCCACCGGCGTACTCCAGCAATCGACTCAGGCCCTCGCGTTGCTGGTCGGTGGGGAGCGCCAGGTTGTAGAAATGGCCTGGAGGCCCACTGGTCATCCTGGCCCGGTCCTCCTCCGTGAAGGCGGGGACCACCATCTGGTACTCCTCCCGGGGAATCCAGCCCAGCAACTCCACCAGCTCGTCGACGACCTGCCGCATCTCCTCCAGCGCCCCGCGGAGGGGCGCGATGGTCACCCCCTGGAGGTTCGGGTGCTTGAACGCGTACACGGTCTTGGCGAGGGGTGGCGTGTCGACGAGCCCCATGGCCCGCAATGAGCCCCGGATGTTGTGGATCCAGATGATCCAGAAGCGGACCGTGGGGGCGACGTGCTCCGCCGTCTCCAGGAAGCTCCATTCCCCTTCCGCCGGCTGGACCCTGAGCTCGGCGTCTGTGACCGTTCGGTATTCGTTCGCCAGGTCCTCGCAGGCCTGCTCCAGCTCGCTCAAGAACTCGGGAATCGTGCGATTCTTCACTGTCGTCACCGTTATCCTCCTCCCTCGGTCCCCCAAGCGGCGCCTAGCTCTCGACTGGGTAGCGGGTCGCCACCTCCGCCTCGGTCATTCCGTCCTCGATCATGACCTGTTCGTCGTGGAGTATGCGGCCCGTGTAGGCCTTGGGCGCCTTGCCGCAGATCGTCGCGGTGGCGTCGCCGATGATCTCGCCGCTCAGCCGCCATCCCGAGTACGAGGGGTCGCCGCCGGCGACCACGGCACGGAAGAAGTGGCCCCCCTCCGTCCACTCTGGGCGGGATGGCGAGAGGGCGTTAACGGAGATGTTCTGCTGGAAGAGCTCCGCCGCCAGCCCCTGCGTGAACCGCTCAAGCGCTGCTTTGCTGACCCCGTAGGTAGTGCCTCCGCCGCCGCTGGCGGCCGGCCCCTCGTACGGCCCTTCCCCCGGTCCTTTGGCGATGCCGGAGGAAGAGATGTTGACGATGTGACCCTCGCCGACCCGGAGCATGTGGGGAACCGCGGCGCGGCAGAAGACGTACGGTCCCCGCACGTTGACTCGGTACGATAGGTCAAAGTGGCGGGGCTGCATCTCCATGGTGCTCCCAGGAGTCTGGATGCCGGCGTTGTTGACCAGGATGTCCAGCTGACCAAACTCGGCGACCGCCTCCTCCACGGCCGCCTCGATCTCGTCATCACGGGTTACGTCGCATCGGACCGCGATGGCCTGGCCGCCGACCTCTTGGACCAGCTCCACCGTGCGCTCCAGCGTGCCGGGGATTCGAGAGTCCCCCTTCTTCTCCGTGCGGGCGGTGACGACGACGCGGGCCCCTTCCCGTGCCAGGCTGACCGCGATGTCCTTTCCCAGTCCCCGGCTGGCCCCCGTGACGATCGCGACCTTGCCATCGAGCTTGCCCATGTGAACCTCCTGACGATGGTTGCCCGGCCCGCGCCGAGCCGTGAACGACGCCCGGCGCATCGGGCTCCAGCGTCGGGGATGGTAGTGGGAACGGGCCGGGCGGTCAAGGAGACGGCCACGGAGATCACGATACGGGGCTTGGGCGAAGAAGGCTCGCCGGGAACCGTGAAGGCGCGTTCGGCAGCATCGAAGTCGTGGTGGAACCGCCGGACAGCGGGACGGTCGACGTGGGTGCGCGGGCGTGGACTCGGGCTCGGGGGACGGCGCGGCGACGGCGCAGCCCGTGGCCAGTGCCATCAGCAGCCCAGCGAGGGCCGCCATTGGCCCTCTGATTCGGCATGCGGCGGAAGTTTCGCTCACTGTTCCCCTCTACCCGCTACAACGCCTGCCAGGAGAGCCTAGTTAGGGGCATCCCGCACTTCTCCTGCATCCAGTTCGCGCTGGGAGATTGCCGTGAGTCGCCGAAAGTCCTACAATCGCGCCAGTTGTCCGGTTCGGAATGCGGAGGTGAGTGATGGCTACCGCACCCTCGTACCCGGTCACCCTGTCGGGGGACCTGACCGAGCCCCTGTCACGATGGCTTTGGCTCGTCAAGTGGCTCTTGATCATACCCCACCTGATCGTCCTGGCGATTTTCTCAGTGGCCTTTGTAGCCCTGACTGCGATCGCATGGCTCGCGATCCTCTTCACGGGACGCTACCCCCGCGGCATCTTCGACTTCAACGTGGGGCTGCTGCGCTGGGCATGGAGGGTGGAGTTCTACAGCTACGGCGCGCTGGGCACCGACCAGTACCCGCCGTTCTCCATGAAGGAGGGGGGCTACCCGGCCGACCTCCGCGTGGAGTATCCGGAACAGCTCTCCGCCTGATCCTCTCCGCCTGATCTTCGTGAAGTGGCTGCTGGCCATTCCCCACATCATGATCCTATGGTTCCTGCAGGGGGGGTGGGGCCCGGCCGGATGAGCGGCCTCAAAGGTGCGCTGGTGTTCTTCGCGGGCGTCGCCCTCCTGTTCAAGGGCCGGTACCCTCAGAGCCTGTTCGAGCTCGTCATGGGGATCAATCGGTGGGGATATCGAGTCGCGGCCTACCTCTTTCTCATGCGGGACGAGCACCCGCCGTTCCGTCTGAGGGAGTAGCGGGCGCGCGCGGGGGGAATGGCGCCCCCCTCACCGCATAAGCACCCGCCCTCACAGCCTCGACTCCACCTCGTCCGCCAGCCGCGCGGCGAGGTCTTCGTTCGGTCCGGCGAGCACCCGACGCAGGAACGGACGTCGCGGCCGGATTTGGATCGGGGCGCGCCTCGGGACGCCTGCCAGCTCCGATGCCACGTCCAGCGCCGTCTCCATGTCGCCGAGCTGGTCCACCAGCCCGAGCCCGGCCGCGCGCCGCGCCGTGAACACCTCCCCCGTCGCCAGCTCCCGCACCTGCTCCTCGCCCATTCCACGCCCGCGCGCCACCGCGCCGACGAACCCCTCGTACACCTCGTCCAAGAGCGCCTGCAGCTTCTCTTCCTCCTCCGGCGTCGGAGCTCGCCACGGCTGGAGCATGTCCTTCAGGCGGCCGCTCTTCTGCACCGCGACCTCGACTCCGATGCGACGAAGCAGCTCGGCCACGATGGGACGCACAGCGATGACACCGATGGACCCGACGAAGGCGTCCGGCATGGCGACGATGCGGTTGGCGGCGGTGGCGATGTAGTACGCGCCGGACGCGCCCGTGCCGCGGATGTAGGCGACGACGGGCTTCGTCTCCGCGAAGCGGCGCACGGCGGCGTGGAGCTCCGCCGAGGCGGCCGCTGCGCCGCCGGGGGAGTCGATGTCCAGGAGCAGCCCGCGCACGCGCCGGCTCCGGCGGACCGCGTCGATGAGCGGCACGTACGTGCTCGGCTGGACCGCGCCGCCGATGGTCCCGAACACCTCCAGGGTTGCGATCCGCGCCCGGCGTCGCGCCATCATCACAGGCCTCCTCGCCTTGCTGCCATCTGGGGTTGATTGTACAATGCCAGGGCCAGCGGACGCGCCCTGTTCTCGACGGGGAGCGATTCCGGGAGTCTCCGGCACCGAACGCAGCCTCAAGATCGCCAGGGGTGCGGGCACCGGGTGTCCGGCACCTCCGCCAAGGAGGCGTCATGCCCGATCTACCAGGCCGACCAGAATACTGGAACATCGGTTATCCCCTCCTGGGCACCCTAGTCTACCTCACCATGGGCGTCCTGACTGTCGCGATCCTCTACGGCTTCTGGATGCGCTTCCGCGTCTACCGCCTCGGCAAGCCCATGCCGGACCTGGGCCCGTGGATGCCCCGAATCGGACGCTCCTTGCGGCTAGCGGGCATGGACATCTTCGGCCACCGTCGCTTCATGCGCCGCGAACACTATGCCGGCATGATGCACTTCTTCCTCTTCTGGGGCATCATCTTCCTGATCATCGCCACTGTCGTCGGCTCCGTCGAGTGGAACTGGCACAAGTTCATCGCCCCCACCATCGGCTTCGAATTCCCCACAGTCTACTTCCGCGAGCTTGGCAGCCTGCTGTGGGACATCGTCGGCGGCTTGTTCGCGTCGATAGGCCTGGCAATGGCGGTCTGGCGACGCTATGTCATCCGGCCCTCGCGACTGAACACCTTCATCGATGATGGGGTCGTCCTCGCGCTCATTGGCCTGCTGCTCTTCACGGGCTTCCTCACGGAGGGGCTGCGGATAGCCGTTACCGAACTCAATCCAGCCAGCGGGCTCTACGATCCGGACGCGGCGCCCTGGTCGTTCATCGGCTACCTGTTCGCGCTGGGCTTCCGGGGCGCGGGCCTGACGACATACGGCGGCGAGGTTTCCCACTTCGTCCTGTACTGGGCCCACGTCGTCCTGGTGGTGGCGGCGTACGTGTACGTCGCCGTCCGGTTCAGCAAGCTCACCCACATGTTTCTGGCCCCCCTCAACGCGTTCCTCCGTTCCGACCGGCCCTTGGGGGCCTTGCGGTCGATGGGGGAGATCGAGACGCTGGAGCGTTTCGGGGCCAGCGAGATGACGGACCTGACGTGGAAGCAGCTCCTGGACTTCGATTCCTGCACCAACTGCGGCCGGTGCCAGGACCAGTGCCCTGCCTATGCCAGCGGCAAGCCGCTCTCGCCGCGCGCGGTCATCCAGGGCATGAAGGGCTATGTGCTGGAGCGCTCCCCCGCCCTTCTGGCCGCCGGGAAGTCGGGCGAGGCGGCCGCCGCGCCCGCGCAATCAATGGTGCTGGAAGTCATCACGGAGGATGTGCTCTGGTCATGCACCACGTGCCGAGCGTGCATGGAGGCGTGCCCGGTCTTCATCGAGCACATCGACACCATTGTGGACATGCGCCGCTATCTGGTGATGGAGGAGGCGAAGATGCCTTCCTCCGCCGAGGCGGCCCTCATCAGCCTGGAACAGCGCGGGCACCCGTGGCGCGGCACGAGCTTCACCCGCACCGATTGGACCGAGGGGATGACGGTGCCGACGATGGCCGACGACGCCGACGTGGAGGTCCTCTTCTGGGTCGGCTGCACAGGGGCTCTGGAGCAGCGCAGCCAAGCGATCCCGCGGGCCATGGCATCCGTGCTCAAGCGCGCGGGCGTCAAGTACGCCATACTGGGGAACGAGGAGACGTGCACGGGGGACCCCGCTCGCCGCATGGGGAACGAGTACCTCTACCAGATTCTGGCGCAACAGAACATCGAGACCTTGAACCGGTACGGCGTCAAGAAGATTGTCACGATCTGCCCCCACTGCTTCAATACCATGCTCAACGAGTACCCGCAGCTCGGCGGTGAGTACGAGGTGATCCACTATTCCCAGTTCGTGGCGGACCTGATCGCCTCGGGTCGGATTCGCCCCGTGCTCACCATCGATACAACAGTGGCCTACCACGACTCATGCTACTTGGGCCGTCACAACCGCGTGTTCGACGAGCCGCGGGACATCGCCCGGTCGATCCCGGGGGTCACGCTGGTGGAGATGTCACCTCGCAACCGGGAGCGCGGCTTCTGCTGCGGCGCCGGAGGCGGGCGCATGTGGATGGACGAGCCGGGCACGAAGGTGAACCACCTCCGCACCGACCACTTCTTGGAAACGGAGGCCCAGACGGTGGGCGTCTCTTGTCCATTCTGCCTCCAGATGTTGACAGAGGGGATTGGGGCCAAGGGCGAGGGCGACGCCAAGCAGGCCAAGGACATTCTGGAACTGCTGGTGGAGAGCATCGGCGCGGAAGTGGAGACGGAGGCGACGAGCTGAGGGCAGCATGAGTGAGCAGCAGCCGTCCACTTCCCCGGATCGCATCCAGGGGATGCTCTCCGGATTCTGGGTCTCGAAGACCCTCTTCACCGGCGTCGACCTGGGGCTGTTCGACGAGCTGGCGAAAGGCCAGGCCAGCGCGGAGGTCCTAGCGTACCGGCTCCGCCTCCACCCGGCGGCCCTCGAGCGGCTGCTGAACGCCCTGGTCGCCTTGGAGTTGCTGGAGCGGGAGGCCTCCCGATACCGGAACACCCCGGAGGCGGCCGCCTACCTGGTCAAGGACCACCCCTCCTACATAAGCGGCCAGGTGGAGCACCTGGGCCAGCTCCACTGGCGCCTCTGGCAGCACCTCCCGGACGCGATTCGGGAAAATGGTCCGCGCGTCAAGCAGGTCTTCGGCCCTGGCTTCGACATGCTGGAGGCGGTCTACGCGGAGCCCCAGCACCTTCGCTCCTTCGTCCAGGGCATGCATAATCTGACAGTCGCCGCCGCCGAGGAGGTCGCAAGCGCCTTCGACCTATCGTCCTACGAGTGCCTCATGGACGTGGGGGGCGGCTCCGGCGCCCTGGCTATCGCCGCGGCCAAGCGCTATCCCAAGCTGCGGGGGATCATCTTCGAGCTCCCTGCCGTGTGCGCCGTGGCCCAGGACTACCTGTCGCAGCACGGTGTCGCCGACCGGGTCCGCACCCACGCGGGGGACTTCTTCGAGCCCGGCGCCATGCCGACCGAGGCTGACGTGATCGCCCTGGGCTGGGTACTCCACGATTGGCCCGCCGAGCGCTGCCGCGTCATCCTGCGGCACTGCCACGAGGCGCTGAAGCCCGGGGGCGCGGTGCTGGTGTGCGAGAAGCTGCTGGACGAGGCCCGGACGGGGCCGCTCCAGGCCACGCTCATGGACCTCCACTCCCTTGTGTCGACCGGGGGGCAGGAGCGCCCGGCTAGCATGTATCGGGGGATGCTGGAGTCCGCGGGATTCACGGACATCGACGTGCGAACGCTCCAGGGGAACCGGGATCTCGTCATCGGCCGCAAGTAGCGGACGAGGCGACCAAGGCGACCCGTGCTCGTGTGCCCCAGGCCCTCTACATGAACCCGCCGGGCGCATCCGTGAGCCCCGAACAGAGTTGACAATGAGGGCCTCCGAGGGGGAGAATGAATACAGGGTCCGATGGGGCCGCGGCAACGAACACAGAAGGGGGACTGCCAGGTGAAGCTCTTCACGCTGAACCACGCATGGCTGTTCCCGGCTCCGTCGCCCCTCGGGCCCGGAACAGGGTTCGCGGGGTGGTGCAGGACCTCGAACCTCGCAACGTAAATTGAGGAAGAGCCGAAAGCCACGCCACAGGCGGGCCGGTACCTCCGGTTGACCAACCGGGATGGCGAGGCAACAGGTCACCTAGAACCGATAGCTCGGAAAGGCCCGGGAGTACCCCGGGCCTTTCTTGTGTGTTGAGGGCGAGCCAATCTCCGGAGGCCGAGCGGGAGTCGTTTTCGTCACGTGCGCGCGGGGAGGCGGGGAGGTAGGCGGTTCGGAGCGTGAGACGGGCTCGGGTCCAGCTATCGTCGCTCGGCGCGACTCCTGCGGACCAGGTACATGATATAGAGAGCCGCGCCCACTCCGTAAGTGAGGACCAGCAGCACCGGGGGGTATCCGGCCAGGGTGAGGCCGAGCGAAAGCAGCAGGAGGCCCATGGCCCCATAGCCCACAAGCCGAGTCTTGCGCCTCTCCTCCATTGCACGCACCACCTTGCCGCCGCGAGAGCGCCGCAGAGGATGCTCCCCCGCCCCGCTCTTCGCCCCTGATTGCGAGGGCGCTGCTACACGACCCCCGCCTGCTTGAGTGCCGACAGCTCGAGCCGGGAGAGCCCCAGCTCGTCGCAGAAGACTTCCACGTTGTGCTCGCCCAGGTGTGGTGAGCGGCGGGAGATCCGGGGCGACCACGCCGACATCTTGACGAACGCGCCTGGGTAGGTGATGGCGCCGCCCAGCTCCGGGTGGTCCAGCTCGACGAACGCCCCACGTGCCTCCAGCTGCGGGCTCTGGAGCGACTGCTCCGCAGTGGTCACCGGGGCGATCAGGATCCGGTTCTGGACGGCCGCGGCGTACAGCTCCGCGGAGGTCTTGCTTGCCAGGAACGGGCCCACCTCGGCCGCAATGGCATCGTACGTCTCCTGGGTGATGGTCATCATGTCCAGCTCGTCCCAGTCCACTTCCTGAAGCCACGGGGTTGCGACGCCTTCCCTGGCCATCCATGCGACCAGCGCCCTGGCGCCGGCGCCAAAGATGGCGCCCCCCGCGACCATCATGGTGATGTTGCCGTCACTACATGGCCAGACCGTCCGGAACATCACCCCGGTCACGGGGTTCCTGTTGACCGAGCCGCCGCGGGTGACGTTCACCTGGGCCAGGTCCCAGGTGGTGGTTGTGTTCATCAGGGTCCAGACGATGCACTCCTGGATGGAGACATCGATGAACTGGCCCTCGCCCGTGCGCTCGCGGTGGTAGTGCGCCATGGTGGACGCCGCCGCCGCCTCAGCGCCCGCGTGCGCGTAGCTGAGGGGAAAGCTGATGCGCACCGGAGGGCGGTCCGCGTCGCCGGTGGTGAACGAGTAGGCCCCCATCGCCATGTTGACCAGGTCCGTGGTCTTGAAATCGCTGTACGGCCCATCTTGGCCGAAGGGGGTGATGGCGGCGACGATGACGCGGGGGTTCTCGGCGCTGAGCACATCGTAGCCCAGGCCGATGGACTCCATGTAGCCGGGATCGAAGGACTCGATGACGAAATCCGCGGTCTTCACGAGCCGGAGGAAGAGGGCCCGACCGTCGGCGCGCTCAAGGTCCAGGGTGATGCCGCGCTTGTTGAGGTTGAATGCCATCCAGTATAGGCTGCGCTCCGGGCCGGGCTCGTCGTGGTAGAAGGGACCGACCTGGCGGGAGGGCTCGCCGCGCGGCGGCTCGACTTTGATGACGTCCGCGCCGAGGTCGCCCATGAGCTTGCCGGCGATGAGTCCTCGCTGCGTGGTTAGGTCCAAGACCCGGTAGGGGCCTAGGAACGCCTCCGGCATCCGGTTCGGGTCCATGACCTCTCCCTCTCAGGCCGCGGCGGCCGAGCTCGCCCCTCCAGGTAGCGCGCGCAGCCGCCTCGGTGGCAGCGGACGCGCGGGGGGCAGAGCCCGGCCCGCCTCGGCGAGAACCTGCCTACGTGGTGATCGGTTGGCTGAAGTCCTCCCGGAGCACCCTCTTGAGCACCTTGCCCATCGGGTTCCGGGGCAGCTCGTCGGTCCAGACGATGGACTCAGGCTTCTTGTAGCTGGAGAGCCGCTGGCGGCAGTATTCGATGACCTCGCTCTCCGGCGGTTCCTCGACGCCCGCCTTGAGCACGCACACCGCCCGCACTCGCTCGCCCCAGTCGTCGTCTTGGATGCCGATCACCGCCGCGTCGTCGATGGCGGGGTGGGACATCAGGGTCTGCTCCACCTCTTCGGGTGCGATCATCTCACCTGCGCGCTTGATGAAGTCCTTCGCCCGGCCCGACAGGAAGATGTAGCCTTCCTCGTCGAAGTAACCCAGGTCGCCCGTGTAGAGCCAGCCGCCACGCATGGTGTCCCTGGTGGCTTCTTCACGGCCCCAGTAGCCTTTCATCAGCCGGTCGCCGCGGGCCACGATCTCCCCGGACTCGCCCACGGGGACCTCGTTGGCCTCCTCGTCCACGATGCGGACCTCCACGTCCGGCAGCGGCTTGCCGATGGACGTGAGCCGCTTCATGCGCCGCTCCACCTCCGCCTCCGGCAGGTCATCCGGAATGTCGTGGTCGTCGGGCGCGAGCATCGTGATGGTGGAGGCCGTCTCCGTCTGCCCGAATGCGTTGATGAACCGGGTGCCGGGCATGTTCTTCATGGCCCGCTTGATGACCTCCAGGGGCATCGGCGCGGCGCCGTAGGTGATTACCTTCATGCTGGACAGGTCGAACTCGCTGAACCGCTCGTTGTCCAAGAGCTGCTTGAGCATGGTGGGGACCATCATTGCCCGGTCCGCCCCCTCCGACTGGACCGCCTCCATCCACGCCACGGGGTCGAACTGCCGGTGGATGATCAGCGTGCGCCCGCCGTACACGGCCGCCATCACGGCCTGGAGCCCCGCGATGTGGTACAGGGGCACGGTGAGCAGGTTCTTCTCCTCCTCATCCGGGTCCGGGGGCTCCACGTTGGCCAGGATGTAGGACGAAAAGCTGTTGTGGGTGAGCATCACGCCCTTGGGGGTTCCCGTGGTGCCGGCGGTGAACATCAGGACCGCCAAGTCGTCGTCGTCCGCCGTGCCGAACCGCTCCTCCGGCGACCCGCCCGCGATCAGACCCTCGTAGTCGTGCCAGTTCTCGCGGGAGTCATCCAGTGAGACGTAGATCTTCACCGAGCTATCGTCGCTCCGGAGCCCGTCCGCCATGTCCAGGTACCTGGAGCCGGCCAGCAGGACCGTCGGCGTGGCGTCCGTGAGCATGAACCCAAGCTCGTCGTTCTTGACGCGGAAGTTGATGGGCAGGTAGACGGCGTCGAGCTTGGCCGCGGCGAAGCACGTCTCCACCATGGCGCTTGTGTTGACCTGCATGGTGGCGATGCGGTCGCCCGCCTCCACCCCCAACTCCGACAGCGCGTTTGCGAGTCGGTTGACCCGGTCCCCGAGCTGCTCGAAGGTCAGGCGCTGCTCTTCAAAGATCAGCGCCTCCCGGTCCGGGACGATGGCCGCGGTGATGTTGAGGAACTCGCTGGTATTCATGTAAAGGAAGCCTCCTTCTCACTGCTATCGCAAACCGACCGTGGTCCCGTATCCCGGGCGGGCCGTCCGACGGCCGCCCCAACTGGTCCGCGTCCTGCGGCACCTCATGGTAATACGAATCTCGCCGTCCGCCAAGCACCGCGCCGGTGGGGCGTCTCCGGCGCTACCCTTGGGAGGCCCCCGCGACCTCCAGCGCCCGCCGCTCCTCCATCGCGAGCCCGTCCCGAAGCGGCAGGTCGGCGCCCTCCACGACCGCCCGTTTTGCTGCCTGGGCCGCCGAGGGCGACAGTTCCGCGAGCCTTCGCGCCAGACCCTCGGCCTCGGCCATGAGCCGTTCCCGAGGCACGACGCGGTGGGCAAGGCCCCATCTCAGCGCCTCGCTCGCGGTGACCGCCCGGTTCGTCAACTCCAACTCCAGCGCCGCCGGGATGCCCAACGTTCGCGGCACGGTCTGGGTGCCCCCAGCCGCTGGAAGCATTCCCAGGGCCACCTCCGGCATGCGGAAGACGGCGTCCTCGGAAGCGACGCGGAGGTCGCAGAGCATCGCCATCTCCACGCCCGAGCCGATGACATGGCCGTGCAGCGCCGCGACGAACGGCTTGGGCAGGGACGCCCACAACTCCCATATCGGCCGCTCCCTACGTACGCGCCGCGCGATCGCCTGGGAGGGCGCGGTTCCGAACTCAGTCAGGTCAGCGCCGGCACAGAAGGCCCGCTCCCCGGCCCCGCTCAGCAGCACCACCCGAACCTCCGGGTCGTCACGCACAGCCAAGAGCGCCTGCCACAGGTCGTCGCGCATCTGCATGTTGTAGGCGTTCAGCCTGCCAGGGCGGTTCAGGGTGATCCGAGCGATCCCCCCGTCCTTGCCCAGCAGCACCGCGTCCACTTCTTCAGCCATGTCAGCTCCGCGTGAGTCCGATCGATCTCAGCTGTCGGATCCCGGCCACCGCCGCAGCGCCCGCCCATAGGCGAACCGACTCTCGATCACCGCTATCGCCAGCCCAAGCCCCAGCCCCAGCAACCCGAACACTGCGGCGTGCCCCAGCCGTCCCAGGAGCATCCAGCCCAGGAGAAGGTTGAAGAGGAACCCTCCGGCTCCCAAGACGGCTCCCGAGCGCCGCAGCGCCCGCGCCGCCTCCGCCCTCGCGGCCCCTCGTGCCTCTGCCGTGAGATTTGGCTCCGCCGTCACGTCGCTCACTGTCCAGCGCACCGCGCTCGCTCACTCGCCCCGGAACGTGGGGTCACGACGCTCCAGAAACGAGCCGACCCCTTCCGCGCGGTCAGACGTTGTGTGGAGGAGGACGTTCAGGTCCAGCTCCAAGCCCAGACCCGCCATGATCCCCAGATCGGTCCCGTGGAGCACGGCCTCCTTGGTGTACCGGAGCGCGATGGGACCGAAGCTCGCCAACCGCTCCGCCATCTCCTGAGCGCGGGCGGACAGATCGTTCGGCGGCACCACCTCGTGGACCAGGCCCATGTCGAGCGCCTCCCGGGCGGAGACCGAGCGCCCAGTCAACAGCAGGTCCAGCGCCCAGGCTCGCCCCACCGTCCGGGCCAGCCGTTGCGTGCCGCCGTCCCAGGGGAGGCCGCCCCACGCGACCTGCGGCATCGAGAGGCGGGCCGGCTCCGCGGCGAATCGCAGGTCACCCGCCAACGCAATCTCCAGACCCTGCCCGACCGCGTCGCCGTTGATCGCCACGATCACGGGCTGAGTCAGGCTGGCGACGCTGCTCGCCATGCGCAGCGCCGCGATCCGCTCGCGCGGTGCCTCGGGGGCGCCGGAGGGCGTTGCGTCATCGGGGGTTGCGACGCAGAACGCCCCGTCCAAGCCGGTCAGCAGCACGACGCGGACCGCGTCGTCGTGAGCCAGATCGGCGCAGGCCTCTCGGAGGAGGGCGGCCATCGTCTCGTCGGGGGCGTTCGCGGCCTCGGGCCGATTCAGCTCGAGGTGGGCGATTCCCCGGTCACGTCGGATGCGCAAGCTTGCCTCGACCATGGTGCGCCAGACATACCCCCCGTGGCGTTCCCCATCGCGGCGGCGTCATCTTGCCATCCACGGATAGGACTGTCAAGAACGGGGCTCGTTCGCCGCGAATCTTTACACTCGGCTTGCGGTGAGATAGAATTGCGGCAACGGGGGGCCGGGTCATCGGCGCTTCCGGTTTTTTTGTGTCGTCGTGTAGGGGTAGAACGATGCCGGAGTACATCACCGCGGACGGCTTCAAACACCTCGAGGAGGAGCTTGAAGAGCTCCGTACGGTGCGGCGCCGCGAGGTGGCCGAGTACTTGAAGCGGGCCACCGAGGTCGGCGGCGCCGTGGACAACGCCGAGTACGAGGACGCCAAGCGGCAGCAGTCCTCCGTGGAAGGGCGAATAATCGACCTGGAGCGGCTGTTGCAGGACTCCGTGGCAGTGCCCGACCACGAGACCCCGCCCGATGTCGTGGAGGTCGGCGCCAAAGTCACCGTGCTCGACGCGAGCGGCGCACGGGCCGAGTACACTCTCGTCGGCAGTCACGAGACCGACCCCCTCCAGGGCCGCATCTCCTACGAATCCCCGGTGGGCAGAGCCCTCATGGGGAAGCGGATCGGCGAAGGGGCGGAGGCGAAGACCCCGGCCGGCGCCGTCAAGCTGACCGTCGAGAAGATAACCTAGCTCGCAACGCCCGGGCACTCCCAGGCCGACCGCCCGGTCCGCCTCTCCCCGCCCGGCCGGAAGGTTCCGTGGATACGAACGCTCGTCCCATACGCATATCGCTACCGCCTCGTGGCGCGTGCCCGGTCCCCTGGGCCTCGGCGTCGTACGTCGCCCGCAACCCCACCCCGTCCGGCGCTGGAGCGGTGTGCCGTGGCTGATCGCGGCGAGGAGCTGCTTCAGAATCGTGCCGAAAAGCTGGCCCGCCTTCGCCAGCGAGGGATCGACCCGTACCCCGCGCGCTTTCCCCGCACCCACTCTCTCAATGAGGCCGTGGCGGCTCTGAAAGCCAGCGAATCGTCGGGCGACGAGGCGAAGTCCGTGGCGGTCGCGGGCAGGATCACATCGGTTCGGCGCATGGGCAAGGCCGCTTTCCTGGACATCCAGGACGGCACCGGACGACTCCAGGCGCACCTACGTCGCGACATCCTTGGCGACGGCTACGGGCTGCTCGCGGACCTGGACCTGGGCGACCACCTGGGGATCGAGGGGCCGCTCGTGCGCACCCGCACGGGCGAGCCCACCGTCGAGGCCCACCGGATCACCATGCTCAGCAAGGCAACGCGCCCGCCGCCAGAGAAGTGGCACGGGCTTCGGGACGTGGAGCAGCGGTTCCGGCAGCGAGAGGTCGACCTGCTATCGAACGACGAAGTGCGGGCGCGGTTCGTGCTCCGCAGCCGGCTCGTCGAGAAGATCCGCCGGTTCCTGGGGGGCCGCGGGTTCATCGAGGTGGAGACCCCGGTCCTGGTGCCAGTGGCCGCCGGAGGCATGGCTCGGCCCTTCGTCACCCAGCACAACGCCCTTTCCCGCACCCTCTACCTCCGCATTGCCACCGAGCTATACCTGAAGCGGTGCATCATCGGCGGTCTGGACCGGGTCTTCGAGATCGGCAGGGTCTTCCGCAACGAGGGGCTCGATTTCAACCACAATCCAGAGTACACCCTCCTGGAGAGCTACCAGGCGTACGCCGACTACCAGGACACGATGGAAATGGTGGAGACGATGGTCTCGTCCGCCGCGCGGTCGCTCCTTCGCACCACCCGTGTGACGTGGGACGGCACGCCGATAGACTTCCGTGCGCCCTGGCGCAGGCTCAACCTTCGCAAGGCGATCATTGATTGCAGCGGGATCGACATTGAGGAGCACGCCGACACCGCTTCTCTGGCGGCCGCTATGCGAGCTCTGGGCATCGCGGTGACCCAGGAGGTGAGCTGGGGCAGGATGGTCGACAAGCTGCTGTCCGAGAAGGTGGAGCCCACGCTGGTCCAGCCCACATTCCTGGTGGACTACCCCGTGGAAATGTCGCCGCTGGCGAAGCGCAAGAGTGACGACCCTCGATACGTGGAGCGGTTCGAGGCGTTCGCGGGCGGGATGGAGATCGCCAACGCTTTCAGCGAGCTGAACGACCCGGCGGAACAGAGGCGCCGCTTCTTGGATCAAGAGGAGCTGCGCAAGCTCCACGGCGGCGAGGACTTCGACCGGCTGGACGAGGCGTTCCTCGATGCGCTGGAGCACGGGATGCCCCCCACCGGGGGCCTCGGCATGGGCATCGACCGGCTGGCGATGCTCTTCTCCGGCCAGCCCACCATCCGAGAGGTTATCCTGTTCCCTCACCTCTCGCTGTCCCAGGAAGAGGTCTTTCGTGAGGTGGACAAGATCGTCGCGCTCCAACACGGCGCCGTCGTCGATGGAGAGTCCGCAGCCCAGGAGCATCTCTCCAGGCTCACCGATCTGGTATGGGATGGCCTTTCGGACGAGATTCGGGAGCGCATCACCCGCGAGGAAATCCGCAGCCGAGTGGAGGCCTACCGTGGCTAGCGACCCTCCCTCGGACCCGGCGGCGGAGGTGGACCGACGGCTGCACGCCATCGCGGCCCGGCTCTACGGCCCTGGCGCCCTGGCACGTGGCTTCCTGACCATGTCGGAGCTATTCTGGAACGTCCGGGAGGCGCTGCTGGTGGAGCTTGGCAAAGAGCTGCCGCCGGAGATCCGCTCCCGGTTCACCGACGCCCAGCTCCGAGAGCGCGCCGAGTCGTGCATCGGCCGGGAGCAGGCGGGGGTGGGCGGACCCGCCGCGGCGCACCATGGCCCGACATCGGAAACACACTGATCCTTTAGGACAAAGAATGCTCAGCATCGACCTGATTCGCCGCGAGACACAGAAGGTCCGGGACGGCTTGGCCCGCCGGGGCGAGGACCCGTCCAGCCTGGACCAGGTGCTGGAGATGGACGCCCGCCGCCGCGTGCTGGTCACGGAGCGGGACACCCGCCGGGCCGAGCACAACGAGCGCAGCCACGAGTTCGGGCGGCTGATGGCCGCGGCCCGCGCGGACGGCGGGGGCGATCAGACTGCCCTGGACGCCATGCGGGAGGAGACTCAGGCCCTCGGCGCCCGCATCGAAGAATTGGAGCGGGAAGCGTCGGAGGTCGAGGGCGCGCAGGAGGCCCTGCTGCTCTCTCTACCCAACCTGCCGCTCCCCGAGGTCCCGGACGGACTCGACGAGTCCGCCAACATCGTCGTGCGCTCGTGGGGTGATCTGCCGTCCTTCGAGCCGGGGTTCACTCCGCTGCCGCACTGGGACCTGGGCGAACGCATGGGGGCCATAGACTTTCAGCGCGGCGCCAAGCTCTCGGGCTCTCGGTTCTTCGTGCTGAAGGGGGCCGGGGCCACGCTGGAGCGCGCGCTGATCAACTTGATGCTGGACGTCCACACCAGGGAGCACGGCTATACGGAGGTGGCGCCCCCGGCCCTGGTCCGGGAGGCAACGCTGCTGGCGTCCGGCAACCTCCCCAAGTTCGGCGATAATCTGTACCGGGATGTGGAGGACGACCTATGGCTGATCCCCACGGCGGAGGTGCCCCTGACCAGCCTCCACCGCGATGAGATCCTTGCGCCAGGCGCCATGCCCATCAGCTACGTTGCCTACACGCCCTGCTTCCGTCGTGAGAAGGCGGCAGCGGGCCGCGACACACGCGGGATCAAACGGGTCCACCAGTTCGACAAGGTGGAGATGTACAAGTTCGTTGAGCCGGAGGCATCGGAGGCAGAGCTGGAACGGCTGCTGGCCGATGCGGAGGACATCTGCCGTCGTCTGGAGCTCCCGTACCGGGTGCTGTCGCTGTGCGCTGGTGACATAGGGTTCCAGTCGGCCAAGAGCTTCGACATCGAGGTCTGGGCCGCGGGGTGTGAGGAATGGCTGGAGGTCAGCTCCTGCTCCACCTGCGTCGACTTCCAGGCTCGGCGGGCCAACATCCGCTACCGCCCGGCCGCCGGGGAGCGGCCCCGCTACGTCCACACGTTGAACGGCTCGGGGCTGGCGCTGCCCCGCATCCTTATCGCCATCCTGGAGAACAACCAGCGGCCCGACGGCTCGGTGACCATCCCGGAGCCGCTGAGACCGTATGTCGGCGCCGACGTCATCCGCTGAGGTCCTAGAGCGGCGCGGCGGCGGCGGGCGGGAAGGATCTGCCATCGTGGGGCGCGAGCCTCCCCACGCCACCATGCTGCGGCTTATGCCGAGTGTTGCCGGTTGAGGGACAATTCGAGAGCAACTACAATGGTTGTGGCCGGTCCGTCCGGCGTACTCCCGGCAATCGAACCCGCTGAGCTGGGTCAGCTCAACAGCGACAGGAGGTTCCCGTGACGACTCAGCCGCGTATCTACAAGGTGGGTGACTACCCCAAGGACGTCACCCTGCGAGACGGGTCGGTTGCGACGGTCCGACCCATGGTACCGGAGGACGCCGACGCCCTTCTCAAGTTCTTTCAGATCGTGGCGGTGGAGGACCGCTACTATTTGAAGGAGGACGTCACCGATGCCCAGGTGATTCGCCAGTGGGCGGAGGATATCGACTATGCCAGGGCGTTGCCGCTCCTCGCGTGGTCGGGCGGCGAGCTGGTGGCCGACGCCACCCTCCACCGCACCAGGACGCTGGCTCGCCACCACATCGGTGAGTTGAGGGTTGTCGTGGCGGAATCGCAGCGGGGGCGCGGGCTGGGCGCGGCGCTGATCCAGGAGTTGGTCAGCGTGGCCGACCGACGTGGATTGGAGCTGCTGACCGTGGAGCTGGTGGCCAGGGAAGAGCGGGCGGCGATCAGCGTCGTCGAGTCGCTGGGCTTCACTAAGGCCGCCGTGCTGCCCAACCACGCCAAGGACCTGCACGGGAACCCCCGAGACGTGGTGTTGATGCAGCTCACGCTGCGCCAGCCTGCCTGAGGGCCCCGTCGGCCTGAGAATCCCCTGCTGGCAACAGCGTGTGGGTTCGAGTCCCTCCCTCGGCACCGTATCTGACGCAAAGCTAAGGGCCTGGCAGTCACCAGGCCCTTGATCTTGCCCATTGGGGACAGTCTGGGGACACTCGCCTCAGATCGCCGCTGTTCTAGCTTCGCGGAGAGCTTGACCCACAGCCTTCTTGGCCTCGCCCTGCTGGCCTGGCTCAGTGTGGAGGTAGATGTCACTGGTCGTCTGGATGGTGCTGTGGCCTAACCTGTCCTGAATTGGCCTGCCCCCCGAAAACTAGTCCAGGAGTAATGTTAGACCTGGACAGGAAAGGGGGGGTCATGGGGATACGACGGCGGACGGTCGAGGAGATCATCACCAAGCTGCGGGAAGCGGAGGTG
>PVBE010054722.1_pt1 | contig 27597 bp, 30 predicted proteins | sample 1631181 | NCBI WGS metagenome assembly PVBE01 (sample SAMN08397723, study PRJNA350692) | Marine metagenome, whole genome shotgun sequencing project. | isolation source: water | place: Pacific Ocean | collected 2012-04
CAGCGCGCCCTGCCGGATTCCCTGCCCACGGAACATCGCCATGAACATCGCGACGGAAGAGGCGGCGAGAAGAACGATGATCACGATCACGACGAGCATCTCGAGCAGCGTAAAGCCGGTACGTTTCTTCATTCGATCTCCCGCCTAGAAATCACGACTGTCCGAGGTCGTGTCGTCGTCCGGGTCGGTCACGTCCGCCCCGGTCGACACAATCCGGAAAGAGGGAGCGCCCCCCGCGGCGACATTCGGACTCGGATTCTGGTAGGTGATCGGGTTTACCCAGGCGTCGATCACCTTGAAGACGTTTCCCGATTGTGGATACGTACTCGAGGGACCCGTTTCGAGCCAGTCGGAGGGAAAATCAATGTAACCGGGTCTCTTCGTGGCGAACCCGCCCCCCCCGGCCGAATATCCCTGGGAGACGGACCTCTGCCGCCCGAGGTACCAGTGCAGGTTCATGGAATTCCCGTTTCCGAACATCGAGACCGGGGGATATTCCCCGTAATCGGTCTTGTAATTCTTGCAACTGGATTCCAGCGCCTGAACGATGGAGTTCGTCTTCGCGTACTTCGCGCGATCCAGCAGGCCCTGGATCAGGACCCCGAGCATCGCCATCAGGAGGCCGATGATCGCGATCACGATCAGGAGTTCGACGAGCGTGAAGCCCTTATCACATCTTCTCTTCATCATCTATTCCCAGTTGCTGATTCCTTCTTCCTTCTCATGGCAGTCCTTGCCCCAGATGTCGACCGATTGGGTCTTGTGCGCCCCCGCGGGCGGATTTCCCCCGGTCGAGTTGGCCTTGTTGTTCCGGTAATAGAGGATTTCCCCGCTGCTCGCGAAGACGGGATTAAGGACGTTCCCGCTGGGCCCAAGGTCGTCCAACCGGAACTCGTAGTACATCTGCTTCTTCGGACCCTGGGTTTTCAATGCGGAGGCGAGCCCCTTGGAATCGCTTCCGCTCCCGGGAGGATACGTTCCGAAGTCGCTGTTATACATGGAAGCGGCCGTCTCCAGGCTGGAGATCAGTTTTTTCGTCACTCCCTGCCGGGCGCTGCAGAGCGCGCTCGTCAGCGCGGGAAGGAGAAGCGCGGCCAGGAGCGCGATGATGACGATCACGACCAGCAGTTCGACGAGGGTGAACCCCCCGCGATCACGCGAAGATTTTCTCATGGATATCCCCCAAAAGGCAGAAACGAGTTCTGAATTATAGGGCCCCCTCCGGGGAGGGTCAAGCGGTGCCCCTTCCCCGGCACATACCAGAGAGCAAATCGGGTACCATTTATTCCGGGCGAAAAATGAAGGTTCCGGGCCTTCCCCCGGTTACCCCGGGGTAACAACGTTACAGCGGGATTGCATGGGGAAGCCCCTTCGAGGTAGACTGGCGAAGAGAGGAGGAAAGGGAACATCGTGAATCAACCGACACTTCTGCTTCTGGCAGCCATCCCCGGCGAGGTCTACCTTTCGCTCGGGTTCGTCGTGTTGGTCGGGAGCATCATCGTCACGCGCATCCGATCAAAGAAGAGGGAAGCCCGGATGGGGACCTTCGACGAGCCCGGCTCCGACACGAAAATCCGCGGCGAACTGGAAGAACTCGCGGTACAGGTCCAGGAAATCACCCGGGAGCAGATCGCCAAGGCGGACGTCAAGATCCGGATGCTGAACCAGTTGTTGATCGAAGCGGACCAGAAACAAAAGGAACTGGAAAAACTGATGGTCCGGGAATTGCCCCCGGCGGAACCCCGGGAATCCCCTCCGGAGGAAAGTCCCCGGGAACCCTCCCGCCCCGAGAACCCGCTTCATGAACAGATCTTTTCCCTCACCGACGCCGGAAAGACCCCCGAGGAAATCTGCGGGGAGACCGGACTCGAGATCGGGGAAGTCGAGATGATCCTCGGCATCCGCAAACTCTGACCCCGTCCCTTCTGACCAGCCGATGAGTCCGCAGAAAACAGTCTTTATCCTCTCGGCGGGCTGATTCGTCCCAGGGAAGGCACTTATTACGGACGAATCAGCCGATGATATAGAGGAGAGGCGGCGTATCGAGATGGAACTGTCCCCGTACATATCGGTTCAGACCTCCCCCGCGAGTCTTCCCGCGGGCGGAACCGTCACGGGAACGGTGCAGGCATCCCTCGGTTCCAACGTCTACCAGGTCCAGGTGCAGGGATCGGTTTTGGAAATGGAAATCCCCCTCGACCTCAAGCCGGGGGACCAGATCCGGATGCAGGTGCGGGAGGCGACGGCGCAAAGGCTGGTCCTCGACGTGCCGCTCCCGGTCCGGGCGGGAGGAACGCTGGCCCCCGCGGACATCGCCGCCCTGATCCAAAGACTGGGACTTCCCCCCACGGAGGAACGAGCGGAACTGGTCCAACAGTTCCTCCGCCTCCGCGCGCCGATGGAACGGGCAAGCCTCGGCGCCGCCCTGAAATCGATCGAGGGAATTGCGTCCCCGGTCCGGTTCGAGGCGGCGGCCTTCCTCGCCGCCCACGGAGTGGAGCCCGACTCCTCCCTCGTCGCCCGAATGGTTCAACTGGCCGGGCCGGCCACTCCGAATCCCGTCCCCCCGACGGCCGCTCTGACCCACCCCGTACTGAAAGCGTACGCGCAGTACGTCCACACCGGCAAGGAGGAGGAAATACGGCTTCCCCTGCCGCCACCCCCTTCCCACAACGAACTGGTCCGGATCCTCGACGACTCGCCCCGGTTGCGGTTCCTGGACCGCGCGATGGAGATCGTCCGGGCCGCTTCCGCCGCCCCCGATGTCGCCCGGCCGGCACGAAAAGTCGCGGACATTCTCCGACTCGTTCGCGACTTCGTTCAGAACCCCACGAACCAACCGGAAGTGGCCCTGAAACAACTGCAATCCCTCCTTCGCCTGCCCGGAAGGGGCCTCTCCGAAATCCTGGAGAAGCTCGCGATCCTGGAAAAGTCAATCCTCTCCGAAACCCCCTCGATGCAGGAGGCGCGTCAATGGAGCGCCCCCCTCATGGATACCCTGGACCGGATCCTGAGCGGGAAAATGGCGACACAACTGGCCTCCCTCCGCGACGAGGGGGTCGGCATCCTGGAACTCCCGGTCACCCACAATGGGAAAGTCTACACCATCCCGATCCGCATCGTCCGGCGGAACGGGAAGGGGAAGGGTTCCGCGGGGGGCGGTTTTCACATCGAGATCGTCACCCACCTGTCGAAACTGGGAGAAGTCCAGACGAAGATCGACACCTCCGGAAAAGGACTGGCCGTCCGGTTCCAGGTGCGGGACGGGAAAGCGCGCGACGCGCTCCGGAAGGCGGAGCAGAAACTGACGGACGCTCTCACGTCGATGGGATGGAAACCGTCGGTTGCGGCCGAAATCGGCCGGGCGGAGACGCCCCCCCTCTTCGAACTCTTTGAAGGCGACTCCGACTACCTCGGCGTCGACGTGAGGGCCTGATGGCGTCGGAACGACAACTCGCGGTGGCGTTGCAATACCTCCGGGAATACCCGGACGCTCCCCAGGTCGTGGCGAAGGGCCGCGACCAACTGGCGGAGAAGATCCTGGAGGCGGCGAAAAAGAACAACATCCCGGTGCACCGGGACTCCGACCTGGTGGAGGTCCTGGTTCACCTCGAACTGGGGGACTTCATTCCCCCGGAACTTTACAAGGCGATCGCGGAGATCCTGGCGCACCTTTACAAGGTGAACAGGTTTTCGTGATCCCGGTATTTTTTGATCCCCGTGATTCGGATATGGTACCATTCCGGTTCCGGATGGACGTCCCGACGATACGGGGGATTCATGGCAGAGAAGTTCGCGCTGGTTTCCGACCTGCACTCGAACATCGAGGCGCTCGAGGCGGTGTTGAAGGACATCGACGACAACGGCGTACAGAGGATCCACTGCCTCGGCGATCTCATCGGGTACGGCCCCAACCCCCGGCAGATGCTCCAGCACGCCTTCAACTGGGAGTGGAGCCTCCGTGGAAACCACGAGGACGCCCTGCTTTTCCTGGCCCTCGATTTCAGCCCCGAAGCGGCGCAGGCGATCGACTGGACACGCACCCAGTTGAACGACGACACCCAGTCGAAGGATGAAAACCACCGGATGTGGAATTTCCTCGGGGATCTCGGGGACATCAAGACCCAGGATGGCCTGATGTTCGTACACGCCTCGCCGCGGAACCGCACCAAGGAATATGTCCGGCCGCACGACATCCATGACCGGGAGAAGATGGAGGAAATCTTCTCGCTGATCGACCATGCCGCCTTCTGTGGACACACGCACGAGCCCGGCGTCTTCACCGAGGACATGAAGTTCTACCCCCCGCGCGCTTTCGCGCACAAGGTGAAACTCTCCGACGGCCGGAAGTACTACGTGAACATCGGCTCGGTCGGACAGCCGCGCGACCGGGACACGCGCTCCTGCTACGTGATCTTCGACCCGGAAACGCAGGTGGTGGAATTCCGCCGGGTCGAGTACGAATTCAAAAAGACGATGCACAAGATCCACCAGATCAAGAGCCTCCCCCGCCGGTTCGGCGACCGACTCGAAAAGGGTCGTTGAGAAATGGCGCCACCCCTTTCCGAAATCCTTCGGATCGCCCGGGGCGCAGGGGAAATCATCATGGGACATTACCGGACCCCCGACATCTCCGTCATCCGGAAGGAGGACGACTCCCCCCTCACCATCGCCGACCGGGAATCGGACGAGTGGATCCGGCGGGAACTTTCGGGGCTCGATCCGGATATCCCCATCCTTTCCGAGGAGAGCGCCCTTCCCCCCCACCTCGAGCGAAAGGAGTGGTCCCGCTTCTGGCTGGTCGACCCGCTCGACGGAACGAAGGAGTTCCTGAAGAAGAACGGAGAATTCACCGTCAATATCGCACTCATCGAGGAAGGGGAACCGGTCCTCGGGGTGATCCTCGCCCCCGACAAGTCCCTGCTCTACTACGCGCAAAAAAACGAAGGCGCGTGGAAACAGGTTGGGGAGGATGAGCCCCGGAAAATTTCCTTCCGGAAGGCGGAACGATCGGACCCGCTCACGGTCGTCGTCAGCCGCTCCCATCTCTCCCCGAGGGAAGAGGCATTCCTGGAAACGCTTTCCATCCGGGAAACGCTTCGCGTGGGGAGCGCACTGAAATTTGGAATGCTGGCGGAGGGAGCCGCCGACGTCTACCCCCGCCACGGGCCGACCATGGAATGGGACGTCGGCGCGGGAGACTGCATTTACCGCGCCGCCGCGGAGGGGGAGTTCGTCCCCCCGCCCTTCACCTACAACAAACCCGATCTTCGAAACGGTTCGTTCGTGCTGGGACTCGATCAGGATGAATTCTGAACCCGCCGTCGTCTGGTTCACGGGGCTTTCCGGCTCGGGGAAGTCCACGATCGCGCGCGCCCTCCACGGAAAACTTCAATCCGACGGGGTCCGGGTCGAGTACCTCGACGGGGATGTCGTCCGGGGCTTTTTCCCCGAAACGGGGTTTACCCGGGAAGAACGGGACGCGCACATCCGGCGAATGGGCTTCCTCGCAAGCCGCCTGGAGCATCACGGGGTGACCGTCCTGGCCGCCTTCATCTCCCCCTGCCGGGAAGCGCGCACGTTCGTCCGGGACCTTTGCCTGAATTTCATCGAGGTGTACGTTTCCACGCCCCTGGAGGTATGCGAGAAACGGGACCACAAGGGGCTCTACGCGAAAGCGCGACGGGGGCAGATCGAAAATTTCACCGGCATCTCCGATCCGTACGAGGCGCCCGAGAATCCCGCACTGGAGATCGACACCTCGAACCTGTCGACGGAAGAAGCGGTCGAAGAAATCCTGGAGAAACTGCGATGACGCCGCTGGACCGGCTCGAGAACGGGAGCATCCATGTCCTGCGGGAGGCGTACGCCCATTTCAAGAACCTGGGCCTTCTCTGGTCAATCGGCAAGGACAGCACGGTCCTCCTGTGGCTGGCGAGGAAGGCCTTCTTCGGTCACGTCCCGATCCCGCTGGTCCACATCGACACCGGCTACAAGATTCCCGAGATGATCGCCTACCGGGACCGGCTCGCCCGCGAACAGAAACTCACGATGATCGTCGGGCAGAACGAGAAGGCCCTCGCCGCCAAGAACACCTTCCCCGACGGGAAACTCGACCGGATCCAGTGCTGTCGCACGCTCAAAACGCAGGCGCTCCGGGAAACGCTGGAGGGGACCGGTCCCCGGTACCGCCTGGACCTCGCGACGGGAAAATACGAACCGGACAAGAGCCGGACCCCCTTCACGGCCATGATCCTCGGAATACGCGGAGACGAGGAGGGAACGCGTTCCAAGGAGCGTGTCTTTTCCCCGCGGGACCGGCAGAGCAACTGGGACGTGACCGACCAGCCCCCGGAGATCTGGAACCAGTACAAGACCGACTTCGCGCCGGGAACGCACGTCCGCATCCATCCGATTCTCGACTGGACCGAGGAAAACATCTGGGAGTACATCGACCGGGAAAATATTCCGACCGTTTCCCTGTACTACGACCAGGGGGACGGCACGCGGTACCGCTCGCTCGGATGCGCCCCCTGCACCCAGGCCGTCAAGTCGACCGCGAAGACCCCGCGGGAAATCGTGGAAGAACTCCGGGGAGGCCAGTTTTCCCATATCGCGGAGAGGTCGGGCCGGGCGCAGGACAAGGAGGACGGCGGAGGTCTCGAGACGCTCCGGAAAGAGGGGTACATGTGAGCACCCTCTCGATCGTTCTCGCGGGCCACGTCGACCACGGAAAAAGCACCGTCCTGGGACGGCTCCTGGCCGAGACCCACACGCTCCCCGAGGGGAAGCTGGAACAGATCCGGCAGACCTGCGAGCGCAACTCGAAACCCTTCGAGTACGCCTTCCTGATCGACGCGCTCCGGGACGAACAGGCGCAGGGCATCACGATCGATTCCGCCCGGGTCTTTTTCAAAACGAAGAAACGGCACTACATCCTGATCGACGCCCCCGGCCACATCGAGTTCTTGAAAAACATGGTCAGCGGAGCGTCGCGCGCCGGGGCGGCCCTCCTGGTGATCGACGCGAAGGAGGGTGTGCGGGAAAACTCCCGGAGGCACGGCACGATGCTGTCGCTCCTGGGAATCCGGCAGGTCGCCGTCCTGGTGAACAAGATGGACCTCGTCGACTTCCGGCAGGACCGGTTCGAAGAGATCCGATCGGGCTACACCACCTTCCTGGAGGAACTGGGCGTGACGCCGACCGGGTTCCTTCCCGTTTCGGGAGCGACCGGGGAGAACATCGCGGCGCGCACGGATCGCCTTGCCTGGTTCGACGGTCCCACCGTGGTGGAACAGCTCGACGCCTTCGGGGAAGAGTCGCCCCCCGGGGACCGGCCCTCGCGCATGCCGGTGCAGGACATCTACAAGTTCACCCGCTTCGACGACGACCGCCGGATCGTGGCGGGAACGGTGAACAGCGGCGGTTTCTCGGCCGGGGACGAAGTGGTATTTCACCCCTCCGGAAAAGAGAGCCGGATCCGGAAAATCGAATCGGGCCCCGACAGGATCTCCGCCGGGATGGCGGCCGGGTGCACCCTCGAGGAGCAGATCTACATCACGCGGGGGGAGATCATGGTACGGAAGGGGGAGCCATCCCCCGCCATGAGCAGTCGCGTCCGGGCAACGATCTTCTGGCTCGGCCGGGTTCCGATGGACAAGAAAAAGACCTACCTCTTCAAGCTTGGAACGGCGAAGGTGCCTGCGCGGCTGGAGAAGATCGAACGGGTCATCGACGGGGCGACGCTCGCCACCTCCGGGGGAGACTCGACGATCGGACGACACGCCATCGCCGACGTGGTGCTGAAGTTGAACCGATCGATCGCCTTCGACGAGGGGGAGGCTCTCCCCGAAACGTCCCGCTTCGTTCTCGTGGACGAGTACGAGATCGCCGGCGGTGGCAACGTGAAGGAAGCGCTGGAGGACCGGCCCGCGTGGGTGGGAAAAAAGGTCCGCGTCCGGAACGCCCGGTGGGAAAAGAGCCTGATCGTCCCCGCGAAGCGCGCGGAGAAATATAACCAGAGGGCCACGCTCGTTCTCGTCACGGGTCGGAGGGAGGCGGTCCGAAAGAAGGTCGCCAAGAAGCTCGAACAGGATCTCTTCCGGGACGGGCGGGTCACCTACTACCTCGCCATGGGGAACGTGGTGTACGGCGTGGACGCGGACCTCCGGGGGAAGGAGAAGACCGGGGAGGAGCACATGCGGAGACTCTCCGAGATCGCGCACATGTACCTCGACGCCGGTCTGATCCTGATCGTGAGCGCCATCGAGCTTACACAGGAGGACCTGGACATCATCCGGACCGGGTTGGGCCAGGAGCGGATCACCACCGTATGGGTCGGAGACGAAGTGACGACCCCGCTGATCCCGGATGTAATTGTCGGCGACGGGAAACCGGCCGAAGCGGCCGAACGGATCAAGGAACACCTGCGGGAGCGGGGAATTATTTTCCGGCCCTGGTGATCCGGTCCGCAACTTCCCCGACCGGGATTTCCTCTTCTTCCCCGCCCGACATGTTCTTGAGTTTCACGTTTCCCCGGCCGAGTTCGTCCGGCCCGACCACGATGACGTGGCGCGCCCCGGTCTTGTTGGCGGTCCGGAACTGCGCCCGCAAGCTCCGCCCTTCGAAATCGAGATCGCCGGAGAGGTCGGCCGATCGAAGTTGGTTCGCGATTCGGAAGACGTCTCCCCGGACGGAATCGTCAACGGCGACGGCGTAGAAATCCGGCCTTTCTCCCTCGACGCCGATCTCGAGCGCGTCGAACACGAGCATCAACCGTTCCACGCCGGCGGCGAAGCCGACCGCCCCCACGTCCGGCCCACCCATGTTCCCGACGAGGGAATCGTACCGCCCTCCCCCGGCGAGAGCGTCCTGCGCGCCGAGGAGGTCGGAGGTGAACTCGAAAACGGTCCGGGTATAGTAGTCCAACCCGCGGACGATGTGCGGATCGACCGTGTAGGAGATTCCCTCGAGACTCTTTTCCACGAGGGCGAAGTGATCCCGGCAGGAAGCGCAGTTATGATCGATGGCGAGCGGAAGTTCCCGGGTCTTCTCCCGGCAACCCTTGCAATCGAGGATGCGGAAAACGTTCCGGTCGAGCCTTGTCCGGCAATGGTCGCAATATTCCCCGATCTTCGGCGTGATTTCCTTCCGCAGGATTTCCCGGTACCCGGCCCGGCAGTCGTGACACCCAATGGAGTTGAGACGGATTTCGTACCGGGTGACACCCAGTTCGTCGAGGAAGTGCGCGTAGAGCCGGATGACTTCGGCGTCGATCCGGGGATCGGACGATCCGAGGGCCTCCACGCCCAACTGGGTGAACTGGCGCAGGCGGCCTTTCTGCGGACGCTCCCGACGGAAGGAGGGGCCCAGGTAGAAGATCTTCCAGAGGTTCTGCCGCCCGAAGAGCCCCTTCTGGACGAGGGCGCGGACGATGGAGGGAGTCACCTCGGGGCGCAGGGAGAGGGCGTCCTTCCCCTCGCCGAAGGTATACATCTCCTTCTCGACAATGTCGGTCACTTCCCCGGTCGACTTGTGGAAGAGGCTGGTGTACTCCAGGAGCGGCGGTCGGAGTTCCCGGTACCCGTAGGAGGAGAAAAGGCGGCGCACCGTCTCCTCCACCCGCAACCAGAGAGGCACGCGGTCGGGGAGAATATCTTCGGTACCGGAAGGGGCGCGAAACGGCATGCGCAAACGATACCACAGCGAATCGCGCCGACCAAACGATTCCTTGACCCCGGATTTCCGGGGGAAGTACATTGCCCGTTTCACCGAACGATGGGAGGAATCATGACGGTAGCACGTGTCACGGAAATCACAGCTTCATCCAAGAAGAGCGTCGAGGACGCGATCAACTCGGGACTGAAGAGGGCTTCGCAAACGCTTCGGGGGATCACCGGGCTGGAGGTGATCAACGTCAAGGCGAAGGTTTCGCGGGGAAAGGTGGCCGAGTACCGCGTCAAGATGAAACTGACCTTCATCCTCGAGGGATAAATCCCGGAGGAAAACCAAAAATTTTTGGTTCTGGGATTTCCAGTTAGGATTCGACACGGGCGCGGAGGATCACCCAGAGGGCCCGGGCGGCGTCCTTCCACTTGATCTTCTTTCCCTCCGCGTAACTGCGCGGGTTGTAGCGAATCGGGACTTCCCGGATCCGGGCGCCGAGGGCGGCGAGTTGCGCGGTCATTTCCGGCTCGATGCCGAACCGGTTGGATCGGAGACGCATCTTCCGTAAGAGGCGGGTCGGGATCAACTTGTAACAGCTTTCCATGTCGGTCAGGTGGTAGCCGGTGGTGATGTTGGAAATGGTGCTGAGGGTGCGGTTCCCCGCGGTATGCAGGAAGGAGGCCTTCCACCGGGCGCTGTCGAGGAAACGGGAACCGTAGACCACGTCCGCCTCGCCCTTTCGGATCGGCTCCAGGAGGTCCGGGTACTGGATCGGATCGTATTCCAGGTCCGCATCCTGCACCAGCATGTAATCGCCGGTGACATGGGGAAAAGCGGTTCGCAGGGCAGCTCCCTTGCCCCGGTTCCTTGCCTGCCGGAAGAGCCGGACCTTCGGATGGTCGCGAAATCCCTCCAGGATCTCCGCCGTGCCGTCCCGGGAAGCGTCATCCACGATGAGGAGCTCGCTGACGAGGGGGTGCTCCAGCATGATCCCGACGATCCTGGAGATCGTCCTCTCCTCGTTGTAGACGGGCATCACGACGCTCAGTTTCATGGCGCGACAGGCTACCCTCTTCCGGGATTCCCTGCAAGGTGCGCCTTGCAGTTTGAAGCGGGTCGGCTACAATCGCCCACGCATGGACGGAAAAATGTCGGCCCGAAAAACGGCCCTCGTGCTCGTGGGGATGGCGTTCCTGGTCCGCCTCGGGGTTTACCTGGGGTCGACCCTCTGTCACGGGGACGGACCCCGGTTCATCGAGATGATGGAGGCCTTCTCGGAAGCGCGATTCCGGGAGGGACTGGAATCGTGGGGGTACCATCCTCTCTACCCGATGATCGCCTCCCTCTTCCAACCCCTCCTCGGATCGGCGACGGCGGGATACTGGGTCTCCCTCGTCCTGGGCTCCGCGGCGGCGGCGCCCCTCTACCTGTTCGCACGCGACATCCTCGGAAACCCGGCATCCTTCTTCGGGACCTTTCTATACGTGTTCCACCGCCACATCGTCGATATCCAGGCGGACATCGCGACGGAGGGAACCTTCTTCTTCTTCCTCTTCTCGGCGATCTGGCTGGGATGGAAAACCTTCCGAAAACCAGAATGGTCGACGGCCCTGCTGGCCGGGCTTTCCGCGTCCGCCGCGTTCCTGACGCGGGGGGAAGGTCTCATCGCCGTGGTGGGAATCCCCCTCTGGCTGATCGTCTCGTCGGTCCGGGGAAAGGTCGCGGCCCGACTGGTCTGTGCCATGATCTTCCTGGGCGCCGCCGTTCTTCCGGCCATCCCCTACCTGAACTACGCCCGCGTCAAGACGGGACGATTGTCGATCTCGGCGAAGACGACCGTGACGGCGGCTTTCGATTCCGCAGAAGTCCCGTCAAGAGGTCCGGCCGACCCGGACGACCCGCACCATTGGAAAAAACTTGGCCGGAACATGATGAAAGTCACCTACTACGTTCTGCTTCCGCTCATCCTGCTGGGAATCTTTGTCACCCGGTGGAGATGGGAGACCCTCTTCTACGCCAGTTTCCCGATCCTCTACTGGACCGCGCTGATCGCTTCCTCCCCGAAGCTGGCGGCGGCCAGCACGCGCTACCTTCTTCCCGGGCTTGCGCTCCTCTTCCCCTTCGCGGTCCTGGGCCTCGCCTGGATTTTCCGGAGGTGGCGGAAACCCGGTCTGCTTCCGTGGGCGATCCTGGCCCTCGTCCTTGTGTGGGGAGGGCGAAGCCTTTCCGTAAAACGGTACGAGGACAGGCCGGTCGTGGAAGCCGCGGAATGGATCGCGGCGCGGGGCGGCGAGACGCCGGTGATCGGGATGGGCGACACGACCCGGACGGCGCGGTTCGTCCAACTGGCGGGAGGAAAACTCGTACCGCTTCCGAAGACGTGGGACGAGTTCGAGGCGTGGACGGAAAAAGCAGACTTCCTCGTCGGGTACGAAAAGGAAGACGGAAGAATTTTCCCCGCCTGGTTGCCCCGCCTGCGGGAACAAAGAGAGGCTTCGGTGACTTTCCGCCAAAAGATCTTCCGGAAAGAGAAGCCCCGGGTCGTCGAGGTGTACCGACTCCCGTAGGGTCAACTCGCGCCGCGGGTTCCGAGGACCACCGGGAAGGTCTTCGCCAGGATCTTGAAATCGAGCATCAGCGACCAGTTGTCGATGTACTCGAGATCCATCTTCATCCACTGGCGGAAATTGACCTCGTTCCGACCGCTGATCTGCCAGATGCAGGTGATCCCCGGACGCATCGACAGCCTGCGTCTCTGCCACCGCTCGTACTTTCGAACCTCTGCGGGAACGGGCGGACGGGGGCCCACGAGCGACATGTCTCCCCGCAGGACGTTCCAGAGCTGGGGAAGTTCGTCGATGGAGCTCTTGCGAAGAAACCGGCCGATCCCGGTAATGCGTGGATCGTGCCGGATCTTGAAGACAGGGCCGTCCATCTCGTTTCGCTCCTCGAGAGCGGCCTTCAATTCTTCCGCGTTCGCCACCATGGTGCGGAACTTGTAGAGCTTGAATACGCGACCGTTCATGCCGGACCGTTTCTGTTTGAAAAAGACCGGACCCTTCGACGTGCACCGGACGAGAAGGGCGGAAACCAGGAAGACGGGGGAGAGAACTGCTAGGGAGACGGAACTGACGGCCAGGTCGAAGATCCGTTTCACGACCAGTTCCACTTCCCGGTCCGGAGTGGTCGAGAGCGTCAGCAGGGGGACGCCCGACAGGTGGTCCATGCGAATGCGGGACTGCATCTCTCCGAAGGGCGCGAGGACGATCCGGACCCGGACCCCGATCTCCTCGCAGACACGAAGGGCGTCGTCAAGCCGTTCCAGGCGGGGACGCGACACGGCAAAGTGGACCTCGTCGATCACCTCGTTCCGGAGCATCAACTCGAGTTTGTCGAGGGCCCCGAAGATCGGTTTGGATCCGATCGAATCCCGGGTGATTGGTTGCTCAGAGAGGAATCCCAGGACCTCGATGCCCCAATGGGAAAACTGCTCCAGCAGTTTCGAATGTTCCCGGGCGCGTTTCCCCGTCCCGACGACGAGGACGTAACTGCGATCGTACCCCCGCTTGCGGGCGTGACGGCGGAACGAGGTGGCGATGGCCCGGACCATGCAAAGGGAGAAAAACTCCATCCCGGCGAAGATCACCAGGAACAGTCGACTGACTTCGAACCGCTGAAGGAGGAAACTCGCCACGACCAGGAGGATGGAGCCGACGGCCACGATCGCGAACGACCGGCCAAGCTCGAAGAGCAACCGGTCGGTCCGCTGGGCGCGGTAGGTGCCATAGAACCAAAGGAGGGGAGCCCAGATCAGGAGAACGATCGGAAGCAGTTCTAGAACGGGTCCCCGGAGAAACTCATCGGCGAGGGGAGTCCGTATACGGATCCAAACTGCTCCCAGGAACACCCCTGCGGTGACGATCAACTCGAAGAGGGTGAACGCGATGGAAGCGGAAAGTCGGCGGCTTTTGACCATATGGGGGGCCTATTCTAGGGATGGGCTTGTGCGGATGCAAGGGAGGCTTCCACGAACTCCCGGATCCGCCGCTTGTGCAGTTCCTTTGCGAAACGGAGGCCGTTGTCCCGGCAGGATGCGGGATCGATGGAACGTTTCTCGAATTCCAGGATCGCCTCTTCGAGCGGTCCGGTATAGAGTTCTCCGGTTTCCGCCGTCACGGTGTCGAGGGCCCCGCCCTTCCCGTACGCGATCACGGGAGCGCCGCACAACTGGGCCTCCACGGGAACGATTCCAAAGTCCTCTTCCCCGGGAAAGAGGAGCGCGCGGCAACGCCGGTAGTGATCGCGGATCACCTCCGAAGACTGGTAGCCGAGGAACTCCGCATGGCCGAGAGACCGGATCGCCTTCTCGTGCGTTCCCGAGCCGATGACCTTCAACCGCCGACCCAGTTTCCGGCAGGCTTCTATGGCGAGGTCGGCCCGCTTGTAGGGAACGAGGGCGCCCGCGTAGAGGTACCAGTCTTCCCGTTCCTCTCCGGAACGCGTATGGAATTCGTCGTCGGCCGGTGGAAAAATGATCTCCGACGAACGGTCGTACCTTGTTCGGATCCGGTCGCGGACTTCCCCGGAGATCGCGATCCAATCGTTCACGCGCTCGACCGTCGCAAGATCCCACCTGCGAAGGTAGGAGATCATCGGGGCGGCGAGCGAGCGCTTGAGGCCCGTCCCGAAATAGTGATCCACCATGTCCCAGACGTAGCGCATCGGCGTCAGGCAGTAGCAGACGTGGTGCGCGCGGGTGACGGCGCCCTTCGCGACGCACTGGCTCATGGAAAGAACGACGTCGTAATCGTCCAGCGGGAACGATTCGACGGCGTGCGGCATGAAGGGAAGGTAGTACGGGTACCGTGTCCGGATTCCCGGGAACTGTTGCAGGAAGGAAGTGTGGATCCGCATCGCCTCCAGTTTCGGAGAGAGGGCTCCCTTGTTGTGGAAGAGGGAGAAGACGTCCGCACCGGGCCAGATTTCGGCCCATGCTTCCAGCACCTTCTCCGCCCCGCGCATGACGGGAAGGAAATCTTTGACGATCGCGATCTTCATTCCGGGATCAGCACTTCCCGTGGACGAAGTTTTCGGAACGATCGTCCCGGGTCCACCCGGCGAGGTCGGGAGCGGCGAGGTCCTTCTCGGAGAGTTTCGGAGAAAGGGCCCGGAACTCCGCCGCAAGCGCGGGGACGCAAAGGCTCCAGTCCAGGTCTCTCGCAAGCGGATTGATCCCCGCCTCGCACTTCGGGCTCCACTCCCCGGTACAGAGGTACTGGATCCGGGTCGGTTCGGTGAACCAGTTCCCGTGGGCGAAGCCGGGCGGCACCCAGATCCACTCGTCCTCGTCTGCGTCCGGGTTCGCGGGCATGTCGTACTGGATGATTTTCCCGTAATCGGGGGATCCCTTCCGGATATCCATGATCATGTCGACCATCCGGCCGGAGAGGGTTCGGAGGAGTTTTCCCATGAAGGGGTTCCACTGGAAGTGCAGTCCCCGGCAGACTCCCGCTTCGCTGACGCTTTCGTTGATCTGGAGAATTTCCCGATTCCGGAGGGAGCCGACATCGGCGGCGGAGAGGTCGCTCTTGCGGAAGAGTTCCGTGAAGTATCCCCGTCCGTCCCGGAAGCGGGCGAAGCGGATGACCTTCACGTCGGGAAGGGCCAGGGGCTGTACATTGACGATTTTCATCTGTTCGGGGGAAAATTAGACCAAATTCAACCCTGCCCCGCCCAGATAAACTAATGCTTGCGGGGGCCGGAAAGCGGGGATTAGAATCCGAGCCCTCCATGATGAATCGAGACGCACGACACACGTACGACCTGTTCCGGGTCCTCTTGGACAAGGAATTGAAGGTCCGGTACAAGCACACGGCGCTGGGATTCCTCTGGTCGCTGGCGAATCCGATCGCCTTTGCGCTCGTGTTTTACATCGCTTTCAAGTTCTTCATGCGTTTCCCGATGGAGAATTACCTGATCTTCCTCCTGGTCGCCCTCTTCCCCTGGCAATGGTTCTCGAACACGCTCAGCTGTTCCGCGAACATCTACCTGACCAACGCCCCGCTGATCAAGAAGGTGACCTTTCCCCGGAGCCTCCTCCCGGTAACGACGGCGTCGAATCACCTGATCCATTTCCTGATCGCCCTTTTGGTCTCGATTCCCCTGCTCGCGTTCTACGGGTATTACCCCACGCCCAGCTGGATCCTGGGAATTCCCCTGTTGATCCTGATCCAGGCGGGAACGACCGTGGGGCTTTCCATGCTGATCGCGGTCCTGAACGTCTTTTTCCGGGATCTCGAGCACATGGTGACCATTCTCGTGCAGCTTCTTTTCTGGATGACGCCGATCATCTACCCGGCCTCGGTGATCCCGGAGAAATACCGGGTACTTTTCTGGCTCAACCCGATGTACCCGGTGATTCCCGCATGGCGTACCCTGGTCCTGGAAGGGTGGATCGACTGGAAATTCTTCGGGATCAGCGCGGGGATCTCCGCGATCATGTTCGCCCTTGGATATCTCATCCATCGAAAACTGGAGTGGCGCCTTGCCGAATCAGTCTGACAAGCCTGTAATCGAATTCCGGAACGTCGTCAAGACGTACCACCGGATGCACCGCGATCCGACCGGGATCAAGAACGTCCTTCTGCACCTGCCCACTTTCATCCGGAAGTGGCGGGAGGGGGGAGCCTTCACGGCGCTTAAGGATGTCTCCTTCGAGATTCGACGGGGAGAAACTTTCGGGATCTGCGGACACAACGGTTCGGGCAAGAGCACCACGCTGGGCCTGATGGCGAGCGTTCTCCGGCCGACATCGGGCGAAATTCATATCCGGGGCCGCGTCTCCCCCCTCCTGGAACTGGGCGCGGGTTTCCATCCCGAACTGACGGGGCGAGAAAATATTTCCCTGAACGGGGTGATCCTCGGGATGACTCGCCGGGAGATCGCGGACCGGTTCGACCCGATCGTCGAATTCTCGGGCCTGGAGGAATTCCTGGACGTACCGATCCGAGCCTATTCCTCGGGGATGATCATGCGGCTCGGTTTCTCGGTAGCGGTTCACACGGATCCGGAAATTCTGCTTGTGGATGAAGTCCTGGCCGTGGGGGACGCCGCGTTCCAGGGAAAGTGCCTTTCGAAAATGGAGGAGTTTCGGAAGGGCGGCATGACGATCGTTTTCGTCACCCACCAGTTCAGCCAAATACGGGAGATGTGCGACCGGGCCATTCTTCTCGACCAGGGCCGGGTGGAGGCCGAAGGCACACCCGAAGAGGTGGAGCCTCAATACCAGGCCCGGATCCATGCGGGGAGTCACCCGGAGCACGCATGAACCTGTACATCGACTGCACTCCCACGTACCTGGCCCCCATCAACACCGGTATCCAACGCGTGGTCCGGAACATCCTCGAACATGGATCCAACGCGGGAATCCCGCTTGGGATTCGCGTCCAACCGATCTTCCTCATCGGGCGAAACGGGTATCGCCTCTACACCGCCGACCTGAAATCAGCCACCCTGGAGATCCGGTTCCGATTCTGGATAAAAAACCAACTCTCCCGGTTTGCCGATGCAATGCAATACTTTGTCCGGAAGTTCACCCACATGTCCCCCGGTGAAAATGGACAAAAACCTCACTGGACGAAACTGATGCGGTTGCACCTCCACCGATTCGCAAAACAGACCTACCTGAAATCATCCGAATTGTTCCATCTTCGGAGACGGGTCCGGTTCGGGAAGGGGGACGTTCTCCTCCTGGCCGACGCATCCTGGAACCTGAATGACTGGAGTGGGGTTCAAGCCGCCCAGAAGACCGGCGCACGGATTGGAGTTCTCCTGTACGATCTGCTCCCTGTCACCAATCCAGAATGGTTCGATGAATCCCTCGCAGAATCCTTCCAGAAGTGGTTTGACCGGGTAGTGGACGAGGCCGGGTTCTTCCTGGGGATTTCCGAGGCAACCATATCCGAGTTCCGGCGGCAGGTTCGACAGAGAAAAAAAAGGGGAACAGCCCTTCCCCCATCCGTCTCGTTCCCCCTGGGCGCCGACTTCCAGCCTCTCCGCGCGGGACAGGGTTCCATCCGCTCCCGGGTGAAGGAGATCTTCCCGAAAAATAGCCCCGTCCCGGTCTACCTGGCCGTGGGTACCCTGGAACCCCGAAAGAACCACGGGTATATCCTCGATGCCTTCGATCGATTGTGGTCCCGGGGAGGGAACGCCTCCCTCTGCATCGTGGGTCGAAAGGGATGGAAATGCGAAGAGGTTCTCTCCCGGCTCGAAAAACATCCCGAAGCCGGAAAACGACTCTTTGCGTTCCACGACCTTGAAGATGAGGAACTGCTATACTGCTATGACCGGGCTCGGGCGCTTCTGATCGCTTCGAAGAACGAGGGGTTCGGCCTCCCCATCATCGAGGCGCTGATGCGGGGCCTGCGCGTCCTCGCCAGCGATATCCCGGTCTTCCGTGAAGTCGGATCCGACTTCTGTACCTACTTCGATCTTGCCTCCCCGGAATCCCTGTCCAAGTTGATTGAACGGGAAGCCCAGGGCGTACTTCCCGAACCCCGCCCGGTTTCAGAGTTCGGCTGGGTGACCTGGAAACAGAGTGCGGAAGACCTCCTGGAGAAGATCAGGAGATTGAATTCCTCAAATCCTCAGGGGCGTCGCCCCACCACCGCGTAATCCTGGGGACCCGAGAAGAGTTGGTTCATTCTCCGGGCCGCGGAGCAGATCCCGCGCACCCGTGCCTTGTACGGAACCGGATGAAGATTGAGCACCTCCACCCGTGACAGTCCCCGCGCCTCGCAGAAAAACTGCAGAACCGCGGACGGGACCGGATTGCGATGGGTGGGGTCCAGGTAGAAATTACGAGCCCCCACCATGATGTTGTCCGGATTGGGGGTTTCAAAAATCGCCACGCCTCCGGGACGGAGTACGCGGACAGTCTCATCCAACAGGCGGATGACCGCCTCGAAGGGTAAATGCTCGACCACATGGAACGCGGTGACAAGGGCGGTGGACCCGTCCCCTGCTTTCGCGAGGACCCGGAACAGATCCTCCTCCGTCACATCCAACCCCCTTTTCCGGCAGACCTCAAGGGCGGGCCGGTTCTGGTCCACACCCCGAACCTTCCAGCCTTCTTTCGAGAGAAGTTCAAGCCATTCTCCGCGACCACACCCCAGGTCGAGTGCAGGCTCCCCTCGCTTCCCGCCATCCGTTTCCCGCAGGTAGGGAAGGTAGACTTGCAGGCGCTCCAGGATTTCCTCGCGAGGACCCCGGAACTTTTCCTCGAAGGCATAGTAGAGGGAATCCAATCCGTGATCGTGAACGTGCTCCCCCTCTCCGCTGCTGCGGGAAAGAAGTTCCTCGACCCGCTCAAGACGCCCGCGCAAAGAGATCACCTCCTGCCGGAGATCAACAGTTCCCTCGCCATCACCCACGAAATAACTCCTCGATTAGAATCCGGTAGAAATAAACCTGGCCGGGAAAGTCTATCAATACATTCCCCCGCCACTCAACGTATTCTCCTCACCACCCCGTGTTCAAAAAAATCGCCGCCCCCCCTCGCGGGAGAGCGGCGATCGGAATTTCGACAAAAACCGGGCTATTTCCCCGCCGTCGCAAGCGCCGCGGCTTCCTTCTTCAACAGGTCCACCTTCTCGAGCTTTTCCCAGGTCACCTCGGGCCGGTCGACGCCAAAGTGGCCGTACCGCGCGGTGGCGGTATAGATCGGCCGCTTGAGATTGTAGTACTCGATCATCCCCTGCGGGCTGAGATCCCAGTGCTTCTTCACCAGTCCGGCGATCCGGGTGTCGTCGATCTTTCCGGTTCCGTAGGTTTCGACCCAGATCGAAAGAGGCTGGGAAACGCCGATCGCGTAGGAGAGTTGGATCTCGCACCGCGCGGCGAGCCCCGCGGCCACGATGTTCTTCGCCACGTGGCGGGCGGCATACGCGGCGCTCCGGTCCACCTTCGTCGGGTCCTTCCCGCTGAAAGCGCCACCGCCGTGCCGGGCCATTCCGCCGTACGTGTCGACGATGATCTTCCGTCCGGTCAGGCCGCAGTCCCCCTGGGGACCGCCGATCACGAATCGGCCGGAGGGATTGATATGGTAGATCACCTCGTCGTCCAGCATGCCCGGGGGCGTCACCGGCTTGACGATCTTTTCGATCACGTCCCGAACGATCTGCTTGTGCGTCACGTTCGGATCGTGCTGAATGGAAACGACGACCGTATGAATCCGGACCGGCTTGTCGTTTTCGTATTCGACCGTCACCTGCGCCTTGGCGTCGGGGCGAACCCATTCGAGCGCTCCGTTTTGACGAACCTCCGCCGCGCGAATGCAGATCTTTCGCGACAGGTCCATCGGGAGCGGCATGTACGACTCGGTCTCGTTGGAGGCGTAGCCGAACATGATCCCCTGGTCGCCCGCGCCGAGTTGTTTCGCCCCTTCGGCGGTCACGGCCGCATCAATGTCGGCCGACTGCTTGGAGAGTGAACTCATCACCGCGCAGGTGTGATAGTCGAAGCCGATCTCGGAAGAATCGTACCCGATCTCCTTCACCGTTTTCCGGACGACCTCGTCAATTTCAACGTTGCCGTTCGACGTGATCTCCCCGGAAACCATGACCATGCCGGTCTTCACCATGGTTTCACAGGCGACCCTGGATTCCGGGTCCACCCTCAGGTAGGCGTCAAGAATCGCATCCGAAATCTGGTCGGACATCTTGTCCGGATGTCCCATGCTGACGCTCTCCGACGTGAAGAGCCATTTTCCCTTGCGTGCCATGCAGATCCCCCGTGTTGGTCACAACAAACTTATTCTATTGTTTTCCCCTCTCTCCTTACATCGGCATCATTTCGCTTCCGCTTGGGGAGGAATAACGGGGGCCTTTATACCCCTTCCCGGTTTCGGTCTCAACCCTTTCCTCTTCTCCCCCAACGGCTTAGTTCGTGGGAGTTGGAGGTTCCTTCCCCCGGAAGGGTCCGGAATGATTCTTCGGATCCATGCCTACTGATCCTGCGGGAGGTGGCACTTCTTGTACTTTTTACCGCTCCCGCAGTGGCACGGCTCGTTCCGGCCGGGAAGTTTCCGGACGCGTACGGGGGCGGGCTTCTCGTCTCGTGCCGGGCCGCCTTCCTCCGCATCACTTCCCCCGGCGAACTGGGCGACCTCGTCCTTTCGCATCCGGGAAGCGCCCCACCTCCGGGCGAGGCGGTCGTCGCTGACCGTCGCCTCCTGGACGCGGAAAACGAGGCTCGAAACGTCCTCCTCGATCGTCTCCATCATCGTCTGGAACAGCGTCGTCCCTTCCCGCTTGTACTGGAGCTTGGGATCGACCTGGGCGTAGCCGACCAGGCCGACCACGTCCCGAAGCTGGTCCATGTTGTAGAGAAGATCCTTCCACTTCTCGTCGATCTTCGAGAGCAGGATGTACCGTTCGGACTGCCGGAGAAGATTCTCGCCGACCCTCTCGGTCTCCTCCGGTTTCGCAGAGGCGATCCGCACGGTCGCTTCCGAGACCATCGCGTCCGGACCCAGTCGAAGGAGATCGCTCGCGAGTTCGACGTCGAACTCCTCCTGGACGGCCTTCTGGAGCGACAGGAATCCGCGGCTCAGGTCCTGGTGATCGCCCAGGTATCGATGATGGAGCCTCATCACCCGGTTACGGATCTCGCCCATCGCGATCTGGACACCGCGCGTCCCGTATATTTTTTTCGCCTCGTCGACGGCCCGGTCGAGAATCGCGACGGGATTTCTCATCTCGAGCACTTCGTCGGTGAGTTCCTGGCCGAATTTCGCCCGGAACCACTCGCGGAACCCCTCCAGGTCCCACTCCTCCGCCTTCGGCGTGAACCGCTCCAGCGCCGCCTCGATCCGGTGATCCACCATGTCGAGGATCTCAACCTCCATGTCCTCCCCTTCCAGCACCCGCTGGCGGAGGGTGTAGATCACCTTGCGCTGTTCGTTCCGGATCGTGTCGTACTCGACCAGGTTTTTCCGGATCTCGAAGTTGTAACTTTCGACGTTTTTCTGCGCCTTGGTGACCGCGCGGGAGACCATCTTCGACTCGATCATCTCTCCCTCCTTCAACCCCATCTTCTGGAGCAGGCCCTTCATCCAGGGAGGGGCGAACTTTCGAAAGAGATCGTCCTCGAGGGAAAGGAAGAACTGGCTCGATCCGGGATCGCCCTGCCGACCGGACCGGCCGCGAAGCTGGTTGTCGACGCGGCGGGATTCGTGCCGCTCGGTCCCCATGATGTGCAGGCCGCCCAGTTTCGCCACCCCCTCTTCGAGGATGATGTCGGTGCCCCGGCCGGCCATGTTCGTGGCGACCGTGACCGCACCGCGGTTTCCCGCCCGCGCGACCACGTAAGCCTCCTTCTCGTGGTACTTGGCGTTGAGCACCTCGTGCTGGATGCCACGCATCCGCAGGCGATCGGAGATCACCTCCGATTTCTCGACCGAAGTCGTGCCGATGAGGATCGGCCGCCCCGAATCGTGGACCTCCGCAACGGAGTCTTCGAGGGCGCCGAATTTTTCCTTTTCCGTTCCGTACACGAGATCGGGATGGTTGGACCTCCGGAGGGGCTTGTTGGTGGGAATGACGACCACCTCGAGCTTGTATATCTTTTCGAACTCCATCGCCTCGGTGGCGGCGGTCCCGGTCATCCCGGAGAGCTTGTCGTACATCTTGAAGTAGTTCTGCAGGGTGATCGTGGCGTAGGTCTGGGACTCCTCCTGGATCCGCACGCCCTCCTTCGATTCGACCGCCTGGTGAAGGCCGTCGCTCCATCGCCGCCCGGGCATCTTCCGCCCGGTAAATTCGTCGACGATGATGACTTCGCCGTTCTCGACGACGTAGTCCTTGTCCTTCTTGTAGAGAATGTTCGCCTTGAGGGCGGTCTCGATGTAATGGGGCCAATCCATGTTTGCGCCGGTATAGAACGACCCGACGCCGACCGCCTTCTCCGCCTTCTCGATTCCATGTTCGGTCAGGAATATGACGTGTTCCTTTTCCTTCGCGATGAAATCCCCGGTATGGATTTTCTGGCGGTCCTTCCCGGCGATTTCCTCCCCCCGCTCGAACGTCTGGACGGCCCGGTTGGCGGTGTAGTACTTGTCGGTCGATTCCTCGGTCGGCCCGCTGATGATCAGGGGAGTCCGCGCCTCGTCGACCAGGATCGAATCGACCTCGTCCACGACCGAGAACGAGCGGTTGCGCTGAACCTGGTCCTCGTGCCGGAATTTCATGTTGTCCCGGAGGTAGTCGAACCCGAACTCGTTGTTGGTTCCGTAGGTGATGTCCGCGGCGTACGCTTCCTTCCGCGAGCAGGGCCGGAGACATCGCATGCGGTCGTCCTGATCGGGATTGTAATTCCGGTCGTAGAGATAGGAGTCGTCGTGCTGGATACAACCGATCGAAACGTCGAGGAGATCGTAGATCGGCCCCATCCACTGCGTGTCCCGGCGCGCCAGGTAGTCGTTGACCGTGATGACGTGAACCCCCTTCCCGGTGAGGCCGTTCAGGTAGGTGGGAAGAGTCGCGACGAGGGTCTTCCCTTCCCCGGTGGACATCTCGGCGATCTTCCCCTCGTGGAGAACAATTCCGCCGATCAACTGGACGTCGAAATGGCGCATCCGGTTGATCCGTCGAGAGACCTCGCGACAGGCGGCGAAGGCCTCCGGGAGAACATCCTCGAGCGTCTCTCCCTTCTCCAGCCGTTCCCGGAATTTTCCAGACAGCCCCCGGAAGGCCTCGTCCGGAAGCCCGATCATATCGGTTTCCAGGGGATTGATCCGTTCACGGACGACCTTCCAGAACTTCTTCAGGAGCCGCTCGTTCTGCGAGCCGAATATTTTTCCGAGAAATTTACCGAGCCATTCTACGAACGCTTCCATGAGATTCCCCAAGTGCAAAGAGAGACCGAAAAGGGAGGAGTGCGGAAAGCGTTACGGGCGATTACGGAAATGGGGGGGAAGCTCCCGGTACACGGGCAGAAGATCGACCTCCGGGAGAAGGGAGCGCCCGAAGGTTTCGGACAGGGGACGAACCTCGGGAGGGGCGAAAGCCTTCGCCTCGTCGACGGCGACCGGAGCGATCCGGGGATCACTCACGTGGGCGGCCACGACGGCGACCAGTTTCGCGTCGGGAACGCCGAGCCCGATGCTCGCAGCAAGCAGAAACGTCAACATGAAGGTGTGATTATACGCAGGGAAACGCCGGGGAACAACTAATGCGAGGGATGATTCCCGGAATCGAAGGTGCCGACGAGATCGGAGAAGGAGGTCACACCCGCCTCCGCAAGCCGGGCGGGGAGTTCCCGAAGGATTTGCAGGGGCCGTTCGGCGTCGACGAAGTTGGCGGTACCGACCTGGACGGCGCACGCGCCCACGACGGCGAATTCGAGAAGGTCGTCCACGGTGGAGACGCCCCCGATGCCGACGACCGGCGCGTCGGGAAACCGGGAGCAGACTTCGCGGACCATCCGCAGGGCGACGGGCTTGATGGCGGGCCCGGAGAGCCCCCCGGTGGTGTTCCCGAGGCAGGGACCCCGCCGTCGCCAATCGACCGCGATGGCCTTGAGGGTGTTCACGAGCGAGAGCGCGTCCGCCCCGCCCTGGAGGGCCGCGTCCGCGATGGAGACGATGTCGGTGACGTTCGGCGACAGTTTCGCGATCACGGGAAGGGAGGTGGCCGCCTTGGAATGCCGCACCACCGCTTCGGTCATCGCCGGGTCGGAAGCGTGATCGGTCCCGTGGGAGACGTTCGGACAGCTGATGTTCAGTTCGAAGGCGGAGATCCCGGGTTCGCCGGAGAGGCGCCCGATCATTTCCCCGTACTCCTCGATGGTCCGGCCGGAGACGCTGACGACGATCAGGTCGTTCCAGGAGCGGAAGGTGACGAGATCCTTCGCGATGAACCCTTCGAGCCCCTTGTTGTCGAGCCCGATGGAGTTGAGCATGCCGCCGGGGGTTTCCCAGACACGGGGAGGAGGATTCCCCCTGCGCGCCTCCATCGTGACGGTCTTGAGGACGATCCCGCCGAGAAGGGAGGTGTCGAGAACGCGGTCCTGAATGCCGCCGAAGGTCCCCGAAGCGACCAGGACGGGGTTATTCAGGCGGAGTGGACCGATCCTGGTCGACAGGTCCGGGCCTGTTTTCGGGTCGGGTGTCATCGGCGCGCGCGACCTCCTTCCGTTTCGCCTTTTTCTTCTCGTCGAAGAAGATCATTTCGACAGAGAGCAGAAGCACGCCCATGCAGATATACGAATCGGCCAGGTTGAAAAGGGGCCAGACGTGCGTGCTGTCGTAGGTAAACTTGATGAAATCCCGGACCTTCCCGAAGGCGGCCCGATCGTACAGGTTCCCGATGGTTCCCGCGAGGATCAGTCCCATCGTCACGACGAGCATCCACCGGGGATTTTTCACCGCGGCGAAGACGCCCACGATGATCGGGACGGCGAGAATGGAAACGATGAGCCAGATTTTTTTCGCGCCGCTGAATTTCCCGAAGACGATTCCCTCGTTATAGATATGACCGAAGGTGAGCCAACCGTCGACGACCTGCATTTCCTCCTGGAAAGGCACCCTGTCGTGGACGATCTGTTTAGAAGCGAGATCGGCGGCGGCGCCGCAGAGGGCGATACTGAGAAAGAGAATCCAATGGCGCATGTGGGGAGACATTCTAGCAGGGGATCTGGAAGGGCGCAACTACTCGCCCGGGCCCTCTTCCTCTTCTTTCGCCTTGCAGGTGATGCAAAGGCAGGTCCAGGGAATCGCTTTCAGGCGGGTTTTCGGGATGTTTTTTTCGCACTCTTCACAGACACCGAAGGTGCCGTTGTCGATCCGTTCAAGAGCCTCGTCTATTTCCTGCCGCTCTTCATTTTCAGACTCCATGAGCCCGAGGGTGATATCCTGCTCGTTGGAATCGGTGCCCATGTCGGCCATGTGAAGGGGCAGAGTGGAAAGGTCTCCGGAGGATTCGCTTCCGGTTTTGAGGGCCTCGCCTTCGAGTTTCTCGACGTCCCCCATGAGAATCGCCCTGCGCTCCAAGAGCATCTTCCGATACTCCTTGAGTTCCTTCCGGGTAAGATGCCCCTTGCCAGGCATGCTTAGCTGCTCCCCTTTTCGGCTTTCCTCTGGTTCTGGATGGTGAGGATCCGCGCGATCGTATGTCGATGAGCCTTGAATTCGGAAGGATTTTCGACCACGTCGGTCACCTTCCGAAAGCGGAGCTTGAAGAGCGCTTCCCGCTCGTTCTGCAGTTCCGTTTCGAGTTCCAGGTCTGTTTTTTCCCGGAGGGTCTGAACATCCGTCATCAGATCGTCCTATTTCCGTTTTACAAATTTCATTCTGAGGGACATTTTGTGCGCCACGTTGTTGAAAACGCCCTTGGCGATATCCTCGGGAACCCCGGCGAGTTCGAACAGGATGGTGCCGGCCCGGATGCATGCGGCGTAAAATTCAGGTTCGCCCTTCCCCTTCCCCATCCGCGTTTCGGCGGGGGTGGAGGTGATGGCCTTGTGCGGGAAGACCCGGATATACAATTTTCCCTGGCCGCCGAGTGCATGGGAGACGGCGACACGACCGGCCTCGATCTCGCGGGCGGAGAGCCAGCCCATCTCGAGGGACATCAGGCCGAAATCGCCGAAATTCACGCGGTTGCCCCGCGTGGCGACCCCGCGCATTTTTCCGCGCTGGGATTTCCGAAACTTGACTCTCTTCGGCATCAACATGGTCGTTTACCTCGAGGTGGGAAGGGCCGCGGCCTTCTTCTTGGTAAATATTTCACCCTTGTAGACCCACACCTTTATCCCGATGGTTCCCTTGGTCAGGAAGGCGGTCGCCTGGGCGTAATCAATGTCGGCACGAAGGGAACTGAGCGGCACGCTTCCCAATCCGATTTTCTCCGAGCGGGCGATGTCGGCGCCGCCAAGCCGGCCCTTGCAGATGATCTTGATGCCCTTGGCGCCGAGGTCCATGACCATCTCGGCGTACCGACGCATGGTCCGGCGATAGGGGCTTCTTTTCTGAAGCTGTTCGGCGATGGACTCGGCGATGATCTGGGCGTCCAGTTCGGCGGATTCGAGTTCCCGCACGTCCAGATCCACGATCCGGCCGATCAGGTTGGTCAGGTCCTTTGAAAGCTGGTCGACCTTGGAGCCCTTCTTTCCGATGACAAGACCGGGACGGGCTGCGTAGAGGTGCACCTTGACGCGATCCCCGATCCGTTCAATCTCGACCCTGGAAATCCCGGCGAAACCGTACTGCTTTTTGACGAACCGGCGCACCTGGTTGTCTTCGACCAGGTAGTCCCCAAAATCCTTCTTGGTCGCGTACCACCGACTCCGCCAGGGAATGGTGACACCGATCCGAAAGGAAACAGGATTGACCTTCTGCCCCATTACTCCTTTTCCTCCTTCGTGGTGTCCGGCGCGGGATCGGCCTTCTTTGCCTTCGACTTTTTCGTCCCCGCATTCTTGGCTTTCTTGGCGGCATTGGCGGCCCTCTGGAGTTCCTGCCGTTTCTGCCGGGCCTTTTCAGACTTTGAAATTTTCAGTTCGCGCTCTTCCAGGATAAACGTCAGGTGCGCGGTTTTCTTCTGGATCGGCTGGGGACGGCGCGCGGAGGAGGGCCTCCACCGCTTGATGATCGGCCCCGCGTCGACACGGGCTTCGACCAGGTGAAGTGCGTTGCCGTCGATATCGAGATTCATCGCGCGGGCCGTATCCATGGCATTGGCGTATGCGGACTCGATGAGTTTCTTGCAGAAGGGGGCTCCCCGTTTCGAACAGTGGCGGAGGATCGTGATCGCGGAGTTGAAGTCCTTTCCGCGGATCAGGTCGACAACATACCGCATTTTCCGGGGAGAGATACGAGCGAAGTGAAGACGCGCGGGAACTAGGAGCAAAATCGCTGCTGCATGTTTAACA